>WPCG01105189.1_pt1 | contig 62328 bp, 49 predicted proteins | sample 5403311 | NCBI WGS metagenome assembly WPCG01 (sample SAMN12869467, study PRJNA574797) | sludge metagenome | isolation source: wastewater treatment of Control | place: China:Beijing | collected 2019-05-17
TCTTTTTGCACTTCTTGCTGCATCCATTGCCACATTTCCACCACCAACAACAGCAACTCTCTTACCAACATATATTGGTGTCTCGTAATCTGGATCGTATGCTCTCATAAGATTATTTCTGGTTAGAAACTCATTTGCAGATACAACTCCATTAAGATTCTCTCCAGGAATTCCCATAAATTTAGGCAACCCTGCACCAGACCCAACAAAAACAGCCATAAATCCCTCATCACTCATTAACTGGTCTATTGTAACTGTTCTTCCCACAACAACATTGGTCTCTATTTTGACTCCCAATTTAAAAACATTCTCTATCTCAGATCTAACAACACTCTCTTTAGGCAATCTAAATTCAGGAATACCATACTGCAAAACACCCCCTGGTTCATGCAGAGCTTCAAAAATTGTTACACGATAACCCATTTTTGCCAAATCAGTTGCGCAAGCTAACCCTGCTGGTCCGCTGCCAATAATAGCAACCTTTTTTCCATTATCTGGCTCCTTCTCTAAAAAAACAACGCCATTCTCTCTACTCCAATCTGCAATAAATCTCTCTAATTTACCAATTGCAACAGGCTCTCCCTTTTTCCCCAAGATACATGAGCCTTCACACTGACTCTCTTGAGGGCAAACCCTACCACAAACAGCAGGTAAAGATGTATCGGCAAATAATATTCTTGCAGCCTCCATAAAATCACCCTCTGCAATTTTTGAAATAAACTGCGGAATTTGAATAGTTACTGGGCAATCTGTAACACATGCTGGCTTTTTACACATTAAACACCTAGAGGCCTCTAGCATAGCCTCTTCCTGGTTATATCCATAACAAACCTCAGAAAAATTTGTTACTCTAATTTTTGGATCCTGCTCTCTTACAGGAACTCTGGGAATTTTATTTCTCATAATCTTTTACTAATTACCCAAACCAATTTTACATTTATGATCGGCCTCTTTCTCAATATTTTTATACATTCCCTGTCTTCTCATTGCCTCCTCAAAATCCACTTGATATGCATCAAACTCCGGTCCATCTACACAAGCGAATTTTGTTTGATTCCCAACAGTTACACGACATGCACCACACATTCCAGTGCCATCTACCATAAGAGTATTCAAACTAACAATTAAAGGAACATTGTAAGGCTTTAAAGTGAGAGTTACAAACTTCATCATAATCATAGGTCCAATTGCAACAGCCATATCATAAACCTCTCCACTATCCATTAACTCCTTTAAAAGATCTGTTACTAACCCTTTTTTGCCATATGATCCATCATCTGTGCATATATAAAGATTCTCACAAACCTCAGACATCTCTCTCTCTAAAATTACCATATCTTTATTCTTAGCCCCAATTATCACATCCACTTTTGCTCCACAATCGTGCAGGTATTTAACCTGTGGATATACTGGCGCAGTCCCTAATCCCCCAGCAATAAAAAGATATCTCCTACCTTTAACCTCCTCTTTATCCTCAAATATAAACTCAGATGCTCTTCCTAAAGGCCCCGCAAAATCTACAAACTCATCTCCCTCTTGCATATGACAAATCCTCCTACTCGAAGCACCAACCACTTGAGTAACAATAGTAATAGTACCCTTTTCTCTATCATAATCACAAATTGTTAATGGAATCCTCTCTCCTTTATCATGGACTCTTACAATTAAGAATTGCCCAGGCTGAGCAGACTTTGCCATTCTAGGAGCATATACGTCCATTAAAACAATAGACGGAGTAAGCTCTCTCCTTTTAATAATTTTATACATAAAATGAAACTGCTTAGTTAAGTTATATTATAGATTATACAAAGATACCTATTTTTAGAAACGCTCAAAACCATACCCTTTAGACTTGAGATAATCAATGATCTCCGCCAATCTATTATATAATCTATCTTCTCTTGAAGGATGTACACCAGGATGAATTAAGATTATAGCTCCGTGAAGCCCCTCTTTTTTTTCAAATTTATATAATCTCTCTATCAACTCGTCAGAAGATCTATAATTTTTCATATCTGGAGTAGTATAATCAGCTGGAGTTGCAGTACCAGGTGTATAATTAATAGTCTTAAGCCCCAATAGTGAAGCAGCCTCCACTGACTCTCTATTATACCACTCATAAGGTGGTAGATACCAAATAGCACTCTCTATATCAACTCCTTTATTATTTAGCTCTTTATAATTAAGTTTAATATCCATTATTAAACTATCAACCCCAATTAACGATGAATCTCTTTTATCCCATGGTGCATATAATAGATGCTTATCTGAATGTGCTCCAATGTAGTGTCCCTCTTTAATTATTCTCTCTGTTATCTTACTGTGCTCTGGTAGTCTAAGAAAATTGCCTGTTACAAAAAATGATCCTTTAATTCCAGCCCTCTTTAGAACATCCAGAACATGTTTCCCGCCTTGAAACATAGAGTCTGCAGAAAAAATAAGATATATATCTCTACTATCACTGTTTTTTCTAATCACCGCTCCCCAATTATCATATACTAAAGAAGATGGTTTAATAGACTCTTTTTGTCTTTGTCCCTCAGCCTCCATAGCTGCAAAATAGTATGTCAACCCTGCTGAACCATCCATTGTAGGTTCATTAGATGAGTAATCTCCAATATCATCGTGATAAACTGCCTTACCATTGTTAAAAACAGCATAAGCATCTGGCTTTGTCAAAGAGTTACCTGCCCTAGTTAAAAATAGTTCTCTGTCAATAGGGCCGTCAATAAGCCCACCATAAGTTAAATCACCATTAATTACTGTGTATGAAGAGTGAGGATATCTAGGATAGTTTCCACTTGCTGGAAGACCAACAACCATAGATTTTCCCCATGGATTACAACCAAAGAGCCAATCTCTTAAAGCCATCTCCATCTCAAGATAGCTATTATCACCCGAAGCCTCTCTATATAAATGGCAATAGGTAACAGCTGCCGATACCAAATTATTTGAACACCATAAAGATGGGATACCATACAAAAAAGGATCTCTCTCGCCTCTTTTTCTAAGATGCTCCAAAGCATCTCGCATGTAACCAAGATACTTCTCTCTTACAGACCCTTCTGAAGACTGAGCTAGATAATAATGACCCAAATTTATAAATGGATAGTATTGATAGTGCCTTCCTCTACCTAATTCCATCCAGGGTGTAATGGGTTCAAGTTCCCCCCAGTAATCGGCTTTTTCCCTCCATTTACCATCATTTTCGTATCTATAGAAAGTAGCTGCCGCCAATTCCAAATCATCTACATATGTATCCTCCTCGTAAAAATATTTAGATTTCAAACAAGCTGTCTGTGTTGTTCCTAAATCTGAAAGTCCAAACTCATAAGCCGCCAATGCTTTTTTATATATTTTATTAGCAAAAACAGTATCTATATCTTTGAAAATATAAGACCCCAGTGCAAAACTAGAGGAGAATTTTCCAGCAGTAGAAGAGACTCCCGTTGTTCTATTCTTATGTTTACCCAACCCTTGCGATTGACCAGTTACAAAATAGACAGGTCTACCTTTTCCAGGACCCCATCCATAATCTACTTGGTCTTTATGAGGAAGTCTAAATCCAGAGTGATCTCTATCATCGGCAATCTGGTTAAACATAACACCATCTTCTGGATTCATCTTAACGAGCCAATCCAAACCCCACTTAATCTCATCTATAATATCTGGGACGCCATTAGCTCCTTTACGCCCACGGTGGTCATACTCATCTTTAAATATCCCTTTATCTTTATAATGTTCCCACGCAAACATCATATGATATAAAGATGTTGCAGAGGTTGTTAAATATTGCAAATAATCTGTAGCATCGTGCCATCCACCTGTAACATCAATCTTCTCTCCACTCCTTGTAGGGTGATCTACAATATATCCATCATCCATATGGCACAACTCTCCAGTATATGGATTATCTCCGCATCTTTGCTGCCTCATATAATTAAGCAGAAAGTCAGAAGCTCCATTATATGAATCGGCATCAATTTTAAAGTAGATAGATTTTACTCCATTCGATTTAATATAATAACCTCCTGGAGTTTTTATCTCAGAAAAATTCAGACGCATTGCTCTATTCATTCCCCACTCCTTTGCATTAAAATTGGTATCTGCTTTCGATTTAAAAACCATCTTATCTGACAAAGCCTCAAAAACCTCAAACTCACTCTCTAGCTGATTATTAAGAGAGATCAGTACTGCAACTTTAATATCGTTTGGGAGATAACCAGCTTGATTAACACGAATCCATGTATTTTGACTATTTGCCCATATTATTTGGCAAAAAAAGAGAGATAACATGCAAAAGGTAAAAAATGATAGTTTTTTCATAGTAACAAATTATTAAGAGTTAGGAAATTTTAAGCAATTAGTAGTCATACTCAACTTTTGACAAAGGATAGGAATCATAATTAAGAAGTGCCGATAAAATAGGATCTCGTAGAACATCTTCATAGTTATAGAGTTTATTATCTATATAGAGCTCTTTAGAGATAAATCTTGCTCCATGACTGTAATCTACATAAGTGTTGATATGAACATTTGAAACTGGTTGTATTGGCTTTGCATTCAATCTATGCCATCCATAGATTGTAACGTGCCTATTCCTAGTGCTATCAGCTAATTTAGAGGAGATAACAATATCCTTCTTTACCCCAGCAACAAATGTATCATAACTGCCTCCAGATGCTTTAATCTGAGCTTGAATAACTTTTGAGTGTTCATACATAAGATCTTCTGTTTCATTCCTTCTACCTCTAGGAATATAATTAAACGGCTCTAATTTTAAATCACTACTTTCATAAATAATGTCAACTAGTTTAGGTGTAGGAAGAGAAGAGTTGAACTTATGCGCTATTTGTTGAGCTAACATTGGTGAAAGAGGAGTAATATAATAATCGTCATCCACACCTACAGATAGATATGTAGGAGAGACAAAAAATCTTAACTCTCTTTCTACTCCATTTGCATCTTTTTGATTTGTAACAACCTCTCTATACTCAAAGAAAAATTTAGGTATATTTCCTTCAAAAAATAGATCTTTCAAATACTCTTCTCTCTCACTAAATGAGAGCTCTCTTATATGCTCATAAATAAAAGAACCACCTTTAAGATTCTGATTATTTACAGATCCAAAGGTGGTAACCATTATAATAGTTAGTAATAAAAACATTATTTATCTTTTTTTAACTCTTTTGCTTCATAGCCCAATTTTTTAAGAGCTTCCTTAAGATTGTTTGCATTAGTAGTTTTTGAGTTATATAGAATCCAGACTGTCTGTTTCTCAAAATCTACCTTTAAATCTTTTACTCCTTTTTCAAATGGTATTTTAGCCTCTATCTTCTTTTGACAACTCTTACAATCTATCTCTACTGAGAAGGTAATATCGGCATCATTTTTAGCTCTTTTGTTCTGTGCATCAATAGAGCCAACAAATAGCCCCAAAACTAGCACAATCGTAAATATAATTAACTTTTTCATTTTATATAAATTTAAATTAAAATTATTTCCACATTGTATATCTTAAACCAATATAGGCCTTAAAGCCCATCAATGGACCCCAAATAATTGTTGAATTAAAACCCTGGCTATATGGTCTATCAGAATTTAATATCGGATGTTTTTGTTTGTAATTAGTTAAGTTTTCTGCTCCTACATAAATCTCTAGATCTCTCATTTTTTTAGTAACCTGAGCAAAAAGCATGGTATATACAGGAGAGTTTCTACCTTCATCCACAAAATAAGGCATTTTTGATGGGCCATTTAACTGGGCTGTAAAATCAAATGTCCATTTATTCATTCTAGTTGCATATTGAACATTAAATACTCCCTTATATTTACTTGTAAGTGGTTTGTCCACTAAACCCTGCCCTGCGAGAGTAACCTTAGAGTCAGAATATCTAAAAGTACCCAATAGAGATAATCTCTCCAGAGGTTCATAATTTAAATCTACCTGATATGTATTTGTAAATGACCTACCATCTAAATTATAGAAGGAGATCTTTCCTAAATCTAACTCCTGATCTACTATTACTTGACTGTTAAAATCTGTTCTGAAATAGTCAAAACTAATAGAAGCATCCTCGTATCCAAAAGGAAGATATGCGGTAAAATTTAGACCATATGTCCATGCATCCTCAATATCTGGCTCAAAATCTGTATTAATTCTCCTTCCCGTAGAGAGAACCCCCAAATTATCTGCAATCAAATTTGGAGATCTAAATCCTCTACCTCCCAAAGCTCTAAATATTAATTCAGGAGTAAATGAGTATTTTAAATTAACCCTTGGAGCTACCAGCCAACCATGAATATCGTTATAATCTGCTCTAATTCCAGCAACTACAGTTATTTTTTCGTCTTGATTATAAGTATATTCTGCATAAGGGCCAATAGCCTTTTCTAATCTGCCAGGAGTGTGGTTGAAATAAGCTCCCAAATAGTAATCGGTAAAATACTCTTTATAATTATCTGTATGAGCATTTAATCCCAATGAAAATTTATGATTTTGATTCATCTCATTCTGATATATTAAATTCATATAAAGAGAATTTTGATACCCATTATAATCCTTTAACCCAAAATAGGACTCCATCTGGTGATATGCATAATCAAATACAGCTGCAATATTTTGACTGTTATCGGAATTCAAAGGGATCCCAACTTTCAAGTATCCATTAAATCCTCTATTCTCAATGTTAGAACCCCAAATAGATTCATCTCTAACATCTCCTTTTTCAAAATCTACCATCCCACCTACTCTACTATCAGACAACGCCTTAAACCCAAATCTTACCTGAACTCCATTATCGGCCATATATAGCCATCTGTTAGAGAGATTGAATTGTAGCGATTTAGGCTCATCTCTAAAACCATCATGATTAGAGTCATGGTTAGAGGGGTCAGTTGAAAAATGAGTTAGTAAAACTGTGCTCCACTTTCTATTTAATTGTAAAGAGCTAGCAATATTTGCTTCGCTTCTTAGCATATTACTTAAAAATAGATTTACAAAAAGAGGATTCTCTGCTGTTGGCTTTCTATGCTCTAAATTTATTTGGCCTGTAATGGCCTCTAGACCATTAATAACAGATGAAGGGCCTTTTGCAATCTGAATACTCTCCAACCATTGTCCAGGAACATATGACAATCCAAAAGGAGAGGAGATTCCTCTCATTATTGGTCTGTTCTCATCTAACATCTGCATATATATACCAGATAGTCCTAATAGCCTTATCTGTCTAGCTCCTGTTATTGCGTCTGAATACCCAACTGTAACACTGGCCGAATTCTCAAAACTCTCTGCTAGGTTACAACATGCCATCTTACACAATCCTGCTGCAGTAATAACTTCCGTTTTTATAGAAGATAATTTTGATATATAATTACCCTGCTGTCTAGTTATTACCCTTGCTGCTTGCAGCTCATTACCCTCTTTCAATACAAAATCTACTTGAGAAACTCCATTAGTAATAATCAAAGTATCCTTAGTATGACCAATAAATGTTGCAACCAAAGAGACTGTATCTGCACCTTTTCTATCAAAAGAGAATAGACCATTCTGATCTGACTCCAATGCTATATGTCTCTCTATCCAATAGACGGTTGCATAGGGCATCGCCTCAGTTTGACCATTGTACTTTTTTACTTTAACACTACCTTTTACAACCTGAGAGATGGCAGTATTACATAAAGAACCAAAAAATAGTAGAACAACTACTACTATTGCTTTTTTTAACATTATAATTTATGATTAATTTGTGACTAATATTAATGCTCTTACTACAAAAGCTATCTTAAGCTTCTAAACTCATAAATGAGTAACAAAGGCTAAGATCATAGTCTCCACACAGATAGAGATGAGTTAGAGAGAGTCCTAAATGGAGAGAATCCAACTAGAATATTAGGATTAAACCTAATTCCAGAAAAATTGTAAGCATCATTATGTGACTCTTGTGTATATAAGTTAGCAATTACAGATATATTCTTAAATATAGATAGTTTTGTAACTGATTCAGAATCTGTATTAAGATTAAAAATATCTGTCTTACAACAATCAGAGTTATGCATATGAGAGTGGTCGTGATTATGAGATTGAGAATGCATTAGGTTTTCTGACATACTACCATCACAAGAACAAAGATGATGTGAGTGGATATCTGAACACTCCACTGAACTAGATAATAGAATTATATCTACACTATTGTCGTGTGAACATATATGAATTCCAAAACCCATTGTTGTCATCATATAGATCAACAAAACAGGCGCACAAACAAAACGTATAAGATAGCTTCTCATATGTTGCAAAGCTATAAAATAAGTTAAAAAAATCAAACCTAATCTTTAATATATTTTTGAGTAAAATATCTGAATGGCATCAACACTCTTTTAAAAATGGAGATATTTTCTGTAATGATATCGGCAGTACCATACATCTCCATATCTGAATCTATCTCATAATTATAGTTTGTAACTATGCTATTTGGTAATATAACATCTACAATATAACAATTTATGCCATCCACCAACACCGGCAATCTCGATTTATTAATTATAGTGGATTGCACATATCCATACTCCATATATGGATAGTTGTCTAGTTTTATATTTACTTTTTGACCTATCTTAACTTTGCCAGCTCCAGCCAATGGAACAAAAATACGACCCTTAAATTGCGCCAACCCATCTGGAATAACCGAAAAAACAACATCTCCTAAAGATACGTTTTGATTTACATCCCAATACTTAGAGAATGATAGAGTACCATCTATCGGTGCTATCAATAAATTAGCTTGACTCCACTCATTCATAGATGTAATCAACGCTTCATAGGAGTGATGAAGTGTGCTACTATATCTTTCTGATAACTCTCTCATCTCTTTTTCTAAAGATAAAAGAGTTTGCCTAGCCTTAATTACGTCTAAACTCAATCTATTTAGTGACTCTAGAGACTTATCCTGTTCTTCTTTAACACTAAGATAGTTATTCAAACTCTTTTCATAATCTAAATTTGAGAATACACCTCTAGAAAATAATAAGCTATCTCTCTTAAACTGATTTCTTACAATCATCACTCTCTTTTTAATACTCTCGCTCTCTCTATTAAGATTTTTAATCTGATCTTGTTTGATTACTATTTCAGACTCAACAGATGATATCATCTTTCCATAATAATCTTGCTCTTTAAACAGAGAATAATCTATTGAAGCCTTTATAAAATTTGAATAGTTCCCTTGCATATCACCTAAAATTAGTGATTTATCAATAGAACTTAATGAGTCTGCACCATACTGCGAGAATTGATTGCACATCTGTTGGAGTTGTAGATAGTCTTTGTAGTTTGCACTACTCTCTAAAACAGCAATCACATCACCACTTTTAATGAATGAGTTATCATTAAATAAAATACTCTCTATTCTACTATCCTTTTTAGACAGAATATGGGCAGGAATGTTTTCAGATATGATAGATATTCTACATGAAATTATCTCTGGATACTTAATGATATTGGATAAAAAGATAAATATTAAGACGATTCCCAAAAAAAGTGACGACCCAGCTCTTACCATCCACGAGGGAGGAGTGTGCATAATATCGTCAAGACTCTCTATAATATGATCTTTTCTACCCTCTTCTTTGGTCACATTAGACATACAGTTGGTTTTTAACAAGTTGATAATAAAGAGAATGATTCGCTAATAGCTGATCGTGGCTACCTTGCTCCACAATAAAACCATCATTCAAAACTACAATATTATCTGCATTTTTTACAGTACTTAATCTATGAGCAACCACAACAACTGTTTTTCCTTTAAATACTCTATCCAATCCATCCATTATTTCTCTCTCATTTTTAGTATCTAACGAATTTGTTGCCTCGTCAAAAATTAAATATTGAGGATCCTTATATATTGCTCTTGCAATTAAAATTCTCTGCTTTTGACCCTGACTCAAACCAACTCCATCTTGTCCTATTTTTGTTGAATACTTCATAGGTAGTTGATATATAAACTCTTTAATGCAAGCCACTTCACAAGCATGATCCAGTCTATCCATATCTATACTATCATCTGCTGGAGCTATATTTCTGGCAATAGTATCAGAGAATATAAATCCATCTTGCATTACAACACCACACCCTTTTCTCCAATCACTCATACTATAATTATCCAAATCTGCTCCTGCATACATTATTCTACCTTTGGTTGGCTTATAAAAACCAAGTAATAGTTTAATCAATGTACTCTTACCACTACCACTAACACCAACAATAGCAGTTACCTTACCTGGTGGAATAATCATCGTTATATCTTTTAAAACAAAGGGAGAACCCGCGCCTTCATATTTGAACGAAAGCTTTTCTAAAATGATAGACTTAGAATTTGGGATATCTGAAAGAGAATTATTTAAAGGGCTCTCCTCATTGTTTTTGCTATGTATCTCCGATAATCTTTCTAAACTGATTTTTGCATCCTGAGATGCTCTAATAAATGATATCACACTTACAAGTGGTGCATTAAGCTGTCCAATAATATATTGTACAGATAGCATCATACCAATTGTCAAAGATCCATTTATTACGGCAGTAGCTGCCATTATTGTTATAATTATATTTTTTACCTGATTTATTAGAGTTGCGCCGGCCTCTTGATATTGACCTATAGCCAACCCCTTTAAACTTAACTTGAACAGTCTAGCTTGAATATGTTCCCACTCCCATCTTCTTCTATCTTCACATGAGTTAAGTTTTATCTCTTGCATTCCAGTTATTAACTGGATAATTGTACTTTGGTTTGCAGCATTTTGAGTAAAAACTTTATTATCTAAATCTCTTCTATATTTTAGGAAAAACATTACCCAAAGAACATATAGTATAGAGAGTATAAAAAAGACTATAAATATTTTAATGCTATAATATATTAATACTATTGAGAATACTACAAAACTAAAAAGTGAAAAAATCACATTTAAAGAGACCCCAGTTAAAAAAGATTGAACTCTCTTATGATCTCCTATTCTTTGTAGTAGATCTCCAGTTAATTTAGAGTCAAAGAAACCTATTGGAAGCTTCATCAACTTGGACAAAAAGTCCGATATTAGAGATATATTCACACGAGCACCTATGTGTAAGAGTATCCAGCCTCGGATAAACTCTACCGATACACTACTGATTGTTAAAACAAGCTGTGCTATTAATACTAACCATATAAAGTTAATATCTCTTGTGCCTATACCAATATCAACAACACTTTGAGTAAGAAATGGGAAAGCAAGCTGCAATATACTACCCGCAAATAGACCTATAAATAGCTGAACTATTAGTCTTCTATGTGGGATTAGATATTTAATTAAAAACTTAAAGCTACTAAAATTATGTTTTTCATCTTGGGTCTGGTAAAACAACGGAGTGGGTTCAAGAAAAAGCGCAATTCCAAAGCCCTCTCCGTCAACAGCAGAACTAAACCAACATCTTTTAAACTCTAGTTCGTTAACCTTAACCATTCCAAGTGCAGGGTCTGCTATATGATATATATTACCCTTTTTACTCTTTTTTACTTGGTGCAATACAACAAAGTGGTTACCATTCCAGTGCAAAATAGCAGGAAGCCCTCCGTTGACTAACTCACCCAATGTGAGCTTTGCCCCAATTGTTCTAAAACCGATCTTCTCCGCGGCTTTACTGATTCCTAGTAAATTTACCCCAACCTTACCCTTCTCACATAGCTCTCTAATACTCTCAAGGGAGTACTGTTTCCCATAGTAGGATGCAACCATTCTTAAAGCTGCGGGGCCACAATCAGACGAATCAATTTGATGAAAAAACTTAAATTTACCCAATACTCAAAAAATATATCTAAATTAGTTACCTGGCTCTGTTTGCTCAACTTCGTCCTCGAATTCTATAGTTATCACTAATTCTACTCCATTAGGATCGATAATAATAAGAGTTTTATTTCTTGGGTTAGAACTACTACCTACTACAGATGTCATCTCTTGTTGTGTCAAAGTTTGAAAATTTGTTCTCATGGCCTGTATTTTTTAATATGTTTAACTATTACAATGCAAATAAATTGATAATAATTTGTAGATTTGCATATGAGAAACCTATGAAAAACCTATATTTCACCTATAATGCTAAACAGATCTCTATTTTTTTCGGTAGCTGCAGTGCTATTCTTATTGATACTCCAGGGTTTATGGCTCTATAGGATTATAGATAATGAGCAAAAAGAGCTCAAATCCAAAGTTATTACCATAGTAGAAGAGAGCACAAAAAAAGAACTTGACTCTAGAATACAGTCATTAATGAAGAGAGGAGGAAAGTCTATAAATATATCACTTAAGCAATCCACTGTTAATAATACCAATTTCGATAGCATAAATAAAATAGATAGTAGGGATGTAAGTATTCATAAAACAAAGAAAAATGTATCCAATATTTCAATGGAGGAGGCGCTTCAAGAGATGATTAAAAAGGATTTTCCACCTCAAATTGACACTTTAAATAGGCTATTTGGCTCTCTACTTGAAGAAAAGGGAATATTTACAAACTATAAACTACAACTATTTATAAACGACACAGAGAATAGTGTGGAAGAGAGTAATTATAAAGCTATCCCCATAATTAAACCCTATTTTCAAACAGAGTATCCAATTACAATATCAAAAGATATAGTTGTAAGAGCAACAGTCTACTTTCCAATATCTATGATAAAGGGCGATCTTCTCTCCATTTTAGCCATCTCACTTGCTCTAACAATATTTATTCTTTTTATAATATTCACTCAAATACGAATGATTTATAAACAGATAAGTATGGCCAAATTAAAAGAGAATGTAACTCACTTTTTCACCCATGAGTTACGGTCTCCTCTTCAGTCCTCTTTAACAAACCTAGAGGTTGCCGAGTTAATGGATGGTGATAGCTCCAAACTGTTTCTTCAAAAGAGCAAAGAGCAGCTATACTTCCTTAACAAGCTTATTGAAAACATATTAAGCCTTAATAAATTTGAGAAAAAACATACATTAATAAATAGAGAAAAGTTCAACATTATTGAAGCTATTGAACCTCATATAGAGAGATACAAGCTAAATACAGAAAAATCTATCTCTATTGATTATATCCCAAATCCAGAAATTGAGACAATAAATGCCGATAAACTTCACATATTTAACGCTATCGGCAATTTAGTAGATAATGCAGTAAAGTATTCTGGAGAGAGTGTTAAAATAGTTATATGCGTAGATACCTATAAATCACATATAAGAATATCTGTAAAAGATAATGGATTTGGTATCCCAAAAAATGAACAAAGTAAAATATTTGAAAAATTCTATAGAGTAAAACGTGCAGATCACTCAAAAACTGGTAGAGGTTTTGGTCTTGGACTTAACTATGTAAAATGGGTTGTTAAAGCTCATAATGGAGCAATACAGCTAGAGAGTGAACCAGGATTGGGAAGTAATTTTTCATTACTAATTAAAAACAGATAATATGGCGCATAAGGTATTAATAGCAGATGACGAGCAGAACTTTGGCTACGCAATGTGTGAGTTTTTAAAAATGAATGGCTACAATGCTATGATTGTAAACGATGGTAGAAGTGCTTTGGAGCAATACCAATCATTTTATCCAGACCTTATGTTGCTAGATGTAAATATGCCAGAGATAGATGGATTTGAACTTGCCAGAATTGTAAGAACTAAGGACAAAGAGATTCCAATTATTTTTATTACATCTTTAAGTGAAGACAAAGATGTTGTTAATGGATTTGAGTTGGGTTGTAATGACTATCTAAAAAAACCATTTGGGCTTAAAGAACTTTTAATTAGAGTAGAGAGGTGTCTAAAATTAACACTTAAAAGAGACCCTGTATTCACATTTGGTTATTTAAAATATGCACCAAAAGAGAGTGCGATATATACTCAGGAGGGAGAGATTATATCTCTATCGGCAAATGAGAATAAGCTATTAGATATTCTATGTCATAAATATGGTCACATTTGTCAATTAGAGGAGCTTTACGACTATATATGGGAGAATAGCATGATAGATGCCAAAAAGAGTTTAGAGGCCCTTGTTCTTAATTTAAGAAGAAAGATATCAGACACCTCCTTAATTGTTGAAAATATTAGAGGAATAGGTTATAGGCTCAACTCAAAATAGAGGCTATGCTCGCTTTTTCACTAAAAATATTGGAATAATAAAAATTATTCCCAATACTGACCATATTAATCCTCCAATCGTTCCCGCTGCAAATGCAAACCAAAACACCTCATTAGGGCCGTCTGTAAGAAATGGTATCAATCCCAATATGGTGGAGATTATGGTTAATAATATGGGTACTATTTTGATATTAAAAGATTTTAAATAATATTTCAACATCTCTTTTGTACTCATAATACTATTATTTGCTCTACTGACATATATATTGTACTGATTAATCAAATAGATGCCTGCATTTACAGATAGTCCGCTTAATAGAATCATTGCGGCAAATCCACCTTGATCAAACTTAAAATCAAATAAATAAAAAGTAAGGAATAAGCCAGTATAAGAGACAGGAATTAATAAAATAATTATAAAAGGCTGCCAAAATGATTCAAAAAGAGCAGAGCATACAAAATAGATTATTAATACTATTAGCAATATAATCAAATAGTAGTTAGAATTTTGCAAGTACCAACTATATGACTCTGTCTTAGCTTTAAATCCAATAGGCAAAATGTTATTATTTAAGTAATCAATCTCTCGTTTTACAACCCTATTAGCTAACTCATAAGCTCCTATAAAATTGAATGAGACTCTAAGCTCATATTGCTGGTCTCTTTTGATTATATCATTTCCACTCTTTCTAAACTCAATAGAGCCTATATCAGACAATTTAATAAGTTTATTCCCAACAACAATATACTCATTATTAAAATTCCAAATACTAAAATCAGATATTCCGACTGTACCTAGTTCAATTCTATATCTCTCCCCGTCTATATACTCCATGTTTCCTACGCTATACTTAGATAGTCTTGTAGATAATGTTTGAAATAGCTCTCTCAATGATATGTTGTATAGTGCTAGTCGCTCTTTATTAACCTCTATATAGTATTCATTTAAAACGGCTCTTTGAGAAGAGATAATAATATCTGCGACCCTAGGACTCTCTTCTAATTTATTCTCTAACCATTGAGCAAATTCATATAACTTATCGTAATTATATCCATTTAAAGTTATCGAATAGGACCTATAGTCTCCACTAGAAACTCTGTTACTAAAATAGTTGTCATCCAACCCCGCTACATTCCAGGTAGCACCCCCAAAATCAACAGCTGTAGAGATAACATTATTCTTAATCATTAATAGAGATGGGCAATTAGAGTACTCTTTTTTGAAAACAACACGAATTTGCCCACTCTTGTGACTACTTATATTAGTAAAAAAAGCATCGATCTGATCGTATTGCGCCAGATGATTTTCCATGAATTTAATGACAGAATTCATCTGCTCTACAGTACAGCCATCTGGCATTGAAGCACTGATATATAGCTCCTCTCTCTCAAAACTTCTTAACCATCCAGAACTACTCACCTTCTGTGAAAAAAGACGTAGAGAACCTCCAAAAACCACATCTACTTTGCTTCTTAACTTATTATTGTAGAAATCACTCCCTAGAGTAGAGCTATATATCTTTGATAATGCACCATCTCCATCTATCTTTTTAGGAAGCATAAAAACAGGTAATCCAAAAAATAGAATAATACACATAAGCAATAGATATCTATATTTCATGCCCATTGCTATGTACTTTTCATAATAACTGTTAAATTTTACAACTCTTAACACTCTTTTTACAGATAAACTTTGCTTAGCAAAAATCTCTATAGGATATCTATCGATTAAGGCTGGAACAAACAGAAGTGCCACTAATAAAGATATAAGCAGATTTATAATAATAACACTAGCAAAATCTCTAAGGATAACTTGTAACTCTTCTGGTAAAAAGACAAATACCGATAGAGAGCCTACTGTGGTTATTATTGCTGCCAATATTGCAATAAATGCCTTTCTATTTTTAAAATATGAATAATGAGAAATCATTATTATTGAGGTATCTATAATGATTCCAAGAGAGACCGTTATCCCTGCTAGAGAATAGACATGAAGCTCAATATCAAATAAATTATAAAATATAATAGCTACTAAAATATTGACTATAAGCGTAATAAATATCACTATAACATATCTTATACTTCTACTAACAATAAATACAAACAGCATTAAGATTGAGAGAGAAAATAAGACTCTGATATAGATCTTATTTAACTCTTTATTAATCTCCTGAGAAAGATCGCTAATTACAATAATATCAATATCGGAAGGAAATGATTGCGACAACTCGTCTACTCTATTTTTTATATTTGATATAACTTTGATATAGTTGCTCCCTTTTTCGGCAAAAAATGAAATATTTACAGTATTAAGCCCATTAATTCTACTATATCGCGATGGAGGATTATCAAATAGAGATATATTTGCAACATCTCCCACTCTAATGATTTTATCATTTACAGTTTTAATTGGAATATACTGCAAGCTATGGAAGTCAACCTTCCCTCTGATCTCAAAAGAGGTATTATTATATATCCCCATCTTAGGCTCTCCAATAATAGAGGATATAGAGGAGTATATCTCATATATTTCTATATCAAAGTTTCTACAAATAAGCGGATCTACTTCAATAAGTATAACTTGCTCTCCAACTTCTGATATATCAATTTTATTCACTCCAGATATCACATCAAGCGCCTCAATAACATTCTCTTTCCCAAATTTATAAATAGAACTAAGAGGTCTCTCAGAAATAATACTATAAGATAGTATCTGCTTACTATCTTCTACTCTTGATTGAATATCATATCCTATAACTGGATAAGTCACACCAGGTGGCAATGAGCTATATATTTGCCTTACAAGCATCATGAGCTCATATCTAACTCTCTGAATATCTGCCCCTCTCTTTAAATTAATTTTAATACTCCCTCTATCTTTACTAGAGACAGAGCTGATTGACTCCTTTCCTGAGATCGTAGAAAAAAGTCCCTCAAGCTTTGATGTCACCTCTTTTTCAATAACTCTTGCCGATGCCCCTCTCCAATTATAACTAACGGTCAAAGAACTACTTGCCGATGTTGGTAAATACTGTAATGAAAGTGAAGGAATAAAGAGTATCCCTATCAGTCCCATTACAATAAAAATTAGAGTGATAGAATAAGATGAGAGTCTCATTTCTTACTATTTTTATATATTCTATAATAGAGAAGAGGAATAAAAAGAAGACTTACTAATGTTCCCACAATCATCCCACCTATAAGAGAGATTGAGAGAGGATACTGCAAATCCGAACCCAAATCCCCCCGTATCAAAAAAGGAGATATCGCTAATATTGTGGTGATACTAGTCATTATTATGGGCTTAAATCTCCTAGAACCACCCTCTAGAATAGCTCTTAATAATGAATATCCCTCTCTCCTTAATCTATTGTATGTATCCACTTTAAGGATAGAGTCATTAATAATTATTCCACACATAACAACAACTCCAATCATAGACATAACATTGAGTGACGATCCAAAAATCCATAATAAGACCAAGGCCCCTGATATATCTATCCATATCTCTGAAAGAATAATGAAGGGCTGTAACATTGACTCAAATTGAGCTGCCAATATAAAAAACAGAAGTAATATAGAGATAACAAGTACCATAATTAACTCATAAAAAATCTCATTTGCATTAAAATATCCTCCGCTCATTCTAACCCCATAATCATTAGATTCTCTAAAAATTTGCTCAATTTTAGGTATATCTTTTTTAAGACATGAATGATTGGCAGTAATAAACATTGGATAGTAATTACCCTCCTGAGCAGAGTAAACAGACTTAAAGCTATTAACTCTATCGATACTTGCTAATAGTCCAATTGGAATATCTATATTATCTCTATTTTTAACTGTTACATCTTCTAACTTACTATAGTCTTTATCCTGAGACATTATAACTGGAATAGAATAGGTTCCATAATTAATAGAAAAAAGCTCTTTACTCTTTGTAATAATAGATAGCTCTTGGTGAACATCTGACAGATTTACTTTATGAACTGCCAACATTTCTGGCTTTACTGTAATATCAAGATTTTCTACTGTTGGAAGCGTATAATAGATATAGTTTGGATTTATATCATTTATCTTTTGAGATATAATAGCGATATCATCAACAGAGACATAGCTACCATCTTTTCTGTAAATAGCTAATTCTAAATCATATCTATTATCAGAAAAAATAACATTAAAAACATTTTGAGAAGATGAAATCTTAAATGATGCCAATGGAGAGATTGATAAAAGAGTAGACTCTATTGAGCTTTCTATATGTCTAATACTACTATTATCTTTTGCCTTTAGGTATATTAAAACTTCACTTTTGGATATAGATGGAGAGTGCGATAAAACAAACTGTTGATTAGAAATATAACTATTGTATTCTTCAATATAATCTTTGTACAAATTCATAAAAGAATCTACTCTAATTCTACTCTCTATTACAGATATAGGCTCATTCCAATCTATGGTCAAAAGAATATCATCGTGAGTTAAGTAAGGCAATTTAGATTTATCAATATAATTCATTAACAACAAAGAGGTTAATGCCAATAAACCTGCAATAAACCAAGTGATTCTTTGATGTCTAAATACCCAAATTAAACACCTTTCATATAAATTTTTAACTCTAGAATAATATCCCTTATTGGGCAAAGATCTCCACTCTCTATTTTTATAAAATTGATAGAAATATACTGGAATCACAACAATCGCAACAAAAAGAGAAGAAAACAAACCGATCGATACACCCATAGCTTGATCGTAAAAAAGTTCTCCAGATATCCCACTTAGAAAAATTAGAGGCAAAAAAACTGAGCATGTTGTCAAAACAGAACTCAACATTGGAGCAACCACTTCCATTGTCCCTTGGGATATAGCGCTAACAAGACCAGCCCCTCTCTCCCACTTCTGAATAATATTATCAATAACTATAATAGAATTATCAACCATCATTCCAACTCCAAGAATCAATCCAGAGAGAGATATTATATTTATAGAGATTCCAATAATATAAAATATAAGAAGAGAGACAATAAGAGAAAATGGAATTGAGATAATTACCAAAAATGGCGATCTTGTATCTCTCATAAAAACAAAAATAGTTAAAGAAGCCAGTAAAATCCCAATGAAAATATTATTCCTCAAGTTAGAAATTGAATAGCTTAATAACAGTGTCTGATCTCTATTAATATGAAAAGTCAAATCGCTATAATCACTTTCAAATTGGCTCATCAAACTTTCAACAGATTCTCTGAGATTATCCATTCTAGCATCAGATTGCTTAATCACAGCTAAATTTATCGATTTTATACCATTGAAAATCACTAAAGAGGCATTTGGGTCATCTCTCTCTTGAACACTTGCTAACTGTTTTATTTGAAAGATTACTCCATTAATATTAATATAAACATCTTCTAAATCCTTAACACTCTTCAGTTCTGAAAAAAAACTTATATCCCAGACATAATATCCGTCATTAATTGATAAATTTCCCAGAGATACATTATTACTATTTATAGCCTCTATCAAACTAGATTCAGAAATACCCAAAGATTGTAATTTCTCTCTATCAGGCGTTATAATTATTTGTGGAATAATCAATCCTGTCACATCAACTAATGCAACCTCTGGTAGCTGCTCTATCCTTCTAACAATTACGTCTGAAACAAACTTACTTAAATCGGCAAAACCTTTTGATGTTGTATCACTAGGAGTTATATTTAAAAAGAAAGCAGGAATATCTGTAGCACTAGCTTTAATAACTTTTGGTCTATATACATTAGTGGGCAATCCCGATGATATTTGATCAATTTTATCATTTACATCTATTGCAATATAATCCAAATCTGCGCCATATTCCAATTCAAGAAGAATAGAGGCATAACCGTTTGAGGACTCTGCAGATACTTTCTTTAACTTATTTACTTGCTTAAACTTACTAATAATTGGAGAGACAACTATTTTATCAACCTCTTTAGAAGAATAACCAGGTGCATTAATCTGAATAGATATTCTTGGAATATCTAAGTCTGGCATTAAAGAAATTGGAATAAGCTTTATTGCAACAATCCCTAGCACAAGAATGGCAATAATTGTCATAGTTACTGCTATAGGTCTCTTTATTAACTTCTCTATCACTTTATTATTGTTTAATTATAACATTAGATCCATGAGCTAAGTTCATATTTCCACTTGTTATGATAATATCGCCCAAACTTAACTTAGCACTTCTCTCACTATTTGGCTCTATCATGTGATAATCAATATTTGAATCTAAAATATTTACATAAACCCACTCAGCTTTACTAGTTGATAGATTCAGAGTGAAAATTACATGCAAATTATCTCTCATTACAACTGCACTCTTTGGTACAGTTAGTCTATCGGCAAGACGATTCTTAACAATAACTCTTACATTCATTCCATCTACAAGAACTCCTGCACTATTCTTTACAGATGCCATACAAAGAATTTGACCCTTTTCATTTATTGATGGATTAATTTGCGTTAAAATTCCATCAAATCTTAAACTACTATTTGCAAATGGAACAACGGATATAGGTAGTCCCAATTTAACATCCTTGAGATCTGTCTCTAAAATAAAAAAATTGACCTCAAACTCTCTATCATCAATTATTGAACAAAAGTTTTGGGATGTAAACTCATGCTCTCTAGCTGACATGTTTGCAATCTTTCCAGAAAAAGGGGCTCTGAGATTATGATTACTAAGATTATCTTCGGCAATTTTCAAGTCATTTTTAACACTATTTAGCCCTGTTTTAATCTTTAAAACATCCAATAGCTCTTTTGGAACATTTGTAGTATCAGAACCATAGCCATAACCGATCAACTCATTGAAAAAATCTAGTTCGGCCTTGTTTAGACGCTCCCTTGCTTGCAACAATTTTATTCTAGACTCACTATTACATAGTGATGCTATAACATCATTTTTTTGAACAAAATCACCGTTTTTAAAAAAAATATTCTCAATCTTACCAGATACTGCAAATGATATATCAACCTTATTTATAGCAGATAATTTACCATTTGTTAGAAGTTCTTTCTCAAAAAAACCACGTTTAAGAGTCATTGTATCCACCACATTATTAAGCACTCTGTTTTCTAACATAAGAGAGCTATCATTAGAATCGCTAACCTCTCCCTTACAAGATAATGTGAGAACAATAAACAGTAGATAATATAAATTAGTTAATGCCTTCATGTATTATGTTTTATGTTGGGAATCAATAGTTAGTAATAGATTCTATGTTGTATCTTACATCTCTATTCTCGATAAAATTAAATAGAGATAGCCTCTGAATATTAAAATAATTAATCCAAAAATTTGCAATATCAGAAATCTCTCTTGCTTTGGCGCTATTCATTTCTGACTGAGCAGTATTTAACTCTATGACACTTAATGCTCCATTTCTAAATCTCTCATCAGCAATCCTATATCTTTGCTCCGAAATATTTCCAGCCTCTTTAGACAACTCAATCTGTCTATACAATTTATTAAACTGCAAAACTTTAATCAAGATATCTTGTTCATATTCCATTACTGTCTTTTCATTCTGTGTTTTTATAACCTCCTCTCTAGATTTCGCTAATTTAATCTTACCTTTACTTAATCCCCAATCTAAAATTGGCACTGATAGGCTCAAGCCTATTATCTCTTGATCCATTAAATTTGAATATGCCTCAGATAATGATTCTCCTTTTTGATTTAATCCAAACCGAGCAAAAATAGATGCTTGAACACCGTGAGAAGATTCCGCTCTCTTTACATCTGCCCTTGCAGAGAGCTCATTTAACTCTCTCTCTAACATAAATGAACTATTTTTAAATGACTTTTCTACTACCTCATCAAAACTCAACATAACAAAAGGAATCTCTTTTGGAATCTCTAAATTTAGATGGACATCTCCTCTAAAACCTAAAAATGACGTCATCTTTAACATAGCCATATCATACAACAACTCTTTATCTCCAATCTCCAATTGAGAATTATGATATCTTAATCTTAATGACAACAAATCATTATTTGAGATAGTTCCTATTGCATACCTCTGTTCAGCTATATCCAACTGTTTCTTGGTTGAAATCAAATTATCGTTTGCAATATCCAGATCATTCTTTGCAGAAATAACATTAAAAAATAGATTTACTGCAACAATGCCAATACTCTCCATGGACTCAATATACTCTCTTTTAGCCTTTTCAAAATATTTAGGTTCTACTATTTTGTCCCATTTTAGTGTATTAAAACTATTAATAGGCTGCAAATAAGTTATATTAATTGGTTGAGAGTTATAAATTTTATTACTTATTGGGGAGAACTGATCTAGCCTATTTAGCTTTGTAAGAATAGAAAATTGACCTCCTGTTAACTCTATTTTTTGATTTACAGATAATTCCAGAGAGTTCTGTAAATTATGATTTTGAACATAATCGAACTCACCCGTCTGACTGTTTTGCAAAGCAACCAAAGACCTATTATATTGCCCCAATGATGCAGAAAGATTTAAAGATGGCAAATATTGCGCTCTGTAAGATCTATATTGCCAATAGTTTGCAAGAAGAGAGTGTCTAGCCATAACAGCTAGTTGAGACTGCTCTCTAGCTAACTCAATCACCTCATCCATAGACAAATTCAGCACTACTTTTTGACTATCCTGAGCTAAGGTTATTTTAACTAAGAAAAAAAAGCTAAATATAAAGGGAAGAAACCTCATAATAGATTGATTATATAGCTAGGATCAAAACAGGATTACTCTCCTCATCAATTTTATCTATAATGTTGGCTAACTCTTTATTTACACCATTCTTTTCAGAGAACATAATTAAATCTAAAGCATTAATATAGGAGATATATTTACCATTTGAATAATATCTTGGCCAAAATGGTACCCCATTTTTAATATTATCTTTTAGCCCCAAATACTCTCTTATTGGCTGATTTAAAAACTGTAACTTACCACTTTTCTTATTAAATATGGCATAAGTAGTGGTTATCTTATTTACAGACTTTGTTCCATCTCTCTTAGTCGAGACTCTTTCAAATGGTTCTGGAGCCAACGACCTTAAATTAAAACTAAAGAAAATAGAACTTTTATTCTCTATAAACTGACCATTTAATGAAATATAGGCATTGTCTGAACCAATACTATTTTCTGTGTTGACTTTTTTATATTTTCCGTAATTTATAACATAATAATCATCCGAAATAACTCCATCCACAATTTTACTGATTGTGTCAGATCCCAATTTTATATATGAAATCACATTGCCAAATTGAGATATATAAAAACTCTTTATAGATATATTTACAGAAGCTGTCTTTCCACCTTTGGACTGAACTTCAATAGCCTCTCTATCAAAAAACCCATCAATCTCAACTACAGTGGTATCAGAAAAAGTATAACTCAGCAACTTAGTATGAAGTATAGGAGAAGAGGTAAGATCAGACATATTAAATTGTATAGCCGAGATAATAGCACTACTATCGGATAACCTAAAAAATCTGTCATAATTTAAAAATTGAGCAGAACTACCACAAGGCTTAGATCTTGACAAAAAATTGTTATTAAAATCATATTTAAATACATCTCCAGAGCTATCTAAAATAACCACCGATCTATCATCTACATCTATATAGAAATCAGAAATATTACTGTATTCTTGAGGCCCATTACCCTTTCTATTTAATCTACTGATATATCTGCCGTCCTTACTAAAGCTGACAATAGATCCGCTGTTATCCATAACAAAAATGGTTGAATCCAAAACCTCAACCTTTCTAATTGTACCTATCAAAGATTGTGATGTCGTCTCAAGAGGCACATAATCTATTTGCTTAAAATGGTCTGAACACTCAACTATCTTAGCACTATTTATAGAACCTTCTACATCTATAATATTGCTAATAATATCTTGAGAATGATTAGTACATGAAAATAATATAATACAGGGGATAATAAAATAGAATTTTTTCATTATTGAAGTTTTAGGAATTAAGTTTAAGTAAAGTACATGTAAGTATAAAACAAATGTACAAAAAAAGATATTTAAGTAACAAATTAAAAACTATTTAAGTATATTTGTTTTATAAAAAATATCTTATCATGAAAAATTTCCTTAAAATAGTAGCTGGGACTTTTATTGGTTCATTATTAGCTATGACCATCGGAGTGTTTTTACTTATAGGAGTAATCTCTTCTATTGCATCATTTGCCGATAAATCGATTCCCAAAGTTCCAGACTCTGTAGTGCTTTCCCTAAATTTTAATAGACCTATTACAGATATGGCTTCAGATGATCCATTTTCTGGCATATCTCCGCTAGACATGAAGCCAAAAACATCGCAAAATCTATATAACTTTATCAATACAATTGATAGAGCAGCTGAAGATCCTGCAGTAAAATTCATATATATGAATGTTACAAATTTAAGTGCAGGTATATCACATATAGAAGAGATTAGACAAGCTTTAACTCGCTTTAGAGAGAGCGGCAAGGCTGTAATAGCATATGCCGATAATTTCTCTCAAACAGGCTATTATTTAGCTTCTGCAGCAGACAAAATCTATCTAAACCCAGGAGGAATGAGCTCATTAACAGGGCTTAGCATAAATTCTATTTTTTTCAAAGATCTATTAGATAGAATGGGTATTGAGGTTCAACTTATTCGTCATGGAAAATTTAAGGCTGCTGCTGAGCAGTTTATTAGCAATAAAATGAGTCCTGAAAACAGAGAACAACTAGAATCTTACATTAATGGTGTATGGAACTCATGGATGCAAGATATCTCAGCATCTAGAGAGATATCAGTTGAAGAGCTTAACAGACTGACAGACAACCTTCTTACTCCAACCGCACAAAGTGTATTAGATGCCAAACTTGTAGATGGATTGATGTATAAAGATGAGATGGTAAAACATTTAACCACTCTTTTTGGTGTAACAAAAGAGGAGGATCTTAAGATGATATCTAGTACAGATTACTCTAGAGCAAGAGTATCTCCTAATTTAAGAGAGAGAAACAAAATAGCCATTTTATATGCACAAGGAGATATTGTTATGGGCAGCTCAGATAAAAATATCGCCTCAGACAAGTTTATTGAGCATATATCAAAATTAAGAAAAGATAGTACAATAAAAGCGGTAGTTCTACGTGTTAACTCTCCAGGAGGTTCTGCTCAAAGTTCAGAGGTAATTGAAAGGGAACTAAGATTACTCATGGAGAACAAACCACTTATTGTCAGTATGGGGGATTACGCTGCATCCGGAGGATATTGGATATCTGCAAATGCAAATAAGATCTTAACAAACAAAGCAACCCTCACAGGGTCTATTGGAGTTTTTAGCATGGTTCCTAATTTTGGAAAAACTATGAAAAAGCACCTTTCTCTTAATAGCGAGACCGTTAAAACAAATAGACACTCAGACATTATGTCTGGTTATAGGCCTCTTAATAACACAGAAATCGCTTTTATTCAATCTGCAATCGAACAAATTTATACAGAATTTATAGAATTAGTTTCACAAGGTAGAAACATGACACCAGAAGAGGTTGATAATATTGCTCAAGGTAGAGTTTGGTCTGGAATTGACGCAACTCAAATTGGATTAGCCGATGAAATTGGAGGCATATATGAAGCCCTAAAATCTGCGGCATCTTTAGCCGAGATTGAATCATATAGAGTTGTTGAATACCCTGCTAAAAAGGATCCATTTGAAAAACTACTAGAGATATTCTCTCAAACCTCTGTAAATATTGAAAAGATGCAAGATCCTTTTGCATTAATTGATTATGCATACAGACAACTAAGAGAACAGAGTGGAGTAACACATTACGCTCGACTTCCATTCAATGTATCACTAAACAAATAGTGCTTAATAATTAAATAAAAAAGAGAGCAAATTGCTCTCTTTTTTATTTAATTATTTATAATTTAGATACTAACATCAATAATTAGAATATTTTTTGTAGAAGAGGTTACTTTAAATTTGGAGTCTAACCTTTGACCAACAAGTGCAATAATCTCTCCAGCACTCTCGATTACAAGCTGATGCTCTTTTGCCAGCTTACTCATTTTAGCATCTACTAAAAAATCACTTACCTTTTTTCTGCCCTTCATTCCAAGAGGAGTAAAACGATCTCCTTCTCTCCATCTTCTGATAATTAGTGGCCACCTAACCAAAGATATATCTACATAAATTCTACTCTCCTTAATTGTATATAAGTTACTATCAAAAAGATCAGGAGAACTCTCGGATACATCTTTATGAATTCTCTTTTTAAATACCAAATCTGACGGCTTCTCTTTAGAGGTTAATTTTATAGTAAAAATATCTAACTTATACTCTATAGATGAACTATTATTTTTGGAAAAATCAGCTTGTTCTATCTTGCAAAAAGTTGGCAAATCCAATCCAACTCCTCTATTAATAATCAAAAAGAAGTCCCTATCTCTAATAAGAATAGAAGACTCTGAATGAAACTCCAAACCTGGACGCGCATCAATGGAATTCCATATATTATCACACTGAGAAGAATTGAATCCAAATTCATCTAAAATCATATAAAGCCAATACTTTGAGCCAATATCGGCTTTAAGTTTATCTATAGATATTCTAAAAGGATTACTCTCTAAAATCTCCTCCCTCTTCTTTACATATAGATCTTCTATAATAAGCTGAGCAGATTGGATAATCTCTATCTCTCTCTCCATTGTTCGTAAAAATGAAGGGTTAATCTGCTCAAATTCAGGAAAAACTCTATTTCTTATTCTATTTCTTGAGTAGTGACATTCAAAATTTGTTAAATCATCTCTAAATGCCACTCCAAAATTTTTTACATATTCAACAATCTGCTCTCTAGTAAAAATAAGTAGTGGTCTAATTATATTACCACTCTGTTTTCTTATTCCCCCCAAGCCTTTCAGTCCAGTACCTCTAATTGCATTAATAAAAAAGGTTTCAATCGAGTCATTTAAATTATGAGCTATAGAAATATATGAGTAACCGTATTTTTCAGCTAACTGATTAAACCAACCATATCTAAGTTCTCTAGCTGCCATTTGAGTAGAGATACCACAACTTGATGAGTATTTTTTGGTATCAAATCTCTTTGAATAAAATGGGATATTATATTCAAAGCACCATTTTTCTACCAACTGCTGATCCATATCACTATCCTCACCCCTTAGAGAAAAATTTACTGTTGCCACCCCAAAATTTCTGTATCCACACTCATAAAATAAATGAAGCATACACATAGAATCAATCCCTCCGCTCACTGCCAAGAGAATAGACGGATTAGTCGATGATGCTATATGCGCATCCTCTCTTCCAATCAATCTTAATAATTCTATCTTAAATTTATCTAACATTTATAATTTGGAAATCCTTATCATTTTTTAAAATTTCCGAAAGTATATGAAAAGCCAACAGAAACAATCTCTTTAAACTGAATACGAGGCGCTAGATTATCATTTTTATCTGCAATCAATATTTTATCGTCATAGATCAAATTAGTTCTAACATTTACTGAAAAATATTTACTAATCTTCGAATCTAGAAAGAAATCCCACATTACTTTAATATTCTTTGGATTATCTAAATAATCGGAAAATAAATTTAATGCAGAATTAATTGTTAAATTGTTGTTTATTTTATGCTTATAATCTATTTTTAACTGAGCACCAAGCTCTGCTTTTAAAGCCTTATCCTCCTCATTACCATATCTTTTTCTTAAGCTCCTCTGCTCAACTACTACCAAATTTGCAGTCAATAATGAAAAACTTATAGACAAAGGTCTTATTGGTTTATAGTCCATACCAATACCCAAAGAGAAATAGGCAGGAGCAAAAGGCTTTGATATTAAAACTGGATCTCTATTTGCAGGATATGAGTAACCATTGGTCATTTGTGTTCTAAAATTAAATGTTGCAGCAGCAAAAACATTCTCAAAAGCTCTATATCCCAATTTACTATCAAATATAAATTTATCATCACTCTTTCTATATCTATCTCCAAAGGAGTTAACAAATCCATATCCTATCTGCAATCTATTCTCCCAAAACATGTTATCTACAGGAGCATAATTTCTATAGATATTAACATATGCATTTAGAGCTACATTATTATTACCCCCGGAAGCCCAATTTGTTAGTGAGAGCTGAGAAAAACCCAACTGCAAAAGTGTTCCTCTAGTCCAATAATCTGGTTTTGGAGCAGGGGGTTCAAACGAAGGAACCTTAAGCTTAGAAGCAACAATCAAACTAAGTTCATGACCCACACTCAACTCTCTTGAGGTTTTCTCTTGAGCATATAATGGATAACTCACATAATAAGAGAGAAGAGCAAAAAGTATTATATAACTCCTCATATAAAAAATATATTAATTAATAAGATCTTGCAAAAATAACTCTACCTTTTGATGGTTTTCCACTGTAAACACAAACACCCGGCTCTTGTTCAAAATCAGAATCCGTTGGTATACATCTAATGGTTGCCTTTGTCTCCTCCTTTATCTTTTGTTCAGTTTCTGACGATCCATCCCAATGACAAAGCAAAAATCCTCCTCGCTCAATTTTCTCTTTAAACTCATCATATGAATCAACTTTATGAGTGTTGTTAATTCTAAACTCTAAAGCCTTATTATATATATTTTGCTGAATATCATCTAATAATGATTGAATATAAGCATCAACACCATCCACAGATACGCTCTCCTTGGAAAGTGTATCCCTTCGAGCAATCTCAACACAATTATTAGCTAAATCTCTTGGACCAATTGCAACTCTAACAGGAACACCCTTTAACTCCCACTCTGCAAACTTAAATCCAGATCTAACATTATCTCTATCATCAATTTTCACTGTTAACCCCCTTGCTTCTAACATCTTCTTGATATTATCCATTCTATCGATTATAGACTGTTGCTCTTGTTCTGTTTTATATATTGGAACCATAACCACATGAATAGGAGCTAGTTTTGGAGGCAAAACCAATCCATTATTATCACTATGGGCCATTATAAGAGCACCCATTAATCTTGTAGAAACACCCCAAGAAGTTGCCCAAACATAATCCAACTTCCCCTCTTTATTTGCAAACTGCACATCAAATGCCTTAGCAAAATTTTGACCTAAAAAGTGAGATGTTCCAGCCTGCAAAGCTTTACCATCTTGCATCATCGCTTCTATGCATAGTGTATCCAAAGCTCCTGCAAATCTCTCACTCTCTGTTTTTTTGCCTACAACTACTGGGATCGCTAAAAACTCTCTTGCAAATTTTGCATATACATTAACCATTTTTTCGGTCTCTTCGATAGCCTCCTCCATTGTAGCATGCGCTGTATGGCCCTCTTGCCATAAAAACTCTGCTGTTCTTAAAAATAGACGAGTTCTCATTTCCCATCTAACTACATTAGCCCACTGATTAACAAGTATAGGCAAATCTCTATAAGATTTAATCCAGTTTTTGTATGTATTCCAAATTATTGTCTCAGAAGTAGGTCTAACTATTAACTCCTCCTCTAGTTTTGCATCTGGATCTACAACAACACCAGGTCCATCTGGATTAGTCATCAATCTGTGATGTGTAACAACTGCGCACTCCTTAGCAAATCCCTCTACATGTTCAGCCTCTTTACTCAAAAAAGATTTAGGAATAAAGAGCGGAAAATAGGCATTAACATGACCTGTATCTTTAAACATTTTATCTAACTGAGCTTGCATTTTCTCCCAAATAGCATATCCATAGGGCTTTATAACCATACATCCTCTAACAGCAGAATTCTCTGCCAAATCTGCCTTTGTTACTAGGTTATTGTACCATAACGAATAATTCTCTTCTCTATTTACAATCTCTTTTGCCATAGCTATTTATATATACATTTATAATATTACACATTTACAGAATTTAGTTATATATTTATTGCAAATGGTATGATTTTTGACTATATTTGCAATAAGAGGACAAAAGTACAAAAAAAATAAACAAGGAGGTTATTATGAAAACGAGATTATCTATACTTTCGCTAATTGCGGGGATATTACTCATCTCTTCTTGTGCGACAACAACCAAATATGCATCATCTAATGCATTTGAAGATGCTGTTTACCAAAGGCCACAATCTGGCAACTATCTGGTAGTTAACACACAACAAGATTCAGATGCTAATCGTTTAAGAAGCAAAACAAAAGAGTCTAATGCAGTTTTTATTAATGGAAAACTAGTAGAACCGGTTTACGCCAATGAGAAGGGAGAGGTTAATATTAACTTAGAACAAGAGAAGACATATATTATTCTTCAAGAAGGTGAGTCGTTTGAGGATAGATTAACTATGTTCGACACTCCTAATTATAATATTAATATCACATTCTCTACGTGGGATTTTTACAATCCATGGTATTGGGATATGTATTACATACCTAGGCCTGGATATAGATTTGGAGGAAGTTTATACTATCACCCTTGGTACAACCCTTGGTTTAGACCATGGTACTCACCTGTCTATTCATATTGGGGATTCTATAATAATCCTTGGTATTGGGGCTGGAACAGGCACTTCTACTGGGGATGGGAGAGGGATCACTATATGGGATGGCACGGAGGTTATCATTGGTGGCCAAGACATCCTCATACATCGCACAGAGACAGATATTATGGAATAAGAGAGAACCCAAGAAGAAATAATAATACATATTATCGAAATCAAGGAGTTCAGTCTGGTGGAAGTTATAGAAGAGATGGAAGAGTAGAACAAGTTAGAGGAGGTAGAGATAATGTTCAATCGAATGCCCCTAACACACAGAGTCTATATAGAAGAGACAGTCGCAGAGACGACAATCAAGTTAGAACATCTTATCAAACTCAAAGAAATATTGAGAGAACATCTGGAGAATCCTTAGATCGCAGAGGTTCTGGTGGCTCTTCTACAGTTAGAAGAGAGAGCGGAACAACAGTAAGAAGCTCAAATGAACAAGTTCGTACTAATAGGAACTCTTCTAGTAATAATGAGGTTAGAACAACTCGTAACAGTGGCAACAACTCCTCTTATAGACCTTCATCAACGTCTGCAACAAGAAGATCCAATGTTGAGTCAAGCAGAAGTAATCAAAGCTCTACTACTCAAAGAAGTTCTGGAAATACATCAACTCAAAGTAGGAGCAGTTTCTCAAGAAGTAATACTGAGAGCTCTTCTGCAAGTAGAAGCACATCAACATCATCCTCTACAAGTAGATCAACTTCATCGTCAACATCATCGTCAACATCATCATCGTCTAGTTCGGGTAGTTCATCTGGTAGTAGTAGCGGATACAGAAGATAATAATAAATAGCCTCTAATATTGTAATATGAAAACTAAATTAACAATTTGTTTTGCAATCATAATGAGCTTCTCAGCCTCCTTGTATTCTCAAGGAGCTGCAGAGGCTCTTCTCTTCTCACAGCATAGGTACGAAGGCACAGCTCGTTCTATGGCAATGGGAAATGCCTTTACCTCGCTTGGCGGTGATTCATACTCAATAAGTATAAATCCTGCAGCTTCGGCAGTATACAGATACTCCGAATTTACAATTACACCATCGTTAAATAGAGAGAGCGGATCAACTAATTACTTAGGAGATAATTACTCAGAAAAGTGGAGTAGATTTGGAATATCTAATATTGCTTTTGTTGCCAACTTTAAGCCTAGAAATACTTCTAACTCTGTAAAGAGTTACTCTTTTAGTGTTGCTGTAAACAAACTTAATAACTTTACTTCTAGATATTACTCTTCTGGTATAAACACTAACTCTAGTTGGCTAGGGAGCTTAGCCGAATCCTTAGAAGGAATACATAACTCTAATTTAGATATTACACAAGATTGGAATCCATTTTTTGATTTTCCAGGTGCTTCATGGAAAGGAATTTTGGCATGGAACTCAAATCTCTTAGATCCTCTTCCTGATTCTAACATAGATTACATGGGAGCGACTGAGAATATAACAGGTACAAAGATTGCTCTAGCTGGCCCAATAAGGCAGAACTTTTATAGAGAGAGAAAAGGTAATTTATCAGAGATTGTATTCAATATGGGAGCAAATCTATCTGACAAACTATTTGTAGGTGCAAATTTAGGCATCCAATCTCTCTACTACTCAGATTTTCAAAGATATTCTGAAGAGGGAATAAATCTATCTCAATTTGATTCTAAATTTCAAAAGTTTGACCATATATACAGACAAACATCAAACGGAGTCGGAATAAATCTTAAACTTGGTTTTATTGCTCTTCCAACAGACGATCTCAGAATAGGAGGTAGTATATCAACTCCAACCTGGCTATATATTACAGATGAATGGGATGAAGGAATAGATGCTAGATATTCCGATGGTTATAAACGAAACATCTTATCCCCACTTGGCCAGTATGATTATAGAATCAATTCCCCTTTCAGATGGAATCTTGGAGCGTCGTATATATTTGGGAAAATTGGTCTTATAAGCATTGATTACGAAGGAGTTGACTACTCAGGTGCAAAAATAATGACTGACTCAGGAGATAGACATCCATTTAGAGATGAAAACAACTATATCTCCAATAACTTTAAAGCTGTTGGTAATATAAGAATAGGTGGCGAAATTAGAGTTAATCCAACATTTGCATTAAGAGGTGGATATAGTTATTACCAAAATCCAGAAAAGAATATTGGATATAATACAGAATATGTTTCTGGTGGAATTGGCCTTTCTAACAATAGAGGAGGATTTATTGATATAGCTTATCAACAAAGATTAAGTAATACAGAAGACTATAGATTGTATTCAGACTACACTAATGCTGTTGCGCCTATTGGTTCTCTAGAGAAAACTGGATGGAAACTACTAGTTACTCTTGGATATCGATTCTAAATAATTGAAAGCCATAGGACCTTCATTAAATAGAAGATCGATTATAGATAGTCCTTTGATAAAACCGAATTTATGATCAAATACCTGATGGTATTTGATCATATCTTTTTTATAATAGGCACTTGGTTTCTTAGGATTAAACTCCGATCTCAAATCTACATATGCTGGAGAAACATTATCTATATAAGATGAACTATACTCAATCTGAGTTCCTAAATTAAGTAAATCAATAATCTCTTTTAGTAGTTCTGTATTAAAATCAAATAAAAAGTTGTAATCTCTAGAATAAAGAGATTCTAAATAGATATCATAATAGTCAAAAAATGGTGAAGATTTATAAGCAGAAAAAATAGCTCTCCAATGTTTTAATTGCCATTGAGAGCTATTATCTATTCTAATATCTTTGATATATTTACTACTTGAACGAACTATAGGAATAATTAAGGGTAAGAGACCGTTTGCAGTCAAAATATGACATCTATTCCTATAAGTCTGCTTTTGATAATTTTCACAACTCTCTATTAAAAGTGTTTGTGAATTAATAAAAGATGCAAAATACTCTATTGGAGGAGAGTACGCTGTGCTTAAAATTGGGACTCTATTATCATAATTACTACTCATCTATCGGTCCTGAACCTGCTCTTATAATACCTCTTGTAGTTGATTTTATAAAGTCAACTATCATTACTTTTTCAGGGGTATTTTCAAAAGTCTCATCTACTTTTTGGCATGCATCAGAGGTATTAAGACCACTAGAGTAGAATACCTTATAAATCTCCCTTATCCCATCTATCTTATCAATGCTGAAACCTCTTCGTCTAAGGCCTATAACATTTACTCCACCAAAAACCAATGGACGCTTACCTGCCACCACAAATGGGGGAACATCTTTTCCGATCATAGACCCTCCAGAAAGCATCGAGTGAGCACCGATTCTAGTAAATTGATGTGCAGCCGAATGCCCTCCAATAATAGAAAACTCCTCTATATCACAAACACCTGCAATACCAACATAACTTACCATAACTACGTTATCGGCAATATTGCAGTCATGAGCAATATGAGAATAGGACATAATCATACAATTATTACCAACTTTAGTAGTCCCTCTTCCACTTTTTAAAGTTCCTCTATTAATTGTAACATACTCTCTAATAATAGTATTATCTCCAATCTCAACATAAGTAGTTTCACCTCCAAACTTATAATCTTGAGGCTCTCCACCAATTATAGCTCCTGGATAAATCTTACAATTTGAGCCAATTTTAACATTATCTAAAATTGTTGCGTGGGGTCCAATCCAACAATTATCACCTATCTCCACATTTGCAGAAATATAGGCAAAGGGCTCTACAACAACATTCGCACCAAGTTTAGCTTGTGGATGAATATAATATTGAGACATATATTTTATTTATTCTTAATTACTTGTGCAACCATATCTGCTTCGCATGCTAGTGTATTACCCACAAAAACCTCTCCCCTCATACATACTATCGATCTCCTTAATGGAGCTGTTAATCTCATTTTTATAACAAGAACATCTCCAGGAACAACTTTTCTCTTGAACTTTGCATTGTCTATCTTTGCAAAATATGTAGAGTATTTTTCAGGTTCGTCTAAATCTGATAAGACCAAAATACCTCCAACTTGAGCCATCGACTCAATTATTAAAACGCCTGGCATAACTGGTTCTTCTGGAAAATGACCAATAAAGTATCCCTCATTTACACCAATAGTCTTAATACCGACTACCTCTTCTTTTGACATTGATACAATCCTATCTACCATCAAAAAAGGGGGTCTATGTGGTAACAATTTCTTTATGCCATTAATATCTACAACAGGTTCTAAATTTGGATCATACTGAGGAATATCAGCTAATTGTGTTTTTTCGTTTGCCATGATATAATTTTTTTTGCTATTTCTACATTTATTTTGTGACCAGGCTTATAAGCCTCAATTCTTGCATTTATTCTATAACCAGATAGATAAAGATCTCCTAATAAATCCAAAAGTTTGTGTCTTGCACACTCGTTTGGATAATTCAAATTTTCTACATTTAGATATCCAATCTGAATTTTTTCATTATTTCTCTTTCCAAAAAGGGCGTTCAACTTTTCTTGATACTCCTTAGGAACCTCTCGTTCTACAATCACAATTGCATTATCTAAATCACCCCCCTTAATTAGATTGTTATTAATCAACGGTTCTAGATCATGTAGAAAGACAAAGGTTCTTGCTTTTGCAATATCATTAAAATAATCAGTTGTATTATCAAAGGAAGCACTCTGCTCTCCTAATACTATAGAATTAAAGTCTACTTTTACATCTACAGAGAAATTAGGTGCTGGTATAACTCTGATTTTAGATCCAGAGTTACCATCTTCTACTACTAATTCGGAATCTATTGAGAGCACATTAGCCAAAGCATCTTGCTCTTTAATTGAATCCCTATTCAATTTATGATAAAAAGGATAGGAACTTCCGTCCATAATTGGAACTTCAGGCCCATCTATTTCTATTATAACATTATCAATTTCCAAAGCAAAAAAGAGAGACATTAGGTGCTCAATAGTAGATACCGATGCTGTACCATCAGAGATAACTGTACCTCTTTGAGTAGAGACCACATTTGTCGCTAACGCCTTAATCTCTGGCTTAGAATCTAAATCCACTCTTCTGAATACAATTCCTGTATTTACATCAGAAGGTAACAGAGACATAGTTATCTCTGTACCAGTATGAAGTCCCCTCCCTTTAAATTCAACTCTTTCTTTTAGACTCTTTTGCTTTATAAACATTACATTTAAATTAAATCAAACTACAAAGTTATAAAAATTAGTTATTTTTTATGCAAATTTCTAAATATCGCATAAGCTTTAAGATAATCTTTAGCTAGCATTGCTGGACTACCTAAATACGAGAGACCCTCCTTTTTTATTGTTGACATAATCCCTGCTTGAGCTCCTATTTTAGTCCCATCCGCAATTGTAATATGCCCAGATATACCAACTTGACCCCCAATCATACAATTTTTACCAATCTTTACAGAGCCTGAAACGCCACATTGAGCTGCCATAACACTATTTTCCCCAATTTCTACATTATGAGCAATTTGAACTAGGTTATCTATCTTTACACCTTTTCGTATAATTGTAGAGCCGATTGATGCTCTATCAATTGTGGAGTTAGCCCCCACCTCACAAAAGTCCTCTATTACAACATTTCCAGTTTGAGGTATCTTCTTATATGATCCGTCCTCCATTGGAACAAATCCAAAACCATCTGCACCAATAACAACATTGGAATGAATAATACAACTCTTACCTATCACACATCCTTTATATACCTTTACTCCAGAATACAAAATAGTATTATCGGCAATTACAACATCATCACCTATATAGCAATTTGGATATATCTGAACTCCGTCTCCAATTTTTGCCCCTCTTTCTATAGTAACTCCATTTCCAATATAACATCCTTTACCAATCTTTGATCTCCAAGATATCTTTGAAAAAAAAGACCTACCCTTTTTTCTGCTCTTTTTAAGATTTGTAAAAAGCTCCAGTAAAGAAGCTATAGCCTGATACGCATCATCTACCTTAATAATTGTTGCATTCAACTCCTTCTTAGGAATAAAAGACTTATTCAATATTACTATCGAGGCCTTTGATTTATATAGATACTCTTCATATTTTAAATTCCCAAGAAAAACAATATTACCAGGTTTTCCACTCTCGATTCTTGCCGGAGCGCTCACTTTTATATCAGGATCACCAACAAGCTCTCCATTCAAATGATCTGCGATATATTTTGCTGTTAATTCCATAAATTGCTATTTTAAATTTGCTGTACAAAGAAAATATTTTTTTGTAATATTAGAAAAGGCCTTTGGCGACAACATATCTGACAAGAGATATATATCTGATACATTCCCTTGCTTATCCAATATTTTAATCTCTCCACTATTTGAGTCATATCCTCTATTTGAAATCTCACCCATTTCAATAAAATAATTTAAATCAGATTTCCCAATAACAGTATCAATATCCTTTTTATTATTTAACTTAATAAGCATCTCATCTTTTTGTTGTTCATAAAAAAACATTGAAATTGGGTCGGAATAAATTGCTAATTTAGGAAGATTCCTCTCCACTAACATTTTACAAAGAGAGGATAGTATATAATCAGAAGAGTATTGCCACTGTTTTATACTATACATAATGTCTGAATCATCCAAAGAAGAAAACTTATCTAAAACATCAAGACAGTCAAAATGAGAGACATTACATCTATTAATCATAAAAAACGAAAGACTGCTACTCATTTTAATGGAACTACCAGAAAAAATAAGCTCTCTTACTCTTCTAAAGATAGATACAATTAATCTCTCGGCAGATAAAACTGTTTTATGTAAATATACTTGCCAATACATTAATCTTCTTGATATTAAAAATTTTTCAACTGAATATATCCCTTTCTGTTCAACAACAAGATTATTATCCACAACATTCAGCATTTTAATTATTCGTTCACTTCCTATCATCCCCTCCGCCACACCAGAAAAAAAACTATCCCTACGCAGATAGTCAAGCCTATCTACATCCAATTGACTAGATACTAATTGATGAAGAAAATGTCGCGAGTATCTATCATTAAATATATCAATAGCTAAAGATAGAGCACCTTCAAACTCTCTATTTAGAGCATGCATTATTGAAAGAGAGATCTCTTCGTGGGAGACACCCTCTACAATAACGCCTTCTAATGCATGACTATATGGTGCGTGTCCTACATCATGTAATAAAATAGCACATAACGCAGCCTCCTCTTCCTCGCTATCAATAGGAACTCCTTTATATCTAAGAACATTTATCGCCTCTTTCATAAGATGCATTGACCCAAGTGCGTGAATAAGCCTTGAGTGCATAGCCCCAGGATAAACTAAGCTAGTCAATCCAAGCTGTTTAATCTCTCGAAGTCTTTGGAAAAACCTATGAGAGATAATATTCATTATTAAGCCACCCGGAATGTTAATAAATCCATGAACTGGATCATTTATAATTTTATACGATTTAACACTCATTTTTCTGAATATAAAAAAATATTACTATATTTGCCGCTGGAAAGGATTATCGGGATAAGGGGACAAGTGATGTCCCCTTATTTCTTAAATTTATTTAATCAATGCTAAACAAAGATAATATATCAAATCTTATTGACAACTACATTAATGAGAATAATCTCTTTATTGTAGACATAACAATTAGTGCCGACAATGATATTGAGATAATTATAGATTCATTTAATACTGTCACATTAGACAACTGCACTCAAATTAGCAGAATTATAGATCAAAATGTAGATAGGGATATATATGATTACTCACTTACAGTATCTTCATCTGGCTTAGATATGCCATTAAAAATTTTAAAGCAATATCAAAAATATATAGATAAAGAGGTATCTATTGTTTTAAAATCAGGCAAAAAAATTGTAGCAAAACTCCTATCGGCATCTGAAGAGAGAATTGAGATAGAGTACACTTCAAAAGTAAAAATAGAAGGGCAGAAAAAATCTCAACCAATTACGGTAAAAGAGTCTTTTCTCCTTAATGAAATAAAAAGCACAAAACCATTTATTAATTTTAAATAAAATTTCCTGTATGGAAGGGTTAAATTTAATTGGAACATTTGCAGAGTTCAAAGAGCTAAAGAACATAGATCGCACAACAATGATGAGCGTTCTAGAGGATATCTTTAAAAATCAATTGATCAAAATGTATGGCTCTGCAGATAATTTTGATATCATTATCAATATAGACAAAGGAGATTTTGAAATCTGGAGAAACAGAACAGTTGTAGAGGAGGTAGAAGACCCTAATACAGAGATATCTCTAGAGGAGGTTTCTAAAATTGATGCATCTTACGAAATTGGAGAAGAGTTTAGTGAGGAGGTAAAATTATCTAGCTTTGGTAGAAGAGGTATTTTGAATTTAAGACAAAATCTCTCTGGCAGAATTATGGATATAGAAAAGGCAAATCTTTATAACAAATATAAAGAGAGAGTTGGTGAGATTATCGTAGGTGAGGTATATCAAGTATGGAAAAAAGAGATTTTAATTATGGATGAAGATGGTAATGAGCTCCTTCTACCAAAAACTGAGCAGATTCCATCGGACTTCTTTAGAAAGGGAGATACCGCAAAAGCTGTGGTTAGTCAAGTTGAGATGAGAAATAATAATCCTGTTATTATTTTATCTAGAACATCTCCTGTTTTTCTTCAAAGACTTTTTGAACAAGAGGTTCCTGAAATTTTTGATGGTCTTATTACAATTAAAAAAATTGTGAGAATCCCAGGCGAGCGTGCCAAAGTTGCTGTAGAATCATATGACGAAAGAATTGACCCTGTTGGAGCTTGCGTAGGTGTTAAAGGTTCTCGTATTCATGGAATAGTTAGAGAACTTAGAAATGAGAATATTGATATAATTAACTGGACATCAAATATGCAGTTATTAACTCAAAGAGCATTGAGTCCTGCTAAAATTGTATCTATAAAAGTTAATGAAGAGGAGCAAAAAATAGGGGTTTATCTTAAACCTTCAGATGTTTCTCTTGCTATTGGTAAGGGTGGTAGCAACATAAAACTAGCCGGACAACTTATCGGTATGGAAATAGACGTATTTAGAGATATCGAGGACGAAGAAGAGGATGTTCTTCTTTCTGAATTTAGCGACGAAATTGATGAGTGGATTATTGAGGCACTTAGATCAATAGGATGCGATACTGCAAAAAGCGTACTTGCTCTTCCTGTATCTGAAATTGTACGTAGAGCAGATTTAGAAGAAGAGACCGTTATCGAAATCCAAAAAATTCTTCAAGAAGAGTTTGAATAAAAATGTAAATTAAAAGGGGAGGTATTATATGACAATAAATGAAAGTATAAGAGTTAATAAGGTTCTTAAGGAGTTTAACATTGGGCTCTCTACACTTGTCGATTTTCTTAAATCAAAGAAAATTGAGATTGCAGAGACACCTAGTGCAAAAATAGACCCTCAAACTTATGAACTTATAAAAAAAGAGTTTGGTAAAGAGCAGTTGATAAAAGAGAAATCAAAAAATGTACCAATTAAAATCGACCAAATTACCAAACAATCGAAAGTAAAAGAGCAAGATGAAGATGTTGACGATAATGATAATACGCTGATTATAACCGAAACTACATTAGGACTACCTCCCGCTAAAAGAACACCTAAAATAATCGGTCATATCAGCGATCTTAACATCGGCAATAAAACTATTTCAACCCAAAATAGTGAGGCAACTACAACTAAAGATGACGGCAAAACTATAATAAGTACTGAAAATCAACAACCTACACCTTTAAAGACTGAAGAACCTGACTCTTCAATTCAAAAGCCAATTGACTCATTACCAAAAATTTTGGATGCTAAAATAGAGATTTCCCAAAAACAAATTGTGGAAAAAGAGGAGATTAAAATTCAAATTGATAACACTTCACAAAAAAAAGAGGAAGAAATACAAAAAAAGAGCATAGAGGTATTGCCAAAATCAAAAGATAATAATACTTTTACGCCCGATAAAAAAAGTGATAATAATAAAAACTCCGGAGCTATAGAAACGAAGTCAATAGAAAGAGAGCAATCTAAAAGGCCTAATGAATTTAATAAAGCCAATGCCTCTAAAGGTGGAGTAACACCTCCGTCTAATCAAAATGATTCTAATGTTGTTGAACACATAGAGACAAAAGTTCAAAAACTTGCAGGGCCAAAAATTAGTGGCACTATAGATCTTTCTCAATTCGACAAAAAGAAATCGGACAATAAACCCTCTTATAACAAGGATAAAAATAAGGGAAAGAGAGAGAGGATTAAAAAAACTGTTAAAGAGAAGGTAGATCTAAACAAAGAGAGTAAGGATGTCCCTAAAAATGTTGATAATAGAGATAAGTCTAAAATCAAAAAGAAGGATCACAAACAACACCCTAACGCAAAAGATAAGTTTAAACCTGTAAGACATGAGGTAGATGAAGATGCTGTTCAAAAGCAAATCAAAGAGACCTATGCAAGAATGGTTGAGGGCAAGGGTAAGACCAAAGGGTCTAGGCACAGGAGAGATAAGCGAGAACTTGTTTCACAAAAAAATCTAGAAAATCAGGAGATAGAACAAACTTCTAGCAGCATATTAAAGGTAACAGAGTTTGTTACCGTAAATGACCTAGCAGTAATGATGGATGTTGCCGTTACAAAAGTTATTGAAGCTTGTATGAATCTTGGATTAATGGTATCTATTAATCAAAGATTAGATGCTGAGGCAATGATTCTAGTTGCAGAGGAGTTTGGGTTTAAAGTGGAAATAGTTACTGTGGACAATCAAGAGAATCTAAATCAAGAAATTGATTCAGAAGATGATTTGGTTAAAAGGCCTCCAATTGTTACAGTAATGGGACACGTTGACCATGGAAAAACATCTCTACTAGATTATGTTAGAAAAGCTAATGTTATTGCCGGAGAAGCTGGAGGAATCACTCAACACATTGGAGCTTATAATGTTAAGCTAGCAAATGGAGAAAGGATTACTTTTCTAGATACTCCAGGCCACGAAGCTTTTACTGCCATGAGAGCAAGAGGAGCTAAAGTAACAGACATTGCAATTATTATTGTTGCTGCTGACGATGCAATAATGCCTCAAACAAAAGAGGCAATTAACCATGCTCAAGCAGCAGGAGTGCCAATGATCTTTGCTATAAACAAAATTGATAAGCCAGGTGCATATCCCGAGAAAATCAGAGAGCAACTTGCAAATATGAATATATTAGTAGAGGATTGGGGAGGTAAATATCAATGCCAAGAAATCTCTGCAAAACACGGCTTAAATGTCGATAAACTTTTAGAAAAGGTTCTTCTAGAATCCGAAATTTTAGAACTTAAAGCAAATCCAGATAGGAAAGCAAATGGTACTATTATTGAGTCCTCTCTAGACAAAGGAAGGGGATACGTTGCAACAGTGTTAGTTCAAAATGGAACATTAAGCATTGGTGATATTATCCTTAGTGGTTGCAATATGGGGAAAATAAAGGCGATGTTTAATGAGAGAGGTCAGAAGATAGATAAGGCAGGGCCATCGACTCCTGTTTCAATCTTAGGGCTAAATGGAGCCCCAGCAGCTGGTGAGTTATTCAATGTAATGACAGATGAGAAAGAGGCAAAAGAGATAGCAAACAAAAGAGAGCAACTTGTCAGAATTCAGGGCTTAAAAACACAAAAACATATTACCTTGGAGGAGATTGGTCGTAGAATTGCGGTCGGTAATTTCCAAGAGTTAAATATTATTGTAAAAGGAGACGTAGATGGGTCTATTGAGGCTCTTTCTGACTCACTTATAAAACTATCAACAGAAGAGATAGCTGTTAATGTAATTCATAAAGCGGTTGGAGCTATATCTGAATCAGATGTATTATTAGCCGTTGCATCAAATGCTATTATCATTGGATTCCAGGTTAGACCATCAGTCAATGCCAGAAAACTTGCAGAAAAAGAAGAGATAGAAATAAGACTATATTCTGTAATATACGATGCAATAAATGAAGTAAAAGATGGTATCGAAGGTATGCTTGCACCTGAACAAAAAGAAGAGGTAACAGCAACTGCAGAGGTAAGAGAGACATTTAAAATATCAAAAATTGGAACTATTGCTGGATGTATGGTAAAAGATGGCAAACTAACCAGAAATGCAAAAGTTAGAGTAATTAGAGATGGTATCGTTGTTTATACAGGTGTCTTAGGCTCTCTAAAGAGATTTAAAGAAGATGTAAAAGAGGTTGCTTCTGGATATGATTGTGGAACTAATATCGATGGATACAATGATATTAAAATAGGAGATGTTATAGAAGCATATACTATAGTAGAAATAAAAAGAAAGTTAAGTTAATTATCTAAGAGTAGATATATTAAATTTAACTACTCAACTATATTAACCTCTGGTTCTATATCTATATTAAAGCGATTCTTTACGGATCGCTTTATTTTTTGAGATAGAGTTACAACCTCTTGCCATGTAGCTCCACTATATGCAACTAATACTAACGCTTGATTTTTATGAACCCCCACATTCCCTTCTCTAATCCCCTTAAAACCACACTGATCAATTAACCATGCTGCGGGAACTTTTGAATAACCATTCTCTAAATCAAAAAAGCGTAAAGATGGATTCTCTCTTTGAATATCCAAAGCTAACTTAGTTTCAACAATTGGATTTTTAAAAAAACTACCAACATTACCAATTTCAGATGGTTCTGGTAACTTGTTCTTTCTGATTGTTGTTATTATATCTCTAACTAAATAAAGACTCAAATTCTCATTATTCTCTTCAATTTTAGATATTACATCTTGATACGAAAGATTAAAATTTGGAACCTTCGATAACTTAAAAGTTACATGAGTAATTAATGTCCTACCTTTTAGACTATTTTTAAATATACTATCTCTATAGCCAAAATTCATCATTTCAGAAGTTATTGACTTACACGATAGCTCCTTAATATCAATATAATCTACTAAAGTAATAGACTCTTTTACTTCTGTACCATATGCTCCAATATTCTGCACAGGAGAGGCTCCAACTGTTCCTGGAATATAAGATAAATTCTCTATACCCCCCCAACCCCTATCTACACAATATTCCACAAAAACATCCCATTCCACACCAGCTCCACATTTTATATATACATAATTAGGAGAATCATCTACAATATAGATATCCTTAAAACCAGGCTTAATTATTAGTCCATTAAAATCTCCCTTAAAAAGTAAGTTTGAGCCACCACCTATTATAAATAACTTCTCTTTTTTGTATTGATCTTGAGATAAAACACTTATTATTTCATCTATACTGCTAGACTCTAAAAAATATTTAGTTGTAATATCAAGACCTAGTGTATTATAGTTTTTCAGCGAGAAGCTCTTCTTTACGCCCATAATTTGAATCAAAAAATTTTAATAAAATCTTAAGTACAATTGCAAATACAATTATACCTAAAAAAAGAAATTGTATAAATAAGTTAGATCCAATCTCACGCTTTGTCAATAAAACATCTGGATTGGTCATTGAGATCTCTTGAAGATCCTTACTAGTAAATGATCTAAGAGACCATTTATCTACTATAACACCATCATATACATAAACAATTCCAACTCTAGATCTATTAAGCGTAATAACACTCTTGTAGTCGGAATAATATATAGGAATCGGAGTAAAAGAAGCTCTTCTTGAACTTGCATCAACAGCACGATATGATGAACCTGTTACAATAGAATGATTTATTCCCAAATTAAACAGATCACTCCCTAATGATAACACACCATCTAGTTCTTTACTGTTTATCTTTGAAATATCTGGAATGACAATAAAAACTAATTTATTGTTATCAAAAATTGAATCTGTAATCGTAGTACCCAAACTATCCACAATAGAAAAATGAATAATATCTCTATTAAAATTATCTGTAAAATACGTCTTTGAGTCAACAAAAGTATATGTACTATCAGGTAAATTATCTATAGTAAATTCGAACATCTTTCCATCTTTTGAATAAATTAATAGTGTCTCCATCTCATTACTATTATTCTCAATATCTGTTCTAATCAAACTAGTTCCTGGTTTGAAATCAGAAAAATCGGCAATCGGTTGACGTTTAACAACAACAGAATAGATAGATACAAAGCCAAGTAAAAAAATAAGAGTAATAGCAAAATCTATCTTTAAACCTCTTTTATTCTTAAATAATTCTGACTCTTTACTATTTGTTGTTAAAAGATAGACAACTCCAATCAAAGTGAATAAGTTCTTCAAAAATGTTTGAAGGTTGCTCAATTTTAAGACTTCTCCAAAACATCCACAATCACTTATTGGGTTGTAAATCAACAAATACAGAGTAATTATTGTGAAGAATGACAACATTGAGGCAAGAACATAAAACCAAATATATCTTCTGACCCTTATAATAACAAACAACCCCGATAAAAATTCTACAATAGAAAGAAAATATGCTATAAATGACAAAAAAGATTTATTGAAGTTAAGATTTACCAGATTGAAATATTCGTGAATAATTAAAGATGTACCAACTATGTCCATCATTTTCATCAATCCAGAAAAAAGAAATATAAATCCTAGAATATAAAGAATAAGTCTATCAATAGCTCTTTTCATATTATCTCTCCTACTTCTTAATAAATGACAAGATATTATTTAACACCATTTTGGGCTCCAACAACAATTTATCTATTTCATTATAACAACTAACTCTGACTAAATCACTCTCTTTCTCACACTCTTTAAGATAAATATCTCTAACTTGTGCCTGAAAACTTAAATCACTCTCATGAATATCACTTTTTCCATCTAGATATAATCTATCATCTCCCTCTCTAACAGAGCTGAGTCTCTGCTCAACAAAATTCAACGGCACATCCAAGAAAAAATTGAAATCGGGCTTAGGAATACCAAATACATTATACTCTAAATTAAATATCCAATCTCTTAACTCTTCTCTCTGTTCTACACATAGAACTTTAGCACACTGAAATGCAATGTTTGAATATACATACCTATCCAATAATACAATATCACCTCTATTTAACCAATCTCTAAGCATTTGAGAGCTATCATTCCTATCATGAGCAAAAAGTAGAGCGACTAATGTTGGATGTACACTATCAATCGGCCCAAAATCTCCTCTTAAAAACTTAGCAATAAGTTCACCATATATAGGTGCATCAAAACGAGGATAATGAAGATAACGGACACAAGCCCCTTGAAGCTCAAAATGCTCCTTAATTAAAGAAATCTGGGTGGATTTACCCGCTCCGTCAAGACCTTCTAATACAATTAACATAATAAAAGCGTATATTTGTAAACTTTTAACAAAGTTAATTAAATTTAATAATTAAAATGAACGGGTCTCCTTTAGTCATGGGGATACTTAATATTAATTCTGACTCATTTTATTCAAATAGCAGAATTAATAGTGTCTCACATTTCCAAACCAAATTTAATCAAATGATTGAAGATGGTGCCGATATAATTGATATTGGAGCATGCTCTACAAGGCCGGGATCACAATATATAACCGAAAATGAAGAGTGGGATCGGCTTCTACCAATGCTCAAATCAATTAAAGGGATTTGTCCTGACATTACCATATCTATTGATACTTTTAGATCAGAAATTGTAAAAAAAACATTTGACTTAATTGGGCCATTTATAGTCAACGATATCTCATGCTCAATAGATGATCACAAAATGTTTGAAACAGTTGGGAGATTAGGTCTCGAATATATTGGTATGCATAAAAGAGGAACCCCAAACTCAATGCAATTAAATTGCGACTATAATGATATAATTAACGATATACGAGAATTTTTCATTGACTCCATAGAGAAAGCAAAACAATCTGGTATTACTAAGTTTATAATTGATCCAGGATTTGGTTTTTCTAAAAATATTGATCAAAACTATAAGTTAATCAACAATTTAGAATCTCTTAAGATTCAAGTAGAAGAACAAAGATATTATCCTATACTAATTGGAATATCTAGAAAAAGCATGCTGTACAAACCTCTAAACTCAACACCTGCAGATGTTCTACATGCCACATCTGCATTAAATCTGCTTGCACTTACAAAAGGAGCCGATATAATTAGAGTTCATGATGTTAAAGAGGCCAAAGAGATTGTTAAAATTTATGACAAATTAAAAAACAACATATAAAAATGAATCATCACCTTTTTGCAATATCTCCAGTGGATGGAAGATATAATGATAAAGTATCTGATTTAACAATATACTATTCAGAATATGCTTTAATACGCTACAGAGTGCTAGTAGAGATAGAGTATTTTATTGCTCTTTGTAAAATACCACTTCCTCAACTAAAAGATATTGATCAGTCCCTTTTCAGTAGCTTGAGAGATATCTATAATAATTTTGATCACAACGATGCTGTCGAGGTAAAAAATATTGAAAAAACTACAAATCATGATGTTAAAGCTGTTGAGTACTTTATAAAAGATCGTTTCAGCAAATTAGGACTAGATCGATATAGTGAATTTATACATTTTGGACTTACATCTCAAGATATAAATAATACATCAGTACCACTATCTCTTTTAGATGGTATGCAAAAAAACTACCTCCCTCTACTGGATTTACTTGTAAATAAACTAACAACTCTTTCAGAAGAGTGGAGTCAGGTATCAATGCTAGCTAAAACTCATGGTCAACCAGCCTCCCCTACTAGATTAGGAAAAGAGATCAATGTTTTTGCTGTAAGATTAAAAGAGCAAATTAAAACTTTAAATAATACACCTTTTGCAGCAAAATTTGGAGGAGCTACTGGCAATTTTAATGCTCATAAAGTTGCATATCCAAATATTGATTGGAATAATTTTGCAAATCAATTTGTAGAGAGCACATTAAATCTTAAAAGATCATACCCAACAACTCAAATTGAGCACTACGATTATATTGCCGCCTACTTTGATGGATTAAAACGAATTAACACTATATTGATTGATCTATGTAGAGATATTTGGCAATATATTTCTATGGAGTATTTCAAACAAAAAATTAAAGAAGGTGAGGTTGGATCTTCTGCAATGCCTCACAAGGTAAATCCTATTGATTTTGAAAATGCAGAGGGAAATTTGGGTATAGCAAATGCACTATATACACATTTATCAGAAAAGTTACCCATATCTAGATTACAAAGAGACTTAACAGATTCAACTGTTCTAAGAAATATTGGAGTCCCTATTGCTCACTCTACAATCTCAATTAAGTCTATTTTAAAAGGGTTAGATAAATTAATTTTAAATCGAGTTCCTATCGACACAGATTTAGAGAATAATTGGGCTGTTGTAGCTGAAGGAATTCAAACTATATTACGTAGAGAAGGATATCCAAAACCTTACGAAGCTCTAAAAGCTTTAACAAGAATAAATACTACCATTAACAAAGAGGCAATTCATCGTTTTATTGAAACCTTAAATGTTAATGATCAAATAAAAGAGGAGCTTAAACAAATAACACCACATAATTATACCGGTTTTTAATTATGAAGAATTTTAGACCCATTTTTTTATATATACTCACAATATATATTCTCACCTCATGCGTTGAAAACAAAACTCTATATGAGACCTATTTTACAGACCAAAGAGCGAGAATTAATATTATATTTCAAGGAGACGCATATAGTCAAAAAGCATCTATTAAAGAGATATACAAAGAGAGTGAATGGAGTGGATCAAAAAACAACTTAGTTGACACTCTTTTTTATGGAGAGTACAGATACTCGCTTTATACCAAAGATGGTCAACTGATTTTTAGCAAGGGATTCAATAATCTTTTCTCTGAATGGAGAACCATTGAACAGGCAAAACTCACTACAAATGAGTTCGTAGAATCTCATTGGATTCCATTTCCAAAACAAATTGTAGATTTTGTTTTATACTATAGAGATAAAAGTTCCGGAGAATTCTACGAACTATTTAGAGAAACAATAGATCCCAATTCCAAAAGTATATCTATCCCAAAAGAGTTTAACTATCAGATTGACACTATTCAATACTCTGGAAATTTTTCTAATAAAGTGGATATTGTTTTTGTCGCAGAGGGTTATTCTCAAAATGAGTCTGATAAATTTAAAGACGATGTAAATAGAGCTACAGAGTATCTATTTTCAATGGAACCATACTCAACCAGAAGAAGTGATTTTAACGTATGGGCTCTCAATTCATTTAATGACCAAGATGATAAAACACCTCTCAGCTCTACATTTTCAACTTTTGGTATCGATCGCTACCTAACAATTCCTGATCACTCATCATTGGGCGCTATACTATACAATACCCACATCGATGCGGTATATATTCTAGTCAATAGTTCTCAATATGGAGGTGGTGGAATATATAACTACTATGCAATTGGTGTTTCTGATCACAATCTATATGGAGAATTATTTGTTCATGAGTTTGGACACAGTTTTGGAGGGCTAGGAGACGAGTACTATAGCTCTCAAGTTGCTTACGAAGAGTTTTATAATCTTAATACAGAACCTTGGGAACCGAACTTAACTACAAGAGTTAATTTTTCCAATAAATGGGAAAGTTTAATTAATAAAGAGACTCCTATTCCAACACCAAATAGTTCTGAATATAAAAACACTATCGGTCTTTTTGAAGGAGGAGGATATATGTCAAAAGGTATTTATAGACCATATTTAACTTGTAGAATGAAAGAGAATTCCGCTCCAGATTTTTGTCCAGTATGCATACGTGCTATAAATAAGATAATTGATAGTTATGTTAAATAAAAGATATAATATCCAAAAAGATTATCAGTATATTCTATTTGATTTAGATAGGACCATATGGGACTTTGAAACCAACTCCAATAACAATATAAGGTATATACTAGATGAGATGTCCCTCTCTTCAATAGAAAAATCTAAATTTTGCACTGTATATAAAAAGCATAACAAACAGTTATGGGAAAAATATGAACAAGGCATTATTGATAAAGAGACCCTAAGGTGGAAGCGTTTTTTTGACTCTTTTGAAGAGTTTGGTATTTATGACATTGAATTAGCTAAACAGTTTGGAGAACGCTACATAGACAATATGCCCAATATGACCCAGCTAATGCCAAATGCCAGAGAGGTCCTTGAAACTCTTTTTCACTACGGATGTAAAATGGCAATTGTTACAAATGGTTTTAAAGAGGTACAATATAAAAAAATTAAGAACGCCTCACTCGAACATTATTTTAGGGCAGTTATTGTTTCAGAAGAGATTGGCTATCATAAGCCAAGTCCAATGGTATTTAAAAGAGCCATGACTGCTCTAAAAGCTAAAAAAGAGAATACATTAATGGTTGGAGACGATGCATATAACGATATTGAAGGAGCTATGATTTATGGAATTGATCAATTCTATTACTATAAAAATCAAGAAGTAAGATATAAAGTTGGGGCCACATATGAATCAGATGACTTATCTGATTTGCTTACTTTTTTTTCTCAATAATAAATATATCTTCATCATCTTCTTTAAAATAGTACTGCTCTCTCGCAAATTTTTCTAACGAGTCTCTGTTTGAACTTAATTCATTTAATTTTTCGTCAATTAATTTGATTGACTCCTTATAATACATTTTTTGAGACTCTTGTTTACTGATATTAATGACAACCTTTGATAGTTCAACTATACTACTTGAATCAAAAAACAGAACCCATATACTAAAAAGAACTCCAGTAATAAGCATTTTATTTTTAAACACTCTTGATACTGGAGAGCCAAAAAGCTCTTTTATAACTCTTTTTAACCTCAATTCTTCTAATTTTTACAAAATTAATAATAATTTTGTTCTATCTTAATAAATCAAAAATACTATGAAAAAACCTTCTTTACTAATTTTAGCTGCAGGTATGGGTAGCAGATACGGCGGGCTAAAACAGTTCGATGCTGTAGGACCAAATGGTGAAACAATTATGGACTACTCCGTTTACGATGCCGTAGAAGCTGGCTTTGGTAAAATCATTTTTGTAATTCGCGAATCTTTTAAAGACGATTTTCTAAAAAAAATTGTAAAAAAATACTCTCAAATTATTGATATAGACTATGTGTGTCAAGAATTAACATCACTAACTCAAGGCTATACTATTAATCCAAATAGAGAAAAGCCATGGGGTACTGGACATGCAGTAATGGTTGCTCATAACAAAATAAACACTCCTTTTGCAGTGATTAATGCCGATGATTTTTATGGAAAAAATTCTTTTAAAATTATATGTAATCAGCTAATTGATAGCTTTTCTAAAAAGGGTGAGTTTTGCATGGTTGGCTTTAGTCCATCAAAAACTTTATCAGAATCTGGATCAGTATCCAGAGGAGTATGTAGCTTTAACAATGACTCACTACTGACTAAAATAGAAGAACATCACAATGTTTCTTTAGAGAATAATTTAATCAAGGGAGATAATGGAAAAGGAGAGAGGGTGATAATTGATAATAGTGCACTAGTGTCTATGAATATGTGGGGATTTACTCCTGATGTTTTTACGACAGGAATTGAACTTTTTCAAGAATTTTTAGAAGAAAAAGGAGATGAGTTAAAATCTGAATTTTACATCCCTTTTGTTGTTAATTCTTTAATAGACTCTAAACTAGCCACCTGCAAGGTCCTTTCAACTCCAGACAATTGGTTTGGCGTAACATACAAAGAGGATAAAGAGAGTGTAGTTCTAAAATTAAAAGAGATGATTGATAGTGGTTTGTATCCATCACCTTTAATCAACTATTAAATAATATGCAAAAGATAGATCACTATTTACCAAATCTAAAAGAGTCTTGGATACTAGCAATTATTCTAACAATTGCCGGAGGTTTTTTAACATCAATAATCAAGCTATCTTTAGTATATTCTATTCCTTATAACACGGAATATATAGACTTTCTATTATATCCTATTGCCTTTATTCCTGTAGCAATATATATAATTAAATCATCTAAAAAGATAACTGAATTTAGACCAAAAATATCAATAAATGATTCTAATTTTGGTGAAATTGGTAGATCTATTTCATTTTTAATTACAATTCCAATGATAATTGCTATCTCTATTATTATTGAGCCATTAACTTTTATTATAAAAATGCCCGATTTTTTTTTAGAGTTAATTACATTGATGGAGAGATATAAAATATTTGCAATTATATCTGTTGTTATTTTTGCTCCAATTTTAGAGGAGATCCTATGTAGAGGCTTTATATTAAGAGGTCTTTTATCTCATACAACTCCGCAAAAAGCAATTTTATGGTCATCTATCATTTTCGCAGTTATTCACCTTAATCCCTGGCAAGCAATACCTGCTTTTATATTTGGTCTCTTAATTGGATGGGTATATTGGAGAACAGGCTCTCTTATTTTAGCAATTTTTATGCATGCTGTCAATAATGGAATTTCGATTATTATATTATTCGCATTTCCTCATTTACCAAAAGATGCAACTCTATTCTCATTAATGCCTTTAAATTACTATATATTGCTATATTTTGTAGCATCTATTTTTTTGGCAACAACAATATTCTTAATGAATAAATACTACAGTAGAGCTATGTCATTAGAATTTAAATATAAGAACTAAAGATAATATATCATGACAAATCTATATCCCTTAAAATTCACCCCAATACTCAAAGAGAGAGTATGGGGAGGAAATAAAATTATCGAAAAATATAAGAATAAAGTAGAAATTAGTTCAAACAAACCGATAGGTGAGAGCTGGGAACTTTCTGGTCTAATTGGAGACGAATCTATTGTAAGCGAAGGATTTTTAGCCGATAACAATATAAACGATTTAATTGAAACATATCTTGGAGAAATCGTAGGAGACTCTATATATGAAAAATACGGGAACGAACTTCCAATCTTATTTAAGATTCTAGACATTAACAAACCCCTCTCTCTTCAAGTTCATCCAGATGACATCACTGCACTTGAAAGACACAACAGCTATGGAAAAAGTGAATGTTGGTATGTTTTAGAGTGTGAAAAAGATGCAATAATATACCTAGGTCTTAAACAAGATCTATCTGCACAAGAGTTTTATGATAGATGCAACGACAACTCAATAATAGACTATTTAAATGTAATTAAGCCAAAACCGGGAGATCTTATTTATATAAAACCAGGAACCCTTCACTCTGCCCAAGGCGGCCTAATGATAGCAGAAATTCAGCAACCATCAGATATTACATACAGAGTATATGATTGGGGAAGGGAGCATAATCCCGATACAGCTAGAGAGATGCACCTAGATTTAGCAATCGACTGTATAGATCTAGAGACCACAGATCCTAACAACTACATAATTAAAGAAGATAAATTTAGCAACAACTACTTCGAAATTAATATTATCACTATTGATGAAAAAGCAATAATAAATAGTCCCATATTAACATCTATGCAAGCTTACTTTTGTTTAGAAGGTAATGTTACTATAACAACAACTAACTATAGCACAAGTTTAAAAAAAGGAGAGACTGTTTTAATACCATCTCAAGTAGAAGATCTAAGAATTATTGGTAATGCTAAACTTATTGAGTTTTTACCAAAATAGATTATTATTCATCATCTTCCTCTAAATAAGAGAGCAGGGAGTCCATATCTCTTCTCTCTTTTTTTGTTGGCCTACCTGTTCCTCTATCCCTAAATAAAAAGATGGACTCTTTTGGTTTTGATAATTTATTTAATTCCTCAATGGGAGTAAGATTTTCCACATATTTATCTACCTCCTTAGCAGAGACTCTATTGTTCAGAAGATCAATTACTTTATATTTATAATTAATATTATCCTTTCTAATCTCTATTAAGTCACCTAATTTAATCTCTCTTGATGATTTGGCCTCAATCCCATTGACTTTAATTCTACCTGCTTTACACCAATCAGAGGCTAAAGCTCTAGTTTTAGAAACCCTTATAGACCATATAAATTTATCTAGCCTAGACATAACAACTATTTTGTATTATATATATTCATAGTACGATCTACACCTATTGCAACAAATGACTTAGTTGCTTCAATACACTTTTTAAAAACATCATTTAGCTCTAGCTTCTCTTGGTCTGACCACTCTCCAATAACATAGTCAACTTGTCTACCTTTAGAAAAATTATCTCCAATACCTACTCTTAACCTACTATAATCTTCTCTATTTAAAACATATGATATATCCTTAAGCCCATTATGTCCTCCATCACTACCCTTTTTCCTCATTCTTATAGTTCCTAAAGGCAAAGCCAGATCATCAACTATAATCAACAAATTCTCAATTGGCACCTTTTGATCTTGCAGCCAATAATTTACAGCTTTTCCACTAAGATTCATATAAGTAGAGGGTTTCAGAAGAATAATTTTCTGCCCCTTAAAACGAGTAATTGCAACATCGCCATATCGCTTAGACTCAAAAGAGAAGTTGGATGCCTGAGCCCAGGCATCCAACACCATAAATCCAACGTTATGACGAGTATTTGAATATTCTACACCGATGTTACCCAGGCCAACAATCAAATAACTCATAATATAAAAAATTATTTCTTAGCTGCTGCTGCCGCTGCTGCTGCTGCTCCTAATGCAGCACGAGTCATTTTAACCGAACAAATAATAGTAGAAGGAGATGTTAAAACTTTAATTCCAGGAAGATTAATATCACCTGCAAAAATAGATTTACCTATTTTTAATGTGGTAATATCAATATTAATTGAATCTGGAAGATCATTTAAAGCAGCAGATATTTTTACTTTTCTTGTAGATATCATAAGCTTACCACCTTGACGAACTCCCTCAGAATTACCAGAAATAATAACTGGTACTGAAATTGAAACAGGTCTTTCTTCAGAAACTGTTATGAAATCTATGTGAATCGGCTCATCTGTAAGAGGGTGAAACTGAGAAGAGTGCAAAATAGACTTATACACTTTTCCATCAATATCCAAATCTAAAACATAAGAGTTTGGTGTATTTAAAATAGTGTATAGGTCTTTTAAACCCAATGTAAAATGCACATTAGACTCAATACCATGTCCATATAGAACACATGGAACTAATTCATTTTTTCTTAATGCTTTAACTGCACTTTTTTTGGTAATTTCTCTTAAATTACCTTTTAATGATAATGTTTTCATAAATAATAAATTGTGTTACTTAGTCTACAACATGCAGACCCCATTGCACCAAAAAGTCACTCTTTTTGAGTGGTGCAAAGATAAAAAATAAAATAATACAAAAAATTATTTAATCAATAAAACATCTCTATTCCATTCCAATGATTTATAGAAAGAGTCTATAAATGGATTTGGTGAAAAAGGAATATAAGTGCTAACACCCGAAAATCTCAATATTGGTATATCAATAAAACTATCTGTGTTCCACTTATGAGTAACCACTTTGGACAATGATTGCTTAAATAAAATGTACTCACTATCTGAAGCTAATTTATGAATAAAATCTTCTAAATCCCAAAACCAACGTTTATTATATCTAAAATATTGTTGAATAGACGACATTTCTAATGTAGAAATTTTGTGCCTATTATTCTCAATTATAGACCTAGTTATCGTGGATAATTCATGCATTTCTGATGTATTATATAATGCAAGTGTTGCAGATCTGTTTACACCAGACATAGAGTTATAATAATTAAAAAAAGAGTCTCCAACACCCACTAGATTACTAGAAGATTTAAAAAGATCATCCATAATTCTATTATATGGAAAACCGGTCGCCAATATCTCAGTTGGAGAGGCCATTATATACTCGGCCCTATCTCTTAATTCATATATGGTTTCAATCCCCCCCATATAACAACAATCAAAAATTATAAATGAGAGTTTGTAAGATATAGCTTTTTTTAACTCTGTTATCTCCATCTCTACGCCTCTATCCTCACCAAAACTCTTTACTAAACTTGAGTATGGGTCTTCAAAAAAAGCATATTTTATCTGAGATCCATTATAATAACCTTGAGGCAACCATCCAGTTGCATGAGACCATAAAATAAGACCATATTCCTTAGATTTAAAAGAGCTCTTTACTCTATTTAATATCTTATTTAATACATCAGCACTTGCTGAGTTATGATTATCGTATGATTCAATATTAATCTCTTTGATAGTATTATCAGATGAATATAGTCTAAATAACCTAGGACTACTATTAACTGAGTGAAGATATACTAAAAGAACCTCTTTACTATCTTTTGACGGAACATATCCCTGCTTTAACTCCTGTATATTATTTAATGCATGAGGTGAGAGATTATTATTTGCAGCCATATATAATAGAACAACTTTATTATATTGCTCATGAGAAACCTCATCTTTCTTACATGAAAATAAGACAATTACAATAACATAGCAGAATAGGAGTGAGATTTTTTTCATCAAATTATTAATAAATTAGCTCAAAAATAACTATTTTTAACAATTCAAAAAAAAATAATGAAGATTATAATTAATCCAAAATATAATAAATACACAGATTTCATTAGTAATATCCCAAAAATATTTGAAGAGTCTGGCCAGGTTATTTATACAGGGAGAAATATTTTAAAAACTATACAAATAGATAATATTAAAATAGTTATAAAAAGCTTTCAGCGCCCCAATTTAATTAATAGAATCATTTATACTTTTATACGAAAAAGTAAAGCCGAAAGATCTTATCTGTACTCTCTAAAAATTCTTTCCAAAGGATTTATTACCCCAGATCCTATAGCATTTATAGAGACATATGATAATAATCTTATTAGCAAAAGCTATTATATATGTATCAATCAAGAGGATAGAAATACTGTTAGATCACTAATGGGAGGTGAAGATACTGAAGACTACTACAAAAAAATTGAACAGTTTGCTAAATATAGCGCCGATCTACACTCAAATGGAATTCTTCATTTAGATTACTCTGCTGGAAACATACTTTACAAAAAAGATAATAATAATTACACCTTTTCATTAATTGATGTTAATAGACTTAAGTTCCAAATTCCCAATAGAAAAACAACTATAAATAATCTTAATAGGATTTCCACAACTCCACAGACCCTTAAACCATTTTCAGATTATTATTGTAAATATAGAGGATGGGATAATGACTTAAAATTCTCTAGACATCTAGAGATAAGTAGTGACCTCTTTCATTTTAACAAAGCTTTAAAGCACTCTTTCAAAGATCTTATAAAAAAGAGACGAGAAACAAAAACACTTTTTCCTATCAGCTACTTCTGCTTAATTAAATTCATAGAAACCTATAGCCCAAAACTATATAACAAACGTTTCAATTACTATAATGAGATTAAACAAAAGTTATATTCAAATTATCTAAAGAAATATGATAATCGTAAGATTTTTTCGGACAAGAGAGAGTATCCTTTGTATGAAATTGCATATTTAAAAAAAGTAAAAGCTCTTTTGGCAATAGTTTTAATAATTTATATTCTCATCTATTTTGTATAATTTAATTATATGACACAGAAAACAATATGTATCTCAATGATAATTATGCTGCTAATAAGCAGCTGTAATATTACAAATAGTGGTTCTAAAACTGATATACAAAATAGATTAGACTCAGTAAATCTTTATCTTTATACCCAACCTCAGAAATCTAAAGATTTACTTTCAAATATATCGGATAGCACTCTGTCAACAGATTATCGAATTCAAATTGATTTACTTAACAATATTGTCAACTATAATCTCACTGGAAAAATATCAGATCACAACAAACTCGTTAATTCTATTAAATGGTTTCTTAACAATAATGATGAGTATAATCAGATAAGAGCACAAGTCTATCTATCTGCTCATCTTTTTAATATAAACAAAAATGACCCAAATAGCTATCTAATTTTAAATGAAGCGCTAGAGAAATATAATCAGAATAGATATAAAGATCCAGCACTCCTATCTCAAATATATCTTATTAAAGGTCAAATTAATTACCGCAAAAATCAAAAAGAAATTGCTGAAGACCTTTTTTTAAAAAGTATAGCAATAGCCAAAGAAAACAAGGCACTTATTCTTGAATTATCTGGATACGTAGAACTATTTAATCTATATTTAAGCAATAGAGATTATGAAAATGCAATTAAAGCAATAGCTCCTTTTGCAAATAATATTGAGATACCTCCATTTCTTACATACAGATTTAATTCATGCATGTATAGCTATTATTATATCAAAAAAGATTACGAAATAGCCTTAGGATACCTTTTAAAAAACCTAAATATAGAAGATGAATCAATTAAAAATCAACCCAGATTATATTATCAAATCTCATATATTCATAAACTCTTCAACAATCCCGACTCCACTCTATTTTATGCAATAAAATCTGCAGAAGCAGCAGAACAAACAAATAATCCAACAGATAATATCCACTTTTACTTTAGAAACTTATCCAATTTATATTATCAAATGGGTGAATACAAACTATCTGCAGAATACAGTGCTAAAGCACTAAGATATCAATCCAGGTCCTCTCTATCTATCTCAAGAGAAAAGGCAGAAGAGATTGAAAAAAGATTTGATCTTAAAAAACATGAAATTGAATTAGATAGCTTACGCGCACAAAAAAGGTTGTTAATTTATCTAATTTTCACAATAACTATACTATTTCCAGCTGGCATTATTATTCAGAAAAACAAAACAAAGAGACTGATAAAGAGTGCAAATGATGAAATTATCTCTTTACAAAACGAAATAATCACATCTAATATTTTAAAAAACAATGGACATATTTTACCTAAGTTACTAAATGATCTATATTTAGAAGCCTCCAGAATTAGAAAAATATCTCCCGATTCTTTTGATAGTTTCTCTAGAATAATAGAAAATGCAACTAATTCTTATAGAAATGGTATTTCTCAAATTGCAAATAACAGAGATTTGACCTCAAAAATCGATATCAAAGAAGATCTACACAATTTGACCGACTTTGAAAAAATGGTATTTATTTTAAATTCTCAAAATTATTCAATAGAAGAAATTGCCTTCTTTTTGAATACATCCACCTCAAGTATTAAGACTTTAAAAAGAAAAATTGAGATCAAACTTCAGAAACAAATCAAAACAGAGCAAGATCCACAACAAGATTAACTACTGTAATACAGTAATATATATAGCACCTCCGATAAATAGTTACAAACAGAACATCCGGAGGTGCTATATGATAAAGTTAGTTTATATATTGCATCAAAATCGATACTGCTATTGGCGATCATCCTTTGATGAAATCTAATTCGTCGTGATAGTAATAATAGAAAACATCGTCAGAAAAAAGCTACATCCTAAAATTAGCCAATAGCAGTAAGATTTTTTATCTCATTTATTACTCTTTATTCTTATAGTTTTTTTCATAACTTTTATCTGGGAAAGCAGGTATTATCGGATATCGATACTCATATCTTGAAATTTTCTCCAGAGCAACTTCTATTGCTTTATTCAATTGCTGATCTATTCCAATATGCTCTTTATAAGGATCATTTTCTATGTCAATATCTGGTTTTACACCCTCTCCTTCAATGATCCATCCACTACCATCAGCAGCAAATGGAGCGTATGATGGGGTAACAATAGACCCACCATCTACTACAGGTATAAATCCACTATAACCAACGACTCCACCCCAAGACCTTCTGCCAATAATGGTTCCTAAATTATTCATTCTAAATCTATATGGGAAAAGATCTCCATCTGACGCAGAATACTCATTAATTAGTAAAACTTTGGGACCATCAAATGTTCCAACAGGGTTCAAGGCTCCTTTTTCTTGATTAGTATGCATAGTAAAGAATGTAATGGTTCTCTGTAACCTCTCTATTAACATTGGAGAGACGTTTCCTCCACCATTTCCTCTATCGTCTATAATCAATGCCTTTTTAGTCAATTGTGGATAATAGTGTTTCACAAATTCATTTAACCCTGTAACACCCATGTCTGGAATATGTATATAACCTACTTCTCCATTAGTAGCCTCACTAACTTTTCTAATATTATCTCTTACCCAAGCATGGTAATATAAAAGAGATTCATCTTCTATTGGCTCTACTAAAACCCTTCTAGCACCAGATAAAGATGGTTTTGTATTAACGGTTAATTCAACAATTTTACCCGCCTTATCAATAAGATGCTCAAAAATATTTTTAGTATTAGATAGGTCTTTTCCATCTATCTCTACAATATAATTCCCTTTCTGCAAATCTACTCCAGGCATAGTTAATGGAGATCTTGTTCTAGAATCCCAATTAGCTCCTGGAATTATACTATCAATTTTAAAATATCCAGAATTAATATCTTTAGAGAATGTAGCTCCCAAAAGGCCCATTTTGATCCTTTTTGGTTCTGGCTTCTCTCCATTCTGAGAATAAGCATGACCTACATTTAATTCACCGATCATCTCTCCAATAATATATGTTAAATCAGATCTATGTGTAACATATGGAACAAGTTCTCTATATTTATCTTTAACACCATCCCAATCAACTCCGTGCATGTTTTTTGCATAAAAGAAGTCTCTCATTTGTCGCCATGTCTCATCATATATTTGAATCCATTCCACACTGTAATCAACCACTTTACTAACATCCTTAAATGATATTGACTCATCTAATTTTACAGGAGCCTTTGGAATATCAACAACTCCTACTTTTCCAGACTGAATTGCTAATGCTTTTTTATAATTAGGACCAAAAATAATATTTGCACCTAAAGATACCTCCTTTTTAGTCTTAATATTAAACATAGATGTTCCACCTCTTGTAGAGTAATATATATTATCTCCTACCATATGTAAATTTCTGTAGAAAGATCCTGGAATAGGAATCTCTATTATTCTACTCTCTATATTGATCAACGAATAGTTCAATTTTGAGTCTTTATTTTTACTATTATCATCTTGAGCTATTTTATTTACACTATCATTCTTAGGAGCAAATGGAATCTCTGCAGATAAATCCAAAGGAAGAATATATACCTTACTCATATTTGTATAAGCATGATTCCACTCTGTATTACTATAGGTTGGAGAGAAGTTTCTGTTTGAAACAAAAAGAAGATATTTACCATCACTACTGAAATTAGGAGAAAAAGATGAGTACCACATATCTGTTATTTGTGTTTTATCGCCTTTTTCCAAATTATATAAAATAACAGTAGACACAGTCCTTGTTGGCCTTGTATATACAATATACTTACTATCTGGAGACCAATTATAATCATTTATTGGAGATATTGGAGATTTCTCAACCTCTATATTCTTACCTGACTCTATATCTAAAATATTTAAGGAGTTGCTCTTCTCACTCCATAGAATTTTCTTTGAATCAGGAGACCAGGCAAAACCAAAAATGTACCCCTTAATATCAGTTAATTTTCTATCTATCTTACCATCACTAGATTTAAAGTATATATTAAATTCGCCATCCTTATCAGAAATATATGCAAAACCACTGCCATCAGGAGCCCAATCAGGCCACATCTCATTGTGCGCAGAGCTATTTGTATAATTATATGTTATTCCACTTTTCACAGGAACAGAAAAGATATCCCCTCTTGCCGATAATAAAACTCTTTCACCATTTGACGATATAGAATATGAGCGTATTGAAGACTCTACAGATCTATACTCTGGCCTATTATTCAAATCATTAGCAATCTGAATATCTACTCTACTGTCTACATTTGTCTCTATATTATACTTATGTATATATCCACCATATTCATAAACAATAAATTTATCTCCTATAGAAGGGAATTTAATATCATAATCTGTATAGAAAGTTAACTGTTTAGTACTCTCATCATCAAACGAATAACAATACAAATTCATAATACCATCTCTATCAGAAATATAATATACCTTATTCTCAATTTTAGACCACATCGGGTGAATGTCCTGATATATATTATCAGTAATTCTGAATGACTCTTTAGTATCAAAATCAAAAATTCTAATATCATCAGCCATACCCCCAGTATATCTCTTCCAGCTTCTAAACTCTCTAAAAATATAATTGTAAGCCAATTTTTTTCCATCAGGAGAAAAAGAAGAAAATCCTCCATTTACTAAAGGAACCATAGCTGGCATACCTCCATTAATATCTACTGTCATTAACTGTCCAGTAAAATCATTAAATGTGAAACTCCTTGTTCTATACAGAACACTTTTACCATCTGGGCTCCAATCTAAAACAATATTATTTGGCCCCATTCTATCTCCCACATCATCCCTATTTAATGTTGCAGAATATGTTATCCTTTTTGGAGTACCTCCAGAAGAGGAGATAATAAATACCTCTGTATTCCCGTCATATTGGCCTGTGAATGCAATATGCTTACCATCTGGAGAAAACTTTGGAAACATCTCATATCCAACATGAGAAGTTAACTTTCTTGCCACACCTCCATCGGAAGAGACAATATATAAATCTCCACCATAAGTAAATACAATTTTATTGGAGTGTATATGAGGAAATCTTAGCAACCGTGCCTCAGAACCAAATGCTGTTCCAATTGCAAGTCCCATTAATAATAAATAACTTAAAATAAACCTTTTCATACATTAAAAATTAATTAAAGACTAAAAAATAATAGCAATTTACAATATACAATAAGATTATTAAAATA
>WPCG01047862.1_pt1 | contig 62080 bp, 63 predicted proteins | sample 5403311 | NCBI WGS metagenome assembly WPCG01 (sample SAMN12869467, study PRJNA574797) | sludge metagenome | isolation source: wastewater treatment of Control | place: China:Beijing | collected 2019-05-17
AAGGCGCTGGAAGGTCAGCAGAAGGCGGCCCAGCAGCTCAACGAGCAGCTCAAGGGTGACGCCGAGACGCTCTCGGGCCTTGGGCAGGTGTACCTGCAGAAGAGCCAGAAGCTGGTCGAGGAGAGCATGAAGTCCGCGACCGCCGCCAGGTAAGGCCGGCGCCGGCGACGCCGGCAGCGTTAACACACGGGCCGCCCCCCATCGGGGCGGCCCGTGTCGTTGTGGCCGGGTGCCGCGGCCTCCGGCTCAGCGGGTGGCGCCGAGGAGTCGGACGACCTCCTCATCCTCCACCTGGCCGAAGTCGGCGAAGAACTGGCCCACTGCGCCGAAGTGGCGTGGGGCCTCGGGGCAGACCACCTCGTCGGCCATGGCCTTGAGCCGCGCCAGGGTATCGGGCGGGGCCACGCCCAGCGCCGCGATCAGCCGAGCGGGCCCACGCTGGCGCAGGGTGGCGAGCGCCGCGGCCATGGTGGCCCCGGTGGCGCTGCCGTCGTCCACCACCACCACGACTCTACCGGCGGGGTCGATGGGCGAGCGCACCGGCGTGTAGCGGCGGCGGCGCTCCTCGATCAGCTCACGCTGGCGCTCGATCTCCCGGGTCAGCCACGCCTGGCGGCACTGCCCGGCGGCCTCTTCCAGGTGGACGCTGCCATCCTCGCTGACCGCACCGATGGCGTACTCGGGGTTGCCCGGGGCGCCGACCTTGCGCACCAGCACCACGTCCAGTTCCCCCTCCAGGGCATCGGCAAGGACCCGACCCATGGGCACGCCGCCGCGGGGAATGGCCAGCACCAGAGGGTGCTCTCCCTTGAGGTGGGTGAGGGCCTCGGCCAGGCGCCTGGCAGCCTCCCGTCGATCGCGGTACATGGCACTGCCTCCACGGTTCTCTCGAGATGAAGTCTAGTCGAGGTGGGCCCGGCGGACAGTCGAACACGAGGACGCCGCCGGGGGCACCGGCGGCGTATGGGGGTGGTGGACAGGGTTGGTGAGAAGGGTTGGCGAGCAGGGACGGCGAGGTCGGGGCGTCAGGCGTTGGACTTGGCCTTGTGCGCCTCGGCCTCTGCGTCCTCGCCGCCGCGCTGACGTTTCGGCTTGCCGGGCAGGATGGCGTCGAGCAGCAGAGCGGCCAGCGCCGCCGGGACCAGGCCTGACTTCAGCAGCAGCCCCACCTGACCGGGCATGGTCTCGGAGATCGCTTCCACCGCCGGCAGGCCGATGCCGAGGCTCAGGGAGACCGCGATGATCAGCATGGCACGCTGGTCGAGCTCGCACTCCTGGATGATCTTGAGGCCCGCCGAGGCGATCATGCCGAACATCACCACGCCGGCGCCGCCCAGCACCGCATGGGGCATGGCCGCCACCAGGCCGCCCAGCTTGGGGAAGAGCCCCATGCAGATCAGCAGGATGCCGCCGATGGTCACCACGTGGCGGCTGACCACGCCGGTCAGGGTGATCAGGCCGACGTTCTGGGCGTAGGCGGTGTTGGGCAGGGTATTGAAGACCGCGGCGAAGGAGGTGGCCACGCCGTCGGCCATCACGCCGCCCGAGAGCTCGCGGTCCCTGGCCGGGCGGCCCGCGCCGCCGGTGGTGATGGCCGAGATGTTGCCGATGGTCTCCAGGCCCACCACGAACATGATCAGCACCATGCCCACGATGGCGGTGAGGTGAAACTCCATGCCGTACTGCAGCGGCCTCGGCACGGCGAACCAGGCCGCCTCGCGCAGGTTGGTGAAGTCCACCATGCCCAGCGCGATGGCCACCAGGTAGCCGGCCAGCAGCCCGAAGAGGATCGAGGAGGCCTTGACGAAGCCGCGACCCAGCTGGTGCACGGCGATGCACACCACCAGCACGAAGAGCGCCAGCAGCAGGTTGGTGGGCGAGGCGAAGTCGGGTGAGCCCACGCCGCCGGCGGCGTAGTTGAGGCCGACCGGCATCAGCGTGATGCCGATCAGCAGCACCACGATGCCGGTGACCACCGGGGAGAACCAGTGGCGGATCTTCCTGAGGAAGGCCCCCAGCACGATCTGCAGCAGGCCGGCGATGAAGGAGGCCCCGAGCACGGCGGCCAGCCCGAAGGCGTTGGCCAGGGGCAGCGCCACCGGCAGGAAGCCGAAGCTGGTGCCCTGAACGATGGGCAGGCGGGCGCCGATGGGGCCCACGCCGATGGTCTGGATCAGGGTCGAGACCCCGGCCACGAAGAGTGCCACCTGGATCAGGAAGATCGTCTCGCCGGTGGCGGCGCCGATCACGCCGGCGATGATGATGGGCGGCGTCACGTTGCCGGCAAACATCGCCATGATGTGCTGCAGGCCCAGGGGAATCGCCTTGGAGAGTGGCGGCATCGCATCCGGGTCGCGGTTGATGGTGCGGGTGGGGTTCGTCTCGGGGTGGGGCGCGGAACGGGATCTGGTCATGGTCAGGCTCGCAGCTGGAGTTGTTGTCGGTGCTGGCGTGCGGGTCGTGAGGCTGGCCGGTTGTTATCATGATTGAGGCCAATCCATGCCTTTAAATGTACACAATATGGTTCTGTTTGAAAGACATCGGGATGATTTCCCGGAACCCATTTTTCGAATCCCCTTCTGATCAAAGAGTTACCCACCATGTGTTGACCGTTTGGTCATGTCGTGATCGACGTGCAGGGGGCAAGCCTGAAAGACAAAAGCCCCGCGGAGGACGCCGCGGGGCTGAGAGGGGAGAGCGCCGAGCGCCGAGCGCCGAGCGAAGCGTGGGGAGAACCTACCCCTGTGTACGGGCCTGGAGGCGGAACAGGGCGATACGATTGATCTGCTCCACCGCGGTGCGGCGCTCCTCGGCCGGGGTGTTCTCCAGGCGCACCTCGAAGGCGTCGAGGATGGCGAAGCGGTCGCTGCCCTTCACCGCCATCACGAAGGGGAAGCCGAACTTCGCCTTGTAGGCCTCGTTGAGCCGCTCGAAGCGGGCCAGCTCCTCCGGCGAGCACTGGTCGAGGCCGGCGCCGGCCTGCTCGCGAGTGGAGTCGTCGGTCAGGGTGCCGGCCAGCGCCGCCTTGCCGGCCAGGTCCGGGTGGGCGCGGATCACTTCCAGCTGGCGCTCGGCGGGGGCGGAGGAGAGCACCTCGCCCATCGCCTCGGCCAGCCCTGCGGGGGTGTCCTGGGTGGCGGAGAGGCCTTTCTCCCAGGCCAGTTCGGCGACCCAGGGGGAGTGTTCGTAGATCTCGCCGTAGGCGGCCACGAAGGCGGCCTTGTCCAGCTGGCTGGGGCGCGGGTTCAGGTTCCGGTCGCTCATGGTGATGCTCCTGCAGGGGGTGGTCTTGTCGCTGTCTGCGGTGTGTCTCGGTTAAATGTATACAAAAAATGTTTTGAAATGTACTGCAAGAATGGCTAAGACTGTTTTCATGCTACGGCACCCGGTCCGATCACGACAATCCACAACGCGACACGAGGAGCACCCGCCATGGGACGCCTGACTACCCACGTACTCGACACCGCCCAGGGGCGACCGGGCAAAGGTATCCGCATCGAGGTCTTTCGCCTGGAGGGCGAGCAGCGCATTCGCCTGAAGGAGGTCGTCACCAACGATGACGGCCGCTGCGATGCGCCGATCCTCGAGGGCGAGGGCTTCGCCGTCGGCCAGTACGAGCTGGTCTTCCACGCCGGCGACTACCTGCGTGCCCAGGGCGTCGAGGCCGAGGAGCCGCGCTTCCTGGATGTGATTCCGCTGCGCTTCGGGGTGGCCGATGCCGGCGCGCACTATCATGTGCCGCTGCTGCTCTCGCCCTATGGCTACTCCACCTACCGCGGCAGCTAGCCGAGCGCTGGCGGCGCTCGCCAATCTTTCAGACCAGGGCTGGTTGCCAGTCACCAACAACAATGCCATGAGTCGAGGCTCCCCTGATGCAAGCCTATCTGCTGGACTTCGGAAACTTCATGCTGCGCTGGCTGCACGTCATCGCGGCCATCGCCTGGATCGGCGAGTCGATCTACTTCGTGATGCTGGACAACAGCCTGAGGAAGCCCAAGGCTGCCGAAGACCGCGACAAGGGGGTCTTCGGCGAGATGTGGGCGGTGCACGGTGGCGGCTTCTACCATAACCAGAAGTACGCTACGGCGCCGGCCAGGCTGCCCGATGACCTGCACTGGTCGTTCTGGAAGTCCTATACCACCTGGCTGTCGGGCTTTGCGCTCTTCGTGCTGCTCTACATGGCCAACCCGAGCTTCTATCTGGTCAACCCCAATGCCAGCTGGGAGTGGGCCGCCACCATGAGCGGCTGGCAGGCCAACGTGCTGGCGCTGCTCTTCCTGGTCGGTGGCTGGGTGGTCTACAACGAGCTGTGCAAGCGCATCAGCCCCGACATGACCCGGGATGGCCTGCTGAGCATCGCGGTGGCCGTGATGATGGTCGTGGTGGCCTGGCTCAGCACCCAGCTCTTTGCCGGCCGCGCCGCCTTCCTGATCACCGGCGCGGTGATGGCCACGGCGATGTCCGCCAACGTCTTCTTCTGGATCATTCCCGGGCAGCGCCGCATGGTCAATGCCATGAAGGCCGGTGAGGCCCCCAACCCCCTGGACGGCAAGCGCGGCAAGCAGCGTTCCGTGCACAATACCTACTTCACCCTGCCGGTGGTGCTGCTGATGATCAGCAACCACTACTCCTTCGCCTACTCCCACGATCAGGCCTGGGTGATCATGTCGCTGTTCATCTTCGCCGGTGCCCTGATCCGCCAGTTCTTCGTGCTGATGCACGCCGGCAGCATCAGGCCCGCCTATCCGGCGGCCGGGGTGGCGCTGATCGCCCTGGCGTTCTGGATCGCGGCCCCCTCGCCGTCACCCGCCGCCGACTCCGGCCGGGCCTCGGCAAGCCTCGAGGAGGTCCACGCCATCATGGTCAACCGCTGCGTGACCTGCCACGCCAGCGCTCCCACCCAGCCGGGCTTCAACGCGCCGCCGGCCGGCATGGCCTACGACACCCCCGAGCAGACCGCACGCCAGCGGGAGCAGATCCAGCAGGTGGTGGCCAGCGGCTACATGCCCCTGGGCAACATGACCGGCATGACCGACGAGGAGCGCGAGGCGATCGCCGCCTGGTCGCAGTGACGGGGCTGCGGCCCCTGCCCGGGAAGGGGCCCGCCCGCCGTGGCGGGTCCTTGTCGTCTGGGGCATGACTCCGGCCACCTGGCGTATACAATCATCTCCAGACGCCCGCCTCGGGCGGACAACTGCTACCGGGAGAGAGGGATGAGTCAGCGCCATATCGAAGGCCAGCACAAGGCGTCTGGAAGTGGACGCGGCAAGGACGGTGACGGGGCCGAGCGCCATGAGGCCATCTATCGCTCGATCAGCGATGCGATCATCGAGCACCGCCTCAGGCCGGGGGCGAGGCTGCGGGAAGACGCCCTCGCCGAGGTGTTCGGCGTGAGCCGCACCGGCATTCGCAAGATCCTCCAGCGCCTGGCGCTGGAGCAGCTGGTCACCCTGACGCCGCGGCGGGGGGCCAGCGTGACCCGCCCCACCGCGGACGAAGCCAGGGATGTCTTCGCTGCCCGGCAGATGGTGGAGTGCGGACTGATGCCCGAGGTGGCACGGCGGCTTGCCGCCGAGGAGGCCCGTGAGCTTCGCCGGCTCAGCGATCGCGAGCAGCAGGCGGTGCGCGACGGTGACCACAGCGCGGGCATACGGCTCTCCGCGGAGTTTCACTCCCGCCTGGCCAGGGTCTCGGGGAATGCCACCCTGGCCGACTTCGTCGAGCGGCTCTGCTTTCGGTCCTCGCTGATCCTGGCCGTGTATGGCCATCCGGCGCACCTGGGCTGTGAGACCCATGACCATGATGCCCTGATCGAGCGCCTGGAGGCCGGTGAAGGCGATGCGGCGGCCGCGCTGATGTCGCAGCACCTGAAGGCCGTGGAGGCAACCCTCTCCATGGTAGAGGAGGCGGAGGAGGCGCCGGACCTGCAGGCGATCTTCGCCTCGTGAGTTTTTCCGGTTCGGGCTTGCGGGACAAGGGCGGCAGCGCTACATTTGTTATGTATACAAAAAATAAAGGCATTGAGTGCAGATGAGCATCGTCGACTACCCCCGCGACCTGATCGGCTACGGCCGCACCCCGCCCCATGCCAACTGGCCCGGCCGGGCGAAGATCGCCGTGCAGTTCGTGCTCAACTACGAGGAGGGGGGCGAGAACTGCGTGCTGCACGGGGATGCCGGCTCCGAGCAGTTCCTCTCCGAGATCATCGGCGCGGCGGCCTATCCGGACCGCCACCTGAGCATGGAGTCGATCTACGAGTACGGCTCCCGGGTGGGGGTGTGGCGCATCCTGCGCGAGTTCGAGCGCCGCGGCCTGCCGCTGACGGTGTTCGGGGTGGCCATGGCGCTGGAGCGCCACCCGGAGGTGGCCCACGCCTTCAGGGAACTCGGCCACGAGGTCGCCTGCCACGGCTACCGCTGGATCCACTACCAGGAGGTGCCGGAGGCGGTCGAGCGCGAGCACCTGAAGCAGGCCATGGCGATCTTCCAGCGCCTCTACGACGAGAAGCCGCTGGGCTGGTACACCGGCCGCGACAGCCCCAACACCCGCCGCCTGGTGCTGGACGAGGGGGGCTTTCTCTACGACAGCGACTACTACGGCGATGACCTGCCGTTCTGGACCCGCGAGGCCGACAGCCGGGGCGTCGAGCATGACCACCTGATCGTGCCCTACACCCTGGACACCAACGACATGCGCTTCGCCGCGCCCCAGGGCTTCAATACCGCCGACCACTTCTTCACCTACCTGCGGGATGCCTTCGACGTGCTCTATGCAGAGGGCGAGGAGTCGCCGAAGATGCTCTCCATCGGCATGCACTGCCGCCTGCTGGGGCGCCCGGGCCGCTTCCGCGCCCTGCAGCGCTTCCTCGACCATATCGAGGCCCACGATCGCGTCTGGGTGGCGCGCCGGGTGGATATCGCCCGCCACTGGATGGAGCATCATCCGGCACCGCAAGCCTAAGGACATACCATGAAACCACGTACCTACTACGCCCCCACCGGCGGCCATCCGCCCCAGACTCAGCTGCTCTCCGACCGGGCGGTATTCACCGAGGCCTATGCGGTGATCCCCAAAGGCGTCTTCGGCGATATCGTCACCAGCAATCTGCCGTTCTGGGAGGGCACCCGGCTGTGGGTGCTGGCGCGCCCGCTCTCCGGCTTCGCCGAGACCTTCTCCCAGTACATCATGGAGGTCGCCCCCGGCGGCGGCAGCCAGCGGCCCGAGCTCGACCCCGAGGCCGAGGGGGTGCTCTTCGTGGTGGAGGGCGAGATGACCCTGACCCTGGCCGGCGAGCGCCATGCCATGGGCCCGGGCGGCTACGCCTTCATTCCGCCGGGCAGCGACTGGCAGGTGAAGAATGAGGCCGATGCCCCGGTGCGCTTCCACTGGGTGCGCAAGGCCTATGAGCGGGTCGAGGGCATCGAGGTGCCGGAGGCGTTCGTCACCAACGAGAACGACCTCGAGCCCAACCCCATGCCGGGCACCGAGGGGCGCTGGGCCACCACCCGCTTCGTCGATCCGAACGACGTGCGCCACGACATGCACGTCAATATCGTCACCTTCCAGCCCGGCGCGGTGATCCCCTTCGACGAGACCCACGTCATGGAGCACGGCCTCTACGTGCTGGAGGGCAAGGCGGTCTACCACCTCAACCAGGACTGGGTCGAGGTGGAGGCGGGCGACTTCATGTGGCTGCGTGCCTTCTGCCCTCAGGCCTGCTACGCCGGCGGCCCAGGGCCCTTCCGCTACCTGCTCTACAAGGACGTTAACCGCCATCCCAAGCTGCGCCTGGGTAGCCGCTGATACGGCGGCCCGCTGATATTGCGCCAACCTGAGGGGCGCCGGGGGCAGGCCGAAGAGGAGGTCTTTTGCCATGGTTGGCAAAAGTGGGGTTCTTCGCACTTTGGTGTAAACATGTTTAGCAGGTTTCATGGTGGGAGGCCGGCTGTGCCGGGCGAATGGAGGCCGAAGGACTCCCAGGCGGTTGGTGCAAGCGTAAGCAACAGCACCGGGGCACCTTCGGCGCCATTCGCTCGGGGAACCCGAGCTCCCACAAAGCAGTTTCACGCTGATCTGCGATGAAATAAAAGTAGCGCCCAGGGAGGGGTTCACAGCGCCCCCGAACAGGCCTGTCGCCGGGTAAGCTCCGACAGGAGAGTCAGAAGTGTTCAGGAGAACGACATGCTGGAACTGAGAGCCGAACCGCTGACCGCCGAGGCCTTCGCCCCCTTCGGCGAGGTGATCGACGCCCGGGCGTCTGAGTGGTTTCCCATCAACGCCGGGCGCACCCGGCGCCACCACGACCTGGCGACGGTCGAGACCCTGGGGGAGGGCGCGCGGACGCTGATCAGCCTCTTCGTCAGCCAGCCGGTGACGGTCCCCCTGGAACTCGACTTCCTGGAGCGCCATCCTCTGGGCAGCCAGGCCTTCATGCCACTCCATGAAGAAAGGTTTGTGGTGGTCGTGGCGCCGCCGGGCGAGACCATCGATCCCGCCGAGGTGCGTGCCTTCGTCACCGACGGCCGCCAGGGGGTCAACTACCGCGCCGGCACCTGGCACGCCATCCAGTCGGTGCTGGAGCAGGAAGGGGAGTTCCTGGTGGTGGATCGGGGCGGCGAGGGGAACAACTGCGACGAGCATCCGCTGGCGCTGCGCATCACCCTCTGATCGCCTCCATATTGCGTCGATAATAATGCCCAAGCGATTGATACTGCTTGGGTATTTTCATGTCTTTAGATGTTGTGAAAATATTTTCCATTGCTTTTTGGCGGGGTCGGGGTGCCGGTGATCCCGACCCTGATGGGCTGGGGCACCATCCCCGACGACCAACCGCTGGGCCAACCGCCACACCGGCATCGTCCATGTGGATATCGAGCCGACCCAGATCGGACGCATCTTCGGGCCGGACTACGGCATCGTCTCCGACGCCCGGGCGGCGCTCGAACTCTTCATCGAGGTGGCCCGCGAGCTCGACGCGGCCGGCCGGCTCAAGCGACGTGGCCGCTGGGCTGAGGAGTGCCAGGAGCGCAAGCGCACCCTGCTGCGCAAGACCCACTTCGACAACGTGCCGGTCAAGCCCCAGCGGGTCTTTGAAGAGATGAACCGCGTCTTCGGCCGCAACACCCGCTATGTCAGCACCATCGGGCTGTCACAGATCGCCGGTGCCCAGTTCCTTCACGTCTATCAGCCGCGCCACTGGATCAACTGCGGCCAGGCGGGCCCGCTGGGCTGGACCATCCCGGCGGCCCTGGGGGTGCGGCGCGCCGACCCAGAGGCCGAGGTGGTCGCCCTCTCCGGCGACTATGATTTCCAGTTCATGATCGAGGAGCTGGCCGCCGGCGCCCAGTTCAACCTGCCCTGGATCCACGTGCTGGTGAACAACTCCTACCTGGGGCTGATTCGCCAGGCCCAGCGCGGCTTCGACATGGACTACTGCGTGCAGCTCTCCTTCGAGAACATCAACTGTCCGGAGATCAACGGCTATGGGGTGGATCACGTCTCGGTGGTGGAGGGGCTGGGCTGCAAGGCGCTGCGCGTCACCCGGCCCGAGGAGATCGCCCCGGCGCTGGAGGAGGCCCGCCGCCTGATCGCCGAGCACCGCGTGCCGGTGGTGGTGGAGGTGATCCTAGAGCGGGTGACCAATATCGCCATGGGCACCGACCTGGACGGGGTCAACGAGTTCGAGGCCCTGGCCGAGCACCACGAGGATGCGCCCACCTCCATCGCCGCCCTGACCTGAGAAACGATAACGACCCAAGGAGTTTGCCATGCCCAAGTTTGCCGCCAACCTCAGCATGCTGTTCACAGAGGTGGAGTTTCTCGACCGCTTCGAGGCCGCCGCCAAGGCCGGCTTCAAGGGCGTCGAGTACCTCTTCCCCTACGACTACCCGGCCGAGGAGCTCAAGCGGCGCCTGGACGCCAACGGCCTGACCCAGGTGCTCTTCAACCTGCCGGCCGGCGACTGGGCCGCCGGGGAGCGCGGCATCGCCTGCCACCCGGACCGCGTCGAGGAGTTCCGCGAGGGCGCCGAGCGCGCCATCGCCTACGCCCGGGTGCTGGGCAATACCCAGGTCAACTGCCTGGCCGGCATCCAGCCAGAAGGGGTGAGCGACGACCAGGCGCGCGCCACCCTGGTGGAGAACCTGCGCTTCGCCGCCGGCAAGCTCGCGGCTGCCGGCATCCTGCTGGTCGCCGAGCCGATCAACACCCGGGACATCCCCGGCTTCTTCCTCAACCGCACCGAGCAGGCGCTCGCCCTCTTTGATGAGGTGGGCAGCGACAACCTCAAGCTGCAGTACGACATCTACCACATGCAGATCATGGAGGGGGATCTGGCGCCGACCATGGAGAGGCACCTGGCGCGCATCGCCCATGTGCAGATCGCCGACACCCCCGGCCGCCATGAGCCCGGCAGCGGCGAGATCCACTACCCCTTCCTGTTCGCCCATCTGGATCGCCTGGGCTACGAGGGCTGGGTCAGCGCCGAGTACAAGCCGGCCGGCCGCACCGAGGAGGGGCTGGGCTGGCTGGACGCGGTACGGAGCTGAGTTCCCCGTTCATAGCGAGAGGCGCCGGGGGTAGGCCGAAGAGGAGGTCCTATGCCAGGGATGGCATCGGTAGCGCCCAGGGATGGGTTTACAGCGCCCCCTCGCCGGCCTGTCGCCGGAACAGCCTTGAGTGATTCTGCCTGCTGTGATTTCGCGGGGCGCACGCCCGCTTTACCTACTTCGTGATTCCCTATTGCAAAGGATGAACCCATGAGGCGTCTCCTTTTTCTCTGGCTGCTGGTGCTGCTGGTGCTGCTGGTGCTGCTGGCCCTGCCGCTGGGCGCCCAGGCCCAGCCCGCAGCTGACGATGCCGCCGCCATCGAGCTGCTCGACGCGCTGGACGTCGACAGCTTCCCCGCCAAGAGCCGCGCCATCGAGGCCATTGTGGCCAGCGACGACGAGCGCGCCCGGCACTGGCTCCAGGCCCTGCTCGACGGCCGCCTGCAGCGCGCCGACGACGGCCGCTTCGTGGTGGTGCTGGACAACCGCGGCCGCGACTGGCCGGTGGAGGATGCCCTCACCGGCGAGGCGCTGGGCGAGATGTCCCGCCGCGATCTCGACCGTATCGGCATCAACAACGCCCTGCGCAACCAGCTGCGCAGCGCCATCGCCGTGGTGGATCTCTACTCGGCGGACCTGACGCTGCGACGCGCCTCCGCCGAGCGGCTGCTCGGCGAGGTGGACGCCGACCTGGCCGGCCCCCTGGCCGAGGTGATCGAGGGCGAGGAGGACGCCCGGGTACGACGCCGCCTGACCCAGGCGCTCGCCATCCACCGCCTGGAGCAGGGCGAGGTGGCCGCCGTGGCCGACCTCGAGGGCAGCCTGCACTCCCGGGTCCGCGTCGCTCTCAATCAGGCGGCCAACGGCGACGACCCGATGCTGGCCGACGCCGCCCGCAGTGCCCTGAGCGGCATCGAACAGATGCTCAAGGTCAACCGCGCCGCCGAGACCCTCTACTTCGGGCTCTCCCTGGGCTCGGTGCTGGTGCTGGCGGCTATCGGCCTGGCCATCACCTTCGGGGTGATGGGGGTGATCAACATGGCCCACGGCGAGCTGATCATGCTCGGCGCCTACACCACCTGGATGATGCAGCAGCTGCTGCCCGGCCAGCCGGGCCTGGCCCTGGTGCTGTCGGTGCCCGCCGGCTTCCTGGTGGCGGCGCTGGCCGGCATCGCCATCGAGCGCGGGGTGATCCAGTTCCTCAAGGGGCGGCCGCTGGAGACCCTGCTGGCCACCTTCGGCATCAGCCTGATCCTGCAGCAGCTGGTGCGTACCCTGATCTCGCCCCAGAACCGCACCGTGGTCTCCCCGGAGTGGATGAGCGGCTCCATCGCCGTCAACGACGCCCTCTCGCTGACCCTCAACCGCCTGGTGGTGATCTCCTTCGCCCTGGCGGTGTTCGCCGCTCTGGTGCTGATCATGCGCCGGACCCGGCTCGGGCTCGAGGTGCGGGCGGTGACCCAGAACCGCGCCATGGCGCGCTCCATGGGCATCCGCGCCACCCGGGTCGATATCCTCACCTTCGCCCTGGGCTCCGGGGTGGCGGGGCTCGCCGGGGTGGCGCTCTCCCAGCTCACCAACGTGGGGCCCAACCTGGGCCAGAGCTACATCATCGACTCCTTCATGGTGGTGGTGTTCGGCGGCGTCGGAAACCTCTGGGGCACCCTGGTGGCGGGCCTGTCGCTGGGGGTGATCAACCAGGTGCTGGAACCCTGGGCGGGCGCCGTGCTGGCCAAGATCATCGTGCTCGTCTTCATCATCCTGTTCATTCAGAAGCGCCCCCGCGGACTCTTCCCGCAGAAGGGCCGGGCGGCGGAGGGCTAACCGATGCATTCCACACACTTCTGGCTGACGCGCCCCTTCGCCGAGCGCTCGACGCAGCTCTTCCTGGCCGTGCTGCTGGCGGCCATGACCCTGGTGACGCTGCTGCACCTGGCCGTGCCCCAGGGCCATCCGCTTTACGTCAACGCTTATACCGTCAACCTCTTTGGCAAGTACCTGAGCTATGCGCTGCTCGCGGTGGCGGTGGACCTGGTGTGGGGCTATCTGGGCATCCTGAGCCTGGGGCACGGCGCCTTCTTCGCGCTGGGCGGCTACGCCATGGGCATGTACCTGATGCGCCAGATCGGCGACCGCGGGGTCTATGGCGATCCCGTGCTGCCGGACTTCATGGTGTTCCTGAGCTGGGAGAACCTGCCCTGGTACTGGCTCGGCTTCGACATGGCCTGGTTCGCCTTCCTGATGGTGCTGCTGGTGCCCGGCGCCCTGGCGCTGGTGTTCGGCTTCCTGGCCTTCCGCTCCCGGGTCACCGGGGTCTATCTCTCCATCATCACCCAGGCGCTCACCTTCGCCCTGATGCTGGCCTTCTTTCGCAACGAGATGGGCTTCGGCGGCAGCGACGGCCTGACCGATTTCCGCGAGATTCTGGGCTTCAACCTGAGAAGCAACGAGACGCGCCTCGGGCTCTTCCTGGCCAGCGGCGTGGCGCTGGCCCTGGGCTACGTCGTGTGCCGAGCCATCGTGGGAAGCAAGCTAGGCCGGGTCTGCGTGGCCACCCGTGACGCCGAGGCGCGCACGCGCTTTCTCGGCTACCGGGTGGAGCGCTTCCAGCTCTTCGTCTTCGTGGTCTCGGCCATGCTGGCGGGGCTCGCCGGCGCCCTCTACGTGCCCCAGGTGGGGATCATCAACCCCAGCGAGTTCTCGCCGCTCTTCTCCATCGAGATCGTGCTCTGGGTGGCGCTGGGCGGCCGGGCGACCCTCTACGGGGCGGTGATCGGGGCGATACTGGTCAACTACGCCAAGACCTATTTCACCGGCGCCATGCCCGACGCCTGGCTCTTCGCCCTCGGCGGGCTCTTCGTGCTGGTCACGGTCTTCCTGCCCAGGGGCGTGGCGGGGCTGCTCGCCTATCGCCTCAAGCGTCGCCGAACGGGCGATGACGCCGGCGCGTCCGGCAATGAAAACAGTGCCACCGGCTCGGAGGTGACCCCATGAGCTTCCTGAGATCCCTGGCCGACCGCGATCGCGTCTTCGACTTCCTGGTGCCGACCGCCTCGCCGGTGGACGTGCGCCACGGCCCGATCCTCTACCTGGAGGACGTCACGGTGAGCTTCGACGGCTTCAAGGCCATCGACAACCTCAACCTGACCATCGACGACGGCGAGCTGCGCTGCATCATTGGCCCCAACGGCGCCGGCAAGACCACCATGATGGACATCATCACCGGCAAGACCCGCCCCGACACCGGCTCGGTGTGGTTCGGCAGCCGCCACGACCTGCTGACGATGAACGAGCCGGAGATCGCGAGCCTCGGCATCGGCCGCAAGTTCCAGAAGCCCACGGTCTTCGAGGCGCTCAGCGTGTTCGAGAACCTGGAGCTGGCCATGGCCGCCGATAAGCGCATCCTGCCGACCCTCACCGCCCGCATGAGTGGCGAGGTGCGCGACCGCATCGAGGAGGGGCTCGCCACCATCGGCCTCACCGCGCTGCGCGACCGGCCGGCGGGCATCCTCTCCCACGGCCAGAAGCAGTGGCTGGAGATCGGCATGCTGCTGATGCAGCGCCCGCGCCTGCTGCTGGTGGACGAGCCGGTGGCCGGCATGACCGAGCAGGAGATGGAGCGCACCGCGGAGCTTCTGACCGGGCTTGCCGGCAAGCAGTCGGTGGTGGTGGTGGAGCACGACATGGGCTTCGTGCGCTCCATCGCCCGCCAGGTGACGGTGCTTCACCAGGGCAGCGTGCTGGCCGAGGGGACCATGGACCAGGTGGCCAGCGACCCCAGGGTGATCGAGGTCTATCTGGGGGCCGAGGCCGACGAGGAGATGGCGTGATGCTCAGGATCGACAAGCTCAACCAGTACTACGGCGAGAGCCATACCCTCTGGGATCTCGACCTCGAGGTGCCCGCGGGGGAGTGCACCTGCGTGATGGGCCGCAACGGGGTGGGTAAGACCACCCTGATGAAGGCGATCATGGGCGAGGTAAAAGTGGCCTCCGGCAGCCTCCGCTACGCCGACGACGTGGAGCTGACCCGGCGGCGCGTCGAGGAACGCTCGCGGCTCGGCATCGGCTACGTGCCCCAGGGCCGCCAGATCTTCCCGCTGCTCACCGTGGAGGAGAACCTGCGCACCGGGCTCGCCGCCCGGAGCGACGGCCGCAGGACGATTCCCGAGCGCATCTACGAGCTCTTCCCGGTGCTTCGGGAGATGAAGCACCGTCGCGGCGGCGATCTCTCCGGTGGCCAGCAGCAGCAGCTGGCCATCGGCCGGGCGCTGGTGCTCGAGCCGCGGCTGCTGATCCTCGACGAGCCGGGGGAGGGCATCCAGCCCAATATCGTCACCCTGATCGGCGAGGTGATCCGCCGGCTGATCGCGGAGGACGGCCTCAGCGTGCTGCTGGTGGAGCAGAAGCTGCCCTTCGCCCGCAAGTACGCCGACCGCTTCGTGATCATGGACCGCGGCCGGCCGGTGGCCAAGGGGGCCATCGGCGAGCTCTCGGATGCGCTGATCAGGGAGCACCTGACGGTCTAGGCGTGACGCGCCGAGCATCGAGGCGCCTCCTGTGGTTCATGGGGGCGTCTTGCACCTTTCTGGCCTGCCCGCCCGTGCGCCTGCACCTGCAAGGTGCGCGGCGGCCTCCGTTGATGCACCGCGAGGGGGCGTGCATGCCGTCAGCCTGGTATCGGCATTCATTTCAACTTTATGAATGATAAGGGAAATATATCCCTCTCCCCATTCTGGTACGCCCCTTGCTGAAGACTGGTCAGAGACGCCACCGCACGAGCCGCCCATGACTGCCTTCGAGCCCTCCCTTGCCACCCCGCCGCCGGCATCCGGCCACCGCTTCGATGCCGAGCGGCGCTGGGAGGCGACGCTTGAGCTGCGTTTCGCCGAGCGGGACGGGGCGACGCGGCTGACCCGGGCGCGCCACTGCGGGCCGCTGCGGGTGCAGCGCCCCTTCTATCCGGAGGGGCCTGCGGGCGTCTGCCACCTCTACCTGCTGCACCCGCCGGGGGGGCTGGTCAGCGGCGATGCCCTGACCATCTCGGCCCGGGTCGAGGCGGGCGCCCAGGCGCTGCTCACCACCCCGGCGGCCAACAAGCTCTATCGCGCCGACAGCCACGGGGTGGCCTGGCGCCAGGCCACCCACCTCGCGGTCGACGATGGCGGCAGCCTGGAGTGGCTGCCCCAGGAAACCATCGCCTTCGACGGCTCCCGGGGGGAGCAGAGCACCCAGGTCGCGCTCTCGGGTGCCGCCCGCTGCCTGGGCTGGGAGGTGCTGGCCCTGGGGCGCCCGGCAAGCGCGCTGCCCTATCGCTCGGGGCGCCTCGAACAGCGCTTTCGCCTCACCCGTGACGGCCGGCCCCTGTGGCTGGAGCGCCAGCCGCTGGACCCCGCCCACCCGCGCTTCACGGGGCGCTGGGGGCAGGGGGGCGCCAGCGTCCAGGCGACCCTCTGGGCGGTGGGCCTCGACGACGAACCCGAGGCCATCGAGGCGCTGCGCGACGCGCTTCCCTCTTCGCCCCGCTGGGCGGTGACCCTGCGCCACGGCGTACTGCTGCTGCGCTACCTGGGCGATGAGCGCCGCGAGGCCTGGGCGCTCTGCGAGGCCGCCTGGCGAGTACTGCGCCCACGGCTGCTGGGCCTCGAGGCCCAGATCCCGCGCATCTGGCTGACCTGATTCCCTTCACCGACGAGACGACGCCATGGAACTGACACCCCGCGACAAGGACAAGCTGATGCTCTTTCTGGCCGCTCAGCTGGCCGAGCGCCGCCGCGCCCGCGGCCTGAAGCTCAACTACCCCGAGGCGGTGGCGCTGATCAGCTTCGAGATCATGGAGGGCGCCCGGGATGGCCGCAGCGTGGCCGACCTGATGAGCGCCGGCCGCGAGATTCTCGGCCGCGACGACGTCATGGAGGGGGTGGCCGAGATGGTCCACGAGGTGCAGGTGGAGGCTACCTTCCCCGATGGCACGAAGTTGGTCACCGTCCACACCCCAATCGTCTAAAACTGGCTGCACTCGGCCATGCTGTGTTGGCTTCGCGACAAAAATTGCTCATTTACTAAAGTAAACTCCGCTTTTTTGCCGCTCGCCGCCTTGCCTGGCCTTCGTTCGCTCAGTTTTAGCTGTGCAGCAGCAGCCATTAACGAAAGGTAAGGCGCTTATGATTCCTGGCGAATATCAGCTGAAGGACGGCGAGATCGCGCTCTGCGAGGGGCGCGAGCGGATCACCGTCGAGGTGGCCAACACCGGCGACCGGCCGATCCAGATCGGCTCCCACTACCACTTCGCCGAGGCCAACCCGGCGCTGGTCTTCGACCGCGACAAGACCCGCGGCCATCGCCTCGACGTGGCCGCCGGCACCGCGATTCGCTTCGAGCCGGGCCAGACCCGGGAGGTGACCCTGATTCCCTTTGCCGGCACGCGCCATATCTACGGCTTCCGCGGTGGGGTGATGGGCGCGCTGGAAGGAGGCAAATCATGAGGATCTCGAGACAGGCCTACGCCGATATGTACGGCCCTACGGTGGGCGACCGGGTGCGCCTGGGCGACACCGAGCTGTGGATCGAGGTGGAGCGCGACGCCACCCGCTACGGCGAGGAGGTGAAGTTCGGCGGCGGCAAGGTGATCCGCGACGGCATGGGCCAGAGCCAGCGCGCCGATGCCACGGTGATGGACACCGTGATCACCAACGCCCTGATCCTCGACTGGTGGGGCATCGTCAAGGCGGATGTGGGGCTGCAAAATGGCCGCATCGCCGCCATCGGCAAGGCGGGCAATCCCGATACTCAACCCGATGTGGAGATCGTGATCGGCCCCGGCACCGAGGTGATCGCCGGCGAAGGCATGATCCTCACCGCCGGCGGCATCGACGCCCATATCCACTTCATCTGCCCCCAGCAGGTGGAGGAGGCGCTGGCCAGCGGCATCACCACCATGCTCGGCGGCGGCACCGGGCCCGCCACCGGCTCCAAGGCCACCACCTGCACCCCGGGGGAATGGCATATCGGCCGCATGCTCCAGGCGGTGGATGGACTGCCCATGAACATCGGCCTGCTGGGCAAGGGCAATGCCAGCCTGCCGGAGGGTCTGGAGGCGCAGCTCGAAGCCGGGGCCATGGGCCTCAAGCTCCACGAGGACTGGGGTACCACGCCGGCATCCATCGACACCTGCCTGTCGGTAGCCGAGCAATACGATGTGCAGATCGCCATCCATACCGACACCCTCAACGAGTCGGGCTTCGTGGAGGACACCCTGGCGGCGTTCAAGGAGCGCGGCATCCACACCTACCACACCGAGGGGGCCGGGGGCGGCCACGCGCCGGACATTCTCACCGCCTGCTCGAAGCCCTACGTGCTGCCGTCCTCCACCAACCCGACCCGGCCCTATACGGTCAATACCATCGACGAGCACCTCGACATGCTGATGGTGTGCCATCACCTGGACCCCAACATCCCCGAGGACGTGGCCTTCGCCGACTCGCGTATCCGCCGCGAGACCATCGCCGCCGAGGACATCCTTCAGGATCTCGGCGTGATCTCGATGATCGCCTCCGACTCCCAGGCCATGGGCCGGGTGGGGGAGGTGGTGTGCCGCACCTGGCAGACCGCTCACAAGATGAAGGTGCAGCGAGGCCTCTTGCCCGAGGACGAGGCGCTTGGTGCCGACAACTTCCGCGCCCGGCGCTATATCGCCAAGTACACCATCAACCCGGCGATCACCCACGGTATCGGCCACGAGGTGGGCTCCATCGAGGTGGGTAAGCTCGCCGACCTGGTGCTCTGGAGCCCGGCCTTCTTCGGCGTCAAGCCGGCGCTGATCCTCAAGGGCGGCATGATCGCCATGGCGCCCATGGGCGACCCCAACGCCTCAATCCCTACGCCCCAGCCGGTCCACTACCGGCCGATGTTCGGCGCCCTGGGGCGGGCGGCAAGCGAGACCCGGGTCAGCTTCGTCAGCCAGGCTGCCCTGGACGCGGGGATCCAGGAGCGGCTGTGCCTCGCCAGCCGGCTCTCGGCGTGCCGTAACGTGCGCGGCGTCAGGAAAGGGGATATGAAACTCAACGACGCCTGCCCCGAGCTGACGGTAGACCCCCAGACCTACGAGGTGCGCTGCGACGGGGAACTTCTGACCTGCGAGCCCGCCACCGAGCTGCCGCTGGCCCAGCGCTACCACCTGTTCTAGGAGCCCGAGATGCTGAAACTGACCGAACGCCTGGGCCCCATCGGGGCGGACCAGGCCACCGATACCCTGACGCTGCCCTATGAGCTGCGTATTCGCGGCCGCCTCAAGGCGGAAAGCGACGCCGGCCGCGACCTCGGGCTCTTCCTCGACCGCGGGCCGGTGCTGCGCGACGGCGAGGGGCTGCGCGCCGAGGGCGGCGAGATCGTGCGCATCCGCGCTGCCGACGAGCCGGTGGTTACCGCCCGCATCGCCGCCGGCCTGCCCCTGGCAAGGCTCGCCTATCACCTGGGCAATCGCCATGTGCAGCTGGCGCTGGGCGAGGACGAGAAGGGGGGATACGTACGCTTTCCGCCGGACCATGTGCTGGAGGAGCTGGCAGCGCTGCTCGGCGCCACGCTCGAGCACCACCGGGCCCCCTTCGACCCGGAGCCCGGCGCCTACCAGCAGCTGGGCGGACGCTCTCACAGCCATGGCCACGGGCACTCCCACGGCCACTCGCACGGGCACGACCACGACCATGGGCACGAGCATGGCCACCCCCATGCCCACTGAGCCGGAGGCTCCGATGGAGAAGGCGTCGGGTGACGATCTGGCCCTGCTCGGGCTGCTGCAGTGGGTCAGCCCGGCGCTTCCCATCGGCGCCTTCGCCTTCTCCCAGGGGCTCGAGAGCGCCTTCGAGCTGGGATGGGTGAGCGACGAGGCGAGCCTCGGCGACTGGCTCGAAGGGGTGCTGGAGGATGGCCTGACCCGCTGCGAGCTGCCGGCGCTGGCGCGCCTGCACGCCGCCTGGTCGGAGGGTGACGGCGAGGCGGTGGCCGAGTGGGACGCCTGGCTTGCCGCCAACCGCGAGACCGCGGAGCTCGCCGCTGAGGATGCGCGGCTCGGGGCCTCGCTCAAGCGCCTGCTGGGCAGCCTGGCGCTGCTGCCCCCTGATGTTTCACGTCATGGGCCAGAGCTCCCGGAAGGGGCGGGCTTCGTGACGCTGTTTGCCTGGGCGGCCCGGGTGCGCGGCATACCGGTGCGCCAGGCGCTGCTCGGCTTCGCCTGGGCCTGGCTGGAGAACCAGCTGGCGGTGGCCTGCAAGGCACTGCCCCTGGGCCACACCGCCGCCCAGCGAATCGTGGAACGGCTGCGTCCGGCCCTGGTCGCCGCGGTGGACGAGGCCCTGGCCCTGCCCGATGACGAACTCGGCCCGGCGCTGCCCGGCCTGGCCCTGGCCAGCGCCCTGCACGAGACCCAGTATTCGCGACTTTTCAGAAGTTAGCGCCAAGACAGGACGGCAGGGCGATTACTGGCGAATCCACCTCGCGCGGCCGCTGGTACACCGGACGAAGCGACGCGGGAAATCTTCAGGGATGAAGATTTAGGAAAGTCGGTACAGGGATGTGCCGTCTTTCCGACCGCGGGAGTCCGGCCGGGGTGCCAGGGTTTCGGTCGCGTGGCGTGGTGAGTCCAGTGAGTCGCCCGTGCCGACAGGATAACGACGAAAGAGTAAAAGAGGAGACACGACATGACCCATTGTTTACGCGTTGGCGTCGGTGGCCCGGTGGGCTCCGGCAAGACGGCGCTGCTCAAGCAGCTCTGCCTGGCCCTGCGCGACCACTACGATATCGCCGTGGTCACCAACGACATCTACACCCGGGAGGACGCCGACTTCCTGCTGCGCCATGAGGCGCTCGCCGCGGATCGCATCCTCGGCGTGGAGACCGGCGGCTGCCCCCACACCGCCATCCGCGAGGACGCCTCCATGAACCTCGCCGCCATCGACGAGCTCCAGGGGCGCCACCCGGGCCTCGAGCTGGTGCTGGTGGAGTCCGGCGGCGACAACCTCTCGGCCACCTTCAGCCCCGAGCTCTCCGACCTCACCCTCTACGTGATCGACGTCTCCGCCGGCGACAAGATCCCCCGCAAGGGCGGCCCCGGCATCACCAAGTCGGATCTGTTGATCATCAACAAGATCGATATCGCCGAGCAGGTGCATGCGTCCCTCGAGGTGATGGAGCGCGACTCGAAGACGATGCGCGGCGAGCGCCCCTTCGTCTTCACCAACCTCTACGACGGCGTGGGCCTCGAGACCATCATCCAGTTCATCCTCGAGCGCGGCATGCTGCCGGAGCGCCGGCCACAGGCCGCCGCTATCGCCTGACTCACTCCCCCGTACCGACTCGACACACCGGCAAGGAGATCGCCACCATGACCTTACTCTCGATGTCTCTCTCGAAACGCGCCGCTGCGGCTGCCGCGGCCACCGGCCTGATGCTTGGGGCCGGCTCGGCACTGGCTCACCCGGGCCACGGCGCCCCCGATGTCCATGCCCATACCGGCAGCCCGCTGCTGCTGCTGGCGGGCGCCTTCGCCGTGCTGGGCGTGACCGGGCTGGCCCTGCTGCTGCGGCGTGTCCTTCGCCAGCGACGGCTGCAGCGTCAGCGCTGAATGTCGGCGTCGCCCCAAGCAGAACGCCCGGCCAGTGGCCGGGCGTTCTGCTTGGGGGGCAGGGGAGATCAGGGCAGCAGGATGGTGGAGCCGGTGGTCTGGCGGCCCTGCAGGGCGTCCTGGGCCTGGCCGGCTTCCGCCAGCGGGTAGCGGTGGGAGATATCGACCTTGAGCTTGCCGCTTTCGAGCATGGCAAAGAGCTCATCGGCCATCATCTGCAGCCGCTCGGGGGTGTCGGCATAGCCGTTGAGGCTGGGACGGGTGACGAACTGCGACCCCTTCTGGTTGAGGATGCCCAGGTTGACCCCGTCGACCGCGCCGGAGGCGTTGCCGAAGCTGACCATCAGCGAGCGCGGCTTGAGGCAGTCGAGGGAGGTCTCCCAGGTGTCCTTGCCCACCGAGTCGTAGACCACGTCGCACATGGCGCCGTCGGTGAGTTCGCGCACCCGCTCGACCACGTTCTCCCTGGTGTAGTCGATGGTGGCCCAGGCGCCGTTCTTCTCGGCAAGGGCCGCCTTCTCCGGGGAGCTCACGGTGCCGATCAGCTTCACGCCGAGCGCCCGGGCCCACTGACAGGCGATGGAGCCCACGCCGCCGGCCGCGGCGTGCCACAGGATGGTCTCGCCGCCCTTGAGCGCAAAGGTCTGGCGCATCAGGTACTGCACCGTCAGCCCCTTGAGCATGCTGGCCGCGGCGGTCTCGAAGTCGATGGATTCGGGCAGCTTGACCACCTTGTCGGCGGGCAGGGTGTGCAGCTCGGCATAGGCGCCCAGCGGCCCCTGGGCGTAGGCGACGCGGTCGCCGGGGGCGAGGTGGCTGATGTCTTCACCCACCGCCTCGATCACGCCGGCGCCCTCGGTGCCGAGCCCGGAGGGCAGCGACGGGGCGGGGTAGAGGCCGGTGCGGAAGTAGATGTCGATGAAGTTGAGGCCGATGGCGCGGTTGGCGATTCGCACCTCGCCGGGGCCGGGCTCGGCGGGGGAGACATCGACGAGTTCGAGCACCTCGGAGCCGCCGGTGCGGGCAAACTGGATACGCTTGGCCATGGTGTCAGGTCCTTGTCATGGGAGTGGAAAGCCGTGGGGACAGAGAGCCATCCAAACGCCGAACGTCCGGCCGGTCAAGTCGCTGGCTCCCTCGGCGGGTTCAGCCGGTCCCGAGCCCGTCCACGAAGGCCTGCCGCTCCGCCTCGAAGAAGGCCCGCTCCTGCTTGAAGCGGCGCAGCACCGCCTGCTCATCGAAGGCGAGCGGTGGCGTCAGCCGGCCGGAGAGCGCGGCGGGGTGCTGGAAGGCGAGGCCGACCCGCTCGCCCCGGTCGTTCTCCACCCAGCGAGTGATGCCGCACTCCCCCAGGAAGGCCTCATCCAGGGTCTCGTTTGGGGTGATGCAGAGCGGCGCCTTCAGGGCCAGGTCGTGGAGCAGCCGGCGCAGGGGCTCGCGACTCTCGCCGAGGGTAGCGGCGAGGGTCACGGCCATGCCCTCGCCGCTCTCGTCCATGACCAGCAGCGCCAGCGCCAGGGGGCGGCCCCGGTCATCCTCCAGCGCCCAGAGGCGCGCCGCCTCGACGGGAAACAGCAGGTGGCGGATACCGCTGAAGGCCACCAGCGGCGCCAGCCCTGCCTGGGTGCCATGGACCGCCGCACATAGCCGCGCCAGCCAGGCATCTTGCCGGGCGCCGGGCTCGAGACTCACCACCTTCATCGTGCTCTCCACTCTCTAGATTGGCTGGCGCGAAGCCTAGCATACTACAGCGCCTCGGGGCCCTGTCACGGTCCCCCGCATCCCGCTATGCTGGCGGCCATGATCCTCAAGGAGTCGAGACGCCATGCGCCATCCGGAGATTACCCTGCCACGCCTGCTTGCCCATCGCGGCCTCTCCGCCAGGGCCCCCGAGAACACCCTGGCCGCGGTGCGCGCCGCCCAGGCGGCGGGCTGTACTTGGGTCGAGCTGGATGTCCAGCTGCTGGGAGACGGCACGCCGGTGATCTGGCACGACGCCACGGTCAAGCGCTGCTCCGACGGGCGGGCGAGGCTCGCCGATCTGGACCTGCCCGGTGCCCGTCGACTTGACGTGGGCGCCTGGTTCGGCGACGAGTACCGAGGCGAGCGCATGGCGACCCTCTCGGAGATGCTGGCGCTGGTCGATGGCCTGGGGCTCGGGCTCAACCTGGAGCTCAAGGTCAACCGCGGCCGCAGCGCCGCCGCGCTGGTGGAGGAGGCGGTCCCTGCTGCCATGGAGGCGCTGCCACCGGAGCGGCTGATCGTCTCCTCCTTCCACGCCGGGGCGCTGGACGCCGCCCGTGATATGGCGCCGGCGAAGCGGCTGGCCCTGGGCGTGCTGTTCGAGGGGGTGACCAGCGACTGGCAGCACCGCTGCGAGGCCCTCGAGGCGTTCAGCGTCCACGCCGACTGGACGCGCCTCACCGAGCGCACTGCGCGTGCCGTGCGGGCGGCCGGCTACCCGCTGCTCTGCTACACGGCCAACGACCCGGCGGCCTTCGCCCACCAGTGGGGCTGGGGAGTGAACAGCGCGATCAGCGATGATCCCACTCGTTTCCTGGGCCACCTGCCTCCCGAGGCGTGAGCAGCCGCTCACGCAGAAGGGCCGCCCACCGGGCGGCCCTTCTGACCTTGGCCTTGTGCCGCCCCGTGGGGCGCTGGCTCAGCGGGTGGCGGGCTCGGCGTCGCGGCCGTCGTCCTGCTCCACCACCATGTCATCCTCCACATGGATCGGCTCTTCATGCTCGGCGTCGCGCACGCTGCGGGCGCGATGCTCGATCAGGAAGTAGAGGATCAGGCCGATGCCCAGGCCCCAGGCGGCGCCGTGGGTGGCGAGTACCACACCCATGATCCCTGCCACGCCCATGGCGGTGGCGTTGTGGATCTGCTCCACGGCCACCGCGATGCAGAGGTAGCCGGTGATCAGCAGAGTGATGGAGAGGGCGATGGGCAGCACCGGGCGGAAGGCGGTGACCAGCGGCAGCAGGAAGAGGGCGAAGAAGCCGACGATCCAGAACACCGAGGTGCCGGAGTAGATGCTCTCCATGGCCTTGCGGCCATAGCGGTAGCGCTCGGTGACGGTGGCCATGGCGCCGGTGAAGAGCGGGCCAGCCAGGCCCGGATAGGGCGCCAGCAGGGAGTGCATCAGGTTGCGCAGGCCGGTGATCAGGTGCACGCGGTCGACGTTGACCTCGATCTTCTCGTCGGGACGCAGGTGGTCGACGCGCTTGAGCAGGGTCTGACCCACGATGATATCGCCGAAGGCGATGATGTAGGCGATGATCGCGGTGGGGATGGCGGCGATCATCAGCTCGATGCCCGGGGCGCCGATGGAGAAGGGCAGGTAGGCCCAGATGCCGGCGAAGTCGGGAATGGCGATGCCCCACTCGACCTCGGGCAGCGGGTACTCGCCCACGCTCCAGCCGATGGCCATGGTGATCAGCATGCCCGGCACCATGCCGTAGGCAACGATGTTACGCGCCCAGCGATACTTCTCGGCCAGGTCCCGGAAGGAGAGCGAGAAGAGCACGTAGAGAGTGATCAGGCCGCCGATGCCGAGCGAGATGGGGGTGTTGTAGAGCCGGCCGCCGGCGCTGATCTCGCCGCTGATGGCGGCGATGCCGGCGCCCAGCAGGATCCCTGCCTTGATGGAGTCGGGAACGTTGTTGACCAGCTTGGTGCCGAGGCGAGTGACGGCCATGAACAGGAAGATGGCGGTGACCATGAGCTGCAGGGCGACCATCGCCTTGAGCGCCTCGGGGCCAGGTTCGAAGTCGCCGATAAACAGCAGCACCACCGGGATCGCGGGCGTGATCCAGCCGGCGATGAAGGGGATGCCGAGCAGCGGCGGGAGGATGAAGCCGATGCCACAGACCACGACAAAGGCCAGCGCTACCTCGTAGGGTATGCCGAGGTACTGCTCCAGCAGCGGAATCATGCCCAGGGAGATGACGAACATCACCAGGGCCTGGATGGTTTCCGGGATGGCCCAGGGGAAGTGGATGAAGGGGAGGCGAACCTTGAAGGGTCCCACCGGCCAGTAGGGTTGTTCCTCACCATACTTACGTTTCAGTAGCACGTCGATAACCTCTAGCGGTTCTGGTTGTTCATGGACATTCCTCGCTTATCTATTGTTGTTATTGGCTGTGGCGTTTTTACTTGGCGTAGCGGGCCAGGAACATTCGACCTTGTAACGAGCCCGGGCCGGCTGGCGATCGCGTGACTGTCGACAATATTTTGCTCTTGTGGCGAAAAGAGGCCAAAGAGTCGCGAAATGGGCGGGATATGACGCCAAGGTTGTTGACACTGAGGTGTCGCCAGCCGGTCTTTACGTAAACGTAAACTTTGGTCCAATGGCGTGCCGATATCTGGTGGATGTCGTCAGGCGCCGGGTGTCGGCGCCGCACCATGAAGGCAGCGGAGTGCCGGCAAGGGGCAGGGGGAGGGGTGACGCATGTGGCCTTGGCTGATGGCACTGCTGCTGACGGGCTGGGTTGCCATGGGGGCCTGGCAGCGCTGCAAGCCGCTGCCGAGGCGCGTGGGCGAGGCCTGGCCGGTGAGGGCCGTCGACGAGGTTCGCTTCCTGAGCGATGAAACCTGGTTCGATGCACGGGGGAGGCGCCATCTCGATCAGGCCATCTTCGACGAGATGCTGGCGATGATCGACCAGGCCCGGCGCCTGGTGGTACTCGACGTGTTTCTCTTCAACGACTTCACCGCCGGCGTCGGGGGTGGCGGCCTGCGTCCGCTATCGGCGGAGCTGAGTGCCGCCCTGGTGGCACAGAAGCGCCGCTACCCCGAACTGGAGGCGGTGGTGATCACCGACCCCCTCAATACCCTCTACGGCGGGCTCGAGCTCGACCATCTGGAGGCCCTGCGACGGGCGGGGATCGTCGTGGTGCTGACCGACCTCAACCGCCTGCGCGCCTCCAACCCGCTCTGGTCGGGGCTCTGGCACCTGGGCCCGCGCTGGTTGGGCAATCGCCCCGGGCGGGGCTGGCTACCCAACGCCCTGGGACCGGGCCGGGTGACGCTGCGCAGCTATCTGGCGATGCTCAACTTCAATGCCAACCATCGCAAGACCCTGGTGGTGGACGAGGGCGAGGGGTGGGCCGGCCTGGTGACCTCGGCGAACCCCCATGACGCCAGCAGCCTGCACGGCAACGTGGCGCTGCGCTTCAGCGGAGAGGCGGCCCTCGACCTGCTGGCCTCGGAGCGGGCGGTGGCGAGCTGGTCGGGCATCAACTTGCCCGGGCCGATGCCGCCCGCCCCGGCCCCGGTAGCAGGCAACCTGCGCCTGCAGCTCTTGACCGAGGCGGCCATTCGCAAGGCGCTGCTGGCGGCGATCGAGGCCAGTCAAGAGGGGGATCGCCTGGACCTGGTGGTCTTCTACCTCGCCCATCGTGGCGTGATCGAGGCGCTTCAGGCGGCCAGCCGGCGCGGCGTACGGGTACGCGCCCTGCTCGACCCCAACCGGGACGCCTTCGGCCTGGAAAAGGGCGGCATTCCCAACCGGCCGGTGGGACGCGAACTCGTCGCCGCTGGCATCACGGTGCGCTGGTGCGCCACCCGGGGGGAGCAGTGCCACAGCAAGCTGCTGCTGCGCCGCCCGGCAGACGGCGGCGAGACTGAGCTGATTCTCGGCTCGGCCAACTTTACCCGGCGCAACCTGGATGACCTCAACCTGGAAAGCAGCGTCCGGCTCCTGGGCCCTCCCGACACCCCGGCCCTCGAGCAGGCCATTGCCTTCTTCGAGCGGCGCTGGGCGAGCTCTCCCGAGCGCACCACCAGCGAGCCCTTTGCGGCCTTTGATGACGCCAGCGTCTGGCAGGGCCTGCGCTACCGCATCATGGAGGCCACCGGGCTCTCCACCTTCTGAGGGCCAGCCGCCCGGGAGGGGGCGAGCCCTTTCGCGGAGGGCGACGGCGCTCAATCGATGTGGGTGATCGCCTGGCGTCGCGGGTCGATATGCCAGGGCAGCCCCTGGCGGGCGTTGTGCTCCAGCTCGGCGATCACCTGGGCCCCCAGCAGCAGGATGATGGCGCCCACCTCCAGGCTCAGCAGGACCACGATCAGGGTCGCCAGGGAGCCGTAGACGGCGTTGACGAAGGAGATATTGGCGAAGTAGTAGACCAGCAGCAGCCGCACCCCCTCCCACAGCAGGGCGGCCACTAGCCCACCGATCACCGCCCGGCGCAGCGCCACCCGCACCACCGGCAGCACCTTGTAGATGGCGCTGAACAGCAGGAAGACCCCGAAGAAGCTGGCCAGGTTGAGCACCGGCTCCGAGGCGCCCGACAGCGGCAGCTCCCGATCGAAGAGCGCCAGCCAGAGCGTATTGAGGGAGCTGAGCAGGCTGACCAGCAGGGTGAGTGCCATCAGCCCGGCGCCCAGCACCACCATGAAGGCGTAGGGCAGCAGCACCGAGACCCAGGCGCTGCGTCCCTGGTGATGGGTGTCCGGGGCGTGGAAGATGATCGCCAGGGCGTCCTCCAGCATGCGGAAGGCGAAGGAGCTGAAGAGCAGCAGGATCGGGAAGCCGAGGATGCCGATCACCTCGCGGGTGTCGAGCAGGGCGCGCACCGCCTCCAGCAGCACCTCGGCGTGGGCCGGGGCCAGGTGCTGTACCTGGATGCTGAGGACGTCGAGCAGGTGCGCCTCGTCCACCACCCGGGCCAGCAGCACCACCAGCAGGGCGAAGAGCGGCACGATGGAGAGCAGGATATTGTAGCCGACGCCGCCGGCCAGCAGGATGCCGCGGTTGCGCAGGAAGGCGGTGAGCACCCGCCACAGGAAGCGTGCCACCCGCGGCAGCAGCGTGAGGAGGGGCTGGGGGCGCGAGGGGCGCCTGGGCGGCGATGCAGTCATGGCGGAGGCCATCCATGGGCGTACCTGCATCATACGCCCCGCCCAGCACTCGTTGCCAATGCCGCTGCCTGCCGGCGGGGCAACGGCCAAATAATGGTACGGCGGGACGACAGTCAGCATAATGTCACGCCTCGGCTTCACCCCATCCCCACGGCAGCGAGAGACCATGGCCAAGTTCGAACTGATCGGCACCGCCAGCATTCCCGGCAAGGGCAGCGAGCTTCGGCTGCTGCAGCGCAATGACGAATTCTCCATCCGCATCGCCGGGGCCCCCGGCGAGCTCATGAACACCCGCCTGCACGGCTCCGAAGATGCCCTGGCCGAGCTGGCCTGTGAGCGTATCGCCGACCGCCCCGGCGCCCGGGTGCTGGTGGGCGGCCTGGGCATGGGCTTTACCCTGGCCGCGGCCCTGGCCGTCCTGGGCGAGGACGCCGAGGTGGTGGTGGCCGAGCTGGTCCCGGGGGTGGTGGAGTGGAACCGCGGGCCCCTGGGCGCCGCCGCGGGCCACCCGCTCGACGACCCGCGCACCCGGGTCAGCCTGGGCGACGTGGGCGAGCTGCTGCGCCGCGAGTCCGGCGGTTTCGATGCCATCATGCTCGACGTGGACAACGGTCCCGAGGGGCTGACCCGGCGCGAGAACGACTGGCTCTACTCTCCCAAGGGGCTGGCCGCCGCCCAGGCGGCCCTGCGCCCCGACGGGGTGCTGGCGGTATGGTCGGCGGGCCAGGATCCCGCCTTTACCGAGCGCCTGCGCCGGATCGGCTTCCTGGTCGAGACGGTCACGGTGCGCGCCCATCGCCCCGGCAAGGGGGCCAAGCACTGCATCTGGCTGGCCAGCTGAGATGCGTAGCGCTTACGCCCTGCGCCGGGCCCCGCTGCTCCTGGTGCTGCTCCTTCTGGCCGGCTGCGCGGGACGGCTGACGCCACCGGAGGCACCCGTCTCGCCCGTGACGGTCTACCTGCTCGACCACGGACGCCACGCCAGCCTGGTGCTGCCGCGCCGGGAGGGTGGCATGGTGCGCTACAGCTACGGCGAGTGGCGCTGGTACGTGGAGGCCGAGCGTCACCTGCTTTCCGGTGCCGCAGCCCTGCTCTGGCCCACCCGGAGCGGCCTGGGGCGCGGCGTGCACGAGGCGATAACCGGCCCGGAGGCGCTGTCGGGCCTGGCCCCGGAGGGGCTGGTCGCCGTCTACCCCCTGGTGGCCGAAGAGGCCCGGGTGATTGCCCTCAAGCGGCGTCTGGATGCCCATTTCGAGGCGCCGCTAGCATCGCCTGCCTACAGTGAGGAGTTCGACCTCCTCTTCGTTCCCTATCCTCGCGCCTACTGGTGGACCCACCAGTCCAACCTGGTCACCGCCCGCTGGCTGCGTAGCCTGGGCGTGGAGGTGCGGGGCATCCCCTGGCTGTCGCGCTGGCGTCTCGAGGCGCCTTCTGCGAGCCCCTATCATCACGGAGAGAAAGATCATGAGTGACAAGGCGTCGGGAGAGCGGCTCTCCAAGCGGCTGGCGCGCCAGCTGCCCTGCTCGCGTCGGGAGGCGGAGCTCTATATCGCCGGCGGCTGGGTCAGCGTCGACGGCCGGGTGGTGGAGGAGCCCCAGTTCAAGGTGAGCGAACAGCGCATCGAGCTGCTTCCCGGTGCGATGCCCCGGGAGATCCCGCCGACGACCCTGCTGCTCAACTGCCCGGCGCAGCTCCAGGCCGCCGAGGAGGAGGAGCTGGCCCGGCGGCTGATTCGCAAGGCGACGCACTGGGGCGAGGACCCTGCCGGCCAGGCCCCGCTCAAGGCGCACTTTCGCGGCCTGGTGCCCCTGCTGCCGCTGGCCCCCGGCGAGGAGGGGCTGCTGGTCTTCACCCAGGATCGCGGCGTGGCCCGGCGGCTGGGCGAGCGGGGCTCGCGGCTGGAGGAGGAGTGGCAGGTGGAGGTGATCGGCAGCCTCGATGAGGCGGGGCTCGAGGCTCTGCGCAGCGGTACTGCGCTGCCCGGCCAGCTCCCGGGGCCCGCCAGGGTCAGCTGGCAGAGCGAAACCCGCCTGCGCTTTGCCATCAAGGGGAGGGCGTCGGGCCTGCTGGAGCCCCTGTGCCGGGCGGTCGGGCTGACGGTAGTGGCGACCCGCCGGCTGCGCCTCGGCGGGGTATCGCTGGGGGCGGTGCCGCCGGGAGAGTGGCGCTACCTCAAACCCACCGAGAGGTTCTGAGCCCCCCCGTCGCCTCCCTTTCCCCGGCTGGCGGCCCTAGGTATGCTGGGGTGGTGTGTGCATGTCGCTCGGCCGTGCCGGGCGGTGACGATTACCGGAATGCAGCGAGGAACTACCCATGTCGGAAACCTCCCAGCCATCACCGTTCAAGGATAACCGCGTCAAGGGACTGGCGGGCGTGGCGGCCGTCGCCGTCATCTGGGCCCTCATCGCCCAGTCCAACTCGGGCTCCCACCGCGACGCTCGCGAGGCCCTCGAGGCCGAGCTCTCCGCCATGGAGTCGCGCAACCAGGCGCTGACCAGCCAGCTCGAGGAGCGCGATGCCGCCGGCGAGGAGATCGAGGCGCTGCAGGCGCGCCTGGCCGAGCTGCAGGACGAGCGCGATGCCGCCGAGGCCGCCATGGCCGAGGAGCAGGCCGAGGCCCGTGCCGACCTCGAGCGTCTCAACGAGGAGATCGCCGACGCCGAGGCGCGCCTCGAGGCCCTGACCGAACAGCGTGATGCGCTTGAGGCGGAGCTCGAGGCCCTGGAGGCCGAGCAGGCCGAACTGCAGGAGGCCCTCGCCTCCCTGCGCGAGGAGCAGGCCGCCGTCGAGGAGGCCCGCGACGCCGCCGAGGCTGCCCGTCAGGACGCCGAGCAGGCGCGCCAGGAGGCAGAGGGTGCCCGTCAGGAGGCTGAGGAGGAGCGTCAGGCGGCCTTCGAGGCCCGCGAAGAGGCCGAAGCGGCCCGTGACGAGGCCGAGGGTGAGCTGGCCTCCCTGGGCGAGCGGATCGAGGAGGCCGAGGGCCAACTCTCCGGGGTCGAGGCAGAGCTCGAGGAGCGCCAGGCCCATCTCGAGGCCCTCGAAGAGGAGATCGAGGCGCTGGAGATCTGGCGCGACGAGGTGGCCGAGGAGGTCGGCGAGGCCCGCGATGAGCGCGATGCCATCCGTGAAGCGCTCGAGGAGGCCCGCGCCGAGCGCGACGACCTGCTGGTGGCGATCGAGGTGGGTCGCGACGAGGTGGCCGCCATCGATGCCGAGGCGGAGCGACGCGAGGAGCAGCTCGAGCGCCTCGAGGCCCAGCTGGCCAGCTGGCGCAGCGAGCTCGCCGACCTGGAGACCCGTCTGGGGGCTCCCGACGCCGAGTCTGCCGAGGAGGCGGAGTCGGGCGCCGAAGAGCCGCAGCCCGAGGAGAGCGAAGAGAGTGACGAGAGCGAGGACGCCGAGGCGGCGTGAACGGCGCTTCGTTTTCCTGCCATAAGCCGGCAGTGAACGGCGGACCCTCGGGTCCGCCGTTCGTCGTATACTGCACCCAGTGCGGGGCGGCCCCTGTCCGTCCTGACATGCACAAAGAACCAGCAAGGAGCAGCCCGTGATCGAAGGGGTCAAGCACATCGTTGCCGTGGCGTCCGGCAAGGGGGGCGTGGGCAAGTCCACCGTCACCGTCAATCTGGCGCTGGCCATGGCGGCCGAGGGGTACCGGGTCGGCATCCTGGATGCCGACATCCACGGCCCCAGCCAGGCCCAGATGCTGGGCGTAGGGGAGGGGGTGCGCCCCGTGGCGGCCGGCGAGAACCGCATGCATCCGCTCGAGGCCCACGGCCTGCAGGCCATGTCCATGGCCTTCATGGTCGATACCCGGGAGCCCATGGTGTGGCGCGGGCCCATGGTGGCCGGTGCCTTCCAGCAGCTGCTGACCCAGACCCTGTGGGACGACCTCGACTTCCTGTTCATCGACATGCCGCCGGGTACCGGCGACATCCAGCTGACCCTGGCCCAGAAGGTCCCGGTGGATGGCGCCGTCATCGTCACCACGCCCCAGGACATCGCCCTGCTCGACGCGCGCAAGGGCATCGAGATGTTCCGCAAGGTGAAGGTGCCGGTGCTGGGCGTGGTGGAGAATATGAGCCTTCACGTCTGCTCCAGCTGCGGCCACGCCGAGCCGATCTTCGGCGCAGGGGGTGGGGAGCGCATCGCCTCCGAGTACGAAACCCGGGTGCTGGGTCGCCTCCCCCTGGCGCTCTCCATCCGCGAGCAGGTCGACGGTGGGCGCCCCACGGTGATCGCCGAGCCGGATGGGGAGGTGACGGCCACCTTCCGCGACATGGCCCGCCAGGTGGCGGAGCAGGTGGCCGGTCAGGCCGATGCCGGCCCGAGCATCTCCTTCAGCGACTGAGCCCCGAATGGCCGGGCCGGCGTGACGCCCGGGGCCGGGGCCGCTATCATGGCGGCCCCGGGCGCTGGCTGCCGGCCCGACGCCTCCGTTCCCACCCCAGCAGGAAAGGTTTCGATGAGCATCAAGTCCGACAAGTGGATTCGCCGCATGGCCGCACAGGAGGGGATGATCGAGCCCTTCGAGGCCGATCAGGTTCGCTACGTGAACGACCGTCGGGTGATCTCCTACGGAACCTCCAGCTACGGCTACGACGTGCGCTGCGCCGACGAGTTCAAGGTCTTCACCAATATCCACTCCGCGGTGGTGGACCCCAAGGCCTTCGACGAGAAGAGCTTTGTGGATGTGCAGGGCGATGTCTGCGTGATCCCGCCCAACTCCTTCGCCCTGGCCCGCACCGTGGAGTACTTCCGCATCCCGCGCAGCGTGCTGACCATCTGCCTGGGCAAGTCCACCTATGCCCGCTGCGGCATCATCGTCAACGTGACGCCGCTGGAGCCGGAGTGGGAAGGGCATGTGACCCTGGAGTTCTCCAATACCACCAACCTGCCGGCCAAGATCTACGCCAACGAGGGCGTGGCCCAGATGCTGTTCCTGGAGTCCGACGAGGTGTGCGAGACCTCTTACAAGGATCGCGGCGGCAAGTATATGGGGCAGCGGGGCGTCACTCTCCCCCGCACCTGAGCCCGGGCTGCATCATCCGGGTGCCGTAAGCCATAAGCTTGAAGCTCTAAAAAAAGCGAACCCCACCGCCACAAGGCTGATGGGGTTCGCTTTTTTGACTTTCTGGCTTACAGCTTACAGCTTACAGCTTACAGCTCCTGATCCTCGTCCAGCTCCTCGGCCGCGTCGGCGTGGGAGAGGCGCACGCCCTGGGGCGGCAGCGGGGTGCCGTCCAGGGTGGCGCCGCCGGGCGCGAACTGCAGGCGCCCCTCCAGGAACCACTTCACCGCGATGGGATAGATCAGGTGCTCCCGGGCGTGCACCTTCTCCTTGAGGCTCGCCTCGGTCTCGCCCTCGGCCACGTGCACCGCGGCCTGGATCACCACCGGGCCGCCGTCGAGCTCCTCGGTCACGAAGTGCACGCTGCAGCCGTGCTCGGCGACGCCGTCGGCCAGGGCCCGGGCGTGGGTGTCGAGCCCCTGGTAGGCGGGCAGCAGGGAGGGGTGGATATTGAGCATCCGCCCCAGGAAGCGCTGCACGAAGCGCGGGGTGAGGATGCGCATGAAGCCGGCCAGCACGATCAGGTCGGGCTCGTGGCGCTCGATCACCTTGATCAGGGCGCCGTCGTAGGCGTCGCGGTTCTCGTACTCCCGGTGGGGCAGAACCACGGCGTCGATGCCGGCCTCCCGGGCGCGCACCAGGCCGTAGGCGTCCGGCTCGTTGGAGATCACCGCCACGATTTCGCCACCCAGGCGGTCGTGGGTCTGCTCGTCGATCAGCGCCTGCAGGTTGCTGCCGCTACCGGAGATCAGCACCACCACCCGGCGCGCGCCCACCGGCTCCGAGGTGAAGTCGTTCAGGGTGTCGCTGGCGTCGCTCATGCCTCGAGGTTCTCCAGACGCACCCGGGCCTCTTCGCCGCTGCGGGCGACGATCTCGCCCAGCCGGTAGACCGTTTCGCCCTGGGCCTGCAGATGGGCGCGGGCCTGGTCGGCCTTCTCGGCCGGCACCACGACGACCATGCCGATGCCGCAGTTGAGCACCCGATACATCTCCTCCTCGGCCACGTTGCCCTGCTCCTGGAGCCAGTCGAAGACCGCCGGACGGGCCCAGCTGGTCACATCGACCTTGGCCGCGAGGCTGTCGGGCAGCACCCGGGGCAGGTTCTCGGTAAGGCCGCCGCCGGTGATATGGGAGAGGGCATGCACCGGCACGCCGCTCTCGCGGATCAGCGACAGCAGCGGCTTGACGTAGATGCGGGTGGGCGCCATCAGGGCGTCGCCCAGTGCCATGCCGCCGATGTCGGCGTCGAGGCTGGCACCGGACACCTCGAGGATCTTGCGAATCAGCGAGTAGCCGTTGGAGTGGGGGCCCGAGGAGGCGATGCCCAGGAGCACGTCGCCCTCGGCCACCTTGCTGCCGTCGAGGATCTCGGACTTCTCGACGACGCCGACGCAGAAGCCGGCCAGGTCATAGTCGCTGCCCTCGTACATGCCGGGCATCTCGGCGGTCTCGCCGCCCACCAGGGCACAGCCGGCCTGCTCGCAGCCCTCGCCGATGCCGGAGACCACGTCCGCGGCGATGTCCACATCCAGCTTGCCCGTGGCATAGTAGTCGAGGAAGAGCAGCGGTTCGGCGCCGGCCACGATCAGGTCATTGACGCACATGGCCACCAGGTCGATGCCGATGGTGTCGTGGCGGCCAAGGTCCATGGCCAGGCGCAGCTTGGTGCCCACGCCGTCGGTGCCGGAGACCAGTACCGGCTCGCGGTAGCCGCTCGGCAGCTGGCACAGGGCGCCGAAGCCACCCAGCCCGCCCATCACCTCGGGTCGAGTGGTACGCTTGGCGACGCCCTTGATGCGGTCGACCAGGGCGTTGCCGGCATCGATGTCGACGCCGGCATCCTTGTAGCTGAGCGAGGGGCGGGAAGAGGAGGAGTCGGTCATCTCGGGTCCTGTCGGTAGGTCGTCGGCCCGGGTCGGCCGCACGGGAGTGGCAAGGCCGCCTGGGAAGTTCGGGCACTGGATCAAGATCGGGTGCGAGATTGTAGCATCAAGACGCCGTTCAGGCAGCCGTGAGGCGTGCCGATGACGGCGCCACAGGGAGGGTAGGATGCGCAGAGAGTGGTGGGTGCTGGCGGCGGCGGTCGCCCTGGTGTGGCTGCTGCTACGCCTCGAGGCGATGCTGATGCCGTTCTTCGCCGGCATGATCCTGGCCTATCTGGCCGACCCCCTGGCCAACCGCCTGGAGCGCTGGGGGTTGTCGCGGCCGCTGGCGGTCAGTGCGGTATTCCTGGTGCTGCTGGCGCTGCTGGCGGTGGGGCTGCTGGTGCTGATTCCGCTGCTGGTGCAGCAGCTGCGCCAGTTCGGTGAAGTGACGCCCGGCATCTTCGAGTGGCTGGAGACGGTGCTGGCGCCGCAGATCCAGGCCTGGACCGGCTTCGACGTGGCGGCAGAGCTGGACAATGTCCAGGAGACCCTGGCCGAGCACTGGCAGGATGCCGGCGGCTACCTGGCCCAGGTGCTGGGGCAGGTGGGGCGCTCGGGTATGGCCTTCGTCACCTGGGTGACCTATGTGTCGCTGATCCCGGTGGTGACCTTCTACCTGCTGCTCGACTGGAAGCGGCTGATGGGCAGCCTCCGCGACCTGCTGCCGCGGGGCTGGGAGGCCGATACCGTGCGCCTGGTCGGGCGCTGTGACGAGGTGCTCTCGGCCTTCCTGCGCGGCCAGCTGCTGGTGATGCTGAGCCTCGGGGTGATCTATGGCCTGGGCCTGACCCTGATGGGCGTGCGCTTCGGGGTGCTGATCGGCCTGATCTCGGGGCTGGCCAGCATTGTGCCCTTCCTGGGCTTTATCGTCGGCATCAGCATCGCGCTGATCGTGGCCTTCTTCCAGTTCGGTACCTGGCTGGCCCTGCTGGGCGTGGTCGCGGTGTTCAGCGTCGGCCAGATCATCGAGAGCACCGTGCTGCAGCCCAAGCTGCTGGGGGATCGCATCGGCCTGCACCCGGTGGCGGTGATCTTCGCCGTGCTGGCCGGCGGCAATCTGTTCGGCTTCACCGGGGTGCTGCTGGCGCTGCCGGCGGCGGCGGTGATCATGGTACTCTTGCGTGAACTCAATGACCGCTACAAGAGCAGCACCTTGTACGATGCCACCCTTGCACGTCGCGACCTCGACCGCCACCACGACGAGGAGGCGCCATGAGCCGAGCGCCTGCCCAGCTGCCGCTGGGCGTCGGTCTTCGCGACGATGCCACCTTCGTCAACTACTACCCGGGCCCCAATGCCAGCCTGGTGGATCGGCTGGTTCACCAGCTTGACGAGGGCGGCGAACCCTTCCTCTACCTCTGGGGCGGGGAGGGCGTGGGCCGCAGCCACCTGCTGCAGGCCGCCTGTCATGCCGCCTCCGACCGCGAGCTGCGCGCCCTCTACCTGCCCCTGGCGGAGCTCGGTCACTTTCCGCCGCTGATGCTCGAGGAGATCGAGCGCCTCGACCTGGTGGCCATCGACGACCTGGAGCAGGTGCTCGGGCGCAAGCGCTGGGAGGAGGCGCTGTTTCACGCCTTCAATCGCCTGAGGGATGCCGGCAAGCGCCTGGTGGTCGCCGCCGATGCGCCTCCTCGGCAGCTGCCGACCCGGCTGCCTGACCTGGCCTCGCGGCTGACCTGGGGCGTCACCTTCCACGCCCAGGGGCTGGATGACGCTGGCCGCCTGGCGGCGCTGCAGCTGCGCGCCCGGGTGCGCGGCATGGCGCTGCCCGACGAGGTGGCGCGCTATATCCTCCACCGGGGGCCGCGGCGGCTGGGCGAGCTGTTCGAGATCCTGGCCACCCTGGATCGGGCCTCGCTCTCCGCCCAGCGCAAGCTGACCATTCCCTTCGTCAAGCAGGCGCTGGGCTGGTAGGGCTCAGCGGCTGAGGTTGCTCTCCAGGTGCTGGCCATTGCGCAGCTGGACCTGGCGAATCACCACCCGAGACTCGCCGCTGGCGGGGTCCGGGCCTGCGCCCGAGAGGTAGAAATCCCCGGCGGGCAGCCCGGCGAGGCGGAAGCGGCCGCTGCCGTCGGTTTGCGTCGTGTGGGTGTAGGCCCGGGCGCGGGGGTCGGCGGGCTCCACGGCGATGCCGGCCAGTGCCATTTCGGCCGCCTCGGCGGAGTAGGTGGTCACCGGCGCGGCCGAGACGCCGGCATTGGGCACCGGGCGCCCGCCGATGGTCAGCTGCCCGCTGATGACCGCACTGCCCTGCTTCTCGAGGGCGGCATACTCCTCGGCGGGGAAGGCCACCTCCCGCGCCACGCGGCCCGGCGGCACCTCGCGAGGGGCCTCGACGCGCTCGGGAGCCTCCCGGGGCTCGACCTCGCGGTCGATCACTTCGATGCGCTCGGTCGGGGTCGGTGCAGGGGGCATGATCTCGCAGCCCGCCAGCAGCACGGCCGGCAGCAGCATGGGTATCCAGCGTTTCATGGTGTCACTCCCTGAATCATTCATCGGCGCCCTGTGCCAGCGCCCAGCATAGCGCAGCTCGAGGCCGATGGAACCCGCGAAGGGACAAACGAAGACCGCCGCCCCGAGGGGCGGCGGTCTTCTTGGGCGCAGCAGGTGCCGGCCGATGGCCGGCCCGGCGGCTTACTTCTGGGCGGTCGCCTTGGTGGCGGTCGCCTGGGCCTGCTTGACGTTCTCTTCGGTCAGCTTCTGGCTCTGCTGGACGAAGTCCTGCTGCAGGGCCACGACCTTCTCGGCATCGCCCTTCAGGCGCTCGGCCAGGTCCTTGGCGACCTTCTGCTGGCCTTCCATGTAGCTCTTGAGGCCCTCGGCATCCTTGACGGACATCAGGGTGCGCAGCTGGGCCAGGCCGGTGTCGGTGTAGGCCTTGGTGGCGTCCAGCTGGGCGTGGGCCAGCTTCTCGGTGTAGTCGACGGCCAGGGAGGCGTAGGCGCGAGCCGGGCCGAAGAAGAGGGCGTCGAACTGCTGGGTGTCGAACTGCTTGGAGTCGAAGTTGAAGGCGTTCATCATGGCGAACCTCCTGGTTCATCTGGTGTGAATGAGCAGGTTACCTGCCCTGTTGCATTGCACAATAGCAGAGCGGTTTGTGCACTGCAACATTGTCGAGCGATTTCGTTCTCCCTCCTCGGACTTGCAGGACGCATTCGGTGGCGCCATGGTGAGTCCGGACCCCGGCCAGCCTGGCCCCAACCCCCCTTCGAGGAGCCCGCCATGAGCAAGATGCGCAAGGAACACGACAGCATGGGAGAGCTGGAGGTGCCGGCCGACGCCCTCTACGGCGCCCAGACCCAGCGCGCCGTGGACAACTTCCGGGTCTCGGGGCAGCCGATGCCGCCGGCCTTCATTCACGCCATTGCCCGCATCAAGCTGGCCGCGGCCCAGGTCAATGCGGAGCTGGGCCTGCTGGATCCGGCGCGTGCCGAGGCGATCTCCGCCGCCGCCGAGGCGGTGATTCGCGGCGAGCACGACGAGCACTTCCCCGTGGAGGTGTTCCAGACCGGCTCGGGCACCTCCAGCAACATGAACGTCAACGAGGTGGTTGCCACCCTGGCCAGCCGTGCGGGAGACGAGGTGGGGCCCAACGACCACGTCAACATGGGGCAGTCCAGCAACGACGTGATCCCCACGGCCATTCATGTGTCGGCGGCGCTGGAGCTGACCGGCCGCCTGCGCCCGGCCCTCGTGCATCTGCGCGGGACCATCGATGCCCGTGCCGCCGAGCTCGACGGGGTGGTCAAGACCGGGCGCACCCACCTGATGGATGCCATGCCGCTGCGCATGAGCCAGGAGCTGGGCGCCTGGTCGAGCCAGATCGGCCAGGCCATCGAGCGCTTCGATGCGGCCCAGGTCAGGCTCTGCCGGCTGGCCCAGGGGGGCACGGCGGTGGGCACCGGCATCAACGCCCATCCGGAGTTCGCCGAGCGGGTGGCAGCGCACCTCTCGGCCCAGACCGGCCTGACCTTTGCGCCCAACGACAGCTTCTTCGCCAGCCTCGCCTCCCAGGATGCCGCGGTGGAGCTCTCCGGCCAGCTCAGGGGGCTCGCCTGCGTGATCATGAAGATCGCCAACGACCTGCGCTGGATGAACTCCGGCCCCCTGGCGGGTCTCGGCGAGATCGAGCTGGAGGCGCTGCAGCCGGGCAGCTCCATCATGCCGGGCAAGGTCAATCCGGTGATCCCGGAGTCCGCCGCCCAGGCGGCGGCCCAGGTGATCGGCCTGGATGCGGCGGTGACGGTGGCCGGCCAGAGCGGCAACTTCCAGCTCAACGTCATGCTGCCGCTGGTGGCCCACAACCTGCTGACCTCCATCACCCTGATGAGCAACACCGCGCGGCTGCTGGCCGACCGCGCCATCGCCACCTTCCGGGTGCGCGAGGAGAGCCTGGCCGGCCCGCTGGCGCGCAACCCCATCCTGGTCACGGCCCTCAACTCGGTGATCGGCTACAACGCCGCGGCGGCCATCGCCAAGGCGGCCTATCAGGCGGGGCGCCCCATCATCGACGTGGCCGAGGAGCAGACCGACCTCTCCCGGGAGGAGCTCGAGCGCCTGCTGGACCCGGCGGCGCTGACCCGCGGGGGGATCCCCCAATGAGCCGTGACGCGAGCCATGGGGACGGCCTGATCCTGGCCATCGACCAGGGCACCACCAGTTCCCGGGCCATCCTCTTCGACCGCCAGGGGCGGCGGGTGGCCATGGCCCAGCGCGAGTTCACCCAGCACTTCCCCCGGGATGGCTGGGTGGAGCACGACCCTGAGGAGATCTGGGAGGGCGTGCTTGCCACCTGCCGGGAGGTCATCGACCGGGCCGGCGTTCCCCCCGAGCGGCTGGCCGGGGTGGGCATCACCAACCAGCGCGAGACCACCCTGCTCTGGGATCGGCAGAGCGGTGAGGTGCTCCACCATGCCATCGTCTGGCAGGACCGTCGCACCGCCGACGCCTGCCAGGCGCTGCGGGAGGCGGGCCACCTGGAGACGGTCCAGGCGCGCACCGGTCTCTTGATCGACCCCTATTTCTCGGCCACCAAGCTCGCCTGGCTTCTCGACAACGTGGCGGGCGCCCGGGAGCGGGCCCGGCGCGGCGAGCTCGCCTTCGGCACCGTGGACACCTTCCTGATCTGGCGCCTCACCGGGGGGCGGGTCCACGCCACCGATGCCACCAACGCCTCGCGCACGGCCCTGTTCAATATCCACGAGCAGCGCTGGGATCCGGTGCTGCTAGAGCTGTTCGGTATCCCCGAGGCGCTGCTGCCCGAGGTGAAGGACTCCAGCGACGACTTCGGCACCCTCGAGCGGGAGTGGCTGGGGGCGGAGCCGCCCATCGCCGGAGTGGCCGGAGACCAGCAGGCGGCGCTGGTGGGGCAGGCCTGCTTCCGTCCGGGCATGGGCAAGAGCACCTACGGCACCGGCTGCTTCATGATCGTCAATACCGGCGACACGGCGGCACTGTCGCGCAACCGCCTGCTGACCACCGTGGCCTATCGCCTGGAGGGGAAGCCCACCTACGCCATGGAGGGGAGCATCTTCGTGGCCGGTGCCACGGTGCAGTGGCTGCGGGATGGCCTGCGGCTCTTCGAGAATGCCGCGGAGACCGAGGCCCTGGCGCGCCAGACCCGGGCCGGCCACAGCGTCTACCTGGTGCCGGCCTTCACCGGGCTGGGGGCGCCCCACTGGGACCCCAAGGCCCGCGGCGCCATCTTCGGCCTGACCCGGGATACCGGCATCGCCGAGATCGTCGCCGCCGGCCTCCAGGCGGTCTGCTACCAGACCCGTGACCTGCAGGCCTGCATGAGCGACGACATGGACGCCGCGCCGGACACTCTGCGGGTGGATGGCGGCATGGTGGCCAATGGCTGGGTGATGCAGTTCCTGGCCGACATGCTGGGCGTGGCGGTGGACCGCCCCACGGTGCTTGAGACCACGGCGCTGGGGGCCGCCTACCTGGCCGGGCTGCGCCTGGGCTGGTACCGTGACCTCGACGAGATCGCCGAGCTCTGGCAGTGCGAGCGTCGTTTCACGCCCCGGATGCCGGAGGAGGAGCGGGAGCGACTCTACCGCGGCTGGCAGGAGGCGGTGGAGCGGGTCAAAAGCGAGCGGTGAGTGCTTGCAAAATTCCTGGGGATCGGTAATATATGCATCCGTTGCCGGGGCGAGATGCCTCGGCAATATGCTGCTGAAACAGGACCATAGCTCAGTTGGTTAGAGCGCTACCTTGACATGGTAGAGGTCGGCGGTTCGAATCCGCCTGGTCCTACCAGCATGCATCCACAACAGGACCATAGCTCAGTTGGTTAGAGCGCTACCTTGACATGGTAGAGGTCGGCGGTTCGAATCCGCCTGGTCCTACCAGATTCCGGAACGCCCCCGCAGCCCTGCTGCGGGGGCGTTCTGCCTTTCGTGAGCTCTATTCCTGCCGGTGCGGCCAGGCCGGCGCCAAGTCCGTGTGTGCCACGAACACCGCCACCAGTGCCTCGATGCCGACCTGGTCCGCCGCGCTGAAGCGCCCGCCGCGGGGGCTGTCCAGATCCAGCACGCCCCAGAGGCGATCCGCGACCAGGATGGGGACCACCAGCTCGGCCCGGGAGGCGGCGTCGCAGGCGATATGGTCGGCCACGGCGTGGACATCGTCGATGCGCTGGGTGGTGCGGGTGCGCGCCGCGGCGCCGCAGACCCCCTTGCTGAAGGGGATGGGGTGGCAGGCGGGCTTGCCCTGGAAGGGGCCGAGGCAGAGCGTCTCCGGCTCGCGCTGCAGGTAGAAGCCCGCCCAGTTGAGCTCGGGGAGCTCCTGCATCAGGAAGGCGGCGGTCTGGGCGCTGTTGGTCAGCCAGTCGCGGGTATCGAGGAGTGCGGCGAGCTGGCGGGCGAGCAGGGGATAGTCGACGGTCATCATGGCTCCTGAAATGGCAGAGGCCGGCTAAGGCCGGCCCCTGTTCTTCTACGTTTTTCTTACTCCCAGCCGGGCACCGCCGCCGGCCCAAACAGCTCGGCCGCCTTGGCCTTCACTTCCTCGGTCTGGTAGCTGCGCACCAGCTGCTGGATCGCCTCGCGCTCCTCGTCGCCGCCGCGCACCACGATCAGGTTGACGTAGGGGGACTCCGGACCCTCCTTGATCAGGGCGTCGTCCAGGCTCAGGCCGGCGGGCTGGGCGAAGGTGTTGTTGATGAAGGCCATGTCCACGTCGGGCAGCACGCGGGGCAGCTGTGCGGCCTCGATCTCCCGGAAGCGGAAGCGCTTGGGGTTCTCCACCACGTTGAGGGGGGTGGCCTCGAGGTTTTCCGGATCGTCCAGCTGGATCAGCCCCTCGTTGTGCATCAGGATCAGCGAGCGGCCCTCGTTGGAGGGGTCGTTGGGCAGGGCGATCTGGGCGCGCTCGGGGAGCTCGTCGATGCTGGCGTACTTCTCGGAGTAGGCGCCGATCGGGTAGACGAAGGTGCGCCCGGCGATGGCGAAGTCATAGCCGCGATCGTTGACCATGGCCTGCATGTAGGGCTCGTGCTGGTAGGCGTTGGCGTCCAGGCTGCCGTCGGCGAGTGCCGCGTTGGGGGTCACGTAGTCGGTGAACTCGATGATCTCCACGGTCAGGCCGTATTCGCGCAGGGCGATCTCGGCGGCCACCTGCATCACGTCGGTCTCGGGGCCGGCGACGGTGCCGACCTTGATGCGGTGCTCGTCGGCCAGGGCGCTGCCGGCGCCGAGGGCCAGGCTGGAGGCGAGCAGGGTGCTGAGCAGTGTCTTGCGCATGTCGGGTCTCCTGTGATGATGAGTAGATAATAGCGGAATAAAAAAAATAATTTAAATAGCTTTTCGCTATTTGTGATCGCTCTTGCGGACCAGATAATCCCCCAGGCTCTGGAAGCCCTGCACCATCACCACCAGGATCGCCACGGTGATCAACATGACGGTGGGGTTGAAGCGGTTATAGCCGTAGCGGATGCCCAGGTCGCCAAGGCCCCCGCCGCCCACGGCGCCGGCCATGGCCGAATAGCTGACCAGGGTCACCACGGTGACGGTGAGCGCCGTGAAGATGCCGCCGCGGGCCTCGGGCAGCAGCACCCGGGTGATGATCTGCCAGGGGGTGGCGCCCATGGACTGGGCGGCCTCCACCAGGCCCGGGTTGATCTCGTTCAGCGCGCCCTCCACCAGGCGGGCGATAAAGGGAATGGCGGCGATGGTCAGCGGCACGGCGGCGGCATTGGTGCCGATGGAGGTGCCCACCAGCATGCGGGTGAAGGGGATGATCGCCACCATCAGGATAATGAAGGGGATCGAGCGGCCGATATTGGTGACGATGCCGAGCACGCCGTTGACCGCCGGCTGGGCCAGCACCTGGCCGGGACGCGTCACATAGAGCAGCACCCCGAGCGGGATGCCCACCAGGGCCGAGATCACCCCGGAGACGGCCACCATATAGAGGGTGTCCAGGGTAGCCCGGAGGATCAGGTCAATCATCGCGCTGGACATGGCCAAGCACCTCCACGTGCAGATCATGGGATTCGAGATAGTCGATGGCCGTGCGGGTCTGCTCCGCTGGGCCCATCAGCTCGGCGATCATCAGGCCGAGGGTGCGCTCCTGGATCGACTCCACCTTGGCCTGCAGGATGCTGACGTCGACGCCGCACTCCCGGGCAAGCCGCGAGATCAGCGGCGTGGAGACGGCGTCGCCGGAGAAGGCCAGGCGCACCACCGGATGGGTGTGCTCGCCGGGGCTCTCCTCGAGGCGTTCGATCAGCGCCCGGGGCGGCTCCAGCTTGAGGAAGTCGTTGAGGAACTCGCGGCCGAGCCGGGTGCGCGGGGCGGTGAAGAAGTCGCCCACCTCGGCCTCCTCCACCAGCTCGCCGCCGGAGATCAGGCTGACCCGGTGGCAGATCGACTTGACCACCTCCATCTCGTGGGTGATCAGCAGAATGGTCAGGCCGAGCTTCTGGTTGATGTCCCGCAGCAGCGCCAGGATCGAGGCGGTGGTCTGAGGGTCGAGGGCCGAGGTGGCCTCGTCGCAGAGCAGCACCTTGGGGCGGCTGGCCAGCGCCCGGGCGATGGCCACCCGCTGCTTCTGGCCGCCGGAGAGCTGGGCCGGATACTGGTTCGCCTTGTCGGCCAGGCCCACCAGCTCCAGCAGCGGCGTGATCCGCTCGCGGATCTCGGCGCGCCTCATGCCCATCAGCTCCAGGGGCAGGGCCACGTTGGCGAATACCGTGCGGTTGGTGAGCAGGTTGAAGTGCTGGAAGATCATGCCCATGCCGTGGCGCGCCTGGTTGAGCGCCTGGCGGGAGAGGCCGGTGAGCTCCTGGCCGTCCACGGTGACGGTGCCGGTGGTGGGGCGCTCGAGCAGGTTGACGCAGCGAATCAGGGTCGACTTGCCGGCGCCGGAGAGGCCGATCACGCCGTGAATCTGGCCGGCGGGCACGTGGAAGTCGATATTCTTGAGCGCCTCTATGGTCCGAGCGGGGCTGCCGCGTCGCCCTTTCAGCGCATAGGTCTTGGATACGTTATGGAGTCGAATCATCGGAAGCACCGCAAGCGGGGCGCCGGGGCGGGCGGTGCAGCCAGGGTAAAAAAAGGCCACCCTTGCGGGTGGCCATCAACGCTGGACACACCCTTTTAGCTGCACTTCACGCGGTGGCACGGCCTGGAAGGGCGTGTCGCCGCGCTGGCGCCCGCAAGCCGGGTACAAATCGGCGCCGTTCAATGTAGCCGTGAAGCTTAGGGCGGCGGCCGAATGCTGTCAATTGTCGCGGTGGTTGTTTCGGTAAACATGCGTAGCTGTCAGTGAATTCGTCTTTATAATTGCCAGTTGCGGGATAATATTCTGTTCTTTCGGGGGGTGTCGTGGACGCCTCGGGTGGGATTTCTCTACACTCTGTGCCCTTGCCCCTGCGGGGGTCCAGCTGCAGTCGAGGAGACGCCATGTTCACGGGTATCGTTCAGGGCACCGCCGAGGTGGTCGCCATCGAAGAGGCCGAGCAGTTTCGCACCCATATCCTGATCCTGCCCGAGGCCCTGCGGCGCGGGCTCGAGATCGGCGCCTCGGTGGCCCACAACGGCGTCTGCCTGACGGTGACCGCCATCGACGGCGAGCGGGTCAGCTTCGATCTGATGCGCGAGACGCTGCGGGTGACCAACCTTGGTGCGCTGAGCGTGGGCGATCGCGTCAATATCGAGCGTGCCGCCCGCTTCGGCGACGAGATCGGCGGGCACTCGATGTCCGGCCATGTGATGGCCGTGGCGGAGCTGGTGGAGCTCGACGAGGCGCCCAACAATCGCCGCCTCTGGTTCGAGCTGCCCCACGCCCTGGGCCGTTTCCTCTTCGACAAAGGCTATATCGGCGTCGACGGGGCCAGCCTGACCATCGGCGAGGTGCGCCCCGCCTGCGCCACCCACGGGCCGCGCTTCTGCGTCAACCTGATCCCCGAGACCCTGGCGCGCACCACCCTGATCGACCGGGTGCCGGGGGACAGCGTCAACGTCGAGATCGACCCCCAGACCCAGGCCATCGTCGAGACCGTGGAGCGGGTGCTGGCCGCCCGGGGGATCTGAGCTTGGCGGTGGCTTGACCGCTCCGTCAGGTCTGCGTTGGTGGCACGGCTGGCGTCTGGCCCGGTCTTTGCTTATACAGTGTGAAGAGTAGTGTGAAGAGCACTGTGAACAGTGCGAGTCAGCGGCCTTCCGGTCTCTCGCATCCCGACGGGGATGCGGGTACCATAGGCCGCTTTTCTCGTGACCCTTCTCGCCCCCCAGGGACCGTCGCCACGTCCAAGCGCGCAGGAATGAGCCCCATGAAGAGCCTGATCGACAAGCAGTTCAAGCTGTCCGAGCACAACACCAGCATCAAGACCGAGGTCATCGCCGGGATCACCACCTTCCTGACCATGGCCTACATCATCTTCGTCAACCCCAGCATCCTCTCCGAGGCCGGCATGGACTATGGCGCGGTCTTCGTCGCCACCTGCCTGGCCGCCGCCATCGGCTGTCTGATCATGGGGCTCTGGGCCAACTACCCGATTGCCCAGGCGCCGGGCATGGGGCTCAACGCCTTCTTCACCTACGGGGTGGTGCTGGGCATGGGCTACACCTGGGAGGCGGCGCTCGGCGCGGTCTTCTTCTCCGGCTTCTGTTTCTTCCTGCTCAGCATCTTCAAGGTGCGCGAGTGGATCATCCACTCGATCCCGCTCTCCCTGCGCCTGGGCATCGCCGCGGGCATCGGCCTCTTCCTGGCCATGATCGCGCTGAAGAACGCCGGCATCGTGGTCTCCAATCCGGCCACCTATGTGGCGCTGGGGGATCTCTCCCAGCCCGCCGCCATCTACGCCCTGCTGGGCTTCTTCGTGATCACGGCCCTGGCCTACCTGAAGGTGACCGGAGCGGTGATGATCGGCATCCTCGGCATCACCGTGGCTGCCATGCTGTTTGGCCATAACGAATATGGCGGCATCATGTCCATGCCGCCCTCCATCGCGCCCACCTTCATGGCGCTGGACCTGTGGGGCGCGCTGGATATCGCCATGCTCAGCGTGATCTTCGCCTTTCTCTTCGTCGACCTCTTCGACACCTCCGGCACCCTGGTGGGCGTGGCCCACCGCGGCAAGCTGCTCGACAAGGATGGCAAGCTGCCGCGCATCGGCCGCGCCATGATGGCCGATAGCGGCGCTTCCATGGCCGGCGCGGTGCTGGGCACCTCCACCACCACCAGCTATATCGAATCCACCGCGGGTATCGCCTCCGGCGGACGCACCGGCCTGACCGCCGTGGTGGTGGGGGGGCTCTTCCTGATCAGCCTCTTCTTCGCGCCGCTGGCGGGCTCCATTCCGGCCTACGCCACCGCCGGTGCGCTGCTCTATGTGGCGGTGCTGATGGCGGGCAGCCTGGCCCATGCCAACTGGGAAGACCCCACCGATGCCGCGCCGGTGCTGATTGCCGCCCTGGCCATGCCGCTGACCTTCTCCATTGCCGAGGGGATTGCCCTTGGCTTCATCAGCTATGCCGCCATCAAGGCCCTCTCCGGCCGTTTCCGGGACCTCAACCCGGCGGTGATCATCCTGGCGCTGCTGTTTGCGCTGAAGTTCCTGTTCCTCGACTGACCATTCACTACCGAGACCCGCCATGAGCATCTACGGCGACTACATCAAGTCCGTGATCCGCACCGTCCCCGACTGGCCGCAGCCGGGGGTCAACTTCCGCGATATCACGCCGCTGCTGCAGAACAGCGCGGCCTTTCGCAAGCTGATCGACAGCTTCGTGCACCGCTATCAGGAGCTGGACCTCGATGCCATCGCGGCCATCGATGCCCGGGGCTTTATCGTGGGGGCGCCGTTGGCCTACGAGCTCGGCTGCAGCTTTGTGCCGGTGCGCAAGAAGGGCAAGCTGCCGTTTCGCACCATCAGCGAGACCTACACCCTGGAGTACGGCGAGGCCGAGGTGGAGCTGCACTCCGACGCCTTCAAGCCGGGCGACCGTATCCTGATCGTCGACGACCTGATCGCCACCGGCGGCACCATGCTGGCCGCCGCCAAGCTGATCAGCCGCAGCGGCGGCCAGGTGGTGGAGACCGCCACCATCGTCGACCTGCCGGATCTCGGCGGCTCTGCGCGCATCCACGAGGCGGGCTACAACGTCTTCGCCGTCTGTTCCTTCACCGAGGACGAATGACCCCATGAGCAGCAACCGCTACCACAAGCACTTCACCGTCTCCTGGGATCAGCTGCACCGCGATGTCCGCGAGCTCTGCCACCAGCTGGTGGAGCGTGACTTCAAGGGCATCGTGGCGATCACCCGGGGTGGGCTGATTCCCGCGGCCCTGATCGCCCGGGAGCTCAATGTGCGGCTGATCGATACCGTCTGCATCAAGAGCTATGACCATATGGACCAGGGCGGCCTCGACGTCATGAAGGGCGTCGATCACGATGGCGATGGCTGGCTGCTGGTGGATGACCTGGTGGATACCGGCAAGACCGCCCGCAAGGTGCGCGAGCTGCTGCCGAAGGCGCACTTCGTCACCGTCTACGCCAAGCCCGAGGGCAAGCCCCTGGTGGACCAGTACCTGACCGAGGTGGCCCAGGACTGCTGGATTCAGTTCCCCTGGGACATGGGTATCGCCTACGTCGAGCCCCTGGCCGACCAGATCAAGCGCTGAGTCGAGAGGCCAGGATGGCGACACCGCTTCCCGAGAGCTGGCAGCAGTGGCTGGGTGCCGAGCTCCAGGCGCCCTACATGCAGGCGCTGCGCGACTTCCTGGCCGCCGAGAAGGCCGCCAGGAAGGTGATCTATCCCCACTCCAGCGAGTGGTTTCGCGCCTTCCAGCTGACCCCCCTCGAAGAGGTCAGGGTGGTGATACTCGGTCAGGACCCCTACCACGGGCCCGGCCAGGCCCACGGCCTCTGCTTCTCGGTGAGGCCGGGAGTGCGCATTCCGCCGTCCCTGGCCAATATCTACAAGGAGCTGGCCGCGGACGTGGGATTCCGCCCGGTGGGTCACGGTAACCTGGAGCACTGGGCCCGCCAGGGAGTGCTGCTGCTCAACGCCTCGCTGACGGTGGAGCAGGGCAACGCCGGCTCCCATCGGGGCCGCGGCTGGGAGACCTTCACCGACCGCGCCATCGCTGCGGTGAGCGAGCACGGCCAGCCCTCGGTGTTCCTGCTCTGGGGCAGCCAGGCCCGCCAGAAGCGGGCGCTGATCGACACCTCACGGCATCTGGTGCTGGAGTCGCCGCACCCCTCGCCGCTCTCCGCCCACCGCGGTTTCTTCGGCAACCACCACTTCTCCCGGGCCAACGCCTTCCTGGTGGAGCAGGGTCGCACCCCCATCGACTGGCAGCTGCCCGACCATGCCGATGAGTGCACGCCTTAACCTCAACGGGGGATGCGGGTAGAATGGCCCGCAATTTGTCGGCCGGGTCCATGCGACCAAGGTCGGCGTTGTCTCCTGCCGCCCGAAGAGTGAAGAGGTCCTGCCCATGAGCGTCCACGCCATCCAGCATCCACTGGTCCAGCACAAGCTGGGCCTGATGCGAGAAGCCGGCATCAGTACCAAGAGTTTCCGTGAACTGGCCGGCGAGCTCGCCAAGCTGCTGACCTATGAGGCGACCAAGGACCTGGAGCTCGAGGTCCAGGAGATCGACGGTTGGAGCGGCAACAAGATCCCCGTGAACCTGCTCAAGGGCAAGAAGGTCACCATCGTGCCGATCCTGCGCGCCGGCCTCGGCATGCTCGACGGCGTCACCGACCTGATCCCCAGCGCCCGGATCAGCGTGGTGGGCCTCTACCGCGACGAGGAGACCCTGGAGCCGGTGCCTTATTTCGCCAAGTTCGCGGGTGACCTGGACGAGCGCCTGGCCATCGTGATCGACCCCATGCTGGCCACCGGCGGCACCATGGTGGCGACCCTGGACATGCTGCGCGAGCGGGGCTGCAAGCAGATGAAGGTGATCGTGCTGGTGGCCGCTCCCGAGGGGATCAAGCGGGTGCAGGACGCCTACCCGGACATCGAGATCTACACCGCCGGTGTGGACGAGCGCCTGGACGAGCACGGCTATATCGTGCCCGGCCTGGGTGACGCCGGCGACAAGATCTTCGGCACCCGCTGACTCACCATCCATCGACATCGCGCCCCTGAGCCCTCGCTCCAGGGGCGTTTTTTCGGAGAACCGTCATGACCGACCCCTCGACGTCAGCCGCCGCTGCGCCCGTCGAATCGCTCCCCCGTACCCTGCTCACCGGGGCCCAGATGCTCTTCGTGGCCTTCGGGGCCCTGGTGCTGGTGCCGCTGCTCACCGGCCTGGATCCGAGCGTGGCGCTCTTCACCGCCGGGGTGGGGACCCTGGTGTTCCACGGGGTGACCCGGGTCACCGTGCCGGTCTTCCTGGCCTCGTCGTTCGCCTTCATCGCCCCCATCCAGGGCTCGGTGGTCAACTTCGGCATCCCGGCCACCATGGGCGGCCTGATGGCCGCGGGCCTGGTCTATGTGGCGATCTCCCAGGCGGTGCGCCTCAAGGGCACCGCCTGGCTGCACCGCCTGCTGCCCCCGGTGGTGGTGGGGCCGGTGATCATGGTGATCGGCCTGGCCCTGGCGCCGGTGGCGGTGAGCATGGCCACCGGCGAGACCAGCGACCATATCGGCTATGGCCCGGCGATCTTCCTCTCCATGATCAGCCTGCTGGTGACCCTGACCCTGGCGGTGTTCGGCCGCGGCCTGCTGCGCCTGATCCCGATCATGGGCGGCATCGTCACCGGCTATGTGCTGGCCCTCATCATGGGCCTGGTGGACTTCTCGCCAGTGCGCGAGGCGGCCTGGCTGTCGATTCCGTCGTTCACCGCGCCAAGCTTCCACTGGGCGGCGATCCTCTTCATGATCCCGGTGGCCATCGCGCCTGCGGTGGAGCATATCGGTGACATGGTGGCCATCGGCTCGGTGACCCGGAAGAACTACCTGGAGAAGCCCGGCCTGCACCGCACCCTGCTGGGGGATGGCCTGGCCACCACCACGGCGGCGCTGTTCGGCGGTCCGCCCAACACCACCTACTCCGAGGTGACCGGGGCGGTGACCCTGACCCGCGCCTTCAACCCGAAGTACATGGTGGTGGCGGCCTGTCTCGCCATCGGCCTGGCCTTCGTGGCCAAGCTCGGCGCCCTGCTGCAGACCATCCCGGGGCCGGTGATGGGCGGCATCATGACCCTGCTGTTCGGCTCCATCGCCGTGGTGGGCATGAACACCCTGGTGCGCGCCGGCCACTCGCTGACCGCGCCGCGCAACCTGGTGGTGATCTCGCTGATCCTGGTCTTCGGCATCGGTGGCATGCAGTTCGGCGGAGGCCAGTTCACCCTGCAGGGGGTCAGCCTCGCCGCCCTGGTGGGCATCCTGCTCAACTGGGTGCTGCCCCGCGCCGAAGAAGACGAGTAGGGCGTCGCCTCGATCCCCCTCTGACGCAGGCGGGGCGCTTCCAGTGGAAGCGCCCCGCGTTTCATTCAATCCCGATAGCGGCGGGTGAGGTCGCCGTAGGCGTCGATGCGGCGATCTCGGCAGATGCAGAGCGGCCAGATCCGCCGTAGGCGGCTCAATCCCGATAGCGCCGGGTCAGATCTCCATAGGCGTCGATGCGGCGGTCTCTCAGATACGGCCAGATCCGGCGCACATCCTCGCCGCGCTCCATGTCCAGGGTCACCAGCAGGCGCTCGGCGTTGACGCCGCCGTGGGCCAGCAGCTCCCCCTGGGGCCCGGCGATGAAGCTGCCGCCCCAGAAGTCGATGCCGCGGCCGACGCCGGAGTGGTCCGGCTCGTGGCCGACCCGGTTGGCCACGATCACCGGCACGCCGTTGGCCACCGCGTGGCTGCGCTGGATCAGGGTCCAGGCGTCCTTCTGGCGGGTCTTCTCGGCGTCGTCGTCGGCGGGGTCCCAGCCGATGGCGGTGGGGTAGAGCAGAAGCTCCGCCCCGGCCAGCGCCATCAGCCGCGCCGCCTCCGGGTACCACTGGTCCCAGCACACCAGCAGGCCGAGCCGGCCCACCGAGGTGTCGATGGGGTGAAAGCCCTGGCCGCGGGCGTCGTCGGCGTCTCCCGGGGTGAAGTAGAACTTCTCATAGAAGCCCGGATCGTCGGGAATATGCATCTTGCGGTAGTGGCCCACGGCGCCCTGCTTGCGGTCGTAGACCACGGCGGTGTTGTGGTAGAGCCCCGGGGCGCGGCGCTCGAACAGCGAGCCCACCAGCACGATGTCGAGCTCGGCGGCCAGCGCCGCCAGGCGGGTGCCGGTGGGGCCGTCCAGGGGCTCGGCCAGGTCGAAGAGCTCGGTGTCCTCGTACTGGCAGAAGTAGTGGGTGGCGTGCAGCTCCTGGAGCATCACCAGCTCGGCGCCGGCGGCGGCCAGCTCGCGGATGCCGGCCTCGCTCTCGGCGAGGCTCCTGGCCTTGTCGGGCCAGGCGGGCTGCTGGACCAGGCCGACCTTCAGATGGCGGGGCATGATCGACTCTCCTCTTTATTCATTTTCTCGGGGCTTGTCTGGCGACAAGCCTGCGAGGAGGCGCTGTGAATACTTCCCTGTACGCTACCGACGCCATCCCTGGCGTAGGACCTCCTCTTCGGCTTGTCCCCAGCGCCCCTAATCTCGTGGTTCCAATTTCCTTCAGGCCCGGTTGGCCAGGCTGCCCTGGGGCAGCTGCATGGTCAGGCAGTGCAGGCTGCCGTGCTGGCGGATCACGCTCAGGCAGTCGATGGGGATGATGTCGCGACCCGGGAAGGCGCCGGCCAGGGCGGTCAGCGCCCGGGTATCGGCGGCGTCGCCGTAGGTGGGCACCAGCACCGCACCGTTGATGATCAGGAAGTTGGCGTAGGTGGCCGGCAGGCGGTGGCCGTCGACCGGGTCGAAGCAGGGGCGCGGCCAGGGCAGCGGCACCAGGCGGTAGGGTTCGCCGTCCCGGCGGCGCAGCGCCTTGAGCTCCGCCTCCATGGCGGCCAGCGCCGGGTAGTGGGGGTCGTCCTCGTCGTCGCAGCGCACATAGGCGATGGTGGCCGGGTCGCAGAAGCGCGCCAGGGTGTCCACGTGGCTGTCGGTGTCGTCCCCCTCCAGGTGGCCGTTGGCCAGCCAGAGCACCCGGGTCACCCCGAAGTCCTCGTGGAGCCAGTCCTCCACCGCCTCCCGGTCGAGGCCGGGGTTGCGGTTGGGGTTGAGCAGGCAGGCCTCGGTGGTGAGCAGGGTGCCGGCGCCGTCGCTCTCGATGGCGCCTCCCTCCAGCACCAGGCCGCGCTCGCTCACCGGGCGGGCGTAGACGCCGGCATCCGCCAGGCGCCGCGTCAGGGTGTTGTCCCGGGCCGCGGGGAACTTGCCGCCCCAACCGGTGAAGACGTAGTCGTGCAGGCGCAGCTCGCCCCGCTCCTCCACCGCCAGGGGGCCGTGGTCCCGGGTCCAGGTGTCGTCGCTCTCGGCCACTACCAGGGAGAGCCGTTCGGCGGGCACGCCGAGGCTCGAGAAGCGGCCGGCCAGGTGAGTGCGGGTGGCGGTGTCGGGCACGCTGACCAGCACCCGCTGGTAGCGGGCGATGGCCACCACCATGGCCTCCAGGGTGGCCTCGATGCGCTCGAGCAGCGGGGCCCAGTCGCTCTCGGGGCCGGGCCAGGTGAGCTGGACCGCATCCTGTGGATGCCATTCGGGAAGCAGGCGTTTGGCCATGGTCGTGAAGCCCCGCGGTAGATGAGTTGCCAGGTATGCGTCGTCAGCCGGCGAATGTAGGCATCAACGGCCGGGGATGCAATAGCCTCTTGCTTGGCAGCGCCGGGAGCTCCGTGCAAATAGAAGGCAAGTGCCGGCTGCCCCGGTGCAGCGCTGCCCAAAAAGTCTTACCATGGGCGCCCGCTGACAAGGAACGCCTCCATGCTTGACCGTCTGCCATTCCTGATCGGGTTGCGCTATGTGCGCGCCAAGCGCCGCAACCACTTTATCTCCTTCATCTCCCTGACCTCCATGCTGGGCCTGATGCTGGGCGTGGCGGTGCTGATCCTGGTGCTCTCGGTGATGAACGGCTTCGACCACGAGCTGCGCACCCGCATTCTCGGCATGGTGCCCCACACCAAGGTCGAGTCGCGCACCGGCATGGTGGAGTGGGAAGCGCTGGCCGAGCGGCTGATGGAGCGCGAGCGGGTGATCGGTGCCGCCCCCTACGTCGAGCAGCAGGGCATGTTCTCGGTGGGTGGCCGCAACGAGGGCGCCATGGTCAACGGCATCCATCCCGAGTGGGAGGACCGCGTCTCGATCATCGGCCGGCATATGCAGCGGGGCGGGCTGGATGATCTGCAGCCCGGGGAGTGGAACATCGTGCTGGGCTCCATCCTGGCTCGGCGGCTCGGGGTCGGGGTGGGCGACAGCGTGACCCTGCTGGTCCCGGAGGCCTCGATCACCCCGGCCGGGGTCTTTCCCCGCCTCAAGCGCTTCACGGTGAGCGGCATCTTCAGCGTCGGCGCCGACCTGGACGCCGCCCTGGCCTACGCCAATATCGAGGACATGCAGACGCTGGCGCGGCTGGGTGACGCCGTGGGGGGGCTGCGCCTGGAGCTCGATGACCTCTTTGCGGCCTCCGCGGAGACCCGGGCCATCATCAACGAGCTCGGCCCCGGCTACCGCGGCGTCGACTGGACCTTCTCCCACGGCAACCTCTTCCAGGCGATCCAGATGGAGAAGCGCATGATCGCGCTGCTGCTCACCGTGATCATCGCCGTGGCGGCCTTCAACATCGTCTCCACCCTGGTGATGGTGGTCACCGACAAGCACGCCGATATCGCCATCCTGCGTACCATCGGCGCCACGCCGCGCTCCATCATGGGCATCTTCATCGTCCAGGGGCTGGCCATCGGGGTGATCGGCATCCTGGTCGGGGTAGCGCTCGGGGTGCTGCTGGCCCTGACCATTTCCGACATCATCGACGGCGTCGAGAGCCTGTTCGGCATCCAGTTCCTGGATGCCGGGGTCTACTTCATCAGCAACCTGCCCTCGCGCCTCGACTGGGCCGACGTGCGCGACATCGTCGCCGCGGCCCTGGGCCTGACCTTCCTTTCCACCCTCTATCCGGCCTGGCGGGCGGCCAAGGTCCAGCCGGCGGAGGTGCTGCGCTATGAGTGAGACGACCATGCAAGCCACAGCCGAGCAGGGCGCCTCCCCGGCGCCGGGGGCGCCGATGCTGGAGTGCCTCGACCTGACCCGCATCTACCATGAGGGCCCCCAGGACGTTACCGTGCTGGACGGCCTGGCGCTGACCGTGCACGCCGGCGAGCGGGTGGCCATCGTCGGCAGCTCAGGCTCCGGCAAGACCACCCTGCTCAACCTGCTGGGCGGGCTGGACCAGCCCACCCGGGGCGAGGTACGCATCGCCGGCGAATCGCTGCTGGATCTGGGCGACGCGGCGCTGGGGCGCTTCCGCAACCGCCATATCGGCTTCGTCTATCAGTTCCACCACCTGCTGGCGGAGTTCACGGCTCTTGAGAATGCGGCGCTGCCGCTGATCGTGCGCGGGCAGTCCAAGAAGCAGGCCGAGGTGCGCGCCCGGGGGCTGCTGGAGAAGGTAGGCATGGCGGCACGGGCCGATCATAAGCCCGGTGAGCTCTCCGGCGGCGAGCGTCAGCGGGTGGCCATCGCTCGGGCCCTGGTCACCGACCCGAGCCTGGTGCTGATGGATGAGCCCACCGGCAACCTGGATCAGCACACCGCGGCCAGTATCCTGGCGCTGATGGACGAGCTGGCCCGCACCACCGCCTGCGCCTTCGTGATCGTGACCCACGACCCCGCCCTGGCGGCCCATCAGGACCGCGTCATGCGCCTGGACGAGGGGCGGCTGACCGAGCAGCTGCCGGCGGCGGAGGGCGCCTGACCGAGGCCGCTCCCCTCGCAGTGCGATGAGCAAACGGCCGGCCCCGCATGGAGCCGGCCGTTTGCGTTGAGGGCCCTTTGCGTCGGGGGAGTCAGCGCGGGTCATCGTCCGGCGGTGGGCGCCGACGCCGCCTGCGTCGCCGCGCCTTCCAGCTGCGCGAGACCTGCCAGCGCCAGATCAGTCGGATGGCCAGGTTGCCGAGCAGTGCCAGCACGATGGCGGTGACCACCGAGCCCACCGCCAAGGCGGGGAGGATGTCGGCCATCTGCTCGGCGATCCAGCGGGTGGAGAGCCGCTCGGGCACCTCCCGGGCAGGGGTGTTCATCAGCCAGGCGCCGATGCGGTAGTTGCCGTAGAAGATCAGCGGCATGGTCAGCGGATTGGTGATCCAGACCAGGCCCACGGAGAGGGGCAGGTTGGCCCGTGCCACCCAGGCGCCGAGGGCCGCGACCACCATCTGGAAAGGGATCGGCAGCATGGCGCTGAACAGCCCCACGGAGAAGGCGTTGGCCACACTGCGCCGACTCAGCACCCACAGGGCGGGGTTGCCGATGAGGTGACTCATGAAACGCAGCGAGCGCTGGCGCCTGAGCGTCTCGGGGTGGGGCATGTAGCGCTGGAGAAAGCGGCGCGGCATGTCGTCGGGCTCGCAGCATCGGGACGCAGGCTATTATCCATGGATGGGCCCGCTTCCGCCATGGTCGCGACACTTCCATCGGCGGCGAGCGGGCGGCGATGCACCGACCTGGAGCAGGGGCATGCGCTATGGCATGGCCACCCTCCTGGCGCTGGCCGTGGCGGGTGGCCTGTGGCTGGGAACGCGCCCGCCCCCGGGGCTGCTCGAGGGGCTTGGCGCCTTGCTGCTGCTGGCGCTGGCCTGGCGGCGTCCGCTGGTGTGGCTGCCCCTGGCGGCCCTGGCCTGGGTGGCGGCGGGGCTGCTGCTGGCTCGCGGTGCCATCCTTCCCGATGGCCTCCTGCGCGAGGATCTCGCCATCGAGGGGCAGCTGATCAGCGTCTCTCGGGAGGAGCGCCTGACCCGCCTCACCCTGGAGGTGAGCGACTGCCACCCGCTGGCCGCGGGGCGCCCTGGCTGCGAACGCCTGCAGCGCGTGCGGCTGAGTGCCTTCGAGGCGCCGGCGATGCACCCCGGCGAACGCTGGGCGCTTACCGTGCGCCTGCGCCCGCCGGCGGGCTTCGCCAACCCCCACACCTTCGACTACGAGGCCTGGCTTTGGCGGGAGGGCATCCAGGCCACCGGCTATATGCGGCGGGAGCCGCCGCCCCGGCGCCTGGCCGAGGCGAGGCCCGGGCTGCGCGAGCACGCGCTCTCTCATCTGGAGACCCGTGGGCTTCCGCCCCGGGCCGAGCGCTGGTTGGCGGCGCTGACCCTGGGCGCCGGTGAGCGGCTGACCGCCGACGACTGGGGCCTGCTCAACGCCAGCGGTACCACCCATCTGATGGTGATCTCGGGTCTCCACGTGGGGCTGGTGGCGGGGTTTGCCCTGCTGTTGGGGAGAGGGGCGGCGCGCCTGATCACACCGGGCGGTTGGCGGCTGTCGGTATGGCCCTGGTGGCTGGCCGGGGCGGCCGCTGCCGGCTACGCGAGCCTGTCGGGGCTCGAGCCGCCGGCGCTGCGTGCCCTGGTGATGACCCTGGTGGGGCTCTGGGTGGCCAGCGGCCGGCATGCGCCGGGTCCCTGGCAGGGGTGGTGGCTGGCCCTGGCCGTGGTGCTGCTCCTCGACCCGCGCCACGCCTGGCGGCCAGGGCTCTGGCTCTCCTTCCTGGCGGTGGCGCTGCTGATCCTGGCCTGGCAGGGGCGCCCGCGACCACGCGGCCTGCACGGCTGGGCCTGGGCGCTGGTCAGGACCCAGCTGCTGCTGGCGCCGCTGATGGCCGCGGCGGTGCTGCTGGCCTTCGCCCGGCTGGCCCCGGCCGCGCCCCTGGTCAACCTGGTGGCGGTTCCCCTGGTGAGTAGCCTGCTGGTGCCTCTTGGGCTTCTGGGCTGGCTGCTGGTCCCGCTGCCGCCGCTCTCGGCGCTCTGCTGGTGGCTGTTTGCCCGGCTCGCCGAGGCCCTGGCCTGGAGCCTGGAGCGGGCGGTGGCGCTGCTGCCGCTGTGGCTGCCCGAGCCACATCTGGTCACGCCCCTGGCGTTCTGCCTGGGGGTGATGGCACTGCTCTGGGTGCTGCCGGGGCTGGCGGGGTCACTGCGCGCCGCGGGCAGCCTGGCGCTGATCGCGGTAGCGCTGAGCCTTTCGCCCTCGGGTATCCCCCACGGGCAGCTGGAGGTGCGCGTGCTGGACGTGGGGCAGGGGCAGCTGGTGGAGCTGCGCACCGCCGGCTATCGGGCCCTCTATGATACGGGGCCTCGCTTTATCTCGGGCTTTGCGCCGGTGAGCACCCTCTGGCCGCCGGGCCAGCGCTTCGACGAGGTGATCGTCAGCCATGACGACATCGATCACGCCGGCGGAGTGCCGCTCCTGGCCGAGGCGCATCGCGTGGGGCGCTTCCTTGCGCCTCCCGGCGAGGAGGTCGGGGTGTCCTTCGAGTACTGCCTGCAGGGCCAGGCCTGGGAGCGTGACGGCGTGCGCTTCCGCTTCCTGTGGCCGCCGGCCGATACGGCGGCGCTCTCCAGCAACGACCGCTCCTGCGTGCTGGAGGTCAACGCCGGCGGTGAGCGGCTGCTGATCACCGGTGACGTGGGTCGCCGGGTGGAGCGTTCGGTTCTGCTCGAGGCCGAGGCGCCGGTCACCCTGCTGGTGGCCGGCCACCACGGCAGTCACACCAGCTCGGGCCCCCAGCTGGTGCAGTGGCTGACCCCGCGCCACGTGGTCTACAGTGCCGGGCGCCACAACGCCTTCGGGCATCCCCATGCTGAGGTGGTGCGCCGCTTTCGGGCCGCCGACAGCTGCCAGTGGAGCACCGCCCTGGACGGCGCGCTGGCCTTCCGGCTGGGGGACGAGGGAGCGGTCCCCGTGGAGCACCGGCGCCGGCTGCCCTGGCGGCGCGGCGGTGTCGGAGGCGACTGCCTTGCGTTAGAATCGCCCTGAGACTCAACGCTGGATCACGGGGCACCTTCGAGGGAGTGCGCATGGACATGATGGAGGCCCTGATCGCCGGGGGCTGGCTGATGCTGCCACTGCTGGGCTGCTCGCTGCTGGCCACGGTCATCATCATCGAGCGGCTGTGGACGCTTCGCGCCGGACGCATCGCCCCCCGTGGCCTTGGCCAGGAGGTGTGCACCCTGGTGGCCCGGGGGCAGGTCAACCTCTACTGGCTGGAGAGCCACTCGCCCCTGGGCGGAGTGCTGGCCGCCGGGCTGCGCAATGCCCGGCTCGGCCACGATCAGGTGCGGGCTCGGCTGCAGGAGGCCGGCACCGCGGTGGTCCACGACATGGAACGCTTCCTGAGCCCGCTCGGTACCATCGCCGCCATCGCCCCGCTGATCGGCCTGCTGGGTACCGTGGTGGGCATGATCGAGGTGTTTGCGGTGATCGTCGCCGGCGACGGGGCCGGTCGCACCGCCGATCTCGCCGGCGGCATCTCCCGCGCCCTGGTGACCACCGCGGCGGGCCTGACCGTGGCGATTCCCGCCCTGATGTTCCACCGCTACTTCCTGCGCCGGGTCGAGGACATCACCGTGCGCATGGAGGAGCAGTCGAGCCAGGTGGTGGAATTCCTGGCCCACTTCGGCGGCGACCTGACCCTGGCCGAGCGTCACGAGGGCGGCGGTGACGACGAGCGCCTGGAGGCCGATGGCCGCCTGGCGCCGGAGGTGAGGCGCCCGTGAGGTTTGCGCGCACCCGCCGCGACCCGGTGGAGGTCAATCTCACGCCGCTCATCGACGTGGTGTTCCTGCTGCTGATCTTCTTCATGGTCTCGACCACCTTCGATACTCGCCAGGCCCTGGAGCTCGAACTCCCCGAGACGACCAGCGGGGCCGCCGCCGAGGTCTCGCCGGTCACCCTGGTGGTCACCGCGGCCGGCGCCTACCGGCTCGGCGAGCGCGAGCTCGCCCCGGCCGAGCTGCCTGCGGCCCTGGCCGCCGAGGCCGAGCAGGCTCGCGAGCACGGGCTGGTGGTGGAGGCCGATGGCCGCGCCAGCCACGCCGACGTGGTACGGGTGCTCGACCAGGCCGGCCTGCAGGGCATCCAGCGGGTGCGCATCGCCACCACCGAAAGCCGCACCGGCGAGACCATTTCCCCACAAGCGGAGACGCCGTGAATCAGGACGGGCCCCCCCAACAATCCGGCTGGACGCTCTACAAGCGCCTGCTGAGCTATGTGCGCCCCCACTGGCGCTCCTTCGGCCTGGCCATCGTGGGCTACGTCATCTATGCCGCCTCCAGCACGGCGCTTGCCGAGATGATGAAGCGCCTGATCGACGGCATCCAGGACCCCGATGCCGCCTTTCGCCTCTTCCTGCCGCTCTTCGTGGTCGGCATGTTCGCCGCCCGGGGCCTCGGCACCTTCCTCGGCACCTACTTCATGAGCAACGTGGCGCGCAACGTGGTCCACGCCCTGCGCTGCAACGTCTTCAACCATATGCTCCATCTGCCGGGGCGCTTCTTCGACAGCCACTCCAGCGGCCACCTGATCTCCCGGGTCACCTACCACGTGGAGCAGGTCACCGGGGCGGCCACCAAGGCGCTGACCATCCTGCTGCGCGAGGGGCTCTTCGTGATCGGCCTGATCAGCTACCTGCTGTGGACCAACTGGATGCTGACGCTGCTCTTCCTGACCGTCACGCCGCTGATCGGTGGGGTGGTCAGCTACGCCAGCAAGCGTTTCCGGCGCATCTCGGCCCGCATCCAGGCCTCCATGGGGGACGTCACCCACGTGGCCTCCGAGGCGCTCTCCGGCTACCGGGTGGTGCGTACCCACGGCGCCGAGGGCTTCGAGAAGTCCCGCTTCGCCGCGGCCAGCGAGTACAACCGCCAGCAGAGCATGAAGGAGGCGCTGACCAAGGCGATCAGCACGCCGGTGATCCAGCTGCTGGTGGCCCTGGCCCTGGCGGTGCTGGTGTGGCTGGCGATGTCGCCGGCGCTGATGGACAACATGACCGCCGGCGAGTTCGTGGCCTTTATCACCGCGGCCTCGCTGATGGCCAAGCCGGTGCGCCAGCTCACCGAGATCAACAGCGAGATCCAGAAGGGGCTGGCCGCCGCCGCGGAGCTCTTCGGCCTGCTGGAGGAGCCCGCCGAACGCGACGAGGGCCATCACGAGCCCGGCCGCCTGGCTGGCAAGGTCAGCTTCGAGGGGGTGCGCTTTCGCTACGCCGAGGGGCAGCCCGAGGTGCTCAAGGGGATCGACCTGGAGGTGGCGCCGGGTGAGATGGTGGCCATCGTCGGCCGCTCGGGCAGCGGCAAGTCCACCCTGGTGGGGCTCTTGCCGCGCTTTTATCGGCCCATCGAAGGGCGGGTGCTGGTCGATGACGTGCCCCTTGACGACTACCGCCTGGGGCCGCTGCGCCGCCAGATCGCCCTGGTCTCCCAGCAGGTGACCCTGTTCAACGCCAGCATCGCCGACAACATCGCCTATGGCGTGCCCGACGCCGACCCCGCGGCCATCGAGGCCGCCGCCCGGGCCGCTCATGCCCACGAGTTCATCGAACGCCTTCCCGGCGGCTATGCCACCGTGGTGGGGGACAACGGCGTCATGCTCTCCGGCGGCCAGCGCCAGCGCCTGGCCATCGCCCGGGCGATCTTCAAGGACGCGCCGCTGCTGATCCTCGACGAGGCCACCTCGGCCCTGGATACGGAGTCCGAGCGCCATATCCAGGCGGCGCTGGAAGAGGTCTGCCGCGGGCGTACCACCCTGGTGATCGCCCACCGCCTCTCCACCATCGAGCGTGCCGACCGCATCCTGGTGATGGAGCAGGGCGAGATCATCGAACAGGGCTCCCACGCCGAGCTGCTGGCCCGCGATGGTGCCTACGCCGCCCTGCACCGCCTGCAGTTCCAGGACGCAGACCCGGCATGAGCGGGCTGGGCGAGCGCTGGCTGGCGGCGGCCTATGCGGGAGCCTCCTGGCTGACCCTGCTGCGGCCCCTGGAGCGGCTCTACCGCGCCGCGGTGGCGCGTCGCGCCGCTGCCTACGCCGAGGGGCGTCGTACGGCGTGGCAGGCCCCGGTACCGGTGATCGTGGTGGGCAACCTGACCCTGGGTGGCACCGGCAAGTCGCCCCTGGTGGCCTGGCTGGCGGCCTGGCTGGCCGAGGGCGGCTATCGTCCGGGCATCCTCTCCCGGGGCTATGGCGGGAAGAGTGATGCCTACCCGCTGCGCGTCGATGAACAGACGCCGGCGGCGCAGTGCGGCGACGAGCCGCGCATGCTGGCCGACCAGACCGGGGTGCCGGTGGTGGTCGACCCGGACCGTCCCCGTGGGGCGCGAGCGCTGCTGGCGGCGGGCTGCGATATCCTGATCAGCGACGACGGCCTTCAGCACCTGGCGCTGGCCCGCGACCTGGAGCTGGTGGTGGTGGACGGGGCGCGGGGCTTCGGCAACGGCCGCTGTCTGCCGGCAGGGCCGCTGCGCGAGCCCCTGTCGCGACTGGCCAGCGTCGATGGGGTGGTGGTCAACGGCGAGGCGCGCTTCGCGGCCCCGGCGGGCGCCTTCGGGATGACCCTGGCCCCCGTGGCCTGGCGGCGGCTGGGGGACGGCGAGCGGCGTGGACTGTCGCCGCCGCCCTTCGCGGGGCCGGTCCAC
>WPCG01157729.1_pt1 | contig 61157 bp, 71 predicted proteins | sample 5403311 | NCBI WGS metagenome assembly WPCG01 (sample SAMN12869467, study PRJNA574797) | sludge metagenome | isolation source: wastewater treatment of Control | place: China:Beijing | collected 2019-05-17
CCGAGAATGACCCCCTTGGTGCCCACGCCGAGCGTTTCGTCGGGAATATCGGAGAGGTAGAGGTTCATGAGGCCGCCGACCAGGGCGGCCACCGACAGGTGCCTGACCCAATCCCCCCAGCTCGCCTTGGCCTCCGACCACATCATCTTGACGAACACGACGCCGACGATGATGACCCAGAAAGCGCCGTACTCGGCCACAAGCCTCTTGAGGTCATCCATTGCGCGCCGCTCCATTGTTTCTGAGTCGGGCATAACGGCTCCATACTGGTGAAGCACTACCCCTGCGTATCTCCCAGCTCTCTGACTGGTTGAAGGGACTACCCATCAGTGTAGTCGAGGTGGGCGGAACAACCCGATTACGCGCCGCCCTCGCGCCGAGAGGAAGACCATCGCCGCACCGGATCGGGTGCCAGCCGCGACGATGGCCTGATAGTACCACCTACCTGCCGCGGGTTCCTTCGTAGATCGGCAGCACGTTGTAGTTCTCCAGGAACTGTTCGTCGCGCTCCCAGCGACCCCGCGGGCGGGACTCGATCACCGCGTCGACGCCATCCAGCATCCGATTGAGGCGGCTGTTGATCATCTGCGGCGTGATCTCGATCTCGTTGCCCGGGTTGCGCTCGTTGTAGGCGTCGAGCTTGGCCCACTCGGCGTCGATCCTGGCCTCGAGCTGGGCTGTTCGCTCGGGGTTCTGGTTGCGAATCGCGTCGGCCTCAGCGCGGGCGATGCGGCTGGCGAAGCGCGTCTGCACGCCGGACTGGCGGCTCATGTCGCGACTGCTGCGGTAAAGGTAGTCCTGCACGTCGCTGACGATCGTGGGCTGCACGCCCAGCGACTTCCACCACAGCGCCGAGGTCGGGATCTGATCCGGGCGCAGCAGTAGGTCGCCGCGGGAGGTGTAGGCCCCCTGGGTGCGCCAGCCCTGGGCGATCACCGGGTTCTTGGCGAAGTTGGGCAGCAGCTCGGCCACGGCGCCGTAGCGATCGCCCGCCTTCTCGCGCTGCCAGGCCCGCCTGGGCCGGCCCACCAGGAGATCCGCGGGAATGCCCAGCGCGTTCTGGACCGAGTTGGTCTCGGGCAGGATGTTCTGGAAGCCGATACGGCGGCTCATATCCATGCCCAGCGGGTAGAGCCCGCCCTTGTCGGCCACCTCGGCGATCCACTGCTGGCCGGTCTTGTCGTAGATCCACTCGCGCAGGTTGTGGCGCACGTCCTCGTCCTCGTCAGTGATCCAGCGCCACAGGTCTTCGTAGAGCTGGCGCAGGTGGTCGAGGCCGGGCGCGCCCCACACCCCGGAGAGCGCCACGATCGCGGCCACCGAGGCCGCCGCCATCATCTTGCCGTCGCGGCCATGCAGCGAGGACCAGCGATACCAGGCCTGCAGCGAGTTGAGCACGAAGGACATGAACTGGAAGATCGGCGCCCCGTGGCTGCGCAGCATCTTCGAGCGGTTGCCCTTGCCCATCATGAACTGCGACTCGTTGACGATGAACTTGGCGAAGTTCTCCGGGCTCCAGTGCTCGTCGAGCATGGTATGCCGGGCCAGGGCGTTCTTGCCGAACACCCGGTGGGCCTTGGCCTGCACCCCCTTGGCCTTGGCCATGCGCACCGCGGCGATGAAGGTCACCAGGCGGTTCATGCGCTCGACGTAGGTGTAGCTGGTCGCCACGAAGTCGATGGTGCGCTCGAGGCGGGCCTCGGCGCTGCCGTCACGACGCCCAGAGAAACCCATCACCTCGTGGGTGAACTGCGGGGCGAACATGCCGTCGTCCCATGCCGCCTGCACCTCGGCGCGCACGTCGGCGGGCGCATCGGCGGGGTCAAACATCTGCAGCATCATGTCCGCCGAGCCGCGCAGGCCACCGCGCTTCCAGCCTTCTCGGGCCTGGTCGATGAAGCTGGTCATGGCCAGCGCATCCTTGTAGGCGCGCGCCACCTCTGCCGCCGCCCGGGCGCTGCCGCCGGCCTGGGAGAGAATCGGCATGGTCATGATCGGAACCTGGGTGGCGTTGAGCGCCGCGGTGGAGACGTTGCCGGCGATGTAGAACAGGAAGCCGGTCTGGCGTAGCACCGCATACTCCTCGGCGGGGTCGTTCACGTAGCGCTGATAGTCATGCGAGTAACGGCGCAGGCGCTCCCCCTTCACCCCGGAGATGGCGTCCTGCCAGTCCTTCTGGTGGTGCCGGCGCGACAGGTAGCCGGCCATGCTGGCCATGTAGTCGGCGATCGCGCGCTCGAAGTCGTCGGTGTAGCCAGGCACGTTGTCGGACTGGAAGAAGTGGCGGCGGAAGCCGCGGCCCTGCATGGCCTGGGCGAACTCGTCGCGCACGCGATCCCACGTCTCGTTGTCCAGGTGCGCCAGGTCAGCCAGGGAGTCGAGGTCGGCCAGATTGATCTGGTTCTCCTCCCGGGCGCGCTGGGTGTCCAGCACAGAGATGGTGCGATTGCCGCCGCCCCAGCGCTCCTTGACCGCGGCCAGGCGCCGGCGCACCTCGGGGATCGCCGCCTCGGCCTTGGCCCCCGTCTTGCTGGCCTTCCACAGCGCCTGACGGTCGCGCAGGCTGGTGATCTCCACCTTCTCGCTGTAGACGGTGCGGGTGGTCTCGCGCTGTAGCGCCTTGCGCTGCCCCTGGTTGAGCTGCCAGCCCCCCTCGAGTTCGTTGTAGGTGGCGCCGATCTGGCCCATGAAGCTGGCCATGTCATCCGGCACGCCGCGGGCGATCCAGCCCCCTTGCGGGTTCTTGGTGTACTCGATATCCGTCAGCGTCTCGCGCACGGTGATCGCGAAGCGGCCGTAGCGGGACAGCGGGACGTAGCCGGCACGCTTGGCCTGCTCGATCTCCTCAGCCATCTGCGCCATGTTGCGCAGCCGCTCCTGCTGGGCCTGGGGCATGTCGTCGGTGATCGAGTCGAGCATGGCGCCCGCCGGGTCGGTCAGGCCGGTGAACTCGGCCAGCCCCATGTCCAGGAGGGTCTGGTCGCGAAACAGGTCGAGGGCGTCGTCGAACATCTCGCGGAGCTGGGCGTATGCCTCGCGCTCCACCTTGGACAGCTTGATCACCTCGCCCCGCTTGCTGAGGGCCGTGTTGAGCGGCTCCCGGCGGCGCACGGGGTTGCCGGCGGCGTCATGCACCACCACGGTCTTGAAGCCCGGGTTCTTGATGCCGGCGCGGAGCTGGAAGTCGGTGTAGCTCTCGTTAACCAGGCGGCCCAGCTCCAGCACCCGGTTGACCCGGGCGCGCCCCTCGGCGGGCAGCTCCTTGTAGGCCCGGAACTTGGGGTACATCTCGGCGATGATCTGATCGCGGAACTGGTTTTGGCGCATCGCGGTGGTGAATACCGGCGTGAACTGCTCCTCCATGCTGGCGATGGTGTAGGGGTGGTGGGTCCAGTAGGTGACCCGCCCGATGTCCCGGGTCACCCCGGAGTCGAAGTCGGCCACGAACGAGTCCGGGTTGACCGACAGCGCACGCTGGGCCTGGGTCACGGCGCGCCGTACCTCCTGGCGCCGCACGCTCTCGGGGATCGGGTTGCCCTCGGCGTCGACCATGCCGCCCTCGTCCACCCGCGCCATGACGGAGAGTGCCGGGCTCGCGGCCACCTCGCCGTTGCGCAGCGCGGCGGCGGCCAGGGCGCGGAGCTGGGCCGGGCTCACCTGGCCGAGCTGGATGCCGAAGGTGCGCATCGCCCATGCCTTGACGCGCCCCACCAGGTCATTCACCCATGTCTTGAGGGTGCGCGGGGCGGCCTCGTAGGCCTCGATGGCATAGGCGCCGAACTCCTCGATGCGGCGCTGTTCGCCCATGGCATCGCCGGCGGCCTCGGCGGCCTCGATGCGCGCCCGGGCGGCGGCGAAGAAGTCGCCGGCGGCCCCGGTGCTGCGACCGTACTGGCGGTACAGCGATGCCAGGCGCCCCTGCAGCTCGTTCCACGCCCGAGTTCCGATCAGCGGACGGGTGCCGGCATGGAAGGCCTCGTGCAGCAGGGCGGGCAGGATGGTGTCGGGGGTCAGGTTACGCGCCACCAGGGTAATAGTGCCGTCCGCGTCCACGTAGGCCTGGGTGCCGCGCGGCAGGTTGGCCGGGACGTGGTTGAGCACCTGGATCTTGCCGCTGGCGATCATCGCGTCGGCGGCCTCGCCGAGTTCGGACTGCAGCAGCCGCTGGACCACCTCGGCGTCGCCCATCCGCGGGCTGCGCTCGCGGTTGGCGGCCACCGACTTGGCGGTGGCGGAGCGCATCTGCTCCCGGGCCGCCGCCGGCTCCTGGATCACGCCGGTTACCTCCATGCGGCTGTCGATCATCTCGCCGCGCAGCACGACCGGGCGATTGTCGCTGTCGCGCACCGCCTCGAGGGCGATGAAGCCATCCTGGTTGGAGACCGCGCCGGTGGTGGTGTAGGCCTCCCCGTCGACCTCGTAGGTGCGCACGCCAGTCGAGTCGCGGTTCTCGAAGTTTCCGAGGATGCGGTTGCGCTCGGCGGCGATATAGCGGTTCTCCCGCTCGCCCCGGGCGGTGTCGGCGTGGTACTCGGCGAAAGCCACCTGGATCGCATACCACTGCTGCAGATCGGCCAGCTCGTTGACGCGGCTCTCGTCGACGCTCTGCTCGGCGACCTCGGCCTCGCGCGGCTGGCGACGCTCCAGCTCGGCCAGGTACTGGCGCTGGCTGTCGAGAGCGAGGGTCAGCTCGCGGGTCAGGTGGGAGGGCTCCAGGGCGGCGCGGAAGCTGCTGGAATCCTCGGGCTTGGCCGCGGTGTGGCCGACGCTGAAGTGACGCTCGCCGGTGGCCTCCAGGTAGAGGTTGGTGTTGATCACGTCCTTGGCGTAGCCGGGCGCGCGCTCCAGGGTCAGGTTGATGGTGCCGAGCTTCACGCTTACCCGCTTGGACATATCTTTGGGTCCGGTGGCCACGTCGGCCAGGGCCTTCTTCCACAGCCTGGCGTAGGCCGACTTCTCCACCACCTCCTTGCTGAAGATATGCGGGCGGCTCGGGCGGGCCGGCAGCGGCGGCAGCTTGGTGTCACCGCGGGCAACGGCCTTCTCGCGCAGCGCCTCGGCCAGCGGCAGCTTGGCCTGGTAGTCGGCATAGGCCTCCTCGAAGGCGGCCATCGCCTCGGCCATGGCGGCGTCATGCTCGGCCACGCTGGCGGTCTCTCCGGCAAAGGAGAGGTCGCCCAGCGCCTGGGGCTCCAGGCCAGCAATGGTCGCCTCGAGCTTGGCCTTGCGCTCAGGGTAGTCGCGCAGGAAGCGCTTGGCGTTATCGACGGAGATCGCGCGGCCACTGGTCTCGGCGCGGGCCTCGGTGAGATCCCGCTCGGCCTCGAGCTTGAGTCGGAACACCGGGTTGCCGGTGGACGAGGCCATGAACTCGGCATACTGGTCAGCATCGCCTTCCGCTTCGCTCATGCTGTCGAGGCCGCCGATGCGGAACTGCTCGATGGCGCCGGCCTTGCGCTCCAGGATCTGCCACATCACGGTGTCGCTGGTGCCGTTGGTCGAGTAGGCGTGGATCTCCACCTCGAAGCCGTCGGGGTCGCGCTCGTAGAGCTTGTTGCCCTGGCGAATGATGCGGCCCTCGCGCTGCTCCACGTCAGAGGGGCGCCACGGGGCGTCCAGGTGGTGCAGGGCGACCAGGCGCTCCTGGGCGTTGGTGCCGGCCCCCATCTTCGGGGTGGAGCCGATCAGCACGCGCACCGCGCCGGCGTTGACCCGGGCGAACAGGCGCTGCTTCTGCTCGGGGCTGTTGTAGTCGTGGATGAACGCGATCTCCCCGGCGGGGATACCCATCTCGGTCAGCACTTCGCGCAGGTCGTCGTAGACCGAGAAGCCGGTGTCGGCGGTCTGCATCTCGACCTCGAACTCCTGTGCCTGGGCGAAGAACGCCTCGATCTTCTCCAGCTTGTCGCCGGACAGGGCTGGGTCGGCCATCACGTCCTCGGAGAGCGCCACGGTCTGCTTCCACTGCTCCATGAACGGCAGGTCGCGCATGGCCTTCATGCGGGCGCGCGCCACCTTGTCGTTGAACAGCAGGGTCAGGGCGTCGCGGACGATCTTGCGCGCGTTCTTTCCGGCCTGCTTGGCCGGGGTGGACAGGTCGCTGAACACGAGCTGGGTGCCGCGGTCGTCGCTCCAGCGGTCGTAGATGTCCTTGATGCGCCGAGCCGAGCGCATCACCTTGCCGTTGTCGTCGCGCGCCGCCTGGGGGTCCACGGTGCGGATGTCGAGGGACATCTTGCGCGCATCGGAGAGCACCCACAGCGGGTTGTCGATCTTGGCGTAGAGCGGATCGCTCTTGTTGGCCTCGATGCCCTGCATCCGGGCCACGAGGTAGTCCATGAACTCGGCCTGCTGCGGGGTGATCGCCAAGGTATCGAGCTGGCGACCGCCGGCGGCCACCTTGGGCACCGGGAACTCGGTGCGCTCGTTGGCGCCCGTCTCGGCGTTGCTCTGGGTCTTCTCCTCGGTGTAGAGCCGCTTCAGGTCGTCGAGGGTGATCACGTCGGCGAACTGGCGGTAGAGCTGCGACAGCGACTCCAGGTTCGACAGGCCGGCCAGCACGCGCCGCGGCTTGATCTTCTGGGTGGCGGTGTACTCCATCCGCGTCTCGGTGACGGCGTAGGCGCCGGCCCAAGCGTCGTAGTGCTCCAGCCCCCGCGCCTGCAGCTCAGGCGTGGCCAGGTAGCTCATGACGGTATACAGCTCGACCAGGGAGTTGGAGACCGGGGTGCCGGTGGCGAAGGCCACGCCGCCCTGGCGCTCCTGGATGCCGCGGACCTTCACATAGAGGTCAAAGGCGCGCTGCGAGCCCTTGGGGTCGTTCATGCCGACCACGCGCTCGGAGCTGGTGGCGTACTCGAGGTTCTTGAACTCGTGGGAGTTCGATACCAGGGCGCCGTCGGCGAAGTAGTTGTGGTTGTCGGCTACCTCGATGTCATAGACGACCGGATGGCGTCGACCACCGAACGCGTATTCTCCATCGCTTCCCGGTTCGAGAACCGCAATACCCGCCAGCCGAGCAACGACAAGGCCCGCTCCTTCTTCGCATCCCGATCCCGTGCCGCCGGGCTCCGATGGCTGCTGCCATCCAACTCCACGGCCAGCATCGACGCCTGACAGGCTAGGTCGATCTTGTAGTTCGTCGGAAGACGCTCGATCTTCCCTCGAATCGGTCGTGTCTTTACCACCAACTCCGCCGTCAGGCCGGTCAGTTCCGCCAAAAGCACCTGGGGCTCTGTCAGCTTGCCGTTCCCGCCCCGCGCCTTCGGACGGTGGCCGATTGCCTTGAGCGTCCGACTCACCTTCTCCCGGGTATCGGGGTTCTGCATCGGGTTGTCCTGCGTCATTCGCTCGCGGGCCTCCGGGTTCGCCCTGCCCTTGAGCGGCGAATCCTGCCAGGTGGGCGCCATGGCCTGACGCCACTTGTCCCGCGACTCGGGTGTCCGGTGCTGCATCCGCATCTTGCAGGAGACGCTGCAGAAGCGCCTCGGCTTCGACGCCAGACACGAAACCGCCGTCCCGCACCATTCGCAGTTGACCGTGATTCTGGGGGCGCGCCTGCGGCCTCGCCGCCCGGTTGAGGACGAGTCGGTCGGCGGCGCGCAGGTCACCGGCGCGGCGGTAGCCGTGCCCTTCGACCCAGACCTTGTGGGTGGGGGTGCAGATGAATGATCCGTGCTCATGGAAGACCTCGACGAGTTTCCCGCGACGCGGGTTGGTGTGCCAGTTGACCACTGGCTTCCATTCTATCTCGCCGGATTCGTTATTCCAGCTTTTTACATTCACGCGCAGGCGCTTCTCGACAATCTCGCCGATGGCCAGCAATCCGCGGTCGGTTTCGACCTGGGTGTCATAGGGGAAGCACTCGTCCACCGCCAGGTAATCGACGCCCATATCCTCCAGGGTGATGCCGATGTCATCCCGGGCGCGCTCGGCCAGCTTCTTCAGGCGGTCGTCGTAGCTGTCCAGCTTGTTCTGCATCTGGCGCATGGTGCGCTTGCTCTCGCCGGCCAGGCGGGCGTCCTCCATGGCCTGCTCGAGGAGCTTCTTGCGCTCCCGGATCACGCTCTGGGTATCCGATTCGCCGGGCTCGATGAAGCCGAACGAGGAGTGGCCAACGATCACCGCGTCGTAGTCGCCGGTGGCGATCCTGGCGAACAGCCGGCGGCGGTTCTTCTTGGTGAAGTCGTCCGGGGTGGCCGCCAGGATGTTGGCGCCGGGGTAGAGCTGGTAGAAGTCGCTGGCCCACTGCACCACGAGATGGTTGGGCACCACGATCATCGGCTTGCGGGACAGGCCGAGGCGCTTGCGCTCCATGATCCCGGTGATCAGGGTGTAGGTCTTGCCGGAACCGACAACGTGATCGGTCAGCACAGCCTGGCTCTGGATCATCCGCCAGGCGGCGTTCTTCTGGGTGCGGCGCAGCTTGACCGCCGGGCTCTGGCCCACAGTCTTGAGGTACTTCTCGCCGTCCCACGTCCGCTCCCGGTGGGTGTTCATCTTGCGGTTGAAGGCGTCGACCACCTGGGCCTGGCGCTGGGCGTCAGAGTAGGCCCACTCGCCGAACACCTTGGCCATCCGCTCGGCCAGGGCCGTGACCCGGGTGCTGGCGGCCTTGTCGACGTAGCGCTCGTCGCCCCTTCCGCGCCACACGGTCAGGCTCTTGCCCGAGGTGGCGGCGTTGAACAGGGTCATGATGTCCGCGTCGGGGTCGTTGAACTGCATCCCGAGGTCGGTCAGCTCGCCGGCGACGCCGCGCCCCTTGATCATGCCCACGGCGTCGATGATGTTGACGGTGGCGCCGCGCACGCCCAGCGCCTCGAGGAATCCCTCGAAGATCTCGGTGGGCATCCACGTGCCGCGCATGGAGGGGGTGATGCGCTCGGCGGTCAGCGGGGCAGGCTGCACCGCCTCCAGGGCGCGCGCATTGGCCTCCAGCCCCATCGCCAGGGCGTCGTCCAGCTTGCGCTTCACGTTGCCAGAGAGGTACGCCTCGGCGTGCTCGTAGCCCAGAGTGTCGGGGTCGTAGAAGATCGCCGGGGCGTCGCCGGTGGAGAGATCCTCGATCAGCGCCTTGATCGGCTGGCCGGTGAGGCCGGACATGTAGGCCAGGTCCAGCTTGCCGCGCTCGGAGAGCGAGATGGTCAGGGCGTCGCGGGGCGAGTCGGCGCTGGTGATCTCCCGGTAGGGGTAGGCCACGCGCTGACTCATGATCGCCGCCTTCTTGGCCGACGACTTCTTCGGCTTCACGCCCATCACCTTGGCTTCGGCAGGCATGATGGCCGGCTGGTAGCCGGACTCCAGGCCAACCTCAACGCCGATATCGCCGGCCAGCAGCTTGATGTTGTCCGGGTCGGAGATCAGCCCATTGGTTTTCACGAAGGCGTCGTAGGCCTGGTTCAGCTCCTGGCGCAGGGTGTCCATGGCCGGATCGTCCGACTTCTCGGCGCGGATCAGGGCCAGGGTCCGGTTGCGCAGGTCCATCAGCTTGCGCAGGGCGTCGTAGCCCTTGCGGCCAAGCTGCTTGCGCCCCAGCGTGGCCTCCATGGCAGCCAGGCCTTCGTCGAAGCGCCAGGCGAAGGTGGCGGGCTCGCTGATCGCCTCGCGGATGTCAAGGATCGCCTGCTCGGCCTTGGTCGGGCTGGCCTTGGGCTCACCCTTGGCATCCAGGGCCAGCTCGGCGACCTCCAGGAAGGCGGCCACCTGGGCGTCCGTCGGCATGGCGCCCTCGCTGTCGCGCAGCGCCTTGGCGGCATTGATCGCCTGCTCCCACTGGGCCGCCTGCTCGCGCCAGTAGCTCTCCGGGGTGATCTCCTCGATCACCGCGTTGCCGCTGGGGTCGTCCAGGTCGCGGCGCAGCAGCTTGCCCTCGGGGTCGAGCATCATGCCGCCCACGGGGAGGTCGCTCACGTTGAGCATCGCCGCACCCACGTCCTTGTCGACGTTGGTTTCGGCCATGATGCCCTCGAGGTCAGCCCAGTCCTCGGCCAGGATGCGATCGACCTCGGCGCCGATGTCGCGCCCGTCGCTCTCGACGGTGTACTCCTGGCCATCGCCGCGGTACATGGAGCCGCCCATGCTGCTCTTGCCGAGGATGTGCTGGGGGTTCTCCTGGAAGTAGCGGTTGACCCGCATCTTCACGCCGTCGACCTCGATCTCGCCGTTCACGTCCAGCCAGGCGGCATTGGTGTCGCCCGCCTCGTCGGCGCGCAGCTTCTGCAGGAACACGATGTCAGTGGTGACCGAGGTGCCGGCGTTCTGCTCGAAGGCGTCATTGGGCAGCCGGATCGCGCCGAGGAAGCGGAAGTGCTTGGCCAGGTAGTCGCGGGCCTCGGGGTTGGCGGTATCCAGGAAACGGTGGGTCACCACCATCTGCATCACGCCGCCGGGCGCCAGGTGGTCGCCGGCCTTGCCGATGATGTAGTTGTGGATGCGCATCCCGTCGAGATGGCCGTGCTGCTTGCTCTTGTCGCGAATGCGCAGCTCGCCGAACGGCGGGTTGCCGATGGCCAGCCGGAACACGCCGTTGGCGAACGGGGCGTCCTGGAAGCCGGTGGCGGCCAGCACGTTGGCCTCGGGGTACAGCAGGCTCGCGATAGCGCCGGTCACGCTGTCCAGCTCGGCGGCGTGCCACTCGGTGGTGGCGGCGAGATCCGCCGGCTGCAGGCCGAGGAAGTTGCCGGTGCCGACGGTGGGCTCCAGGGCGCGACCGCCGGTGAAGCCGAAGTGCCGGGCGGCGCGCCACATAGCGTCGACCACCCCCTTGGCGGTGTAGTGGGCATCCCGGGTGGAGCGGGCCGCGGCCTCGTACTCCTCGGGCGTCAGCAGGGCGCGCAGCTCGGCCTGGGCGCGGCCATACATGTCGGAGGCGCCGCGCTTCTTCACGTCGAACACCGACTTGAGCCCGCCCCAGCCGACGTAGCGGGCCAGCACGGCCTGCTCTGCCGGGGTCGCGAAGCGTCCCTCGCTGACGATCTCCTTCATCAGGCGGATCGCCTCGAGGTTGCCGCCAATCTTCTGGCCGGCGGTGCCCTCGCCGAGCCCCAGCTCGTCGGTGATGACGAAGTTGCCGGGGTTCTCGCCTTCTAGCTGGTGGGGCCGGTCCTCAGTGCGTCCATGGGGTTTATTGGCGGGCGACTTTCCGGCTCGGGGGTCAGAACGTCGTCCTCCGGCCCCGGGGGCGGCACCAGGGCCAGCGCCCTCGCCTCCGTCCACGCCGTCGGCTCGTCCAGACCGATCGCTACGAGGCTGTCCATCTCCGACCGTGTTATCCGGGCGAGCGCCATCGACTGGCGCCGGATCTGCTCCGGACTCAGCTTGCGTACCTGAGTGCGGTGCTGAGTCCACCAGTGATTCAGTATCTGGGTCTGTATCTGCTCCAGGGTCACGGGGCATCTCCTCTCGCTGTGAAGCCTGTTCCATCCGCTCGAGGTCGCCGCGCAGGTCGGCCAGTTGGGCCTCGATGTCGCGGATCTTCGACTCCAGGCGGGCATCGGTGATCATGCCCTGCTCGTCGCGGACGGCGGCCAGCTCGGCCCAGTCCTCGCGCAGCTCGGTCATGCGCTCGCGGATTCCCTCGGGGGTACTGGTGTCGTAGGTGCGGCTCTCGCCGACGCGGCGACCCTGCCGACCCGACGGCTCTGCGGGCGCGCCAGCCTCGCCGTCCTCGGTGCTGGCGATGACCTCCTCGCTCACCACCATGATGTCGTCCAGCAGGGTGCGGGTATCCGGGGAGAGCCCCAGCAGGGTGCGCACCGCCTCGACGAACTTGCTCCAGGCGCTGGGGCCGCCGCGGGGCGACTTGACCATCCGCAGGGCGTCCTGGGCTAGGGCGTTGGTCAGGCCGACCGTGGGGATCTCGTAGAGCCCCTTGTTGCCCTCGACCATGTACAGCAGGGCCTGGCGCTGCTGGAAGGTCAGGATATCCTTGCCGGCGGTCTGGTCCAGGAAGCGCCGAATATCGTGCTGGATCTCCAGCAGGCGCTGGCCGAACTTGCCGCCGCCCGGGGCGTTCACGTCCTCGCGGATCTGGCGAGCGGTGACGGCGTGAACCAGCTCGTGAGTGATCGTCTCCTGGAACAGGTCTTCGATGGAGGTGTCGGCGCCAACGACCTCGAACTGGCCGGCATTGGCCGGGTTCATCGCCTCTACGAACTGATCGTCCATCAGCAGGGTGTGCTCTGCCGCCGAGTAGCGGCCCGCCTTGGGGCCAAGGTTGCGCACCTCGATCTTGAGGTCGGCGAGCGCCGGATGGTTCTCGATGCGATCCAGGATGGCACCAAGGCTGTCGCGACCATGGATGCGGGCCAGCCGGATCAGGTCGGCGGGCGTGATCTCGTCCTGGGCGTAGACCTCCCGGGCGGCGTTGAACAGGGCGTCCTCGTCGACGACCACCGGGGCGGGCTCTGGCGCAGCCTCCTCGGCAGCCGGCTCGGCCAGCATGGCCTCATGCTCGCGCTTGGCGGCGCCCACCGGGGTCATGCCCTCGGTATTCAGGCCAGGGTAGTTGCGCGCGCCCTCGTAGAAGGACAGCAGGTAGGGTGTCACCTCAGCCCCAAGGTCGTCGATCATCGCCTTGGCATAGTCGGAGAACCGACGCACGCCGGACTCAATGTAGGCGCCGGCGATGGTCATGCCGTCGACCAGCATCTCCGGGTCCAGGCCGGTGTTGATCTGGCCTAGCTTGGCCTTGAGGCGGGCGCGGGCGGCGGCCACCTTGTCCTCGGTGAAGATCGTGTTGCCAGCGAACTGGCCGGCGGTCTCCTGTCGATCAACCGGCGATTCTTCGACACGTTGGGCGGACGTGTCCGCGGCGTCGACAGGTTCTTGCAGCCACAGGTGCATCGCAGCACTGCCCGGGGTGTCCTCCTGGAACCCGAGACTCTCGTAGAAAGACTTGAGTTCGCCATCAGACATCTCGGTGTCGTCGCGGCGCAGCGTCATCACCTGGATACCCTCGGCCCTGGCGCGCTCGACTGCTCGCTCGACAAGCTGACGTCCTACCCCTCTGCGTCGCGCGCCGGAATCCACTGAGACGCCGTCAATGTAGGCCTCGCTGGTCACCGGCGTTCCGGCCTCCTCCGAGGCGATCGCAAAATCATCGGAGAAATAGCCGTCGCGCTCGATCAGCAGAGTGGCCTCGCCAACCCTTTCGCCGCCGCGCGTGGCAACGATGTCGAACCCTTGGTCCGTCTCCTCCTCGGCGATCTCTACCTTGGCTTCCCGACGCTGCTCTCCCCATTGGGCATCCAGGGTGCGCTGCTGGCTCTCGGTCAACCGCGACCACGGCGTGCTGGCGGCCTTGTTGATGCCAGCGGCCTGCATGGCGTCGTAACGCTTCGCGGGCGTCATGTCCTGCCACCATTGCGGCTCGTCCTGCTGCTGGCGCCGCTGATCGGCCTGCTGCTGGCTGCGCTGGGCGATGGGCGGGGTGCGGTCGTTGCGGGCACGCTGGCGAGCCGCGGCGGACCCTGGGCTCTCGGCGGTATCGACGGTGGCGGGGCGCACGGCCTCGCCGGCCAACTGCCGGTCGATCTCCTCGGCCATCGCCTGGTAGTCACCGGCGTCGCGCGCCGACGAAAGCTGCGGGGTGCCCTCGATGAGGCCACGCTCCATCAGGGCGTTGACGTACTGCACGGTCTTCGCCTGGTCGCCGCGCCAACGGGCGGGGGCCAGATTCGCCTCGGCGTTGTCGCGGGTGATCGCGTTCGTGGCCGGCGCCGGCTCCTGGTCCGGTGCCTCGCTGCGCTGAATCGCCCAGCCGTCGTCGAACTGCACCACGCGACCCTCGATGCGCCGGTTGCGCATGGCGGTCTGCGCCTTCTCGAAGCTCTTGAACGGGGTGTCGCGGGTGGTCAAGACCAGGTCGCGATCGGGCGCGGACGCCGGCGTCACCTCGGCAGTGCCCGGGGTGGCGTCGGTGTCCTGGGTGACCACCTCGCGGTTGTCGCGCGAGGGGGTGGACGCCTCGACCGGCTGGCCCTGCTGCTCGCCGCGCAGGCGATCCACTCGGATGAACGAGCGCCCGTCCTTGCGGAAGGCATAGGGGTCAATGACCTTGGCCTCGGCCAGCGGGATGTCGCGCAGGACGCCGGTCAGCTCCTTGCCCTTGCGGGTGGTGTGCTTAACCAGGGGCTCGCCGGTCGGTGCCGTCTCCTCTTGGGCAGCCTCGGACTGCTCCATGAAGGCTTCGCCGGAGGCCATGCGGGCCTCGCGCTCGGCCTGGGCGCGCGCCAGCAGCTCGGCCATGTCGCTGCCGCGGGCCAGGGTCTCGCCGGTAGCAGCGTCCACCGCGGCAAACGAGACAGCATCGCCGAACCCGCTCTCACGGAACTCGATGGCGGCATCCGGGGTGCGCCACAGGCCAGGGGAGGAGGGGTCGCGCTGGAAGTCCGCCGGGGCGTCGGCGAGCGGTGCGCCGGCGCGGGCCTGGCGCTGAGTGTCGGACAGCTCGGCGTGACGAACCCGCGCAGCCTCCAGAAAGCCCGAGCGCTCGGGGTTGATCTGCAGCGCGCTGCTGGCGGTCGCCTGATCAGCGAACTCGGCGGCGATCAGGTCTTCCACGTCCTGGGTGGTCTCGGCCTGCTGCAGAAAGTCGATGCGCTGCTGAACCCGCTGCACATAGTCCTCGGGCAGCCCTACCCCTTCGGCGGGGGCGGCATCAGCAGACTGATCCAGACCAGGGCTTTCACCGTCACCAGTAGCATCTGGTGCTTCACCAGCCTCCACCACCGCCATAGGAGGAAGGCCGATAGCGCCAGGATCGCTAGTAGATCCAGGAGTCGATTCACGAGGGTCCTCCATCGCGGCCTGGGCGTCCATCTCTCGCCCGGCATCGGCTACCTGCCCACCGTCGCGCAACACGGTCACGCCGTCGGCGTCGGTGTAGGTGTACATGCTGCCGTCGTCGCCCAGCACGCGGATGCGGAATCCGCCCTGGCCGTCTTCGGTGTAGCTCTCCACGGTCCCGGCAATGTCGCCGGTGCGCGTCGCCACGCTGACCCGCTCGCCCTGCACCGCCTCGACCATGGCCTCGGTCTGCGCCTCGCGCATGACTCCCTCTAGCGGGCCGGACGGGGCGCCCTCGGCGCTCTCGGTCAGGTGGCCGTCAAGGATGGCATCGGGAGTGCGGGCAGCGACTGCCTCCTTGAGAGTGGTCGGGTAGTTCCAGGGGTCCAGCGCACGGGCCGCCATGATGTCGGGCGTGACCAGCGATCCGCCGGAAGCCTCGAGGGCCGTCTGGTTGCGGTTGCGGAAAGTGCCGGGCACCCCGCGGGCACCACTGGCCAGGTTGATGCCGATCGCGATCAGCGCCGAGGAGGAGCCGCCGATCACCGCCTGGTACAGGGTGTCGTCCCACAGCCCCTTCTCCTCGTTGTAGGACATCTCCACGAAGTTCTGGATCACCGCACCGGCGCCCTCGGCGACGAACTCGGCGCCGAACGACTCCAGGATGTGGCGGATCTGGCCGACAGCCTTGCCGCGCACGTTGGGCGGAATGCGCTGCAGCAGCACCGCGACCGGCGCCACCTGCACGATACCGGCAGGGATGCCGGCCATGGCCACGCGCAGCGACTCGTCCTCACTGAGCCCATAGTCGATGGCCCGCTGGTAGGCCTCGGCGGCGCCGGCAGGACCGGCCAGGGCGGACGCGCCAGCGATCGAGGCGGCGGCCTGGATGGCGGCGGTCGAGCCCTTGGTCATCAGGGTGGTCAGCCAGCCCGGGCCGAGGTAGACCAGCATGGAGCCCACGCCGGCGGCGATGTCGGTGGCCACGCCCTGGTACTCCGGGTCGGCCTGCCAGGACTCGGCGATCTCGCTGAGATCGGTGCCCATGCCGCGCAGCCATTCCGCCACCCGGTTGGGCTCGCGCTCGGCCCACGCCACCACGGCGGCATGGAACTCGCTCTCGCGCTTGGCCATGTCGCGCGCCCAAGGCTGGACGGCGCGCAGGATCTCCTCGTCGGAGCGCCCCGCCTGCTCCATCATCCGCAGCGTCTCGGCCATCCTCAGTCGGGTGGTGTCGAGCCCCTGGGCGGCGTCGAGCATCTGGCGGTCGGCCTCGACGTTCTCGAGCTGCTGCAGGATCAGGCCGAAGCCCTCGATGGTGCCGGCGACCGCCGAGGCGGTGCCCGATCCCCCGGACTTGCTCAAGTTCTCGACCCAGCCAAGCAAGGTGCGCTCGGAGGCCGGGCGCGGCGCGGCGCCGGTGTAGCCGTCGATGAAGTCGGGCTTGTCGAAGTCGCGGCCAAACTGCTGGGCGAACTCCTGGGGGTTCTCGCGGGCGCGACGGGCCTCGCCGGCGACGTCGACGCCGAGAACGCCGGACGGGCGCGGCTCACGAGGTGCGCGCGGCTCACCCTCACCGGCACGGCGATTCAGCACCTCGCGCTCGCTGGCGGGGGTCTGCAGGAAGTCCTGGGCGGCACCGAGACCCTGGCGCACGAGATCCAGCACGGTGCCGGTGCCCATGGTGTTGGGGTCGTTGTACTTGGGTGCGGCGCCGCTGAGACCGTCCACCTCGGGCGGGGCGTTCGGGTCGCGGGCCAGCTCGCGGATCTGCTCGAGACTCAGCTCGCCGGCGTCACCCTCGATGCGGGGCTGGGCTTCTGGCCGCTCGCTACGCCTGCGCTCGGGAGCCTGCTGCACGCGCTCCCACTCGGCGCGCAGGTGCTCCTGGGCCTGATTGAAGGCGTCGGCGCGCTGCTGGTAGTCGTCACGCTGGCGCTCGAACTCAGCAAGGCGCTCGTTGAGGGAACCGAGGTCGCGGTTGAAGGCCTCCACCTCCTCGGGGGTGGAGATCGACGCGCGGCGCTCCTCGAACTGGGCGACCAGGGTCTCGATCTCGCCGGCCTGGGCCTCCAGGGCGGTACGCGCCTCCTCGCTGGGGCGGGTGAACTCGTCGAGGCGCTTCATCTCGGCCTCGATAGAGCCCAGCAACTCGGTGCGCTCGGGAGCGGTTAGATCCTCGAACTCGCCGGCGGTGAACGGCTGCTCGCCCTCGGCGGCCACTTCGGCTTCAGCCTGGGCCATGGCCTCCTGGGGTGTGCGCAGACCCTCAGATTGGTTGTAGATCTCACGGGCCTTGCCGGTGACAACCTCGACGTACTCGCGGGTCTTCGGCCCCCACTGTCGGCGGTTGTCGCCCCCGTGGTGGGCCATGATGGCCTCCTCCATGGAGTAGCCCTTATCGAGGCGCTCGCGAAGCTGGCGGGCAGCGGCGTCGACGGCCTGGGCCGGGTCGAGAGGGTTGATCCCCACGCGCCGAGCGGTGTCGTCGATGTACTGCATCATGCCCTTGGCGCGGCCCCACTGGGTCGGCTGGCCGATCGCGTCAGGGCGGTAGCTCGACTCCTGCTGGGCGAGGGCCATCAGCACGTTGGCCGGCACGCCATAACGCGCCGAGGCCTCCAGGAACAGCGGGGTGAATTGCTCGGGCGGCATCAGATTGCCGCTGGGCGCCTGCTGCGGTGACAGGCTGGAGAGGTCGGGGCCGCCGGACTGACGGCGGGCACCCCCCACCTGGCGGGCACCACCCACCTGGGAGAGGTCAGGAAGCTCGAGGGCGCGACCGCGAATCTCGTCGGTCACCGAATCCAGCGGGTTGCGGAAAAAGGGGTTGTTCGCCACGAGCATTCCTCACGTCGTTTTCAGGCAGTCTATCAGTTCATGGAGTCCCATGTGGGCTGGCCAGGCAAGCCGCCAGCCGCGGGATTCGTCGCCCTGGGAGCATCATCGTCTGCACCCCTCACCAGCTCCACCATTTCGTTGATTCTCTGCTCCTGCTGCTCGGGCGTCAGCGAGCCGAACCGGCGGTCCCCGCTGAAGCTCTCGACGATGCGCAGGCGCAGGTCGCGATCGCTGATCTGCTGGCGGTTGGAGTCGGAGCCGATGATGCGAGGGATCATCGCCGAGATCTCGCTGTCGCTGTAGCCCCACTCGCGCAGCACGCCGGCGGCCTCGTTGGCCTTCTGGCGAAGCCCCTCGGTGTTCTCCATCTGGCGAAGCTGGGAGCGGTGGGTGTCCTGCTCCAGGCTCTGGCCGTGGCGCATCTCGTCGCGTTGCAGGTCGCGCTGGAACTTCAGGTCTTCCTGGGCGGCCTTTGAGCGAGCCTCGGCGGCGGACTGCGCCTGAGCCCGAGTAATCTCGAAGGCATTGTTGGGCGACAGCAGGCCGATCGCCATTTGCTGGAGATCCTCGGTGTTCTCGAAGGTCTGTTCGAACTCCTCGCCGTCGCGCTCAAAAATCATGGTGATGCTGCCGCCGTCGTTGATGCGGTGCGACTTCACGCTCAAGACGTCATCTGCATAGCCGGGCGAGTTGTAGGCTTGAGTGATGGCGTCAACAAAGCCCTTGTTGTCACCCATTTGGGCGGCGCGCAAGGCCGATGCCCAGTGCTCCATGCCGCGCCGGGTCTGGCTGTCGGAGATCCACTGGTTCCACGCCTCGGCCTTCTCGATGTTGCCTTGAGCCAGGAAGGTCTCGCCGATCTTGGGCGCAGCGTCGCGCATGAAGTAGTCCATCACCGAGCCCTGGCCACGCTCGGCCTGGCCGCGGGCCGCCTCGGGGCTGCCGAACTGCTTGCCGTCGACCTCATATCCGGTGGTCATCTCGCCCATGAAGCCCTGGGCGCCGTCGAGACCCTGCTGGCCGATCCTGGCACTGATGTCGCCCTCGCGGGCCTGTCGAGCGCTCTCGATGCCCTGCTTGGCCTGGCGGCGGATCTGGCCCTGGTCGCGGATCTGGGCAAGTTGCTGGCCGGTTTGCAGGCCAGTGTTGAGGCCCTGGGAGAAGGCCCCGAGGCCGATACCGAAGTTGGCGAAGCTCATGCGGGTACTCCTTCAAGATCGGTGGCCCGACGGTTGCCGGTGCCGATGTTCTCCAGCATGGCGCCCAGCTCCTGGATGGCCTTGGTGTGCAGCCCGAGCATGTCCTGGACCGGGATCGTCTTGCCGTCCCCCTGGCCGGTGGCCGCCTGAAAGTCCTCGGCGTAGGGGCCGATGTGGCTACCGCCGTCGCCCATGCCGGGCTTGTAGTCCCACGCCTCTACCGGCAGGCCGGAGATGGCCGCCAGGGCGCTGCCCTCGACGGGGCGCTTGTTGGTCTTGGCGTCCTTGGAGGACATCATGTAGAGCCCGGCGGCAGTGCCGGCCATGCTGCCGACGCCACCCCAGAAGCCGGCGCTCTCCTGGGCCGCGGCCTGGCGGTTGGCCGACCAGGCGTTGAGCTGGTTGCTGTACTGCTGGTTGAGCGTCGAGGCCATGCCAGACTGCCCCGCCATGGCGCCCTGGAAGCCCTGGCCCATGATGCCGACGCCCGCCATGGAGCTGCCGAATGCCTGCTGCTGACCCGCCAGCACCGAGTTGCCGACATTGACCGCGGCGCCGGCGGCGCCAAGCCCGGAGCCCTGGGCGGCGCCGGCGGCCTGGCCGGAGGCGGCCCCGAGTCCGGCAGCGCCGAGCCCGGCATTGTATTGACCGGCAGCGAAGCCCGCGGAACTCATGGCCATGTTGGAGTTGAGCCCCTGCTGGCTGGCGGCCTGGGCCTGGGCGCCGAGCCCATACTGGGCGACGTTCTGGCGCATCCCGACGGCCTGGCCGCGGATGTTGTCGCGCGCCTGGTTCTGCGCCCCGGCGGCTGCCAAGGCGGTCTGCTGGGCGGTGGCGTTGTCGATGGACTGGAAGCGACCGGAGGCCGGGTTGAGCCCCATGCTGGCCATCTGGCGCTGCTGGGCAAGCTGCTGGCCAGAGGCGCTGCCGATCACGTCGGCACGTGCCTGGGCGGATTGCTCGGCAAGGCGCTCGTCGCTGTCCCAGCCCATGGCGTCTTCGCGCATCCGGTCCTCGACCGGGCGGTTGGCCTCGCGCTGGCGCTCCACCTCGGCGCGGTCGGCGTCGGCACGCTCCTTGGCGGTTCCTCGCTGCTCCAGCGCCCACTCCCGATCGGCCATGGAGGCATCGCGATCCTCGCGCGCCCAGCCCAGCATCTCCTCCTGGAGGCCGAGAGAGCGCTCGCGGTCCTCGGTTGCCCACGCGCGATCCTGGTTGGCCCACTCGAGCATCTGCTCGTTGATGGCGAGCTGCTGATTACCGATCTGCGTGGTCAGGGCGTCGATCTTCACCTGGCGATCGGCGGCATTACTGGCCTCGATCTTGGCAAACTCGAGCCACTGGTTGCCCAGCTCGGCCTGCATGAGCGCCGCGCGCCCGATATTCTCGTCGGGCTTCGGTGCCGCCGGCGTGCTGCTTTTCTTACCCATGTCGGGCCTCCTTCGGAATCCAAGGGCATCGCGCGCGCGTCATGCCCAGCACTATCATATCGCCTTCCGGCGTGGCGTCCTTGAGCCGACCCTCTACCTGGAAGCCTATGCCAAGATCGAGTTTCAGGGCGGCTCGATTCCCCTCCTCTACCAACGCGGTCACTCGGCGCAGCCCGCACTGCAGGAAGGGGTAGGCGAACACCCTCACCAGGAAGCCCCGGGAGAGCCAGCGCCGGCTGCCGTCGCTGGCCACATGGATACGGCAATCCCAATCGGTGAAGCCCTCGTAGATCACGGCTGCCACGATCCTGCCCTCCTGCTCAACCCCGATCGCCTGGGCGTCCTCGAAGAACGCGCAGTCGAGAATCGGAGCGGCGAAGGCCAGCAGGTCGTCGCGGCGTTCGTAGATCGGCGTCACGTCACAGGCTCGCGTAGAAGGTGCAGGAGACGGAAAACCACGAGGCATTGCCTGTGTGGGTGATTACGTCGCCGTTTGGGCGCACGTCGAGGCGCGCCTCGTTGAGACCATTGGTGCCCGGGAAAAAGATCTGGCGAATGCGTGGCCGGAAGCCGGGCGGCAGATTGAAGGCTGCGGTGCTCGTGCCGACAGTACCGTTGCGAATCAGCCCCTCGATCACCACCAGACCGCTGGCCAGCCGGCGGTAAGCGATCGGGCCATATTCGCCACCGTAGTCTTCCCAGCCGTTGATCAGGGTCGGCGTGCGCCAGCCGCTGTCGCGCTCGGCGATCTCGTTGAGCGCGTCGCGCACCTGCATCAGCGAGCCCCAGCGCACCGCGTGGTCAGCCTCGGCGCCACGGACCCCGAACAACACCTCCAGTCGCTCCTTCATCAGGTCCATGTCCTGAAGCCGGCGCCCGAGGTACTGGTCGATCACCCGGGCCATGGCGCGCTGCGCCTCCTGATCCTGGGCGCCGCCAATGCTGCCACGCCTGGCTTGCTGGATCGCCGCCTCGGTGCGCTCGAATCCTCTCGCCATCTCAGACCCCCATCAGCTCGGCACCGCTGGTCGCCAGCGTCACCTGTTCCACCGGCATGTCGCCGGTGACCTCGATCTCCCAGCGACTGGCCTTGAAGCCCGAGGGTAGGCGGGCCATCCGCCCGAAGCGCGACACCGTGGCCACCAGCTTTTCGTCGGCCCACACGTTGACCGCAACATCGCGGGCGATGCTGGGCACGATCGGCAGCAGGTCGCCCCCGATCGGCGCCATGTTGATCGCCGCGCCATTGATCTCGCCGCCCAGATCGTCGTCGCCGGCGTACCAGGTGTCGCGCTCCTCTTGCACCTCGTCGACCAGCTCCTCCAGGGCGCGCAGCTCGTCGTCGCTCATGTCCTGGCGAACCTCGAGGAGGAGGGCGCCAAAGTTGGTCGGGCGCGGCATGACGAAGGTCTTGCTGTGCCACACCTGTTGGGCATTGGGGCGGCCTGGGGCATCCCACTGGTACACCGAGCCGTTATCCAGGTAGTAGAGCGCCCCGGTCTCGATGTCGTAGAAGAAGCTGCGCGTCTGGACCTCGGTACGGATGATGAATGGCTGCTGGCCGGTCAGGTCGAGGATGAAGGTGCCTCGCTGCTCCTGCTGGTTGTGATCGACGTAGATGAAGCTGGCGTAGTAGCGCCCGTCATACTGGCCGGCAACGAGCTGGCCGGGGTTGATCTCCTGCCAGTCATCGCGACTGAACAGCGACTCGCTGACCACCCTGGCGCCGCCCTGACTGACCACCACTAGGCCGTCGTGCGAGGAGTAGACCACTGCATAGCCCATGTCGACGATGCTTTTTCGGCAAATGCACGGCAGGTTCAGCTCGAGCTTCTCCAGGATCATCGACTCGGGGCTAGTGCCACTGGCGACGTAGGGGTTGCCGGTGGTCAGCACCGCCAGGCTGGTGCCGAAAGCGCCCAGCCCGACGATCGGGTAGTCCACCGTCAGGGTGTAGATCTCGGGCCAGGCATGAGGCCGGTAGGGCTCGGCGAAATACAGGGTCTTGCCGTCGAAGGCCGCCATCATGCCGTTGGGCATGGCGGTCAGCCCCGAGAGCCCTGCCGGTGGCGGCGACCAGAAGGTTGACGGCACGGGCTCGAAGAAGTCGCCCACCGGGATGTTGTCGGTGAAGTTGCCGGTCCCGACCGCTCGCTCGGCGATGAAAAAGAGCTGCGTGCCGCCCTGGCCGGTCTGGCTGCGGTAGATCCGCTGGTGGGTGATGCCGCGCCCCGAGATGCCGGACTGGAAACCGGAGAGCGTGACCGTCTGCCCCGGGCGCCACTGCACCTCGTCGCTGATCGGCGAAGGCATCGACTCCTCGCCGAACTCGGTGACCAGGGTGTAGACGTAGAGCCGGGTCACGAGGTCGCCGGTGCCGGTGCCCGAGACGCTGGCCGACAGCTTGGTGGTCGGGCCGGGCAGCGCCAGGTCGTAGACATCGCCGTTGACGCGCATCTTGGGGGCGCCGTCGCCGGTGTAGTAGAGCCGATCCTGGGCCACCGGGCCGGGCGCGGCGTGGACCAGCGACGGCCAGGCCAACCAGTCGTTGTTGTGCCGGTAGATCGTCGCCGAGTCACCCTCGGGCGGGTCATCCAGGGTGACGATGCGGCGCGACAGCCGAATGGGCTCCAGGCCGCCATCGGTCAGCCGGGTGTTGGCGCAGAACTGCGCCGACATGTCCGGCAGCAGCCGCGGCAGCAGCTTGGGGATCTCGCCGGAAAACCCGGTCAGCTTGAGGGTGGCCATGTCGACTCCTTAGCGCTTGGCTGCCTTGCGGAACAGCTCGTCGATATGCTTCATGGTGTTCCCCTTACAGCTTCATGATGTAGGCGAGAGCGTAGTAAGGAGGCCTATTCTCGTGGGAGTTACCGCTGCCGGCGTTGCCTACGGTCATGGTGTGGGTATGGCCACCATCGGACGAAATGCTGTGATTGTGGGCGGCCTGCGTGCTGGTGGTGAAGGTGTGGGTGTGCGCGCCACCGGCGGTCACGCTCACGGTGTGGGTGTGTGCGCCACCGCTGTTGATGCTTAGGCTGTGGGTGTGGGCGCCGGCGCTATTGACGCGAATGCGGATGAAGTTATGCCAGGAATCATTGCCTCCACCTGTCCCAGCGATACCTCTGTTGCTCCCCGACGTCGACGTACCCAGGTTATATTCAAGGCCATGCGTATGCGCCCCTGCACTAGCTGCAGACCCCGTGTGAGTGTGCGCCCCCGCCGATCCGGTGCTGGCAGAGTGGTTGTGAGATCCGTCGCTCGCAGTGGTGCCGGTATGGCTGTGACCACCGCCATTGCCGGTCGATCCGCCGTGGGTGTGCGCGCCCGCACTGGCGGTCGTCGCCGAGTGGTTGTGCGTCGGCATTTGCGCTGCGGTCAGCGTCACGCTGTCGGCGCCTCCGGTGTCACCCACGCCGTAGGCACCCCCTGCCCCGACGATAAAGCGGTTACGCAGGTCGGGGGTGCCATTGGCGCCGTTGCAGAGCGCCCAGCCCGCCGGAATGTTGGCGATGGAGCCCGACCACTTCACGATCACGCCCCGGAACGTCTCGATCGCATCAGCCTTGAACTGCGCCAGCGCACCGGCGGTGATCCTCAGCTCGACGCGATCGCCCGGCGACCACTCGAGGGCCGTGGTCGCCTCCTGGGCGCGGGCCACGGTCAGTGCGTCGCCGGAGCGCGCAGTGCAGCGCATGATCTCTACCGCGCCGCTGGCCTTGATCGCGGTGATCGGGAACCAGTCGCCGCCAGACGGCGAGGGGAAGCGCGCTCCCTGGCCCGACTGCAGGCTGATCGTGGTCTGTGCCAGCGATACCGAGGAAGCCAGTCGCCCGGTCGCATTGTTCGCAAAAAGTACGGCCATGGTGGACCCCTCAGCAGCTCATGACACGAACCCGGAAGCACACGGTCTTGATGCGCCCCTGGTCGGTGGTGATGGTGGTTTCGACGGTGTAGGAGGCGCCGGCGGTGCCGCCGTTGAGCCACACCTTGACCGCCTTCTGGTCGTTGAACACGCCGACCGACTCAACCTGGAGGGCTTCGTCGGGGCCGCCCACTACGGACGCCTCTGCCTCGATCAGAGTGTCCTCGTGGGTCAGCCACTCAGCGAAGCTCACGTCGTAGTCGAGGCGATCCTCAGCGCCCTTGCGGACGGTGCCAATTCTCATTCGCGAACCCTCTCCGGTTGAACCTCGATCTCGCGACTCTCGCGATCTGGCTCGAACTCCCGCGACTCGTCGTAAACGCCCAGCGCGGCAAGCCTTTCTGGCGACATCATAGCGCGGGCCGGCGGCGGCTGCGCGTAGATGCCCGGGATTCTCGGCCTGGCCAGCGGCGAGACGATGCCGCCCGCCCGGATCACGCCGAGCCCCTCGTTGTACAGGTAGGTCCACACGTATGGCGACAGGCGCGGCCTTACGCGCAGCTTGGCGATGCCGCCGGAGTCGACCCCGCCCGAGACGGTCACATCGCCGATCACGTCGATGCGGACCTCGGCCACACCCTGGCTGGACGGGTTGAGGGTCAGCTCGCCCGGCAGCGCCAGACGGATCTCGGCCACGCCGTCACTCGATGGGCTGATGGTCGGCGACGCCTGGCCAGACAGGCGAACCCCGGCCACGCCGTCGCTCGATGGGCTGACCGTGGCCTGCATAACGCCAGCCAGGCGGATCGCCGACAGGCCCTCACTGGACGGGTTGACGGTGCCATCGCCCTCGGCGATGAAGGCGACCCCGGCAATCGCGGTGCTGGCGAAGATGTTGCCGCGAACCTGGGGATTGCCCTGCACGTCGACACGGATCGTGGCAACGGCCTCGGGCATACGGACGGGTTCGGCTGGCGTCTCGTTGATCGCCAGCTCGTTGAGCGGCGCGCCGTTGAGCGTGCCCTCGAACATCCCCTTACTCCACCTTCACGCCGAGCTTGTTGGTATCCGCCACGAATACCTGGCTGGGGCCGATGCCGCGAGGCGTGGTGAGCTGGCCCGAGGTCAGGAAGGTGCCGGCAGCGCTGGCATCCCAGATACCGAAGTGGGTGATGGTCACATCACTGGCGCCATCGAACACCGGGAAGATCATCTGCTTCTGGTTCCAGGTGATGCCCCCGACATCCGGCGCCGACCAGGCGCTGGCCATGGTGTCACCCTCTAGGGAGTCGCGGCGCACATAGCTGGGCCAGGCAGCGAGATCCACTTCGTGATCGCCGCCGTCTCCCGGGTCGGCGGTGTGCAGCGAGATCCATAGCTCGGCGGGGGCCTGGAACGGCTGGCCGCGCATCAGCGCGTTGATGATGTTCTCGACGGTATGGCGTGATGCGCTCATGGGCTACGTCCTCAGAAGAAATGGGGCTTGGTGCGCACCGGGGCGCCCTGCTGGCCCTTCATGTTGCTGTTGAACAGCTCGTCCAGGCGGCGCTGGAAGCGTGCCAGGTGGAACTCGGCGAGCCCCGGGTTGGCCCACTGCCCGGGAGTGGCGAACAGCTCGCCCAGCGCCCCGTCGGCGATCTCGCGCACATAGTGGGTCACCAGGAAGTCCGGCACCACCACGGCCTTGTCGGACGGCTGCAGCACCAGGCTGAGAGTCAGCAGGCCATCTCCGCCCGGAACCACCTTGACGGTATCGGGCGAGAGCTGGGTGATCCAGCGCCCCTCCGAGGCGTCCATGTCTCGCCAGCGCGGCACCTGCTCGTCGAGCCAGGCCAGCGACACCGGGCGGAGCTGGTTGCCATTGAAGCGCGCGCTCTCGATCTCGAAGATCGCCGCCGGGCCGATCGCCACCATGGGCTCGCACTCACCGGAGACGCGGAACTCGTCCTCGTCGCGCCACATCCGGGTGCGCTGGCAGAACTCGATGGCGGCCTGGCGGATGGCATCATGGACCATCGGGCGGGGCACGCCCGGCACGCGCGGCAGGATGCGCGCCAGGAACTCGTCCATCGACTTCATGCGTCACCTCCGGCGTTGGGCGAGACGGCCATGGAAGACTGGTTCTGCACGCCCAGCTCGTTCTCGAAGGCCTGGAAGAACACCATGCCGGCCTGGCCGTTGGCGAACTCGGAATCCTTGAGGAATGCGCGGTGGCAGACGAAGTTGACCACCGCGTTGATGTACTCGCGACCCAGCGCCAGCTCGTCGCCCTGGGCTACCTTGGGCGGCACGCGGGCCACCAGGGCCTCCACCTGAACTCCCTCGGCAGCCGGCGGGTAGACGTAGAAGGTCGTCCGCTTGCGGTCATCGAAGGTGTAGTGGATCAGGCGGGTCGCCGGCGGCATGTCGTACCAGCCCGGGGCCGAGGTCTCGAGCTGGTAGCGGTCGGTCCGCTGGATCGCCGGGCCACCGGCGTTGCGCACCACGTCCATGACCTCGACGGCATCGGGGATGCGCTGCACCGCACCAGCCGCCAGGGTCACGTCCTCGACGTGTGCGCCCGCCATGGGCCGACGCACCACGATCGCGGCGGCGGCGTCGTTGATCCAGTCCACCAGCTCGCCGATCTCCCAGCGAACGTGGTCCTCGTCAAGCAACAGCTCGCCGCAGCGGCGCAGGATGTCGGCCACCGGAATCATGCTTCACCCGCCTCCAGGCGCTCGAGGATGGTCTCAGCCTTCATGCGCGGATGGGCGGCCTTGCCGAAGGTCTCTGCATACGCCTCGCGCAGCGCCTCCAGGTCGAGATCCTCGGTGGGGGTCAGGGCGTTGCCCTCGGTCTGTGCCGGCGGCACCTGGGGCGGCTCCTGGGGCGGCTCAGGGGCCTCGTCCAGCGCCTGGTAGGCCGAGATCGACAGCAGCCGCTGGATATGGGCGTCGTGAGTGACCTCGGCCACATGGCGGCCCTGCTCGTCCGGGGCGAAGTGGTAGCGCTCACCGCCAAGGGTGACGTGGGTGCCGCCAGGGCGCTTGATCTTGCAGAGAATCAGCATGGGGTGTCCTCTCTTGGAAGTAGGGCGGCCCGAGAGCCGCCCTAGTGGTTGCCGTTACCGCCTGGCTCAGTGGACGCCAGCCGCGGCGTACTGCAGCAGCAGGACCACGGTGCCGGCGCCCGCCCCGGAGAGGGTCAGGCCGATGGCGACATCGGTCTCGCCGGCCTCCAGCAGGAACGCCTCAGCCTTTTCCAGGCGGGTGACGCCTGCGGCAGCGCCGTCGAACATCTCGGTGCCCACGACGGAATCTTCGGTCACCTCGCCGGGTGCGTCGTCGATCAGGCCGACATTGGCGGTCACCGCGGCCAGGTCGGGGGCGATCAGGGTGGCGTCGACGACGCGGCAGTAGGCGGGCAGGATGCCCAGCTCCACCACGTCACCACTGCCCACCAGAGAGGCATCGATGGTGTAGCGAACGGCGACGACGTTGCCTGCCTCGGCGGCATAGGGCGCCTGCAGGCGGCCCTTGGCGTGCTCGGACTGGATCAGTGCCATTGGTCATTCTCCTCAGCGTGGAAGTCGATCAATGGGGCCGGCGAGCGGCCCCAGCCGCATCAAGCGACGATCGCGTTCGGATCGGCAGCCGCGGTGTCGAGCGACAGCACGCCGAAGTCCTGGTTGTTGAAGCGGGTCTTCTTGAAGCCGAAGATCGCACCGGCGGCCACGGTGGGCTCGTTGTCGTAGTCCTTCATCTTCTCCTTCCAGCTCCAGCGCATCCCGCCGCTGGTGCCGTAGGCGACAACGCCCGCCTGGCGACCCATGAACAGCGCGCGGCCCGCGTGAACGTCAGCGCCGGCGCCATAGTCGTTGAAGCGGATGGCGTTACGGTGCTTGTGCAGGACCACGTTGTTGATCATGCCCAGCCCGCCCTTGAAGATCGGGTTGTTGCGACCCTCGGCGGCGGCAGCGGCCTTCTGGATGTCGAGCCAGCCCTGGCCGCCCTCGGACATGCGCAGGTCGTGGGCCTGGAACGGGGACATCACGGTGACGTAGTGATCCTCGCCCTCGATGGACACCGGCACCATGTTGGCCGACTCGGGATCTTGCGCCTGCAGCATGGTGGCCTTGACCTCGGCGCGCTCGATCAGCTCGCGGCTCATCTTGTCGTCGGCGGTCAGGGTGTCCTTGCTGGTGGCGCTGCCGCCGTACAGCAGGTGGCCGGCATCCGGTGCCTGCAGCGGGTTGCCGGCACGCCCGGACCAGGAGGTGGGGAAGTTGAAGTCGGGGTTGATGCCGCGCGCGCCGGACAGGTAGATGAACATCATCTCGTCCATGAACATCGACCAGTAATCGGACAGGCGATTCTTGGCGGTCTGGCGAAGGTTGATGCTGGTGCGCTTGCGGGTCATCTGACCGCCGGCGGAGACCGCGTGGCGGGTCTGATCGATCATCACCTCGTCGGTGAAGAAGCGCAGTTGCTCCTCCTTGCCCTCGAGGCGAGCGTCGCCTTCGGTGGCCTGGCCGCGGAGCTGCACGGAGAGGTCGAACGAGATGCGGTCACCAGGAGAAGTCTCCAGCTCGGTCTTGCGCTGGATCACGGCGTTGTCGCCATCGCCGATAAACTTCTTCTCGAAGTAGGACTTCTTCGCCTGGTCTACGGCGAGAGACGCCGACCACTTCTTCTGAGTTTTGGGATCGTTCTTCCCGAAAATAGTCTGAGCCATAGGAGTGGCCTCGCTGAATGTGAGTGTTCACGATTCGCTCGGCACTCCTGCGCCTTGCTGCGTGCATTATTGAACAGTAACCGCTATTGCACAACCTGGAGGGGCGGTCAATAGCCGCGACCAGCCCCGCCTAGCCCGGCCATGGCGGCAATCTTGGCCGGGGAGCCATCCACCTTGCGGATGGGAATGCTCTTGTCGGCCTCGAACGACAGACGAGCGATCTGGCCCGACTTCTCCTCCAGGGTCAGCACGACGCCCTCGCCGATGGCGACGGACTCCCCTGGCCTGACCTCGAGCTTCAACACGCTCATAGAGCATTCCCCTCCCGGTGGGTTACTGGCTCAGGTATTCCTCGACGAGCCGCGGATTGGTGGCCGACAGGCGGGCCAGCTCGGCCTCCAGCTCGAGCGGATCGAGCTTGTCGAGCTTGGCGAATCGCCCGCCCTCGTCGGCTGCCGTCATGTCGCTCGCCGGCACCTTGGCGAGGCTCGGCGGCACGTTGCGGCGCTCGGCCTTCTTCGCCGCGGGCTTCTCGGGCTCCTCCTTGGCCGGCGGCTTGCCGCCCATCTGGATGTCGTCTGCGATGTTCTGGTGGGCCTTGGCGAGGATCTCGGCGCCGGTCATGCGCTGCGCCTCCTCGGTCTGGGCCAGGGTCTTCACCTCGATGTCCAACAGGCGGTAGAGGCGCTGCGACTCCCGGTACTGGCTGTGCTCGTCGAGGAAGCCGTTGACGGTATCGATCCACTCCTGCTTGGCGCGGTTCTCCTCCATCTCGCGGGCGAGATTGGCCTTGAAGACCTGCTGCTCCAGGCCCTGCTTCTCGGCCTCGGCCTCCTTCACCGCCTGGCGGTACTCCTGGGCGGTCAGCTCGCCGTCGTCGAACTCGCTGTCGAGCTGGGTCAGCTTCTCGTCCAGCTCGCGCAGCTTGTCCTCGTAGCCCTCGGGGAGTTCGGCACTCAGCAGCGGGGCAGGCTGTTGCGGCTTCGCAGCGGGCGCCGGCTCGGGCTCCTTCTCGGGCTCCTCCTCGGCAGCCTCCTGATCCTGCTCGTCGTCAGCGGCCTCGGCGTCGTCCTCTCCAGCATCATCGGCCTCGGCAGAATCCTCCTCGCCATCGTCGCCATCAGCGCCAGCATCGCCGTCATCGGCCTCCTCCTCGTCCTCCTCGTCGTCATCCCACGGGTCGACGGGCTCCTCCTCGTTCTCGGCGTCGTACTCGGGGCCCAGTTCCTCCAGGGCGCGGCGCTCGTCCTCGGTCAGCAGGGCGAGTTCTTCCTCGGTCAACATGCTTCCAGCCATGGTCATTCCTCCGGGGTGGTGACGGGTTGCGGCTGGGCCACGGCGCGCACCAGCGCCATAAAGCCCCGCTCGATGTCGGTCTTCGCCATGGCGTGCCAGCGCGGGGCTTCGGCAAACGTCTGTCGGTCGCGTTCCTCGCGGCTGCGGCTGGCGGCGATCTCCAGCTCGTTTCGCACGCTGCCGATCAGGCTTAGAATCTCGGCCTCGGCGGCCTTGATGCGCCGGATCAGCTCGATCTCTTGCGGGTGGAGATCCCGATACCCCGGGATCTTGCGGTGCTGGTTGTCCATGCTCACCTCTCGTTACATCGGTTGTTGATCAGGGGCGGGTGCCCCGAACTCCTGGGCCTGGGCCTGGAGGCCCTCCATCACAGCGCCGGCACGCTGCTGCATCTCCTGCTCGGCGGCGGCCTGCTGTTCCGCGCGGGCCTCGTCCTCGGCCTGGGCCTGCTGGCGGGCCTCGATCTCGGTGCGGGACAGGTAGCCGGCCTCCCGCAACAGCTTGTCGGCCACGCGCAGCACCTGGGGCGACAGCATGGCCACCTGGGCGCTCTCCATGGCGGTCTTCTGGGTGTCGACGTTGGTGCCGGCGAGCTGGGCGGCGATGCGCTGGGCCTCGGCCTCGGTCTTGCCGGCCTTGGCGAGCTGTTCGCGGAGCTGGGCCTCGAGCATCTGCTGCTGCATCTGCTGCTGATACTGCTGCTGCTCCATGGCCGCGATCTCCTCCGGGGTCAGCTCGGTGGCGTCCGGGTCGCGCTGGCCGCTGATCTGGCGGATACGCTTCACGATCTCGTCGCGGTTCGGCACGTCCATCGCCTCCACGATCAGGTCGAGCATGACGATCGCCACCTCCGGCGGCATCCGGGTGACCATCTCCATAAGCTGGTCGGCCTGGGCCTGGCGCATCGTAGCTCGCCACTCGTCCTCGCTTATCACGAAGTCGGCCTTGGTGCGGTGGATGTCGTGCTCTGGCAGGCCGTCGTTGACCTCGACGAAATCCGCGGAGCCGCGCTGGTTGGTGATGCGGAAGACCTTGTGCTCGGTGAAATACTGCTCGACCAGGGAGAGCTGGTTCTCGCCCTGGATCTGCAGCGCCAGGCGCATGTTGTCGAACAGCTTGGCGGTGGACATCATGCCTTGCTGCTGGCGGTTCTCGATCGCCCTGCCCGACTGGGCGTTGGTGGTGCGGCCCATCAGCTCGTCGGTGACGCCGGACACCTGCTGGATCATCGCGATGTTGCGGCCCATCAGGTCGAGGTGCGACTGCTCAAGGCCGCGGTCGGCGTTGATCGCCAGCTCCTTGCCGGGGTTCTTGATGATGATGCCGTCCGGGCGGGCGACCTCCTCGGCGTACTCCTGGAGGTCATCGACGGCGCCCTTGTCCATGATGGTCTTGTTGGAGGCGAGGATGTAGAGGGCCTTGGAGGCGCGCTTGTTGATGTCCTCCTGGATGTCGCGCAGGCCGCGGATCACGCCATAGGGCAGGCCATCGCGGTCGCGCCGGTAGCCCCAGATCGGGGTGAACGGAAAGCGGTTGTGGCGATAGGGGGTCTCGCCGATATAGCACAGCGCCTTGGTGGTCATGATCGCGCAGTGCATCCGCATGTGCAGCTTCTCGGCCACCACTGAGCTACCGGCCTCGACGCTGGCGGCCATGTCCGGGTTCTGGGGGTCGAACACGTCGCCCACGAACTCCCCAGCGACAATCTTGGGGGCCCGCATCGGGCGGCGGAACCACACCTCGATCAGGCGCACGCGCCGCCGGTGGTATCCGGGGTCGGTCATGCCGTCCAGGCGCATATCCAGTGACATCTCGGCTTGATCCATCGCCTCGTCGGCGTCGCGCCCGATGCCATCGGTGCCGTAGGCGCTCTCCGCGGCAGCGGATTCGTCGAGCATCTTCTCTCGCTCGGGGAACAGGGCGATGGCCACGTCCAGGTCCACCCACTTGGTGCGGGTCACGTAGCGGGCATCGGACAGGTCCAGCTCGGTGGCGGCGCTGTCCCACAACACGTTGCGCCAGCTCTCGTAGCGGCTATAGACCGGCTCGCCATCGTCGTCGTCCTGCACGCCATCCTCGACCCAGCCCACGCCGACCTTCACCGCGTCCTCGAAGGCGCGGGAGCGGTGGAAGGGGGTGCGGTTGACATCGGAGAGGTACTTCAGCAGGGCGGTCTTCTGCTCGGCTGGCTTGGCATCCTCCTTGCCGCGCGGCAGCACCTTGAAGTCGATGCGGCCACGCTTCTCCGAGCCGATGATCCAGTTCACGCTCTGCGAGATCACGTTGTAGACCATCGGCGCCTGGCCACGCTCGCGCAGCAGGGCGGCGTCCTCGTCGGTCCACTGGATATGGTCGTAGAAGTCGGCATCGATGGCCATCTGGGCCCGGTTCTCGTACTGCCGATCGACCTCCTGGCGGTAGTAGCTCAGGAGGCGGCGGTGGAGCTCCTCGTTCTCGGTGCTATCCAGCTCATGCTCGGGCGCGTCGTCCTCCTCCTCGAAGCCGGGATACTCGCCGGTGTTGAGGGCAGGGTCGGGGCGCTTGATATGGCGTTCATTCTCGAACATGAGCGGGCTCCTACTGGTGGTCCAGGATCTCGACGGTGGTGCTGCGCCCACTCTCGTCAGTGATGGTCGCCTCGGCGCCGACCCGCGCACCGAAGGAGGGCCGCTCGGGCAGGGCTACCAGGTCGTCCAGGTGGTCGTAGATCGCGTCGGCGATCTTGCGCACGTTGAACATGCTGTCGGTCCACCCGAACCCTTCGCAGAAGCGCATGGCGGCGCGCAGGAGGTATCGCGGGTCATCGTAGCGGTAGGCGGCGCTCAGGGCCACCACGGCGGGCTTGACGGTGCCGACGGACTGGCGGCGGGCCGGGACGATGGCCAGGCAGGGCTCGCTGTCGTCGATACTGGGGCCGTACCAGGTGCCATAGACGACGAGATCGCCGACGGGCTTGTACCAGGCGAAGCGGGTGAGGTCGAGAACGTGTCCGGCCATGAGGCCTCCGTTATGCGTCAGCCATGAGGGAAAGGTAGGAGGCGCGCAGGGCGCGTGCATCCTCCAGGGCATTGTGCGGCAGCGCGGACGCGACTGCATCCAGGTCGCGGCGAATCTCCATGGTGATCGGCGGGGTGTCGACGCGCAGGCCCGGGCCGGTGATCAGGGCGCGACAGAAGCGCTCGATGTCCTCGGGCCAATCCGCGATCAGGTGAACCGCCTCGAACCGGGCCAGGAAGCCGGCAAGGCGGCTGGCGAGTTCCAGGGGGCCCGTCACGCCCTCGACCTCCTTGCCGACCATGGGCAGCACATTCTCGCGCACCCACGGGTCGGCCTCCTCGAACAGCGGGATGCCGACATAGAGTTCCTCGCCTGAAATCGCCACCAGCGCCATGGTGATCAGCGACCCGCGGTAGCCGTTCCAATCCGCGTCGATGAAGACCTCGGTGGGACGCTGGCGCGGCAGGCCTGGCGCATAGGTCGCCTCGAAGATGTCGCTTTTTACCGGGTAGTGCTCGCCACGGACTCCCCGTATCAGGTAGTCGCCACACGACGCAACGAGCGGCCCCTCCATCGTCAGCACGGTGATCTCCTGCCGTCCGCCGGGGTGGCGATCGCCGACATAGCCCCCGAAGTCCCAGCCGAGAAACGCCTGACACTCCGCCAGGTTGTCGCCACGCCACTGCACCGCCTCGATGGTCACGGGCTTCTTGGTGTACTTCATACCGTCCTCCACGACCCTCGGCGCTTGATGCGCTGGGCCGAGTTCACGTTGATCAGGCCAGCGGCATAGGCTTGTGCGAGCTGGCGCAGGGCATCGGCGGCCTCGGAATGGCCGCCGGTCTTGTCCGGCTGATTGCCCCACGCGCCCTGCTGGGTGTTCCACTTGCGGCGGTAGAGTTCCAGGTGCTCGATACCATCCTTGACCTTGGTCTCGTCGAACCATAACAGCGGGAACATGTCGCGGGTCTGCTGGATGCCCCAGTTGATGTCCTCGATCCTGGGCACGGTCACGAAGCTGGCCCCGGGCATCAGCTCCTCGAGCATCTGCTTGGGGCTCTTGTTGACCTGCTGCCCCTGGCGAACGTGGTCGGCATCGTGCGGGAGGTAGTGGGTATCCCACACCAGGCCACGCGCCTGAAGCCACTGCACCGCATGGCTGTAGGGCTCGCCCCACGCCTCGTAGAAGTCGATCAGGCGCCACTCGTTGCCGATCTTCTGCACCACCCAGATCGCCGTGCCATCGCTGTTGCCGATGTCCCAGCAGGTGTAGCAGGGAACGCTGGGCTCGACGGGGAGGCTGGGCAGGATGCGCCCCGACTTCCTGGCCGCGGTGAACTGGGCCGCGTAGTAGGTGCCGCGGGTGGACTGGTGGAAGGCCTCCTCCGGGGTCGACGGGTACTCCTGGAACATCATCTCCTCGTCGCCGGAGAAGTCGCCGTCGCGGGTGGCGCAGTACCAGGAGCGCTGCTCGTCGTCGATCACCACCTCGAGCTTGGCCTCGAGCCCATCGAAGTAGTCGTGATCGCGCTTGGTGACCAGCACGGTGCCGGCGGGGGCCCGGTAGTTCGGCTCCTCGAACCAGGGGAAGAAGTGCAGCTTGTAGTCCTTGCGGGTCAGCTTGATACCCTGCTCCTGCAGCGCCTTGGCCCGCATGGTCATGTTGTAGAAGTGCCCCTCGCGCCCCTCGGCGGTGGACTCGATGAAGATCACCCCGTTGGCCGGCACGGTCGGTATGGAGCCGGTGACCACCTCCTGGGCGCGCTTGGGGAAGTCCGCGCATATCTTGCCGAACTCGGAGACGTGGAGGTATTGCAGGGTGCCAGATCGCATGGAGGTCGACACCTGGATGCTCGACCCCGTGTGGGCGAACAGCAGCTCGTCGGCGCTCTCGCGCTCCAGCGGCATGGCGCGGCGCAGGTGCTCGGGCAGGCTGTCGTAGGCGAACTTCACCTTGTCGCGGAACAGCTTCTTCGCGATCGGGTCGGTCTGCGCGATCATGCCGGCCCGGACGTTCGAGCGATACAGGCAGGCGTCCAGGAACATGATCGCGATGAAGGTGGTGTTGTGGGAGACCAGTCCCTCGGCGATGTAGGTGCCGGTGCTCGTCTGGAGGTCGACCATCTCCTGCTCGCCGATATACTCGATGCCGGCGACCTCCACCCACGCCACCCCCGCGCCCCGCTTGCCGGGCAGCTCGCGTCCCTCCCAGAATCGCCGACCGATGAAGCGACTTGGCCGAGTGGTGCCGATCAGGCGGAATATGTCGTCCATGCGCGTCAGCGCCAGCCTGGGCACCGGCTCGCTGCCGTGCTTGCTGTCACGCTGCGAGTCGTCCGCCTCGACGCGACAAGCGTAGCCGCGCTCCTCGAGGTAGCGGTGGGCTCGCGCCCAGACTGGGCCGACCACCTGGCTCACGCTCACCTGGCAGCCTGCCCGGTTGCCGTTGGACATACTGCCCTCGCCGTCCAGCATCCCACCGAACCACCCATCCTGATAGTCGGGCTCGCCCCACGGCGTGGTGATCGACCGGACCTTGGTGCCGACCGTGATCTTGCCCACGACCTGATTCCCCTTGCCGCTCAGGCTGCGCCACCTGGCGTCCGTGGCCTCCTTGCGGGTCAGCCAAGGATGGCGATCGGTGCAGATCACCTCGCGCCCATCGCTCAATGTCACGCGGTAGGCGTGGCGCATGACGCGCCCGGCGTGCTCAACCGTGGCGGTGCGCATCTTGCGCGCCTTGCCTCGGCCTCCGGGCGGGTGCTCGTCGACCGACACGACCTCCTGGCCAGGCTGTATCTCACCGATCGGCACCCAGCGGAGATCGGCGGTCAGCACGCGCGTCGCGGGGTCTAAGCACATTCCGAGCTGACGAGCCTTCAAGATGATGTTGCGATGCCAGAACGAGCCGATCAGGCGACGCTGGGCCCGGTTGGGCACGAAGGTCTGCACCAGGCCCGGGTCGCTGTCGTCGTCGTCGCCCTTGACCAGGATCTTGTAGAGGTGGCTGATGCGGTAGGCGGGGGAGCGCATGGCCAGGGCCATCTCGGCCTCGCTCTGCGCCTCGAACGCATAGGGGTCGGCCTTGAGGGCGGCGGCGCGCGCCTCGGGCACCATGGCGGCGATCTCCTGGGCGGCGCTCACTGGCGGCCCCCTCTCCGGTAGCGCCGGATCGCCCGGCGGTAGCGCCAGCGATCGTAAGCCCAATGCCCAGCGCCGACCGCGACCACGATCAGGGTCATCAACGCCATCAGGCCATCGGCCAGTTGCCAGGCACTCGTCATCGTCTCGGCTCCTTGTCGGCGAGTTCGCCCTCCAGCAGCATGAAGGCGGTGCGCTCGGCCTCGCGGGCCTGTTGCCAGGCGATGGTGGCCAGCGCTACGCGAAAAGCGCGGGTCAGGGTGCCGCGACCGTTCTCGATTTCACGCAGGGAGCGCTCGGAGACGCCTAAACGGGCCGCCAGGTCGCCCCGACTCCACTGCAGCGCCTCCCTGATCCTGGCCACGTCCCCTTTCTCCATCGCCCCCATCTCACGTTTCCGTTGATGCGCTCGTCGCGAGCCCGACAAGAATGCGGTCGCCCTCGCCCGATTTCCGACAATTGTGCGCGCCAAGAGTCGCACTATCCAGTATCTCGGCCACGGCTTCCGACCAGCGCTCGCGGGAGTCGCACTGTCCACCCACGGTGACAGCGAGGCGGTAGCACGCTGGGCAGAAGGTGCGCTCAGACCGCCCATGAGGCGCCCTGACGGTCATTGGCGGCGACTGGCACCATGGGCAGGGCGGGAGGCTCACTCGTCCTCCTGGGGCGTCAGCGCCTGCTCGTCGCGCCTGCCGCCGGTGGCGATCGCCTTCACCAGCGCCGCCAGCGGGTCGTCCTCCTTGATACCAAGGTTCAGCTTGGCGTCCAGGATGCCGAGGTGCCGAGCGACGTTCTCCAGCGCCTTCGCCTGATCCTGGGTCTTGATCTCCATGCCATCCTTGGTGGTCTTGAGCCCGGCGTACAGGGCGCGGGCCTGGGGGCCGAGGCGGCGGGTGTCGGCCACATACACGCTGGCATCTCCCTCGCCGTCACACTTCGGGCAGTCAGGGTGCGGATCGGCGCTGCGCAGGTAGCCGTAGCCGCCATCGTTACCAGGCGCGGCGCGCGGCGGTTCAGCGGTCTCGGCCTTGCGGCAGGCCTCTTGCCACTCATCCTCGTCGATCCACTGGTAGCGGTGCTCCTCGCCATAGCAGTAGCGACAGGCGCGGCGGCGATGCTGCACCAGCTCGTTGACATCGGCGGTGGCGATCTCCCACCAGCGCTTCACGACCGTTTCGGCGCTGATCTCCAGTTTCTCGGCGATCTCGGCCTGACGTTCGCGAATATAGGCGTCAACCTTCGGATTCCTGACGATTTCGCAGCCTGATCGGTACTGATCCTTCGCCTTTCCGCCGGCGCGTCGATAGGCGGGCCCAGCCTTGCCGTCGACCAGGTATTCGTCGGCCACGCGCTTCTGGAAGTCGGTGAGGCCGCTCTCGTCCTTCGTGGGATTCAGTTTTCGGGTCGCCATGGCGCTTCCCCAGTAGATCAGGATATGCGCACAGTATCGGGGGCTCAGGCCAGGAAGGCAAAACGCCCCGGCGGATGCCAGGGCGCGATAGGTCGTGGTGGTGGGTCTAGTGGGCTTCGTCGTTGTCGCCTACTGCGCCCATCAGGAGCATGGCGCGCCGCTTCATGTCTCGGTGCTTGATGGCCTTGTCGACGTGGTGCTTGACGTAGTTATCGTGGCGGTCGGCGGGGACCAGCGTGACGCGCATTGTCAGCGCGGCCTCGTCGTCCTCGTCGTTCATGTCGATCTTCCAATCAGCAAGATCGGCGACGGCCAGGCCATTCTCCCCGGCGATCTCGGCCATGATGGGCAGCGCGCGCTTCATCAACATGCGGTGGGCGAGCGCCGCCTGCTCGCGGGAGCCGAGGTCGAACACCACGCCTGCCACCAGAGTAGCGGTTGCCTGGGGGGCCTTCATACGGGGGTCGGCGACGAGGTAGGCTATGGCGGCGTTGATCTTGGTGCGCGCGGTGGCCTCGCTGTCGTCCCATCGCACATGGTCAATGTCCAGGGTGTCGCCGTCGCGCTCGTCGCTCTCCTCCGGGTGGTGCTCGGCGTTCTCCTCGAGGGTGGTCATGGGCTTGACCACGGGAGTCAGGGTGCCGTTGACCTCCTGCAAGGTGCCGACGTACAGATCGCTGCGCAGCCGGTCGACGCTGATCGTGGCCGGAGCGGTGTCGCCTTCCTCGTCGAGGGCGGTGACCAGGATGCGGCCGAACAGGATGTCGCCATGCCAGGGGACGCTGGCCGCCTGGGTGCCTTCCTTGACGGTCAGGGCGCCGTTGTCGTCGACCCACGCTACATGTCCAGGGGCGGGTCTGCCGGCGGCGGTGATGACCTCGCAGCCGATGGCGCGATACATGGCGTCCAGGCTCTTGTCGATCTCGATTTCCTGGATGCCATCGGTGGTGATCAGCAGTGCTCTCATGGTGCTTCCTCTCTCGGTGAGGGCTTAGGGCAGGTTGTGGGTGCGGCGCTGGCGCTTCAGCAGCTCACGCTCCCACTTTTGGCCGGTGTACAGGTACTCCCGGCGGGGTCGGACATCGTTGCGGGTGGCGAGCCACATGCACAGGGCGATCGGGGTGGCGACCACGAGCCAATAGAACAGCCAGTTCATGATGCTCTCCTCATGCCGGGGCAGCGCTCGTCGGCGATACCGCGGTAGTCGTGGTGTCCGTCGCGCTCGCTGGGCGGGATGCCGCGGGCGGCCTGGGCGTCATGGATTGCGACCATCTCGCAGTAGCGGCGCTCCTCGACCTTCTGGGCGTCGACATCGGCGGTGCCGACGTAGCCGAGGGCGGCGATAGCGGCGATTCCGGCGGTGATTGTCAGGGCTTTACGCATGGCTCGAACCTCCAATAATTCTAGCAGAATCGGGGGCTTGGCGCCCCCTTTGGGCTCAATTTCGGATGACTTCCGCCACCTGTTGTTGGGTCAGGCCGGATGCTCTGGCGCGGGCCTGGATGTGCATGTCCCGGGCGGTGGTCATCTCGACGAAGGCGGGGCGCAGCGCGTCGTCGCTGAACCCTCCGCGGACGGCTATGTGCCAGCCATAGGCCATGATGTCGCGGAAATAGCCAGGCTCGTTCCACAGCGCAGTGAGTTCGGGGTTGCGCGGGTGGTTCATCGCATCCACCAGGCAGGTCAGCAGCGCGCCCCGAGCCTCGATGATCGACCCGTAGTTCTTGCGGGCCTCATTGGCGATGGCGTTCAGTTCGCGCGCCTCGCCCATCCGTCCGCGGGTCTCGGCGTACTCGATCAGGGATTGCCAGGCGCGGTTGATCTGCGCGTGCTCGGCGGGCTCGTAGAGTCGGCTCATGATTCACCCCCCAATCCATGCGCTTGGCGGCGGATCTCGTCGGTCACTTCCAGGTGCCGCTCAAGGTGGTCGCGAGTCTCGCCTTGCGGGATCGGATCGCCGTCATCCCACACCAGTCCAGCATTGCGTCCCTCGACGACGCCGATTGTTTCGACGTAGCACAGGTAGTGGCAATTCTTGACCTCAAACCAGTAGATGGTGCTCTCCTCCTGCCAGGACTGGTCTGCGCTGATGAATGTGATGTCGGTCATGACAGCGCTCCCCCCATCTTGGCTGGGTCGCACCCGAGGTACTTCACGGCGGCCATGGCTTCCAGGCGGGCGTAGCGGCTGGGCTTGCCTCCCACGCTGATGATCAGCTTTCCGCCACGGCTGTAGCGCTGGGCCAGGCGGGCTACGCAATTCAGGTAGCGGTCGTGGCTGGTGGTAGCCAGGCGAGAGGCCTGGGCAAGGTAGCGGTCGTAGTTGGTCATGGGGCTTCCTCTCCAGGAGTGATTAGTAGCGCTCGCCGGGGCCGTGGTAGGCGGCGACCGAGGCGAGATCCATCAGCGCCTCGGCGCGCTCACGGGCCTGGCCGGTGAGGCCTTCGCGGTCATTGAGGTCCAGCAGCTCGGCCAGCTCGATGCACTCGCCCGGGGGTAGTTGGTGGCCGGGGAAGGCGCGGTCGATCTGGGCGCGGGCGATAGCGGCTTTGATGATATGCATGATCACTCCCCCTCTGCGGTGTGGGTGGTGGCCTTGACCATGCGGCCCTGGTCGCGCCACATCATCGCCGACAGGATGTTGCTGCGGCGCGCGGTGGCGTGGCCACGGGGCGCGTCGTCCTCTCCGCTCAACTTCACTTCCAGAGTGATAGCGGCGGCGGCGTCCAGGTGGCGGCGCTGCATCCGCTGGCAGTGGCGGAGCACCTCGCTATCGCTGGCGCCCTTGTAGTACAGGCGGGCGATGTTCTGGCCGATGCTCATGTTGATCAGGTCTTTGTGGGCGGCGATGGTCATGGCTGCTTCCTCTCGTGTGGTGTTTCGGTGTTGCTGTCCACACTATAGCGGCTCACTTCTCACAGTGCAAGAGTTGCACTAGAGGTAAGTGTCCAGTCCTTTGGTCAGGGGTGTCTCGGCGCCCTGACTGGCGTCCAAGGCCTGGCGCTCCAGGCTCTTGATGTTGAGGGCCAGGCATCCGTCCTCCCTGGCGATCTGCACCAGGCTCGACAGGATCGGCGCCCCGTTGTCGGCCAGGGCCTCCAGGTCGGCGCGGGTGACGTTGATCGTTAGGCTGTCGCGCGAGCCCTCGGCCATCTTCGCCTCGAGCCACTGGCGCTCCTCCTTCGGCAAGTGGAGGATGTGGAGATCCTCGATGCTGCGCGGAAACGTCTTCTTTCGGGGCTCGTACTTCACGTTGGTCAGCGGGTGCCGAACCACCTCCCCCTCGCTGTTCGTCCCCATCCAGTCCTTGAGCATGACGACGCGCGGCTTCATGCCATGCTTGGCCATCATCTCCTCGACGAGCGTGGCGGCCTCCTGGCCGGCGGCCTCGCTGTGACGATCGGTGTCGACGGCTTGCGCCAGCTCGACGCGGACGGGGGTTTCGCCCATCCAGGCGACGCATACGGCTTTGTAGGTGATCATGATGTTCCCTCAGATACGGATGATGTGCGGGTGGCCATTCTCGAATGCTTCCATCGCGAGGTCGCGCGACGAAGGCTCCAGGTCGCGGGCGTCGCTGGGTCGCGCCAGGTAGAACCACTGCGGCCCCTCGGCGCCATCGTAGTAGTCGTCGATCCACTTCTCGACCGCACGAGGGATCGCCGGCAGGGTCTGGCGGCAGTCATCCCAGCGGCCCCCGTCGCAGTCGATGCCTCCATACACGACGACGATCTGGCCATGCTCCTGGCGCTCGGCGATCCTGGCGGCGCGGGCGGCGCGCTCGGCCAGGCGGTCGTCGATGGTGGCGGAGTATTCCTTGAACATCTTGGTGAGTTTGCGGCGCAGGCGCGGGTTCATGATGCAGCCTCCTCGGCGTTGGCGCGGATGACATCGGCCACGGTGATCCAGGTGGATTCATCGCGGATGCTGGCCATCTTGCTGGCGTAGACTCGGCGGCCATCGACCTCCAGGGTGGCGTATTGGGTGTAGTAAGGGCCATGGAAGGCCTCGCCGAGAAAGAACGTCGTCAGCGGGCCATTGCTGCGGATGCGCAGCGGCGGGAGGACGTTGAACGCCTGCTCCACCTGCTCCTCGGTGGCGCGCTGCAGCTCTCCCTTGGCCAGGATGTGCTCGCGCTCGAACGCCTCGAACTGGTCCCATGTCATCGTCACGACGGGCAGGGCGTCGGGCTCGTGAGTGCGGTAGTAGCGGTCGGCGGCCTCGACGGCGCGCTTGAGGGCGAAGGGGTCGCGCTCCAGGGTGTCGCCGTCCATTACGGTGTAGGCGCAGCAATAGCGGGCATTGTTGGCGACGACCAGGCGGGCGTTGTTGTCGGTCGGGTTCATCATGTCGGCTTCCTCTCGTGTGGGCCTGCCGATACATTAGTGCAATTACTGCACTAAGGCAAACCATAAAAAGGGCGCCTGCCGTGGCGCCCCCTCACACTACGATCACACTCGGCGAATGCGGTCTCCTTCCAGGACCATCTGCTCCCAGCGATCGATCGCGGCGCGGATATCGTCGATCACCTGCAGCTCACTGTGCCCCTTGCTGGTGCCGCGAATTGCCTTCTTGAACACCTGCTCGCGCGGCCCTCCCCCGATCCCGTAGAAGTCGGCCATGCGGTAGGGGTCCAGGCGGATCTCGGCGTAGCCTCGCTGGCGATCCACCTCGGTCAGCTCGATGCGCATCACCATGCTGGCGTAGTGGCTGTCGGCGGCGGGCTCCACCATCCACTCCGGCTCAATGATGTCGGACGGTTCCGGGCTCGGCTCCTGGTCACAAGGGTTGTCCCTGGGCTCGCCGGGTTCGTCCAGGTCAAGGTCGTCCAGCATGGCGTCATCGCGGGTGACCAGGCTGCAGTGCCAGTACCAGCCGGCGATGTCGGTGGACCCCTGGGCCTGACCCTCGTTGAGCCAGGTGCCGGGGTAGCGATCGATGTCGGCGTTCCAGCCGCCATCCTCCACGGGCTCGGCGTGCTCCATGGTGCCGAAGATCCACATGCCGTTTTCGTTCTGCACCAGGATGCGAGCGCCGGCGGGCCAGTCGGTCGGGCGGCCCAGCGCCTCGCGGCGGGCCCGGCTCCACTCCTCTCGCGTGAGGCGGTCGAAGTCATCATTGGCCAGCGCCACGGGGCGGTCGCCGAAGTTAAGCTCGCGCCACCACCACCCACTCTCCTCGGGCAGGTCTGGAGCCTCGTCAACGTCGGTAGGCCAGGCGGCCAGGGTGGTGATCAGGTATTTCAGGGCTTCATTATGGTTCATGTTGTCTCTCCAGGTATTCGGCCAGCAGCCGGTCGCTGTCGGCCTCGGTCAGCTTGCGCGCCAGCCAGGGGGCCGGACGCCCCCGGCGATCCAGAACGGTGAACTCGAACTCCTCGGGCTCGGGCGGATCGGCGTCGCCGTAGCCGGTGCCGGTGATGCGCATCGGCGTCGCGGCGGCGTAATAGGTCACCTCGATCTGGCAGGGGATGCCCTGTATCCGGGTGCGCATCATCACGACTGCTTCTCCAGTTCGGCGAGCAGGGCATAGGCCATGCGAACGGCGAGGGCGGCTTCATCAACATGAGGCGCGCGCTCGCCCGAACAAATCCCCTGCATGGCCATGGCGGCGTGACGCTGCCGGTTGCCAGCGCGGATGATCGCATCCAGCTCGGCGTCTCCGGTGGCGGCCACCCCCATTTCCAGGCAGAACCGCTCGCGCTTGGTGAGGCCGTATTCGGCAGGCACTGACACGGGGTGGCAATGCGGGTGCGCGGGCGTGCGGGTGTGGGCCGGGACGGGTGATGCGGGACGATCGGCGTTGTTCATGGCATTTGCTCCAGGTATTCCGCGCAAATTGCGCCGGCAAGCTGGGCCTGATCGACGCTGAACATACCCCAGTGGCACTCCTCCTCAGGGATACCCATTCGTCGCGAAAGCCACGCATATGCCGCTCGGCGAGTCCATTCGTGATGACGCTGCACATCCAAAAATGCCCGCTTGTATTGCTTGCGTGCCTCTCGCGTCTCTCGATCGGCAAGCGTGCCCAGCGGCAGGTCGGTCCCTGGGTGCAGGCCCACGTAGGAATCGCAGCCACAGCACTTGTAGGCGTATGGCCAATCTCCGTATGAGCGACCGTATATCTCCGAGTTGTTGAGCAAAAACACAGGGCTGCCGCAGTAGTGGCAAGTCTCTGGTTGCGGCAACGCATCCTTTACTCGCTTCAGGGATTTTCGGCTGATGTATGGCAGGGGGTGTGGGGCGATCAGCTTCTCTGGGTTATGCGCCCTTGGGTCGATGCTCATGAGGCCTCCTAAGGGATCTCGATGACTTCGCGCGGGCGACTCAGCACCGCCGGGACGTGGCGCTCGATCTCGGGCCACTCCTCGATCAGCTCGGCCACGGTGCGAAAGGTGCCCAGCGCCAGGCTCAGGGTCAGGCGATACTCGCTCTCCTCGCGACGGTAGGCGTCGCGCTCGCGCAGCGGCTGGGGGTCGCTGAGGGCCCCGCCGGTGTCGGGCGGCGGGTACTTGTCGCGGCGAGCGGCCATGACGCTGGTGATGATCGCGGCGCGGATATGGCCGTTGAGGTTGATCTTGCGCATCACGCCTCCTTCATGGCCACGTACTCGGCCACGGTGTCGCGGTTCTTGGCGTTCCAATCGCTGAAGCCAGCCGGGAAGCGGGCGCAGAGCTTGGCGATGTTCAGCTCCTGCACGCGCTCCAGGGTGTGCCCCTCGATCTCGGCGGCCCGGGCGGCGAGCGCTACCAGGCTGACCAGCAGGCCGGCGGTGCCTTCGCTGGGCTCCTGACCATAGACCAACCACTTCTTGGCGCGACCGGCGAGGATCGACGCCAGGCGCATGGCGCGCTCGGCACACGCCATGGTGGTGGGCGCCAGCGTCGCCTCGCCATCGGCCACGGCGGCGGCGTACTCGTTGAAGGGGTCCATCTCCAGGGTGTCGCCGGCCAGGGCGATGAACCAGCACAGGTCGCCGATCTCCTCGATGGCGTGCAGCGAGCCGTTGGTCAGCAGCAGCTCGTAGGACTCATCGACCAGGCCAAGGGCGGCGTGGGCGAAGTTCATCGCCGGCGTGGGCATCGCCTTGGCGGTGCGCATGGCCAGCATGATGTAGTCGCTCATGGGGTCTTCCTCGCGTGAACGTGGCGATGGGAGGCGAGCGCCATATTGACGACCTTGGCCTCCGAGGGTCGAATGGCGAATTCGCCGGACAGTCGATAGAACAGCCCGCGGCGGCTGATGCCGATCATCTCGGCCATCTCCTCGGGCTTCATCTTCAGCTCGGCCATAGCGTCGCGCAGCTCGTCCTTTGTCATGCGGGATCTCCGTGGTGGGCGCGACGGGCGCGCCCGGTGGATTACTTGGCAGGAGCCTCGAGACTGAGCAGGCTGCTGATCCTCTCCTGAATGATCGCCACGCGCCTGGCGGACTCGGCGCGCTCGCGCTCGATGGCGGCCTTGAGGCCATCAATCTGGGCATTGACCAGCACTTCCTCGCTGGGGGCTCTCACCTCGATCTCGCGCGTTTCCAGGTAGATGCGCACGTCGCCAGATTCCGTCGTCTCCACCTCGGGCTCGTCGTCGGGGCGGTAGTTGCGCGTGGCGATATGGTACTCGCCGCTCCAGGAATACTTGACCAGGTAGATGTGCAGCGTGGTCTTCAGGGTGCGGTTGCTCATGTCGGTCTTCCTCATGGTAGATGGGCGCCGTCTCGGGTGGCGCCATTACACCTTAGCGCATACGTGCAGACTTTGCACTATCCATGGCGCAAAAAAATACCCCCTTACGTGCGCAAAGGGGTATTTCCCAGGCTATCTAGCCCCAGCGATCATCGGCATCCGGCGGCGGCTGGGCGTCGAGATAGCGACCGGCGGCGAGAGCTGCAAACTTTGCATGAGACAAGTTGGCGGCGACGCGGACGGTGGTGACGCTGCCCTCGCGGTTCTTGGCCACGCCGATCTCGGCAATGCCCTTGTCGGCGGTGTCCGGGTCGTACACCTCGTCGCGGTACAGGAACAGGATCACGTCAGCTTCCTGCTCGATGACGCTCGACTCCTTGAGGTCGGACATCATCGGGCGCTTGTTGGGTCGCTGCTCCAGGGCGCGGTTGAGCTGGGACAGCAGCACCACGGGGCAGTCGAACTCCTTCCCGATCGCGTTGAGCCCCTCGACGATCTCGCCGATCGCGCGGTCGTGACGAGCCCCATAATCGCCCTCGGCGCGCATCTTCTGCAGATAGTCGATCATCACCAGGCCGACGTAGCCGTGCCGGTCGTGGATCTCCTTCACTCGGGCGCGAACGTGGCTGACGGTCTGCGTAGGCCGGTCGTCGATGTAGAGCGGCGCGTCCTTCAGCAGGTTCACGGCGTGGGTAAGGCGCGGCCAGTGCTCGTCCCGCATGTGGCCGGCAGGGTCTTTGATCGCCTGGATGGGGAGGTTGCCGACGCTCGCCAGCAGACGCTCCAGGATCGCATCCTTGGGCATCTCCAGACTGCCCATGTAGACCGGCGTGGGGATCGGCTTGAAGTCCGGGCCGATCCGCGACACTGCGGCCCCGGCGATCGTCACCAGGAGCGAGGTCTTGCCCATACTCGGGCGAGCGCCCACCACGGTCAGGCCACGGCGCAGCCCCATGATGGCCCGGTCCAGGTCGCCGATACCTGTGGTCAGCCCCATCGCCTCCTCCTCGCCGTTGAAGCGGCGATCCAGGCGGTCGATCACCGGGCCGAGGCTGGCGCCGGCGATCTCGAGGGTATTGGCGCCGGCGCGCAGGCAGGCGTCGATCTTCGCCTTGCTGGTGCTCACCACCTCGTGCAGCGGGGTCTCCCGGCTGCGGGCCAGCTCCTCCAGCTCGAGGACGGTCTCGGCGATCGCGCGGCGCTGGGCCAGGTCGGCCACGACGTTGGCGTAGGTCATGGCGTGGTCGGCATTGGGGACGGTGCGGGCGTAATCCGCCAGCGCAGCGAGCCCGCCCACCTCCTCCAGCACGCCGGCATGTTCCAGGCTCTCGGAGACGGTCACCAGGTCCGCGGCCTGGCCACGCCGCACCAGGGTAACGATCGCGCTCCACACGGCACGGTGGCTGGTGATCGCGAAGTCGTCGGGGCGGACGGCGGCGGCCACGTCGGGAACCACGGCATTGTTGAGCATCGCCGAGCCGATCAGCGCGGTCTCGGCGTCATGGCTGTAGAGCATCAGTCACGTCCCCGGTAGCTGTCCCAGTTGAAGGCAATCGCGCGGCAAGTGTCGCGCAGACGGTCCCATCCGCGGCTGTCGAACCACGTCTTGAGCTGGGAGAGCGTCAGGTTGGTCACCAGGACGGTGGCGGTCATGTCGTCGTAGCGCCGGCTCAGGATCTGCGACAGGAAGGCCACGTCATGCTCGGTTCCGCTGCCCACGCCGATCTCGTCGATGACCAGCAGGGCGGGGGCGGCCAGCTCCTCCAGGATGTCGCGCTCCGTCTCCTCGCGGGTGGTGTACATGGCGCGAACGCGGCGGAACAGGTCGGCGGCGGTCGCGTAGCGGGCCGGCAGTCGGCGCTCTCGGGTGACGTGGTGAACCAGGGCGCAGGCCAGGTGGGTCTTGCCGGTGCCGGTGGTGCCCTGCAGTAGCAGCCCAGCGCCCTCCAGTAGGCCATCGCCGATGGCGTAGTCCCACACTCGCATGAAGGCCGCGTCGGCAGGATCGCCCGGGGTCGCGTCGTAGCTGTCAAAAACGCTCTGTGCGTGGCGACGAGGGATACCCGCTACCTTGGCCAGGGCCTCACCCCTTGCGCGGCCCCTGTAGGCCTCCTCGGCGGCCAGGGCGGCGTTGTCCATGGTCATCACGGCCTCGCGGGCGCAGACGGGGCAGCCTGTCCACTTCGGTTCGCCAAGGGTGATCAGGATCGCCTCGTAGTCGCCGTGGGTGGCGCAGTGCTCCGGGCGGGTCTGCACCACACCCATGCCTTTGGTCATCATCCGCGCGTCCTCCTCGGCTCAGGGGCTATGCGCCCGTCGCCAGCCATCATCGGGTCGCCCTCGTGATCCAGGCTGTTCAGGTTGTGCATCGGTCTGGCGGCTCGCCGGGTGTCGCGCCCCGGCACAATGTCATCCTCCCAGCGCTCGCCGTTGAGGTAGGTGGTCGGGTGCATCTTGTCGAAGCCTAACTGGCAAGCCGCCAGGCGCTCGCGGATGTCGTCGGCCAGGCTTTTCGCGAACGCGAGGGGGTCCGCCTTCTCCTTGGCCAGCTTGAGGAACCTGGACCTGGCCGCCTTCTTGCCGGTCTTCACCATGCCGGCTGCCCAGAAGATCGCGAAGGCCTCCTCCAGCTCCCCCACCGCGTCCGCCTCGCGCTCCCCGCCCAGCAGGTCGCCGTCAGGCGACGAGGGGGTAATCTCTGCAGTAGTCTCTGTTGTAGTCTCTGTAGATGATGGGCGCTTTCCGACCTCACTGTTGGGCTGGTTTGCGCCAGCCTGTTGGGCGCAATCCGCCCTACTTGTCGGCACGTCATCGCCGAGCGCCATAAGGGCCTCGTCCAGGGCGTCATGGTCGACCTTGAAATACAGGCGGCAAGGCAGGCCGCGCCGATCCTCGAGCAAGAATCCCGCCTGCTTGAGGCGCTTTCTGGCCGTCTCCTGCTCGCGGCGGGTAAGCCCAGTCTCCTCCTCCCACTCGTCACGGTCCTTGTAGAACCAGCCGCCACTGCCGGCGCGCGTCGACCAATAGACGGCCTGGCTCAACATAAGGGCGCCAGTGACGCCCACGCCAAGGCGAACGTAGGTGCGCTGGAAGGCGATAGGTCGATCCATCAGTCTCGAGATGCTCATGAGGTCACCTCCTCGCCGTCTTCATCGACAAACTTCCAAGAGGGCGTCATCTCCAGCACGACGCGCAGATCGGCGAGGCAGGAAGGGCACTCGAAATCACCCTCATCGCCATCTGATTCGGTAGGGAACTCGCACCCACTTCCGCGATGCCATATTTCATCGGCGTCAAACAAGTAAGCGCAGTGCGGACATGCGGGGTATTCGTGGCTCATAACTACCTCCTTGGGTGTGGAGGCAGGTTGCGGTGCGCAAGGTGGGCCGGATATGATGTCCGGGCACCGTTTCCCTACGCTGCAACCTGCCCTGCCCCTCCTAGTCCTGGCCCGGACGATCATGGAGGGGGTTTCTCGTTTCTGGGGTCACCACTCTAGCGCGAGCCTGGCGTACTCGGCTATGCACATCGCGTCGGCCAGGCCATCCTGCGGCACCTTGCACCTCCCGGGGATCAGCTCGACCGCCGGGTAGGCGCGCTGCACGAAGGCGATGGCGGCGGCCTTGTCCTTCTTGGTGCCCCTCAACACCTTGTCTTTCCAGTCCTGCGGGCGCACCAGGCGCACCGGGTAGCCCATCGCCTCCAGGGCGCCGGTGATCCGGCCATGGTTGGTGCCCTGGGTGGCACCGGACTGTGCCGACTGCCCCGGGCGGATACCGAGCCTCTCGACCATCACGCACGCCACCCCGAGAGGCGGCGGCAGCAGGGACAGGAGCGCGCGCACGGCGACTTCCTTGCCCTGGTGCGGCAAGGGCATGGCCCACCGCTCGTCGCGGCTCAGGAGAGCGATTCCGCCGGATAGGCCGTAATCGATTCCGATGAAGATCATAAATGCCTCCATGAATTGCCACACCGAATCCCGTTTACAACATGCGTACTCATCCCCAGCACGGCGGCTATGTTCTTGCTGGTGGCTCCTGATCCAGCGAGGCGCTTTGCCATGTAGGCCTGAAAATCGCTAACAGAGGCCCTGGGGTGCCGAGCCCCCTTAAAGTGCGTGCCGTGCTCCTCTTTGTGCGCGCAGTTTTCTTGATGCGTCACCCAAGCTAGGTTCCGGCGAGCGTTATTATCCCGAGATCCATCCAGGTGCGCCGCCTCCATTCCTGGCGGGCAAGGCCCCTCGAAGGCCTCAAGAACAAGGTGGGAGACAAAGCGGCTTCCTTCCCAGCTCCGCAGGCTCTGCCCAACGCGAAGGTAGCCGTCCTTGTCGCGGCCCGGATTTGCGATAACTCCGGGCCGATGTTTTGACATGGCGATCACTCGCCCGAGACTTGATACCCAGGTGCGATCCCCGACCTGCCGAAACTCCTCACCCTCCATGGCCAGTAAGGCGACGCCCTCTGAAAACCTCTCGGGGTTACGGCTCCACCCCTGGTGGGTCACCATCGACTTTATCGTCGTGGCCTTGCGATCGACAGCTCTCCCAATATCTGGAAGCGACAGCCCGATCTCGTAAAGCTCTCTGGCTTCGTCATGCCAGTCGGACGAATATCGTTCTCTCATGACTCCTCCTAATCTCCCAGGCGCTCGTGGTGGCGGTCGGCCAGTAGCTCATAGGCCACGGCCATCGCGGCATCGATCAGCTCGCGCTCGGCGGCCTCCACCATAGGGGCCACCAGGACGTGGCCGTGGAGCGACGGCGGGTAGATGATGTGCTGGTGGTGGTTGCCGTCCACGGTGGTCGTATTGGGGGTGTGGTAGGGCTTGTAGGCGTGGCCGGCCCGGGCCAGCCGCACGCCGGCCTGGCTCGATATGGTGATCATGGGGTGAAGTCCTCCAGGGTCAGGATGCCGCGCATCACCCGGTTGCGGATGGTGCGGGACAGGGCGCGCAGCATGTACCACTCACGGTGCGCGTACTCGCCGGGCGGCCAGGCGCTGCTGGGGCCATCCAGGACTCGGTGACATTCACTGCAGCAGTCCGCGCCGGCGGTGTCGTCGACCTTGGTGCTGGTGCCCTTGCCCTCAATCGGCAGGTGCGCCAGCACCGTCGTCGACGGGTTATGCGTACAGACGCCGAGGATCTCCAGCGTGCAGGGCTGCCCGGAGGCAGCCTTGCGGTACTTGCTGGAACGGATCTTCGCGGGGTTATGCTCCGGCGCCAGCATCGTCACTCTCCTGGTTCAACTCGGTGCGGTTCGGGCGGCGGTATTCCATCATCTCGCACAGCGAGGCCACGATCAGGGTGGCGTGAGCGGTATTCATGGCCGCTTCCTGGCGCCAGTGGTGCAGGTCGTCGTCGACATCCTCCAGGGGGATCTCGCGCTCCGGCCAGTCAAAGCGCTTGAAGCGGAACTTGTCGGTCAGGTGGAAGTAGGCGCCGGCCAGCGACAGCTCGATCTTCTCCACCTGGAAGCCCTGGCCCAGCAGGTCGCGCACCTCCCCGTTGGCGATGTCGAAGTCCTTGTAGGTCACCTTCTCGACGGGCTCGCCCTCGGCCTTGCGGGCCAGGGTCAGGTTGGTGCCCACGCCGAAGCGCACGAAGCCATCTGGGTCGCCGTTGAGGTGGTTCAGCAGCCGCGGCTTGAGCCCCTTGGTCCGACTGGTGACGTGGATGGTCTGCGTCTTCACCGACTCGCAGGCATGGACCAGCTCGCCGATCACGGCCTGGGCCACGGACTCGCTGGTAGTGTCGACGAACAGCAAGGCCTGCTCCTCGTGGTAGTAGGCGCGCACATAGCTGGTCTTGATCAGCGCCACCTCGAGGAGGCCGGCCAGCACGCTCTCCTTGATGTCGGCCTTCTCGATCCGATTCGGGCGGCGACCGCGGCTCTCCTCGAACGCCTCGACCTCCTTCTCGACCTCGGACTTCACGATCGACGCCGGCACCAGGCGCTCGTCGATCCGGTAGCGAAGGGCATAGCCCGCGTCGGGCAGGGGCTCGACCAGATTCTCCCCCTTCAAGGCGACGAAGCCGCCGTTCTTGCGCTCCATGGAGTACAGATCGCGCCACGGACGCTGCTCCAGGTGGAGGGTGAGATCCGCGGCGGAAGGCAGGTCGGCGGCGAACACAATGGCGTTTTTCATGGGGTTTTCCTCTCAGGTGTAGGACAGCAATTGCTCGGCGGCAGCGTCAGCCGCCTCGGGGCTCTCGAAGTGCTGCTTCAAGATCAGTGACCAGCAAGTGTCGAAGATCGCCTTGTACATCCGGGCGAACTCCTCCTCGTCCATCTTGGCGAAGGACCAGGACTTGGCGACGCGGCGCGGGCCAGCAGGGGAGATCACGGTGTCGTAGAAACCCGCCTCTACGGTCACGAACTCGCGGAAGGCGCCAATGTCCTTAGCGAACTCGAAGTCCTGGCGGTGCTCGTTGAGGCCGCGCAGGAAGTCGGTGCAAAGGCCGGACACCGCCTCCTCGGTCAGGCCGCGGCGGATCAGGTAGTCGTGGAGCTGGCGCACGGTGTGGCGCTCCACGTTGGTCAGGTAGTTGGTGGGCTGCCAGTAGTCGAAGGCGAGCTTCAACAGGCTGAACGCCTTGCGATGAAACGCCTCGTTGCGCGGCACGACCACCCGGGCCTTGAGCGCCTTCCCCTCAGGCAGCTCGCGCAAGGCGTCCAGGCCCTCGGCGTCGACGGCCACCAGCATGTCTCCGCGGCGCTGCAAGCGCAGGGTCTTAGCCATCGCCGTCCACCCCCGCCAGGATCGCCAGGGACTCAGGGGCATCCACCCCGACCTGCTGGTGCAGGCGCACCATCGAACGAGCCAGGATCTTGGTGTTGGCGTCCTGGATCGAGGATGACCTGGCGGTGGGGCACAGCCACTCGTAGCCCTCGATGCGCCGGATGCCGTCGAGGTTGTTGCGCGTCATCTCGATCCCGGTCTCCTTCGTGATCACGTCGATCACGTCGATCGGGTTCATCCCCTCGAAGCGAGAGCGGTAGGCATCCAGGTGCCGGGTGACGCGGATCAGTTCGGCACTGGTGAGCTTGTTGGTGCGTTTGGTCATGGGGCGTTCCTCTCGGGCTGTATATCAGATTTCTCTAAAATGGAATCTCGTCGTTGAAGTCATCGAAGCCACCCGTCGAAGGGACGCCATAGTTACCGTCCTGCTGCTGGCCGCCTTGGCGCGCCCCACCCTGCTGCTGGCCGCCGCCGTAGAGGGCGGCACCCTGCTGGCCGGGTGATTGCTGTTGATACCCGCCCTGCTGGCGGCCCTGCTGGTCGCCCGCCGGGCGGCTGTCGAGCATCTGCATGTCGCGGATCTTGACCTCGGTGCTGTAGCGGTCGGTGCCGTCCTGGGCCTGCCACTTGCGGGTGTGAAGGCTGCCCTCGATGTAGAGGCGACTGCCCTTCTTCACATACTGCTGGATGATCTCGGCCAGCTTGTCGAAGGCATTGCACTTATGCCACTCGGTGCGTTCCTGGCGCTGTCCGCTCTGCTTGTCGGTCCAGGTGTCCGTGGTGGCCAGGTTGAAGTTTGCCACGGCCACGCCGGAGGGCAGGAAGCGCACCTCGGGGTCTTGGCCGACGTTGCCGATCAGGATGACTTTGTTGACGCTGCGTGCCATGAGAATGGCTCCTTGCTGGTGAGTGTTCGGACAGCTTAGACTGAGCCTGTAGCAGTTGACAAGAGGAACCGTTGCTCCATAATCAGGAAACAAGGAACGCATGTGGCATCCCGCAGCGTCCCGGGGCATCCCCAGACATTCCACCCGAGAGGAGAAGCGCCATGCAGCGTGACATCATCGACTTCACCACCGAGGCCGCCTGGCTCGCCGAGCGCGAGAAGGACGTGACCTCCACCGAGATCGCCGCCCTGTTCGGCGTCTCGCCCTACGCCACCCGCTACCAGCTCTGGCACCGCAAGACCGGCCAGCTCGAGGCCAGCTTCGAGGGCAACGAGCGGACCATCTGGGGAAATAGACTCGAGGCCGCCATCGCCTACGGCGTCGCCGAGGATCTCGGCCTGGTCGTCGAGCCGTTCAAGGTCTACGTCCGGCTGCCCGAGCACCGCCTGGGCTCGTCGTTCGACTTCAAGATCACCGGACTGGTGGACGGCGCCGAGGAGAACGAATACCGCGACCTGTTCCGCCAGCACGGCCCCGGCGTTATGGAGGTAAAGAACGTCGATGGCCTGGTGTTCCGGCGCGGCTGGATGGACGAGGACGGCGACGTGGAGGCCCCGGCGCATATCGAGTTCCAGGTGCAGCACCAGTTGCTGTGCGCCGGCATGGCGTGGGGCATTGTCGCCCCGCTGATCGCTGGCAACACGCCGCGCCCCTTCTATCGCCTGGCCGATAGCAGCGTCCACAAGGCGATCCTCAAGGTGTCCAGCAATTTCTGGGCGAGCATCGAGGCCGGCAAGGCCCCCGACCCGAGCTACGCCGAGGACGCCGATACCATCGCCACGCTGTTGCTCAACGATGACGGCGAGACCCTGGACCTCAGCGACAACGATCGTTTCGACGAGGTGTGCGCCGCCTACAAGGCCGCCGCTGCCGACGAGAAGGAGGCAGAGAAGCGCAAGCAAGCCGCCAAGGGCGAGATCCTGGACATCATGGGCACCGCCGCCGCGGCCCGCGGGACGAGCTTCAAGGTCAGCGCCAAGACCCGCAAGGGCAGCCCCGGCAAGACGATCACCCCCGAGATGGTGGGCGAGGTGATCGGCGCCCGGAAGGCCACCCGTTACCCGACCGTCAGCGAGGTGAAGTGATGAACGATCAGACCCAGCACCAGGAGCAGCCGTCGCGCCAACTGAGCCCCGTCGCGATGTTCAAGCGCGATCTGGTGAAGCGCAAGGACAGCTTCAAGGAGCAGCTCCCGCCGGACATCACCCCCGATCGCTTCATCTCGGCGGCCATGTCGGCGGTGCAGCACAACCCGGACCTGCTGAACGCCGATCTGGGCTCGCTGTTCAACGCGCTCAACAGCTCCTGCCGGGACGGCCTGCTGCCCGACAACCGCGAGGGCGCGCTGGTCATCCACAACACCAACGCCGCCAAGAAGGGGCAGCCCGCCTTGTGGGTAAAGCAGGTGGCGTGGATGCCCATGGTCAAGGGCGTGCTCAAGAAGATCCGCCAGTCCGGAGAGGTCCGCACCATCACCATGGGTGTGGTCTACCAGGGCGAGGAGTTCGACTACTGGATCGACGACGAGGGCGAGCACCTGACCCACCGGCCCAGCTACGAGGTTGAGCGCACCGACCAGAATATCCGCCTGGCCTACGCCATGGTCCGGCTGGCCGACGGGGATCTCCAGGTCGAGATCATCCCCAAGCTGGAACTCGAGAAGATCCGCGCCGCCAGCAAGACCGGCGCCAAGGGCTACGGCCCCTGGAAGGACTGGTACGCGCAGATGGCCAAGAAGTCAGCACTGCACCGCCTGGCCCCCAAGCTGCCGATCCGCTCCGAGCTGATCGAGATGATCGAGCGCGACAATGAGCTCTACGACCACGATCAGCGCCAGGAACGTGACATCACCCCGCCGAAGCCCCAGAAGGGCAAGTCCAGCCGCCTGGCGGCGCTGGTCGGCGACGACGAACAGGAGCCCGAGGATGACGGACACTACGAACCCGCCCCCCAGCCTGACGCTGGATGAACTGGCGGAACGCTGGAACGTGACCCGGCGCACGCTGAGTAACTGGCGTCGCCAGGGTCGCCCGATGCCCCAGCCGTGCCGCTGGCTGGGCAACAAACCGCTTCGCTACCTCCTCAGCGACATCGAGGCGTTCGAGGCCAAGCACCGATAGCTACCGACGAGAGGAAGCACCCATGACCACCGATACCGCCAAGGTCGAGATCGTCCGCGACGAGGAAGGCGTGAAGATCGCCCAGTACAACCGCACCGAGGCCGCCCTTGCCGAGCTAGAGCGGCAATACCAAGGCGTTGAGTTCGAGGTCGCCACCCCGAGCGGCATGAAGGAGGCCAAGGCGGCGCGCAAGGAGCTACGCGAGCTTCGCGTCAACCTGGAGAAGAAGCGCAAGGCGCTCAAGGCGCCGGTGCTCGACTACACCCGCGCCCTGGACGGCCAGGCCAAGGACATCACCGCCAGGATCGAGGCCCTGGAGCTGCCGATCGACGAGCAGGTGAAGGCAGAGGAGCAGCGCAAGGCCCGCGAGAAGGCCGAGGCCGAGGCCGCCGAGCGCGCGCGCATCGACGCCCACCGCCGGGTGATCGAGGCGATGCGCAGTGCGCCGCTGGCGATGATCGGCGAGGCATCCGACACCATCCGTCAGGCGTTCCAGTCTCTCCAGGCGACCGATCTCACCGGGCTCGAGGAGTTCCAGTCCGAGGCAGCCCTGGTGAAGGACGAGGCGGCCGGCAAGCTGCACGAGCTGCTGACGCAGACCCTCGAGCGCGAGGAGGCTGTCGCCCGGGAAGCCGAGGCCCGTCGCCAGCGCGAGGCGAAAGAGGCCGAGGAGGAGGCAGTCAGGTCCGCCGAGCTGGAGGAGCTGGAGGAGCTGCGGCGCTTCAAGGCGCAGCAGGAGGCCAGGGAACTCGAGGCGCGCAGGATCGCCGCCGCGGTGCCGGTCGCCGACAGCGAGCCCAAGCCCGAGGCCGTCGCTGCGCCCGAGCCCGAATCTGCCCCGCAAGAGGCGTACTTCGATGTCACCGTGGAATGGTCGGGCTACAGCCGGGGGCGCACCCTCTATCGCGTGACGGCAGCCACCGCCGAGGAGGCCATGGAGCGCTGGTCCGAGGGCGAGTTGATCGAGCGCACCGTAGTCCGCGACGACACCGAGGGGCAGGTGTTCCTCGTGGAGCCCAGCGACGCACTGGCAGCGGCGGGAGGTGTGTGATGACCCGTTATCAGCCCGGCAACTGCCCGGCGTGCGGAAGGCCGGTGGCCGCGAAGGCCGGGCATCCGCCGCCCAAGTGCCTCGACTGCGCGCACGACGAGATGATCGGGGTCGACCCCTCGGTACTGAGCACCTATCACACGACCCCTCAGGCCGCGCAATGGGTGGCCGACAGGATGAAGGAGCTGGAGGCGCAGCGAGACGAGGTCATCGAACAGCGCGACGCCCTGGCGGCGCTATGCGGAGCTGCGGCCGTTGTTCTAGAGAGAACCGCGAACGACACGCTGGACGGCAGGAATATGGCGAGACGGCTGCGCGGAGTGTCGGACACCAGCCTCGCCCGCCTCAAGGCGCAGTGGCAGGCGGAGGCCATGCAAGCCACTGCCGACGCCATCCGGTACGAGTATGAAGGCGAGGTTCATCGGGACCGCATTGCAGACTACGCGGACGACATGGCCGACGAACTACGCCGCCAAGCTGAGGGGGATGCATGATGATGGGAGGCACTCTAGAGGGACAGCACCAGCGCACCGTCGAGCTGATCGAGCATCTGCTCGACACCGGCGAGTTAACCCTCCATGGGCTCCTTTACCTGCTCCATGACACGCAATCAACAGGCAATATAAAACGGCTGGCGGAAATAGCTTTGACCCGACCGTGCAAGCTCTACCGCCAAGCCGAGGAGCTGGGCGATGCCTAAGCTCACGCCGATCCCGCCCGCCAAGCGCGTGCTGATCGCGGAGCTCCTCGGGCGCGGCATGAAGGTGCGCGAGATCGCCGACAACCTGGGCTACACCTATGGTCAGGTGAAGGGAACGGTCGAGCGCTACCGGCTGCGCAAGGAGCCCGCCCCGCGAGGCACGCCGAAGTTCAACCCAGAGCAGAAGGCCAAGCTGCTGGCCATGGCCCAGCGCATGGTGCTGGACGGCAAGACCCTCCCGATGATCGCCGAGGAGATCGAGCGGGTCAGCGGCAAGCCCATCGCCAGCAACACCGTCAGGGAGTGGATGCCGGCGCACCTCACGCCCAGGATTCGCGAGAACGCCAGGACCGCCATCGCCGCCCACAGCCGCACCCGAGGGCATCATCAGCGCCAGCGGCTCAAGGCGATCATGGAGGAGAACCAGCGCCTGCGCGATGAAGTCCGCCGCCTCCGCGGCAAGCTGAATAGACTCGAGAGGACGACAACATGATGCCCGACGACTTTGATGAAGACCGCCTGACCGAGGAGGCCCTGGCGGAATACCATGAGTTCGAGGAATGGCATGGCGACAGAGTATGCTCCTGCCATATCAGCCCGCCGTGCTCATACTGCACCCATCCCGGCAACCCCATGAACCTCATCGAGGATGATGGCGCCTGGCAGAAGGCCGAGCCCGACATCATGGCGTCGATCCGCGAGGCGGCCAGGAAGCCATGACCACCAAGTACCGCATCACCTTTGCCGATGGCCGTCAGGCCACCATGCTCGACCCCAGCGGGGCCGAGATCGAGGCGGCCCTGGCCAGCGTGCAGGCGCGTTTCGGCAAGGACAGGATCAAGCACATCGAGAGGACCGATTACCATGGCATCAGTGAATCGCAGGGCGCGGCGCATGAGCCGCAAGGAGCTGGACACCATCCAGAGTCGGGCGGCCAAGCGCCTGAAGACCATGAGCTGGCGCGGCTGGATCACCCGGGACGGTGACGAGATCCACCACGTCGGGGCGTGGCAGCACCACCCCTTCACCCGCCCGGGCGACAGGGCCAGTCTGGAGAGCTACGCCGAATACGCCCCCTTCCTTTGGACCATCGAGGCGCGCATGGAGTGCGAGCGCCAGGTGGGCAGCAAGATCGAGCGCTACGCCCCCGACGCCCTGGAGGCCATGCCGGGCCAGGTGATGACCTGGGAGGAGATGAAGGTCTACGCCCTGGAGCTGATGGGCGACCTCGAGCGCCAGGTCAACAGCCGGCATATCGTCGACCGCCACTTCGTTATCCGCCCGAGGACGTGACCATGCTGATCGAGCACCCCACCACCGGCGAGGCCATCGCGGCGCGCGAACTGGCCAAGGAGGTCGGCATCAAGGCGGCGACCCTCGAGCGGCGCTGGTACAACGGCGACCGAGGCGCCCGCCTGGTGCGCCCGGTCAATCCGAACCTGGCCAGGGTTCGCGCCATGAGTGAGCAGGAGAAGGCTCGGCTGCGCGAGATGGCCGATAAGGTCGAGGCGCGCCAGCAGGAGCGCCTGAGAAAGAGTGCCGCCTGGACGCTGCTGACGGCGCCCCGTCTGGGCGACTATGCCCGCATCCTCCGAGGAGAGACCTCATGAACACGAACGACAAGAAGGCCCAGATTTACGCCACCTACCTCAAGCGCTGCCTGATAGCGATGCGAGGGGCCGAGTCGGAGGTCCAGGAGCTGATCATCCAGGGCGCCGAGGCGGTGACCCCGGAGATGTGCATCGAGGCGCTGGAGGGCGAGTACGACGAACTTGAGCGCCGGCAGATGACCCCGACCATGGAGGCGATCATCCAGGCGGTTCACGACGAGGCTGGCAAGGCCCACGACGGAGAGGGCGGCGGCAGCATCGTGGTGCGGGTGCCGCTCATTGAGTACGAGGCCCTGTGCCAGGAGGAGGCCGACCGCGAGGCGATGCTGGCCGGTCAGCCGGACTAGCGAGGATCGGGACGCTGGCGGATCTCGTCGTAGAGGTTCGCCGGCTTGCCGTGGTCGCGGTCCAGGGCCTCCTTGAACTGACGGAACAGGTCGGCGGCGAGGTCGTTGCCCCAGCGCTTCACCGCCCACTCGGCGAGGATGACGAGCACGTTCATCACGAAGCGCTCGGTGAGCATGGCGGCGAGGCTGGTGGCGATCACGCGGGCGGCAACGGCACGAATCATGGGATACCTCTCAGACGGTAGATTCCAGGGCGGCGCTATGGCGGTCGTAGGCCGCCGCCATGCGCTTGTCGTAGGCGTTCTTGGCGTATTGGGTTACTATGGGTCTACAACGGACCAGCAAGGATGTGTTATGAAAACTTCTGGGATCATCAACAGGTATCTCGCAGAAGGAAAATTTCCTGAATCCAGCTTCATCGTGGAGTTTGACCCAGAGGTCCATTACCTGGGAAGGCTTTGCCGGAGAGGCCATGATCACGATGGGACCGGGCTCAGCGTGCGTCACAGAAATCATAGGAATTGTCTTATATGCATGCGCTTGAATGCCTTTGTTTGGCTCTCGGAGAACCGGGACAAGGCCAGGGCGACGCAGCGAGAATACGAGGCGACGGAAAGAGCAAAGAAACTTAGAACTCGAGCCGTCGCCAGATGGAAGGAAAAGCCAGAGAGTGTAATCCACAGTCTGGTATGGGGCGCGCAGCAGCGTAGCAAGAAGAAAGGCCTGCCATGCGACATAACCCCAGAATATGCAAAGCAGCTGCTCCGTGAGCAAGAATCTAGATGCTATTGGACGGGCGTTACCCTCCTCTTTTTCGGCCCCCCCAGACACCCGCTCAAGCCGTCTCTTGATCGAATAACCCCAGAGAGAGGGTACACGATAGGAAATGTCGTTATCTCCAGCAATTTCGCTAACCGGGCTCGAGGAGAGCTCCCTCCTTCCCAGTTCGCCGAGATCATGCGAGGCGTGATGAATGCCGATCATAGGCTTGCTCCATCTTCTCGTCGTATAGATTGGCCCGATAGTTAGGCCCGTTGTAGAGTCGCGCCACGGTCGCCCAGTCCAGGCGCTGCAGGGCGCGATGCAGGCCGGGCTCGGCCTTGATGAAGCGCACGAAGGCATCGAGCTGTCCGCCCTCGTCCTTGCGCATGGCGTCCATAAAATCTACAGCGCTACTATAACCAAGCCGTTCATGGTGTAGACCGAGGATCTGGAACAGCCCCCAGCTCGCGCTCTCGATGGCCGACTCGGGGTGGATGCTCCAGGCCAGGCCGATGCGCGGCCACTCCCGGGCGTTGCCCAGATAGCCCCCGGCGGCGGCGCTGACGATCTCCGGGTGCGCCTTCTGCCAGGGCGTCGGGTCGAGCCCGTGATGGGTCAGGCGCCGGCGCATGATATGGCGCTCGAACAGGATCACCACGCGCCCGTCGGGCAGGAAGCCATTGCCCCGGCTCTCGACCTCGTTGATCGCCAGCACCGCGGCCAGCTCGACGTTGAGATCCTGGGCGGCGCGCTCGATGTCGCTGCGGCGCAGCAGGCGGCCAGTGTCCTTGCTGGCCAGCGCGGCCAGGGTCTTGGGGCCGACGATACCATCGTCCACCAGGTTGACGCTGCGCTGAAAGGCGCGCACCGCCGCGTCGGTGGCCGGGCCGAACACCCCGTCATCCTTCAGGCGTGGGCTCGCCCCCCGTTCGTTCAGGGCGCGCTGTAGCGCCGCGACGTTTTCCCCGCGGTCCCGAATGCGCATCATCGGTGAGACCTCCTCGATGCAAGCATCTTGATGTGGAAGATGATGTTGAGCAGCACCACCAGGTCGAACAGGTGCCAGGCCTGGGTGGTGAAGGTGGCGTAGGGGGATTGCTGGGCCATGTAGTGGGAGTTGATCATCAGCAGGTAGACCACCAGCACCAGGCTGTCGCCAACGATCGGCTCGGAGCAGCGTCGCGGCGGCATGGCCTTGAGTGCGTAGATCACCATCACCAGGCCGATGACGGCGATCACCATGTTGACGTAGCCGAAGAAGCTCATTTTCCCCTCCATACCGAGAGGATCGCGCGCAGCGAGCCCACCGGGTCTTCCTTGAAACGACGACCGAGGTTCAGCAGGCCGAGGAACAGGTGATCCGCCTGCAACACCACCAGGCCGAGAATGACCCCCTTGGTGCCCACGCCGAGCGTTTCGTCGGGAATATCGGAGAGGTAGAGGTTCATGAGGCCGCCGACCAGGGCGGCCACCGACAGGTGCCTGACCCAATCCCCCCAGCTCGCCTTGGCCTCCGACCAC
>WPCG01168758.1_pt1 | contig 61084 bp, 42 predicted proteins | sample 5403311 | NCBI WGS metagenome assembly WPCG01 (sample SAMN12869467, study PRJNA574797) | sludge metagenome | isolation source: wastewater treatment of Control | place: China:Beijing | collected 2019-05-17
GGCCTCGGCGGCGGCGAGCGCGGGGTCGCCATGGAGGTTGAGGTGGGCGCCGACCGCCACCGCGATCAGCTTGCGGTCGTTGTCGCCGCCGGCTTCGCGCAGCAGCGCCAGGCCGAGGTTGGCCTCGAGCGGGCGGCGCGCGGCCTCGAGCACGCTCACCCCGTGCAGGCTGGAGACCTGGGTCGCGGGATCCATCTGCGAGGCGCCCGAGGCGTCCTTCATCGTTTCGCGCGGGAACACCGCGCCGACCTGTTCGGCCAGCCGGGCGATCTGGCTGCGGTAGGGCTCGATCGCCGGCACCACCGGCAAGTCGAGTTGCGGCGGCAGCGCGATGCCGAGATTGGCGCCGAACCAGGGCTTGAGCTCCATTGTGCCTTCGGGCTCGAAGTCGGGCAGGGTGGCGTTGGCGCGCATCACCGCGGTGAGCGCGGCGGGAATGTGGGCGATGTTGGTGACCACCGCGCCCTTCGCCGAGAACACCGGGTTATCGGGTGTGTACAGGCCGTCGACGCCGAACTTGTCCATGAACCAACGTTCCTTGGCGGCGGCATCGTCCTCGCCGCCGGCCATCGCCCCGGCATGGCCGACCGCGCGCGTCAGCCGCGACTTCCAGCGTCCGACCACGCAGGCCACCACCGGCTTGGTGAACTCGGCGTCGCGCTCGTAGTAGCCGCCGGGCTCGCAGTACAGCACCGCGGCCTTGCTGCGCGCGTCGTTGGCGAGGGCGAAGGCGAACTCCGGCGCGGCATAATGGATGTAGACGTCCTTGCCGCTCGACACCAGCGTGGTCGTGCCCCAGCCCGCCATGCGCAGGTACTGGGCGATGGTGGTGGTGAAGCCGCCCGAGTTCGACAGTACCGCGATCGAGCCGCGGCGCAGCGTGTCCGACGGGTTGTCGCCGCCCAGCGCGCCGCCGATGCGCACCTGGTTCCACGAATCGGCCACGCCCAGGCAGTTGGCGCCGAAGATGTCGATGCCGTGCTGCTGGCCCATGGCGCGGATCTCGCGTGCGTCATGCACCGAGATCTTCTCGGTGATGATGAAGACCTTCTTCAGCTCCGGATTCACCCGGATCAGCTCGGCCACGCCGTCGCGCGCCGCCGACGGCGGCAGATAGACCACGCCGCAATTGAAGCGGTGGCCATCGTCCAGCCCCTCGCGCACGCTGTTGTACACCGGGACGTTGCCGAGGGGGGTCTCCAGCACCTGGCCGCGGCGGCCCGGCGAGGTGCCGAACACCACGTTGCCGCCCGACCACGCATGGCCGACCGGCGTGACCTCGCTGGATTCGCCGCCGAGGATGTTGAGCACGCACACCCGGTCGTGCCGGGTCGCGATGTGGGCCAGCGAACTGATGCCCACGTAATACTTGAAATCACCAACGCCTTGTTGGTACATGGCTGTCTCCTTGGAATCGGGGGTGTCAGGGCTCAGGCGGCGGTGGCCGCGGGGGCGAGCCCCAGGCGCGCGGCGACGGCGTCGCGGCCGCCGGCCTTCATCCATTCATTGGCTTCGCGGGCGTAGTCGACCACCTCGCTCATCGCCGAATCGAAGCCGAACAGGCGGTAGGGCAGGCCGAGCGCCTCGCAGGTGTCGCGCAGCACGCCCATGCCGCGCACCAGGTTCGGCCCGCCGCGGCCGGCGACCACGGTGAGCGGCGTCGGGCCATGGCTGCCGAAGTGCTCGCGCAGCGCGTCGGCCATGGCGCGGAAGGTCTCGTGGATGTCGGTGTTGTTGGACTTGCCGCCGATGATGAAGAGCACGTTGGCCTGACGCAGCCAGTGCTTGAAGCAGATCGACGCCACCGACTTCATCTTCTCGTAGGGCGGGTTGCCGCCGAAGTCGGACGAGATGATGGCGTCGTCGCCGAGCATCTCGGTGACCAGCGAGTTGGCGCCGCCGCCGAAGGTGGGGGCGAGGATGGTGCCGCCGGCGTTGATCACGTAGACGTCGCTCTGGCCCTGGTGGGTGCGCAGCTGATTGATCTCCTGCTCGAAGTCGGAATAGTCCACTGCGAACAGGTGGGCGGGCAGGTTGAGCCGGTGCCAGCGCGGATCGTCGCGGTCGAAGCCGCACTTGAAGTCGCAGGCCACCGGCGTAAGCCGGCCGCGACGATCGGGGCGCATGCGGATCGGGTTGAGCTCGAGGGTGGTCATGCCGAAGTCGTGATACAGCTCCCACAGGCGCGGCAGGTGCTGCACCAACGGCGAGATGATCTGCTTGGGCGCGCCGATGTCGGCGAGCGCGTTGGCGACGACGAAGGCCTTCAGGCCGGTGAGCGGGTCGAAGGGCACGCGTGCGACCTGCGACTTGTCGAGCTCCTCGATGTCGACGCCGCCGCGGTGGGTCAGGGTCATGGTCGGGGCACGGAACTCGGTCGAGTCGGTGATCGAGAAATAGACCTCGTGCTCGGCCGGCACCGCAGCTTCGAAGGTGACGCCGTTGGCCTTCGCCACCTGGTGGCCGTGGCGATGCTCGACGAAGTACAGGCGCTCCTTCTCGGCCAGCGCGGTGCGCAGGTCCTTGGCACGCCCGATGAGGCCGGCCTTGCCCTTCTTGCCGACACCGCCCTTGAACAGCGGCTTGACGAAGACCGAGCCGTGACGCTCGATGAGCGCCTTGATCTGCTCCTCGCTGGCGTCCGGGCCGAGCACCTCGGCGGTGGGGAAGTCGGCGAACTGCAGCAGACGCGCGCCGTACAGCATTCCCGTGATGTTCATGTCGGGTTCTCCCGTGTGCGGTTGTCGAGGGTCAGAAGCGGTGGCGCATGCCGGCCATCATCACCCGGTGGTTGTCGCCGGCCGCCGGCGTGATGTTGCCTATTGCATAGTTGGCACCGCTCTCGTTGGAGAGCTGCGAGTAGCCGGCGTAGAGCGTGGTGCGCTTGGAGAGGGCGTGCAGGTGGTAGGCCGACCAGCCGCTGGCGTCCTCGCCGGCGGCGCCGTCCGATTCGTCGCGATCGGCATAGCTGAGCGCGACCGTGTTCGCAGGGTTCAGACGGATCTCGGCGCTCACGGCCCAGGTGCGTGCCTTGCCATTGCCGACGGTGCCGCTCTCCTTGTCCTGCGACCAGGCAAAATAGGGCTTGACGATGCCGAAGTCGTAGGCCAGGCCAACGCCGCTGGTGCGCACCTTGCCGCCGCTGGCGTCGCGCTGCACGCTCTGCGTGGTGAGCGCGCCCGAGAAGGCGCCGTTGCCGTAGAGCAGGCTGAGGCCGTGGCCGTCGCCTTCCTTGCGCGCGGTGGACGTGGTGGCGACCTTCTCGCCCAGCCAGTAGCCGGCATCGAGCTCGAAGCCGGCAAGCTTGGGCGAGCGGTACTTCACCATGTTGTCGAAGCGCACCTCGTAGGCCGGCTTTACGGCGCCGGTCTTGCGCAGCAGCAGGCCGGCGCTGCGATCGGCGTTGCCGGTGGCGTCGAAGGGGTCGAGGGCGACGAAGGCGGGTGAATACTGGCGGCCCAGGGTCAGGCGACCGAGGCTGCTCTCGAGGCCGACGAAGGACTGGCGGCCGAACAGGCGTCCGCCCTGCTCGGCGAGGCCGGTCGAGGGGTCGAAGCCGCTCTCGAGCACGAACAGGGCCTTCATGCCGTGGCCGAGGTCTTCGGTGCCACGAAAGCCGAGGCGCGAGCCGTTGAGCTCGCCGTGGTGGACGCCCTCGTAGCGCTGGTCGCCCGATCGCTCATGGCTGAGGTTGAGGTCGATGAGGCCGTAGATGGTGACGTTGGACTGGGCGAGCGTGAGCGACGGGGCAGCGACGGCGGCGGCCAGCAGGACCGATTTGGAAAGGCGTTGCATGGAAGTCTCCTCGATCTTGTGAGTGGGCGCGCCAGACACGTTGGCGCGGCCCGCATTGCAGCGCCGTCGCCTTTCGATCGCCTTTCACTGCTGCCGGTCCGTGAGGAGGATGGACCGATGACTGCGCCCGTTGCAGGGCTGTCGTCGACAATTCAGGGTGCCGGGGCGGCCCCGAGCGGCAGCTCCACTTCCACGCACAGGCCGTGCCCGCCCTCGCCGTCGCGCAGCGTGATGCGGCCATCGTGGGCGAGCGCGATCTCGCGCACGATGGCCAGTCCTAGGCCGCTGCCGTCGCTGTCGCCCTGGCCGAGGATGCGGTAGAAGCGCTGGAACACGCGTTCGCGCTCGGCCTCGGGAATGCCCGGCCCCTGGTCGCATACGCTCACCACCGCCTCGCCGTCGAAGGCGGCGACAGCGACGGTGACCGCCGAGTCGGGCGGGCTGTAGCGGATCGCGTTGTCGACCAGGTTGGAGACCATCTCGCGCAGCATTGGCGCGTTGCCCTCGATCATCAGCGCGTGGCCGATGCCTTCGTAGGCGAGGTCGATGCTGCGCTTGAGGGCGAGCGGGGCGAGCTCCATTGCTACGTCCTTGACCAGGCCGGCGAGGTCGAGCGGCGCGCGCTCGTCGATGAGGCCGTTGGCCGCCTCGGCGCGCGACAGGGTGAGCATCTGGTTGGCCAGCCTGCGCGCGGCGCGGGTGCTGCGCAACAGACTGGCGAAGGTGTTGAGCATCTCTTCCGGGTCGGTCTGGCGCAGGCCGTACTCGGCCTGGGTGGTGAGGACCGCGAGCGGGGTGCGGATCTGGTGCGCGGCGTCGGCAAGGAAGCGTCGGCGTGCGGCCAGCATGGCCGACAGGCGCTGCATGTGGTGGTTGATGGCGTCGATCAGAGGCGCGACCTCGCTCGGCACGCCGTCGGCCCGCACCGGGGTGAGGTCTTCCTCGTCGCGGTTGCGGATGTGGTCGCGCAGCGCCACCAGCGGGCGAAACGCCGTGCCGAGGGCGAGCAGCACCAGCACCGCCCCGACGGCGACCAGGGCCGACTGGCGTTGCAGGCTGGCGATGAACAGTTCGCGGGCAAGGGTCTCGCGCGCGCCGGTGGTTTCGGCAAACACGATCAGTACGGCGTCGCCGCCTTCCAGCGCGGGGTCGTACAGGCGCTTGTACATGGCGGCCATGCGCACCGTCTCGCCGCGGTAGGCGAGATCGAAGATCCTTACCATGCCCTCGCCGGCGGGCAGCGTGGGCGGGCGTAGATCGGCATAGCCGGTGACGAGCACGCCCGCGGCGTCGAACACGGCGTGGAAGATACGCTCGGCGGCGCTGTCCTCGAAGCCTTCGAAGGCAGCGTAAGGAATGTCGACCTGGATCTCGCCCTCGAGCGAGTGGGTGCGCTCGCCGATCGCTCGCACCGAGGCGGTCAGCGTGCGGTCGTAGGCTTGGTTGACTGCGTCGAGTGCGCCGCGGTAGCTCAACCAAGCACTGACGATCAGCATGAGCCCGAGCGGGGGCAGCAGCCAGCCGAGGACGCGACGGTGCAGGCTACCACCGTGGCGGCGCGACACGGCCGGTTCGACGGCTGCGGCCGCAGCCTCGCCGTCACCCTGGACGGCGGCGCCATCCGCGCGTCCGCCCTGCTCGGCCCTGGGGGCTGCGCGCATATCAGGGCGCCGGCCGTTCGGCGAGCAGGTAGCCGAGCCCGCGCAAGGTGTTGATGACGACGTCGGCGCCTTCGAGCTTCTTGCGCAGGCGCGAGACGTAGATCTCGATGGCCTCCACGCGGGCGTCGGCGTCGAACTCGAATACCTTCTGGAACAGGGCCTCGCGCGCCACCGGGCGGCCGACGCGCGAAAGCAGCACCTCGAGCACCGCCAGCTCGCGCGGGGTCAGCGCCAGCATCTGGCCGTCCACCGTCGCCATGCGGTTGGTGGTGTCGAACTCGAGCCGGCCCAGGCGCACCCGCGGCACCTGGTTGCCGGCGCGGCGCAGCAGGGCCTTGATGCGGGCCTCGAGCTCGGCGAGTTCGAAGGGTTTCGTCAGATAATCGTCGGCACCGAGATTGAGGCCTTCGACGCGTTCTTCGGTGCTGCCGCGGGCAGTCAGCACCAGCACCGGGGTGGGAGTGCTGCCTTCGGCACGGCTCTCGCGGGTGCGCAGCCGGCGCAGCACGTCCAGGCCGTCGAGACCCGGCAGGGAGAGGTCCAGGATCACCACGTCATAGCGCTCGCTGCGCAGGGCCTGGTCGGCATGGTCGCCACGCCCAAGCACCTCGAGCACGAAGCCGCTCTGGCGCAGCGAGCGCGCGACCCACTCGGCGAGTTCGGCGTGGTCTTCGACCAGCAGCAGGCGCATTGGCGTTCCGGTGAAAGTGAATCGAAAGGCGTGTCGGCGATTATCGGGGCAAAGGCGGATGGCGTCCAAGCCGCCGACTTGCAGGGAGATCGGGATATGAGAACAGTGCGGACGAGGACTGGCGACGGCGCCGTGATGGCGATGGTCCGAGCTTGCCGTGAGGCGTTGTGCGGACTGCGCGTGGCGGTTTTCGGGCTGGCCATGCTGTGTGCGGGCAGCGCCCTCGCCCGGCAGGCGCCCGATGCGCGCGAGGCGGCGGTGCGTGAAGGCGTGGTGGTCGTGTATGCGGCGGCTGACCAGGATGTGGTGCAACCCATCCTCGACGACTTCGAGGCCTTGCACCCAGGGATCCGCGTCGAATACCACGACCTGAGCTCGAACGAGCTCTACCAGCGGGTGGTGGATGAGCGTGCAGCCGGTACGTTAGGTGCCGACGTGGTGTGGAGTTCGGCCATGGACCTGCAGGTGAAGCTGGTCAACGATGGCTATGCCCAGCCCCACCGCTCGCCCGAGACCGCCGCGCTGCCGCGCTGGGCGGTATGGAAGGACGAGGCTTTCGGCACCACCTATGAGCCGGCGGCGATCGTCTACAACAAGCGCCTGCTGACTGAGGCCGAGGTACCGGACACCCATGCCGAGCTGATCCGCCTGCTCGGGGAGCAGCCTTCACGACTGCTTGGGCGCTTGGCCAGCTATGACCCTGAGCGCTCCGGCCTGGGCCTGCTGCTGCATACCCAGGATGCACAAGCCAACCCGATCGTGTTCTGGCAGCTGGCGCGCCGGATGGGCGAGCTGGGGCTGGAGCAGCACAGCTCGAGCCGCGACATGCTCGACCGTCTCGCCGCAGGCCAGCTGGTGCTGGCCTACAACGTGCTCGGTTCCTATGCGCACAAGCGCGCACGCAGCGAGGCGGTGCTCGGCGTGGTGTGGCCGCAGGACTATACCCTGGTGCTGAGCCGGGTTGCCTTCATCGCCCGCGATGCCCGCCATCCGGCCGCGGCGCGGCTGTGGCTGGACCACTTGCTGTCGCCGCGCGGACAGGCTTTGCTCGCCGAGCACCTCGGCCTGCTGCCGGTACGTGCCGATGCCGGCACGGCGGGGGCCGACAGTGCGGCTGCCCTGCTGCATGAGAACCTGCGCCATGCTTTCCGCCCGATCCGCATCGGCTCGGGACTGCTCACCTACCAGGACCAGGCCAAGCGCCAGGCCTTCCTGCGCCAATGGGACGCTGCCACACGGCCGTCCGTCGAACCCTAGATGTCGTCCTCAACACAGAAGAACAGCGGCGCTTCGTGGCGCTATGTCCTGGCCACGCTTGTGCTCGCGGCCGTCGCCGGCTGGCTGGCCGAGCGCTTCCACCTGCCGCTGCCGTGGATGATCGGTCCGCTGTTTGCTGTCGCCGCCGTGCGCATGGCCGACATCGAGCTGCGCCCGCTGCCCGGTGGTCGGCAGAGCGGGCAATGGGCGATCGGTGCCGCACTTGGCCTGTACTTCAGCCCCGAGGTCGTGGCGCAGCTGAGCCTGCATGCAGCGCTGGTGGTGGCTGCTGCAGTCGGTTCGCTCGTGCTCGGTGTCCTTTGTGCGCTGATCATGCGTCGCCTGGGTGGCGTTGATACGCCAACCGCCTTCTTCGCGGCGCTACCCGGCGGTGCCTCCGAGATGGCCAATCTCGCTGACCGCTACGGCGGCGCGGTGGATCGCATTGCCGCGGCACATGCTATTCGAGTAATGATGGTGGTGTCGCTACTGCCCTTCGCGCTCACCTTTGGTGGGGTGCACGGCAGTGATCTCTACGTGCCGATCGCCCAGGCCGTGGATGCCCGGCATTTCCCGCAGCTGGTGGTGGCGAGCCTGCTTGGCGTGGCGGCGTTCAAGCTGTTGCGCATTGCCAACGCCTGGGTGCTTGGTCCGCTGCTCGGCGTGGCAGTCGCGACGCTCGCTGGGGTTCCGCTGTCCGCCCTGCCCGTCTGGGTGGTCAACGGCGGACAGCTGCTGATCGGTTGCGCGCTGGGCTGCCGCTTCTCGCGTGCGTTCTTTCGTGCTGCGCCACGCTTCATGGCGGTGGCTGGGCTGACTGCGGTAATGTCGATCGTGTTTGCCGGCGCTTTCGCCGCTTTGCTCGCACTGGCTTCGGGGGTGCCGCTGCCGACCTTGATACTGGCGACTGCGCCGGGCGGGGTATCGGAGATGTGCATCACTGCCAAGGTGCTGCAGCTCGGCGTGCCGCTGGTCACCGTCTGCCACGTGCTGCGCGTGGTGGTGCTGACCGTGGGTGCGCAGTGGAGCTTCGGGGCGTTCCGGCGGATGGTGGAGACCTGAGCAAGGCAGTCGACCTGGGCCGGGCTGGATCAAGCTGTGGTGTCAGCGCTCAGGACGACTGCATGCCGGCCCGACTGCTTGGCGGCATACATGGCCATGTCGGCGCGACGGCGCAGGCTGTCGAGATCGGTGCCGTGGTCGGGACAGATGGCGACCCCGACGCTGCAGGACATGGGCAGCGCACCGGCGCTGGTATGCACGGGCTGCGAAATTGCGGCGAGCAGCTTGTTGCCGACCTGAAGCGCATCGCCAGCGTCGAGGATGTTGGTGAGCAGCACGATGAACTCGTCGCCGCCGTAGCGCGCCACGGTGTCGCAGGAGCGCAACTGCGCGCTCATGCGGTCGCTGGTGGCGCACAGGACCTCGTCGCCAGCTTCATGGCCGTAGCGGTCGTTGATGTCCTTGAAGTGGTCGAGATCGATCAGGATCACGGCGAAGCGTGTGCCATGGCGTTGCCAGCCGTGGAGGGCGCTGGCGAAGCGGTCAGCGAGCAGGTAGCGGTTGGGGAGTCCGGTGAGCACGTCGTGCGTCGCGAGGTAGGCGGAATGTGCGTGCTCGATGCCTGCCTCCCTCAGCGCGCGATAGTGGCGCAGCAGCAGCGAGGAGGCTGCGAGCGCGGCGACCAGCAGCAGGGTAAGGATGGCGACCGTCTGGGGAGTAAGTACATCCTGCAAGTGCGGTTGCCGGGTGAACTGGAGGCCGATCGTCTGGCCTGCCGTCTCGATCCGTTCATGATGTTCCAGCATGGCGAGCAGGTGGCGGTCCAGTGCCGTTCCGGCATCCATTTCCTGCCGCAGCAGAGTGTCTTCCATACCCTCACTGCCGATCAGCACGGCCTGGATACCGAGCTGTCTGCCCAGTGCCGCGCGCTCGCCGGCAGGCAGGAGGGCGGCGCTCTTGATCACCAGCATCGATGCCATCGTGCTGCCGAAGAAGTTGGGGGCGCCTGTGCGGCGGTCGTCCGTGCTGCGTTCGACGACCTGAAGCAGGATGTAGCCGGTGTCGCCCTCATAGAAGTCGAACATCGGTGAAGCCACTGCATGCCCTTTGACGTGCGCGCGGGCGAGCGTGCTGGCGAGGTGGTCCACCGTCTCAAGGCGCAAGCCGAAAATAGGCAGTGTGTCGGGCAGTGGCGGATGGATGAACAGGATCGGCCAGTAGTCCGCCCCGGGCGGCAGCGTGGCCGGCGTACGACCCGTCAGCTCGGCGAAGGTCTTCAGGGCGAATTCGCCACGCCAGTTGCGGCGCAGGCCTTCGGCCAGCCTGGGGGCGTCGTGCGGTCGGATCCTGCGTGCGATCTCGACCTGGTAGATGTGGTCGTGGGCGGCGGTGACAGCGGCCGCATAGCGTTCGGTCGCAGCGTAGTCGTCGCGGTCCACCGCGAGCAGGAAGGCCGATAGCCCTGACAGAACGGCCTCGTTGGCGTGGAGCCTGTGCTGGACGCCGTTAGCCAAGGTGCCCGCGGCCTGGTGGAACTGGCGCTCCACGCGCTGCAGCTCGGTCATGATCAGCAGCGAGCCGGCGACTGCGAGCAGTGTCAGCCATGCGAGCAACAGCAGGATGAGTTTCGATCGTCGGGGTCGATGCGGCATGGCGGCTCCTGTCCGTGCAGTATCGACAGATGGATGCGCCGTGTAAATTTGACCAAAGTCGTAGAGCCCTTGGACTCTTGCCAGCCTTCGACGGGATGAGCGCTCACAGGCGCTAATCCGTGGCGGCCCGCAGGCGATCGAGGCGCAGGCGCTGGAGTTCGTCGAACAGGCGGCGCGCGGGTTTTCAATCGGTGTTCGTCGTGCTTTGGCTAGGTGCCGAGGGCGCGTGTGCGCGAGAATGCATAGCCTCAATCCGCGTGCGCGATGATGCGGAATCTTTCTTCCGCGCAGCGCTCAGATCTACCAATACGCGACGCAGGCGCATACTGCGCATTCACTTCAGGACAAGTTCATGCACAAGGATCCTCGTTTCTCCGGTGTGTTCCTCAATGTTGGCGGTGGCAGTGCCACGCCGCCATCGCTGTGGCAGAAAATCGTCGGCGGTGTGGCGGCGCTCGGGGTGTTCGTGCTGGCGCTGACCTTCTCGGTGGCCTTGTTCGCCGTGGTGATCACCGTTGGCGTGGTCGTATGGGCTTACTTCTGGTGGAAGACGCGCGCGCTGCGCAAGGCCATGCGTGAGCAGATGGATGCGCGCATGGCCGAGGCTGGCATGCGTGCGGGCGAGTCCGGCGGGGCGCAGGCCGCGCGTGGCCTGATCATCGAGGGCGAGGTGATTCGCGAGGTCAAGATCGAGGACGGCGCGGGCCAGGACGAGCGCGGACGCTGAGCAGGCCGCCCGCCCTCACTTCAACTCGCCGCCGCCGCCGGCCCGCGGTGCCTCGATGGTCTGCAGCCGCGCTTCCTTGCCGTCGATGCTGCGGATATGCACATCCATCTGGTTGAAGGCGATTTCGATGCCGTGCTCCTTGAACAGGCGGTCGATCTCGCGGTTGATCTCGTCGATGGCGGCGTTGCGGTCGCCCAGCTCGCGTACATGCACGCGCAGTTCATGGTCGAGCGTGCTGGGGCCGAAGCTGAGGAAGAACACCAGCGGCTTGGGCTCCTTGAGTACGCGCGTGTTGTCCTCGGCGATCCGTAGCAGCAGCTTGCGGGTGAGCTCGAGGTCCGAGCCGTAGGCCACGCCCACCTTGACCGTGATGCGGGTGACGGTGTCGGTGAGCGACCAGTTGGTGAGCTGGCCGGTGATGAAGGCCTTGTTGGGGACGATCATTTCCTTGCGGTCGAAGTCGGTGATCGTGGTGGCGCGGATCTGGATGCGGGTGACCGTGCCCGACACGTTGCCGATGGTGACCGTGTCGCCGATGCGCACCGGGCGCTCGAACAGGATGATGAGGCCGGATACGAAGTTGGCGAAGATCTCCTGCAGGCCGAAGCCCAGGCCCACCGACAGCGCTGCCACCAGCCACTGCAGCTTGTCCCAGCTCACCCCCAGCGAGCCGAGCGTGGCGACGATGCCCACCGCCATGATCACGTAGGACAGCAGTGTGGTGGTCGCGTAGGCGCTGCCCTGCGCCAGCTGCAGCCGTGACAGCACCAGCACCTCGAGCAGGCCAGGCAGGTTGCGCGCGAGCAGGAAGGCGATGCTGCCGATGACCAGCGCGGCGATGAGGTCGCGCAGGCTGATCGGGGTGACGCTGGCGGTGTCGCCGCTGCCGCTGGCGTATTCGTACAGGGTGATGTTGTCGAGGTAGGCGAACACCGTGATGAGGTCCGCCCATACCCAGTACAGGCTCAGAAGCAGCCCGGCGAGCAGGCCCAGATGCAGCAGGCGCAGCGATTGCTGGCTGATGCGATCGATGTCGAAGCGAGGTGGCTCGATGCCGTCGTCGGTGTCGGCGCCGGGCAGGCCTTCGCGCTCGGCGGCTTCGCGGCGCGCGACCGCCTGCTGGTGGTCGAGGCGGCGGGCGGCGACGCCGAGGGCGCGGATCACGGTGGCTTCGACCAGGCGCCAGAGGATGAGCACGAACAGGGTGTCGATCAGCCGCCCGGTGAGCTTGAGCGCGGTGTAGTAGTAGCCCATGAGCAGGGCCGCGATGAGGGCGAGCGGCATCAGTCCGAGGGCGACGCCGATGGCGACGCGCAGCGGCGAGGGCCGGTCCTGTTGCGAGCGGTGGATCAGCAGGCGCGCCATCAGCCAGGCCATGGTGGCGTAGCCGGCGAGCAGGATCAGGATGCCGAGCACGTCGTTGGCGAGCGCCTCGGGCTGGCGTTCGGCCATGGCGACCACCGCCACCACCGCGAGCACGACCAGGCCGAGGTGGCGCATGTGGCGGTGCAGCTCGCGCACGCGCTCGAGCGGCCAGCGGAAGTGGCGCTCGGCGACGCCAGCGGGCGCGAGCACGCGATACGCGGTGTAGAACACCAGCCAGGCCTGGGCCATCTGCAGCAGGGCGGCGCCCAGGCTGGCGTTCTGGCCGCGGGCGTCCATCTGCAGGGCAAGCCCGGCGAGGGCGAGCAGCAGGCTCACCGGCAGTGCGAGCAGGATGTTGAACAGGATCGCGAGCGGCGTGTGCAGCTGGCTGTCGCGGCGCACGTAGCCGATGTCTGCATGCAGACCGTCCAGCCGGGCGCGCAGCCAGCGCCGCCGCGACAACAGCCACAGGGTCAGCAGCAGCACCGGCAAGAACAGCAGCGGACGAGCCTTGAGACCTGCCCACAGTTCCGTGCTCGCCGACTGCCACGGGATGGCGGCCAGCTGCGCCTGCAGCGCGGCAGGAACGGCCATGACCCAGGCGGCATCGAGCGGGCGGTTGCTGGGGATCCAGAACATCTGCTCGTCCAGCGTGCTGCGCAGGCGGTCTGCCGTGGCCTGCAGCTGCCGTTCGCTGAGCTGCAGTGTGATCGATTCGTTGAGGACGGCGCTGAGTTCGCGGTTGAGCCGTTCGAGTAGCTCCGCGCGTGCCGTCAGCAGCCCGAGCAGCTGGCTGCGCATGGTCTCGTCGGCCTGCTCAGGCGGCAGTTCGGCGAGCAGGCGTTCGGCATGGGCGGCGGGGGTGCCGAGCTGTTCGCGTTGCTTGCTGACCTCGAACTGGTAGAGGCGGATGTCGGCGATCTGCTCGGCGAGCTGCTTGTCCACGCGCGGCTGCGGTAGCGCGCGCTTCTGCTCGAGCAGGATGCGCGACAGCAGCAGGCTGCCTTGCAGTACGTTGATCTGCTCGTCGATGATGGTGCCGGCGCGGTTGAGGCTGTCGAGCTGCTGGCGGGTTGCCAGATTGCGCTGGGTGAGCGTGTTGAGGTGCTCGGTGGCACGCAGCAGGTATTCGGACACACGCTGGTTGGCAGCGATCTCGCGCGCGATCAGGCCGCCGGTGTCGGGTGTCTGGGCCTGCTCGCGCCTGAGCGCCTCCACGGTTTCCACTGCGTCGGCGCTGCGCCGTGCGTTGATCGCGGATTGCAGTGCGTGGGTCTCGGCGCCGAGGCGGCGAAGGTGCTCGGCAGCGAGTTCACGCCGTGCCTGGCCGAGGTCCTGCAGTACGCTGCTACCCGAGAGTTCGAGCTGGCGCAGGCGGTTCTGTGCGTCGAGCGCATGCCATTCGGCCGCGAGCGCGTCGCGCCGCTCGGTGGTCAGCGAGCGGGCCTCGCGGCCCGGGCCCTGCTCGCGGTTGGCGGACAGGGCGGCCTCGATGGCGGTCATGCGTGTCTGGTTGGTGCTGATCTCGGTCTGGGCGCGCTCCGGGCCAGTGCGGGCACTCAGCAAGAGTGCGTCGGCCTCATCGAGACTGCGCTGCCATTGGCTGAGTTCGGCATTGCGCTCGGCCAGGCGTTGTTCGAGCACACCGGCGGACAGCTCCGGGCCGAGGGCTGCAGCCTGGTCAGGCTCCGCCTTGGCCTGCAACGCATCCAGTTGAGTCCGTGCAGTGGAAATCTGCCGGGGGGCTGCGGCCAGGCGCTCGTTCAGCGTGCTGAGCTGCTGGCGGTAATCCTCCGCGGCGGCGAGCCGCGACAAGGCCTGGTCCAGGGCTTGCTGAGCCGCCTGGCGCTCGGATTCGGGCAGCTGGCGCTCCGCCAGTGCAGCGGCGCGAGCCTGCAATTCCTTGGCCGCCGGCGGCAGGGGCGGTTCTGCCGCTGCCCGCAATACGAGCAGTGGCAGGAGCAGGAGGACGAGAAGGCGGACCAGGTGCGGGAACGAGGGCATGCGCGTAAGGAGCGATCTGGGCAAGAGCGGAGTGTACCCTGCTGCGCGGCGAGCGCAGTGTTCCTCCAGCATGGGTGGGTGTGGGTCGGCGCGACGGCAGCGCCCCGGAACTCTTTCCGGTCGTGACCCCACTCACCGAGAGCACTCGATCAACCTGCCGCCACTCGCCGCCATGCCATCACCTGTTCGCCTGATCCTGCCTCTGCTGGTGCTTCTGATTGCCGCGCTGGCGTGGCTGAAACCGCTCGATCAGATCGCCGAGGCCCACGCCGAGGCGGGGCTCAAGCGTGCGGTGGCGAGTTTCGCCGCGGCGCGCGCCTTGAACGCGGTGATCTCGGTGGTGCAGGGCACCGAAGTCAGCGGGGGCGTGGTGGTGGGTGTCAAGCTCGCGCCCGGCCAGGTGCTGGACCCGGTGAATGACCTGATCGAGCAGTTCTCCACCCTGATGTTGGCAGCGAGCATCGCGTTTGGCGCACAGTTGCTGTTGATGCAGATCGGTGCGGGCTGGCTGGTGGCCGCGGCCCTCACCGTGGTCGCGGTGGCCTGGGCCGTGTGTTGCCTGCGCGGGCCGCCGCCGGCCTGGCTGTCGCGGGTGCTGGTGGCCTTGCTGCTGGTGCGCTTCATCGTGCCGGTGGCGGCGCTGACGAGCGAGTATGCCTTCCAGGCCTTCATGGCTGACGAGTACCGCGTGCACCAGCAGGGCATCGAGCAGGCGGCCGACTCCTTCGGCGCGCTGCCGGTGGCCGAGGAGGCGGCCAAATTGCGTTGGTGGGAGGTGCGCGAGCGGATCGACGCGCTCAAGGCAGCAGCCGAGCGCATCGTCGATCACACCATCCGCATCGCGGTGGTGTTCCTGCTGCAGACGCTGGTGCTGCCTGTGCTGGTGATGTGGGGGATGCTGCAGGCCGGGCGGCTGCTGTTGTCGCCGCGGGGGCAAGGCGCCTAGCGCGGGCGCGGGCGGCCGCGCCCGGTGCTTGAGTCTGCGTCCTGCGCAGACTATGGTGTGTGCCCCAAGAGAGACGGAAAACAACAACAATGGATGAGCAGTTCCAACGCATGAAGGTGCTCGGCGCCGGCATCTTCAGCCTGATGCTTGCGCTCGGCGTAGCACGTTTCGCCTATACGCCCCTGCTGCCGCTGATGCAGGCACAGGCCGGCCTCGGGCTTGCCGAGGGCGGCTGGCTGGCGGCGATCAACTACCTGGGCTATCTGAGCGGTGCATTGCTCGCGGCATCGATCAGCAATCTGGTGCTCAAGGACCGCCTGTACCGTATCGGCATGGTGATGGCGGTGCTGACCACGGTGATGATGGGGCTGACGACCGATTTCTGGGTATGGGCCGCGTCGCGCTACCTGGCTGGGCTGTCGAGCGCGGCGTCGATGCTGCTCGGTACCGGGCTGATTCTGAACTGGCTGATCCGCCACAACCACCGCAGCGAGCTCGGTATCCACTTCGCCGGCATCGGCCTGGGCATCGCGGGTTGTTCGCTGGCGGTGGCGCTGATGAGCCAGTGGCTCGACTGGCGTGCGCAGTGGTTCGTCTTCACGGTGATCGCCTGCGGGCTGCTGGTGCCGGCGCTGTCCTGGCTACCGGCGCCTGATACCAGCGGGGTGACGCGGAGCGGCGCACCCATGCACGACGACCCGCCCAGCCCGCTGTTCATGCGCATCTTCATGGCGTCCTATTTCTGCGCCGGGATTGGCTTCGTGGTCAGCGCGACCTTCATCGTCGCCATCGTCAACCGCCTGCCGGGGCTGGAAGGCCAGGGTAGCTGGAGCTTTCTTGCCATCGGCCTGGCAGCGATGCCGGCCTGTATCGTGTGGGATTTCGTCGCCCGTCGCACTGGCGCCCTCAATGCGCTGATCCTTGCCGCCGTGCTGCAGATCGTCGGCATCCTGCTGCCGGTGGTGGTGGGCGGCATGGTGGGGGCGATCGCAGGCGCGCTGCTCTTCGGCGGCACCTTCGTCGGCATGGTGAGCCTGGTGCTGACCATGGCCGGACGCTACTACCCCACGCGGCCAGCGAAGATGATGGGCAAGATGACCATCTCCTACGGCGTCGCGCAGATCCTCGGCCCGGCGGTCACCGGCTGGCTGGGCGCCACCTTCGGCAGCTATGCGGGTGGCCTGTACTTTGCCGCCGCCATGATGGTGGTGGGCACCATCCTGCTGTTGATGCTGAAGGCGGTGGAGCGCCGCGACCGCGAGGGTGCGCGGGCCTGAGCCGCGGCAGGGGCCAACCCGGGTTGCGAGGCGCCGCCGCCTGATCCATCGGGGGCCGCACAAATTTCCCCTCCATGGCCGTGAAGTGCGAAAATGCGCGCGCAGCGCGTGCTATTTTTTCGCGTCTGCTGCGCGCACGGTCCTCACGTTCCTACAGGGGCGATGAGGGGCCGGCCATCGTTCGTCACCACAAGATCAAGGTCCAGGGGGAAACAATGTCTGCAGGGAATTCGAAGATCATCTACACGCTCACCGACGAGGCGCCGCTGCTGGCGACGTGCGCGTTCCTTCCGATCGTCCGCACCTTCACCGCACCCGCAGGCGTCGAGGTGGAGAAGGCCGACATCTCGGTTTCGGCGCGTGTGCTTGCCGAGTTTCCCGAGTACCTGAGCGAAGATCAGCGCGTGCCCAACACGCTCGCTGAGCTGGGCAAGAAGACCCTCGAGCCCGACGCCAACATCATCAAGCTGCCCAACATCAGTGCCTCGGTGGCGCAGCTCAAGGCCTGCATCAAGGAGCTCCAGGAAAAGGGCTACAAGATCCCCGACTTCCCCGAGGATCCGAAGACGGACGAGGAAAAGGACATCCGCGCGCGCTATGGCCGCTGCCTCGGTTCTGCGGTCAACCCGGTGCTGCGCGAAGGTAACTCCGACCGCCGCGCACCGGCCGCGGTCAAGAACTTCGCCAAGAAGAACCCGCACTCGATGGGTGAGTGGAAGCAGTGGTCGCAGACCCACGTCTCGCACATGCACCACGGCGACTTCTACCACGGCGAGAAGTCGATGACGCTCGACCGCGCACGCTCGGTCAAGATGGAGCTGATCACCAAGTCGGGCAAGACCGTGGTGCTCAAGCCCAGGACCGACCTGCTCGAAGGCGAGATCATCGACTCGATGTTCATGAGCAAGAAGGCACTGTGCGAGTTCTACGAGAAGGAACTCGACGACTGCCGCGAGGCCGGCATCCTGTTCTCGCTGCACGTGAAGGCGACGATGATGAAGGTCTCGCACCCGATCGTCTTCGGTCACTGCGTCAAGATCTACTACAAGGACGCCTTCGCCAAGCACGGCAAGCTGTTCGAAGAGCTGGGCATCAACGTCAACAACGGCATGGTCGACCTCTACGAGAAGATCAAGACCCTGCCCGAATCCAAGCGCGACGAGATCATCCGCGACCTGCATGCCTGCCAGGAGCATCGTCCGGCGCTGGCCATGGTCGATTCGGCCAAGGGCATCACCAACTTCCACTCGCCCAACGACATCATCGTTGACGCGTCGATGCCGGCGATGATCCGCCAGGGCGGCAAGATGTGGGGTGCGGACGGCAAGCAGTACGACGCCAAGGCGGTCATGCCGGAATCGACCTTCGCCCGCATCTACCAGGAGATGATCAACTTCTGCAAGTGGCACGGCAACTTCGACCCGCGCACGATGGGCACGGTGCCGAACGTCGGCCTGATGGCGCAGAAGGCCGAGGAGTATGGCTCGCACGACCGCACCTTCGAGATCGTCGAAGACGGTGTGGCCAACATCACCGATCTCGACACCGGCGAGGTGCTGCTGTCGCAGAACGTCGAAGAGGGCGATATCTGGCGCATGTGCCAGGTCAAGGATGCGCCGATCCGTGACTGGGTCAAGCTCGCCGTCACGCGCGCGCGCAACTCCGGCATGCCGGCCATCTTCTGGCTCGATCCCTATCGTCCGCACGAGAACGAGCTCATCAAGAAGGTGCGCACCTACCTCAAGGAGCACGACACCACAGGCCTCGACATCCAGATCATGAGCCAGGTGCGTGCGATGCGTTACACGCTCGAGCGCGTGATCCGCGGCCTCGACACCATCTCTGTGACCGGCAACATCCTGCGCGACTACCTCACCGACCTGTTCCCGATCATGGAGCTGGGCACCAGCGCCAAGATGCTGTCGATCGTTCCGCTGATGGCCGGTGGCGGCATGTACGAGACCGGCGCCGGCGGTTCGGCACCCAAGCACGTGCAGCAACTGGTGCAGGAGAACCACCTGCGCTGGGATTCGCTGGGCGAGTTCCTTGCCCTGGCGGTGTCGCTCGAGGACCTCGGCATCAAGACCGGCAACGACAAGGCCAAGCTGCTCGCCAAGACCCTGGACGAAGCGACCGGCCGCCTGCTCGACGAGAACAAGTCGCCCTCGCCCAAGACCGGCCAGCTCGACAACCGCGGTAGCCAGTTCTACCTGGCCAAGTTCTGGGCCGAGCGCCTGGCTACGCAGACCGAGGACGCAGAACTGGCGGCGAAGTTCGCGCCCCTCGCCAAGGACCTGGCCGACAACGAGGCGAAGATCATCGCCGAACTGGCCGAAGTTCAGGGCAAGCCCGCTGACATCGGTGGCTACTACAAGGCCGACCCCGAGAAGTGCAAGGCAGTGATGCGTCCGAGCGCCACGCTCAACAGCATCCTGCGTGCCGCAGGGGCCTGATGCAGGCGCCGGCCTGACCGGCGTGCAGCAATGAGACGCGTGGGCGAGCCGCCGAGCGGTTCGCCCACGCGTTTTTTCTTGGTTTCGATATCTTTCCGGTCATGAACGGGATCTTCTTCGGCATCGTCCTCATTGCCTTCGTCGCCGCCGCCTGGCGGCAGTTCAGCCACGTCCCGGTCGACGGCGTGCAGTCGCCGATGGAGGTGCTGTCCGCAGGCATGATCTCGTCCGCCAGCGGCGCGGTGGAACTCGCGCTCGGCCTGGTGGGGGTAATGACGCTGTTCCTTGGCCTGATGAAGGTGGCTGAGGCTGGCGGGCTGCTGGTGATCATCGCGCGCCTGATCCGGCCCTTGATGACCCGGCTGTTCCCCGAGGTACCGCCCAACCATCCGGCGATGGGGGCGATGATCCTCAACCTGTCGGCCAATGCGCTTGGCCTGGGCAATGCCGCCACGCCTTTCGGCATCCGTGCCATGCAGGAGCTCGACAAGCTCAATACCCGGCCCGGTACGGCGACCAACTCGATGGCGCTGTTCCTTGCCATCAACACTTCCAGCATCACGCTGCTGCCCACCGGCGTCATCGCCATCCGCGCTGCGGCCGGCTCGGCCGATCCCGCTGCCATCCTGCCGACGACGTTGTTCGCGACCGTGTGCGCCACCATTGCCGCCATCACCGCGGCACTGATCTACAAGCGCTTCTCGGCCCTTGGCCCGGTCGATCCGGCCGCCGCTGCGATGGAGCGGCCCTGGGTGGCCGACGATCCGGCGCGTGAGGCGGTGGACGACCCCGGCGCTTACCCCTTGTGGGTGTCCGTCCTCGCCCTGGGCGCCATCATCGCGCTCATTCCCGCGACCATCGTATGGGGGCGCGTGATCTCGCCGTGGATCATCCCCGGGCTGATGATGGGCTTCCTGCTTTTTGGCGTGTTGCGCGGGGTGCGCATCTACGAGGTCTTCGTCGACGGCGCCAAGGACGGTTTCCAGGTGGCGCTGCGCATCATTCCCTACCTGGTTGCGATCCTGGTCGCGGTCGGCATGTTCCGCGCCAGCGGGGCGATGGACGTGATGGTGAACCTGCTCGGCGGGCTCACCTCCCGCGTCGGCCTGCCGCCGGAGGCACTACCGATGGCCTTGCTGCGCCCGCTGTCCGGTTCGGGCGCCTACGGCGTGATGGCCTCGATCATCAACGACCCGGCGATCGGGCCCGACAGTTACGTCGGTTACCTCGTCACCACGCTGCAGGGCTCGACCGAGACCACCTTCTACGTGCTGGCGGTGTATTTCGGCGCGGTGCAGATCCGCCGCATCCGCCACACCCTGGCGGCGGCGCTGACCGCGGACGTGGTCGCGGTGGCAGCCGCGGTAGCGATCTGCTCCTACCTGTTCCTGTAGTTCCGTCGTGCTGGCTTGTGTTCCAAAAAATGTTGATTTCTTGATGATGTGACAAAATCGCGAGGCGCTTGGATGCTAGCTTTTGGGGCTCGCGCGCAGCATCACGAATATGGAGCTTGAACGTTTTGAGCGGTAAGTTTCGCATCGGTTTGATGGCTCCCTTGAGTGGCGTGGTCAGTCTTTATGGCCCGGAGATCGTCGCCGCGGCGACGATTGCCTGCGCCGAGGTCAATGAGCAGGGCGGGATTCTCGGGCGCGCGCTCGAGTTGATCGTCGAGGATGACGGCAGCTTGCCGGCGACGGCGATGCCGGCGGCTGAACGCCTGATCGATGAGCACGGTTGTGTTGCCCTCATCGGCAATCTGCTGTCCAACGCCCGTATCGACGTGGCCTACCGCGTAGCCGAGCCACGACGGGTACCGCTGCTCAACTTCTCCTTCTACGAGGGCAGCATCCGCTCGCCCTACTTCTTCCACTTTGCCGCGCTGCCCAATCAGCAGATCGACAGAATGATCCCCTTCGCGGCCCGGCATCATGGCCTGAAGGTGTTTTTTGCCGGCAACAATTACGAGTGGCCAAGGGGCTCGATCGACGCGGCCAAGCGCGCACTGACCGAGCTCGAGGGCGATGTGGTGGGCGAGGCGTATCTTCCCCTCGGTGTCGTAGCCGACCAGGTTGAGGCCTTGATGGCACAGCTCGCCCGCTCCGGTGCGGATGTGTTCGTACCGTACTTTGCCGGGGTGGACCAGATTGCGGTGCTCACGTGCTTCACCGAGCTCGGACTCAAGCAACGGATGGCCGTCATCACGGGGCATTTCGACGAGCTGATGGCCAGCCAGCTGCCGCCCGAGGTGAGGGCGGGCGTGTATGTGAGCAATACCTATTTCATGTCGGTCGACACCCCGCTCAATCGCAGCTATCTCCAGCGCCTGCAGCAGCAGCAGGGAGTGAGCGGGATCTGGCCCGATGGAAACGGTGTTCTGACCCATTTCGGCGAGGCGGCCTACCTGTGCGTGCACGCTTTCGCCACTGCGGCTCGTGCCGCGGGTGGCGTCAGTAACCCGGCGCTGATCGGTGCGCTGCGCCGAGTCGAGGTAAGTGGTCCGCAGGGCGAAGTCCGGATGGATCCCGTGACCCAGCATGCGAGCGTCAATGTCCATCTGGCACGCTGCACCCGCGACGGGGTGTTCGAGATCGTCGAGCACTTCGGTTGCATCGAGCCGCGCATCCCTGCGCGCTATCAGGCCGAGATCGACCAGGAGCGGGGCCTCGAGCTGCCAAGCCCGGCGCTGACGGCCCGGCTCGCTGCGGAGATCGGCGCCAGCCGGCAGCCCCTCGAGTCGGCCCAGCGCATCCTGTCGGTGGCCGACATGGCGATCATCACGACCAATGGCGAAGGCGTGATCAGCCAGTGCAACCTCAGCGCGGAGGCGATGTTTGGCTACGAGGCTGGCGAGCTCGTCGGCCTGTCGGTTCATCACCTCGTACCCCCGCATTTTCGTGAGCGCCATACGGCCTTGGTCAAGGCCTTCATCGACAGTGAGGAAACCGAGCGCCGCATGGGTCGGCGCAACGAGATCACCGGCTATCGCAAGGATGGCAGCTTCTTTCCGCTCGAAGCCTCGATCGCGAAGTTCCATGACGGTCGGGGTTGGTTGCTGGTGGTCACCCTGCGTGACATCACCGAGCGCAAGGAGGCCGAGGCTACCCTGACTTGGCAGGCAACCCACGATACGCTGACAGGACTGCCGAACCGCGCACTGATCCGGGACCGTCTCACCAATGCGCTGCAACGCTCGCGGCGCAGCGGCCTGATCGTGGCTTTGCTCTTCATTGATCTGGATGGCTTCAAGTTGATCAACGGTGCGCATGGCCACGCAGCCGGTGACGAGTTGCTGAAGACGGTCGCGAGGCGCCTGATCGAACAGATTCGGCCCGGGGACACAGTTGCGCGTCTGGGCAGCGATGAGTTCGTGGTGCTGTGCGAGCAGGTCGAGCAACCGACCAGCATGTCGGTGCTGGCCGAACGCATCAACGACGCCTTGCGCTTGGCGATCGAGGTCGACGGCAACGCCCTGTACGTCACTGCCAGCATCGGCATCGCGGTTGGTAACGGCACCACCCACGCCCCGGACGACCTCCTGCGTCATGCCGATACGGCCATGCATGCAGTGAAGGCCCGCAGCGGGGACGGCTGGCAGTTCTTCAGCGAGGGGCTGGAGGAGAAGGCGCGTCAGCGGCTCATGATCAGTACCGGTTTGCGCCTGGCGATCGAGCGCAACGAGTTGTCCCTGCGCTACCAGCCCATCGTGGCGGCGGAAACGGCCAGGATTGTGGGCGCAGAGCTCCTGCTGCGCTGGCACCCGCCGACGGGCGAAGTGTCGCCGGCCATCTTCATTCCCATTGCCGAACTGAGTGGTGCGATCGTGCCGATCGGTGAGTGGGTGTTGAGGCAGGCCTGCCGCTGCGAGGCGAGCTGGCGTCAGCGCTGGGGCGAGCAGGCGCCGTATGTTTCGGTGAACCTGTCGGCACGCCAACTGGGTGAGGAGAATCTGCCGGAGGTGTTCGCCGCCATCCTGCGCGACACGGGGGCGGACCCTTCGCGGTTGCTGCTGGAGATCACAGAGACCGCGCTGATGGCCGATGTCGAGGCGAATCTGCGCGTATTGCGGCGCCTGGCCGAGTTCGGCCTGCGCGTGGCCGTCGACGACTTCGGCACGGGCTACTCGTCGCTGTCGCAGCTGACACGGCTCCCGGTAGATGTGCTGAAGATTGACCGCGCCTTCGTGGACGGTCTAGAACGGAGCGAGGAAAATCGTGCCGTGATCCGCGCGGTGGCCGGCCTTGGCGCAGCGCTGGGCTTGAAGCTTGTCGCCGAAGGCGTCGAGAACGATGCACAGCGGCAGGAGTTGTGCGCCTGCGGTTGTGAAATGCTGCAGGGCTACCATTTCTACCGCCCTCTCATCGAGGCCGATTTCGCGCGTCACTTCCAGGCTCAGCAGGCTGATGGGGGAGAGGCAAACGCGCCGTCGCTCTACTACCTCATCTATGTGAGCCGCGCACAGGTGGAGGTCGGAACGGATACGCTCAAGGCGTTGCGGCAGGTGATGCAGCGCCGCAATCGTCTCGAGGGGCTGTCCGGTTGCCTGCTCTACATGAACGGTGAGTTCATGCAGATGATTGAGGGTCAGCGCGAGGCGGTCGAAGCGCTCATGCGCAGGATTCGACAGGATACGCTGCACCGTGACATCCGCGTCGTCGTCGAGGGCTCGGCGGCCCGTCGCGTGTTTGTCGACTGGGGTATGGTCGTGCATGACCTCGAGTCACTGCCCGGTTGCTCGCTTGCCGGCGAGGACGACAAGGCCGCATCACCGCTCACCTTCTCCAGGGTCGCGGACGACGCGCGCCTGTGTTACGTGCTCATCACTGCGCATGCAAGTGGCGGCGCGCAGAGGCGTTAAGCGAATTGTCGTGGTCTGCCCGAGCGGGCCATAGTGTGACGGGCTCGTCGATCGGGAGCGAAATTCGATCGACGGGGTCTGACTCGCTCGATTCAAACGCTGGAGACCTGTTTCATGACCGCACTCATCATCGGCCTGGTGCTGTTTCTCTGTACGCATTCGGCGCGCATCGTTGCCGAGGACAACCGCGCCCAGTACATCGCACACTACGGCGCCGCAAAGTGGAAGCTGGCCTACTCGATCGTCTCGGTGATTGGCCTGGTGCTGATTGTCTGGGGCTACGCGCAGGCGCGCTACGACCCGGTGTACCTGTGGTTCCCGCCGGTGTGGACGCGCCATCTGGCAGCCCTGCTGCTGCTGCCGGCCTTCATCCTGCTGGTGGCGACCTACCTGCCGGGCACGCGCATGAAGTCGGCGCTCGGCCACCCGATGAGCGCGGGGGTGAAGCTGTGGGCGCTGGCGCATCTGATTTCGAACGGTACGCTGGCAGACGTGCTGCTGTTCGGCAGTTTCCTGGTGTGGTCGATCGCCGCGTTCGCCAGTGCGCGCAAGCGTGATCGCGCACATGGCGTGGTGCGCGCGGATGGCGCGCTCGGCCGCGACGCGCTCGCCGTGCTGATCGGCGCCGGGGTCTGGTTCGTGTTTGCACGCTACCTGCACGCCTGGCTGTTCGGGGTGGCGCCCTTCGGCTGAGCTTGCCGGCTGCGGGGCTGGCGTCTAGGCTGCAGCAACAGCCTGGAGGCCGCCGCCATGCGCAGATTCCTCTTGCCCGTCCTGGTCGGGGCGTGCATATCCTCCGCCGTCCTGGCGCAGGCCCGCCCGCCCATTCCTGCCGTCGTGCTCACGCACATGAACGACCTGGACCGCCGCTGCACTGCAGCCGGCGGGCGTGCCGGCAGCGGGCGTTATGTCGTTGCACAGGATTTCACCGGCGACGGCCGCCTCGATTACCTGCTGTCCGAAGGCGATTACGATTGCACCGGCCGCCCCGGCCTGTTCCGCCAGGGGGGTGTGGCGCGGATCGATATCTTCGTCGTCGACGCGCGCAACAATGCACGCCGGGTCTATTCGGATCAGCTGATTGCCTACCGTGTACTCGCCGGCAAGCCAGCCAAGGTGCAGATTGCGCGCCGTGGTGCGGCCTGTGGGCCGGGCAGCAGCGCCAGTACGCAGTGCGCTGCCCAGCTGGCCTGGAATGGCCATGGTTTTGGCGAGGCGGTTGCCGTCAGCGATGCCAGCGAGGGCAAGGCTGCGGCGCCTCGGCCAGCCACGGCGGCGGTAGCTGCAGCGCCGGCAGGGAATACGGCTGCTGCTGGTCCGGCCCCGCCACCGCTGGTGGTCCAGCCCGAGGCGCGGCCGCGTTTTCTGGCCGATTGCCGCCGTTTCTATGTGTCGCTCAGCGCGGATGCGGCGCGCTGGGCAGACGAACAATGCGCAGCCGACTGGGAAAAGATCGGCGCGAGTGCGGCGGCAACCGATGCCCTGCTGGCCGCCTTGCCGGCGGCAGCGGGCGAGGCGCTGCCTGTCGCCGCCCTGCGCCAACGTCTCGGCGGTGTGCGCTGGGCAGCGAAGGCGAGTTCGCGCGAACTGTCGGCGAGCGGCAAGCTGGGCAGGTTCGAGGTGTCGGTCAGCGGTTCGCCCGCGGCCAGGACACTGGCCATGAACTGGATGGCAGTCGGCGCTGAGCCACCCTATGACATCGTCGGCGCGATGCGTGCGCGTGGTGTGCAGCTGACCGAGATCGCCTGCGAGGAGTTCGGCAGCGGAGAGTGGCAGCGCGTTTTTTCCGGCGTGGCTCCAGGGCGCGCGCCGTTCAGGCTCGAGGTGGCGCAGCGCGTTGCGCCGACGGCAAATGCCAACTCGTACTATGGCGCTACCATCGATCTCTCGGGACAGGCTCCGCGGGCGGGGGCGGCCCAGGCGTGCCGCAATCCGAGCAATCTCTTGATGTAGGACGCGGCAGGCCGGTGCTGCGTCCGGCACGACCAGGAGGTGGGCGCCATGTATGTCGGACCATCGCAGCATGCGCACGCCTGGCGGGCGTTCTTTACCGGACGCAGCTGGGAGCCGCAGCTGTTTGCCGATCTTGTCGAGCGTGACGAGATCGGCGCTGCGTTCTTCGAGATCGAGACCCAGATCAACGGCCTGTATCGCTCGCTGCAGATGTCGCAGGCGCTGGCCCAGCGCTTCGGCTTGTCCGTGGACGAAGACCGCCGGGGCGAGGTCGAGCTGAAGGCGCGCTGGCTGTCGCTCAACGCGGAGCGCTTTCGTGAGGCGCTCGGGCCCGCACAGCGGGAACTCGACATCGGCCTCATGCAGTGGATGCGGCGAGCGTCCTGTCTGTCGGTGGTGATCGGCGCCGGCGCGACGATGGACGCGGGTGGACCGTCGTGGGCCGAACTGGTGCGACGCCTGCTGCTGCGAGTGATCGAGCGCGGACGAGAGCAGACGGAGATGCGGCCGCGGCCGGGCGGTACGCGCGAGAACGCCGAGTTCGAGCGTGTGGTCACCGCTGTCGAGCATCTGGCGGCCGGCGAGGACCTGCGCGCACGTGCCGTACTGGCATCGATCGAGGCGGGCCAGGCCGATACCGAGGCGCTGATGGAGGGGGCGCAGATCTGCTACGACTTTCTCGGCCAGCACCTGTTTACCGATCTTACGGACATCCTCTACGAGAACGATCGCCGGCCAGGGCCGATCCATCGTGCGATTGCCGAACTCGCGCCGGCAGTCAATGTGCCCGATCGTGGCGGGTTGCTGCCAGGCTGGGACGCGATCATCACCTACAACTTCGACGACCTGATGGGCGAGGCGCTCGATGAGGCCGGACTCGCGCGTGCGGCCTACGCAATGCGCGGAGATGAGCTCGCTGGCGACCCGAACACGCTGGCGCGAGAGCAGGGCCAGCACGCCTTGCATCAGGGTATCTACCATGTGCATGGCTACACGCCGCGGAGGCTTTTCCTGATTACCCATGTGCGCTTCGTGTTTTCCACCAGCCAGTACGAGTGCACGTATGGCGGCAGCCGCGCCGGTATCGTCGGCGAGGTGTTCGCACGCTGGCTCGCCAACCCCGTGCATCATGCGCTGTACGTCGGTTGCTCGTTTGCGGACGAGGAGATGAACCGGCTGCTGCGCGATGCCGCGAAGGTCTTGCCCGGGCGTTACCACTACGCGCTACTGAAGTGGCCAGGGTCCTGTCGCCATTCCGAGGCGAGCGCGATGGAGCTTGCGCTGGCCTCGGCGCCCTATCTCTCGATGGGGGTGCGCCCGCTCTGGTTTGACGATTTTGGCGAGATTGCGGGCCTGATTCGCCGGCTCGCCTGAGCGTGGTGTGGCCGCTCGTGGTCTAGCCGCTGTTGGCCACGCGCACCGGCACCTGCCGGCATTCGCTGGCGATGGGTTTGTGGCTGCGGCCATCGAGCAGCACGCTCTTCCACGGCAGGTCGATCCACACCAGGCCACTGGCGGGGTCCTCGAAGCGTGGCAGGCCGGAGTGCGACAGGTCGCGCTCGAGCAGGTACTGATTGCCGTTCCAGCCGAGCTGGATGCGGTTGTTGATGCGCTCCTGCATGTCGCGCCGAACCTGCACGCGCACGCCGTGCTCGCAGCCGTAGTCGCCACTGGCAAGCGCGAAGTCGAGCTGTCCGTTGCGGTGCGCCGGGCCCGCGTCCGGCAGCTGGGCGACCGGGGATGGGCGTACGGAGCTGAAGCAGGCCGACAGCAGGAGAGGTAGGGTAGCGATGGCGATCGTGGACAGGCGGATCATGAGAAAAACTCTGAATGAAACGGTGCAAGTGATTGTAGATCAACAATAAAACGCATTGTTCACCGTTACAGCTCAGTCCTGTGCGTGTCTGCACGCGGCGTACGTGTCGCTTACACGCGCAGTAGCACGGTTTTCAGCGGCGGCTTGTCGTCAAGGCTGGGGAAGTCGTCTTCGGGGGTGATCCATTCGGCCTCGCGCAGCGGCCTGCCGGCCTTGCGCGCACTGCGTTCGAGCTGGTCGAGCCAGGCTTCGCGATCGACCTGGGCGACGTTGTTGCAGCACACCAGGGTGCCGCCTTCGGCGGTGGCGAGCAGCGCGGGCTTGAACAGGGCGGCGTAGTCGTTGATGAGGTCGACGACGCCGAACGGGCTCTTGGCGTAGCGCGGCGGGTCGACGAAGACGATGTCGAAGCGGTGCGGTTCGAGGGCGGGGAACGGCGGCAGGTGCTTGCCGCGCACCATCCGGGGCTGGCCGATGCCGGCGTACTGGCGCAGGGCGGCGAAAGCGTCGCACTTGATGAAGCGCGGGCGAGTCGCCAGCGTGTTGAGGCGGGCGTTGTCCTTGCCGACGGCAAGGCTGGATTCGGCGAAATCCACGTTGATCACATGGCGTGCGCCGGCCTTGGCGGCGGCGATGCCGACCCCGCAGGTGTAGGCGAACATGTTGAGCAAGGACTTGCCCGGCGCTTCCTGCATGATGCGCCGGCGTGCGGCGCGCAGGTCGAGGAACAGCCAGGGGTCCTGGCCGGCATGGCGGGCCTGGAAGCGGTAGCGCACGCCGAGTTCGGAGAACTCGCAGGGTGTTTCGGCGACCGCCTGCTGTTCGGGCGGCAGTGGGTTGGCAATGCGCGAATGCTTGCCGCTGCGATCGTTCCAGATCAGCGGCAGGCCGGGCAGGGCGGTGGCGTAGAAGGCCTGCAGTTCGGCGAGGCTGTCGAGGCTGAGCGGGTGGTGAAAGGTCTGCACCAGCAGCATCGGCCCGTAGCGGTCGACGGTGAGACCGGGCTCGCCTTCGACCGTGCCGTGGAACAGGCGGTAGGCGTCGGTGTATTCGGCGGCGAGGCGCTCGATCAGGGGCGCGCGGGCGGCGAGCGCGGTGGCGAGCAGGTCGGTGAGGGTCGAGGACATGGGGCGCTCCGGCGCTGGGCGCGCCAGTATGCCCCAGGGCGAGGCTTCAGCGATCGACTTCGAACTCGAACAGACCGGTGATCTCGGGCAGTTGCAGGCGCAGGCGCCAGCGCCCGGGTTCGGGCAGGGCCGCCTTGGCGACATAGCTGCCGGGGCCGGCGAGCGTGTGCTGCAGTGGGATGGGCGCGCGGTCGTGGTCGGGCATGTCGAGGCTGAGGTCGAACGCCAGCGTGGCGGGTGCAGGCTGAGCAGTGGGGCCGATGAGGTCGAAGCTGAAGCTCACCTGACGCTCGGCGTCGAGCGTCATGCGGCCGCGCACTTCCCAGATGTTCGCCGTACCGTGGAACACCAGTCCGCCGCGCTCGGCGCCGGGCGCCGGGGGGATCGGCCCCACGGCGTTGAGGCGGGCCTCGTCGCGCACTGTGAACACCATGGCGACGAAGGCCACGATCAGCAGCAGGAAAAGGCCGCCGACAATGAGCGCAACCAGGCGCGCCTGGCGCGCTGCGGGTGCGCCCGCGCTGCGGGAGGAGGGTGTCGAGGATGAGGCCATGCCGGGCTTCCTGGTCTGGGACGAGGCCGGTAGTGTGCCGCAAGCGGCGCTGCGGGTGCTACGACCCTGGGCGCAGGCCTGCGCCGAGGCGGTCGATCATGGCGCGCAGGGCGCGGATCTGGACGCCGTTACGCGTCGCGTAGTGCTCGTCGGTGTAGCCCCACCAGTCCCAGCAGCCGTTCGGGTTACGCCAGGGGATGGACACTGCCTGCGGGAACAGCACGACCAGGCGGTTGGCGTCGGCCCAGCGGTCGTAGCCGGTGTTCTTCACGAAGGTGGTGCCGTTATAGAGCCCGCCGCCCGGCGGGCGCTTGAGAGGCAGGTAACTCTGGCCCTGTTTGCAGCCGTGCAGTGCGATATGGAGGCGGCAGCGCTCGCCCGCTTCGCACACCTCGGGGACATACACCCAGCCTGTCTTGTCCATGCCCGAGCCCCACAGGAAGTCGAACAGGCCGCCCTTGGGCACATAGCCACTTTGGTCGAACTCGACGAAACGGCCGGCCGCCGGCGTGCCCGCCGGGGCGGGCGGGACAGCGTCGGGATAGATCCAGCCGAGGATTGCGCCTGCGGCGTCGAAATCGCACTTGCCGATATAGGGTTCATCGGTGGCCGCGCAGGCGGCGCCGAAGTCGATGGTGGGCATCGTGTGCCCCGCGCCGTCCAGGGCGATGGCTTTCAGGCTGTCCGGCGGCAGGCCGAAGGCGCCGTAGTAGTCGTGCAGCTGGCGTGCGATCGGTGTGGGTACCAGCCGGTCTTCGCCGCCGACGACCGTGGCAACGCGTTGGCGGGCGATGTTGGCAGGGTCGTCGATCAAGCCCTTTGCGGAGAAGCCCTGGGTGGCCGTCACCAGCGCCTGGACGGCCGCGCTGTGCTCGGTGACCTTGCAGCCGAGCATGGGCTCGCCGGTGCAGGAGCACTGCGTGGTGGCGGTGATGACGTCGTTCTGGGCGCAGTAGTACGGGCCCCCGGCGACGATGCCTGCGCCCTTGATGATCGACGAGTGCGCGACCTGCAACTGCGCAGACATGAAGCCGCCGGAGGAGATGCCCGACACCGAGGTCTCGCGGATGTCGATGTTGAGCGCGGGAAGTGGCCCGGGAGGCGAGGCCGCTGCGGGGGTGGAGAGAACTGTGGCGAGGGCGAGCAGGCCGGATGCGAGCGCTTTCGATAGCGATGTCATGACGGATCTCCCGTTGTTGGCGGCCGGGCGGGAAACACCACGGCTGCGAATCGATGACAGTGGCAAGAACTGTGCCGAATGGTGCGCTGCGCAACACGATTTGCCAAGTGAAATGATCCAATGCAGGCGCGGGTGCGTCGACAGGGCGTGCAAGCCGGCGCCGATTCGCTAGACTGTCGGGTATTACCTTTACACGCCTGAACGGGACGCACCATGAGCGCACGGCGGCTGATCGCGCTGATTTCGCAGAAAGGAGGCTCAGGCAAGACTACGGTCAGCCTGCAACTGGCGGCAGGCCTCGGCTTGCAGGGCTACCGGGTCGCGCTTGCCGACCTCGACCCACAGGAGAGCGCATCGCGCTGGGCGGAGCTTGCCCCGGCGGACGCGCCGATTGCGAGCGAGGTGCTGCAGCTCAAGGGCTCTGCTGTCGACATGGCCGAGGCCCTGCGTCCGGTGGCGAGGCGGGTCGATGTGGTCGTGATGGATTGCCCGCCGTCGATCGAACACCCGCATACCATGAGTGCGCTGGAGCTATGTGATGTTGCCCTGGTGCCGGTGGTGCCAAGCCCGACCGATCTGTGGGCAACGCGCGGCATCGAACGCCTGATCCTCGATCGCCAGCGCAGCCGCCCTGCCCTCTGCGGCGTGCTGCTGCCCAACCGCGTCATGCGTACGGCGCTCGCCGGCGATGTGCTCGAGGTGTTGCAGGATTTCAAGCTGCCGGTGCTGGACGCAGCCTTGTCGCAGCGTAGTGCGTATGCCTTGAGTGCGGTGCGCGGTACCTCCGTCTATGGCTTGGGCCGTGCCGCAGCGGCGGCACAGGAAGAAGTCGATCGATTGGTCTCGGCCGTCGTCCGGCTGATCGAGGGGTGAGCATGACTGCAGCGACGACGCGTAAACGACGTGCGAGCGCCGGCCCGGCGAAGGTGCCGGTGCAGCCTGCGGCCAGCGAGGTGACCAGCGGGGTGGCCGGCGAGATGGACGACGGTATCGACACGCTGGGAGCGCAGGAGGCCGAGCGCAAGGATCGCCACGAGAAAGTGGAGCGCGACTCCTTTTCGATGCCGGCGAGCGAGCACCGCCGCATCAAGGCCTTGCGCGAGGCGCTGGGCAAGGCCGGCGTGCTGGTGAGCAAGTCGGAGATCCTGCGCGCGGGGCTCGCCCTGCTGGCCGAGCGCGACACCGCGGGTGTCGCGCAGGTGATCGCCGCGCTGCCCAAGGTCGCCAAGGGCAAGCGCAGCAAGAAGCACTGACCCTGCGCTCGGCGCCGCTCAGCGCTTTTTCTTGTTGGTCTTGCGTTTGGCGGTGGCTTCCTTGCGTCCGCCGGCCTTCTTGGGGGCGGGCTTCTTGGCCGCGGTCTTCTTGCGCTTGGACTCATCCTTCTTCTTCTCTGCAGCCTTGGCCTTCTTGCCGGTGCCGAGCGGCGCCAGTGCGCGCAGCAGTGCCCTTACCGCGTCCGTACCCTGAGCGGCGAGGGCGCCGATCGCGGCGCGGACGAGCTCAGACTTGCCGGGCCGCTTGCCGCTGTCGGCCAGGTCTGCGCGCAGCACCTTGAGGCGCTTGCAGTCGTTCTCGCCGATCACGAAGGTTTCGCGTTGCGGCTTGTCGGCTGCGACCGGCTCAGCGGGCGTCTGTGCGCTGGCAGCCGGTGCTGCGGGGGGCTCTGCATCGGCCGCCGCAGTGGCAACCGGCGTACTGTTGGCGGCGGTGGTGTCGGCAGTGCCGGTCTGAGCTCCCGCAGGTGCTGCGACCGGCTCCGGCGCAGCGGTGGAACCGGCTTCCTGCACTTCGGCTACAGGTGGCTGCGCGGTCGCGGCCGCTTCTGTCTGGGCCGGCTCGGGCAGGCGCTTCTCGAGCGCGGAGTCTTCATGCTGGAGGGCGGCACGCAATGCGTTCTGGGTTTTGGTGTTCATGTCGTCGGCTTTCCTTGTAAAGGTAATACTTTATTATTTTGTCTCGATCGACGCCACTCGGCAATGGGATGCATCCCTTTGCGTGGGGTTCGAGCGTGGCCTTGCAACGGGCGGGATGTTGCAGCGCCGCGTTGATGCTATCTTCCGCCCTTTGGACATGGGCACCGGGCAGGCCGGTTGCCGCCATCGACATCTTCAGATCCCAGGAAGCGACCATGCTGCAGAAACTCCCCGCCTTCGCCGGCGTCAAGGGCCCCGTTGTCGTGATTGTCATGGATGGCTATGGCATCCCCAGGCACGATGTGGGCAGTGCGATCGATGCCGCGCGCAAGCCGACGCTCGACCGCCTGTTCGCCGAGTATCCGAACATCACCCTGCGTGCGCACGGTACGGCGGTCGGCATGCCGTCGGACGAGGACATGGGTAACTCCGAGGTGGGCCACAACGCCATTGGTGCCGGCCAAGTGTATTCCCAGGGGGCGGCGCTGGTCGCCAACGCGATCGCCAGCGGCGCGATCTGGGAAGGCAAGGCGTGGCAGGAGGTGGTGGCCGCAGCCAGGGCAGGCACTGCGGGCAAGGCGGGCGTGCTGCATTTCATCGGCCTGTTCTCGGATGGCAATGTGCACAGCCACATCGACCACCTGCGGGCGATGGTGGTGCAGGCCAAGGCCGATGGCGTGCGCACGGTGCGCATCCACGCCCTGCTCGACGGCCGCGACGTGCCCGAAACCAGCGCGCTGGACTACGTCGAACCCTTCGAGGCCTTCCTGGCCGGGATCAGCAGCGACGGCTTCGACGCCCGTATCGCCTCGGGCGGCGGCCGCCAGTACATCACCATGGACCGCTACGACGCCAACTGGCCGATGGTCGAGCGCGGCTGGCGGACCCACGTGCTGGGCGAAGGGCCGAAGTTCGCCAGTGCGGCCGAGGCGGTCAAGGCCTTGCGCGACAAGCACCCCGGCACCATCGACCAGGACCTGCCCGAGTTTGTCATCGCCGAATTCGACGGTGACGGTTGCGGTCAGCCGATCGGTACCATCGAGGATGGCGATGCCGTGGTCCTGTTCAACTTCCGTGGCGACCGCGCAATCGAGATCACGCGCGCATTCGTCGAGAATGACTTCGACGCCTTTGATCGCGTGCGCGTGCCCAAGGTGACCTACGCCGGCATGCTGCAGTACGACGGCGACCTGCAACTGCCCAAGCGTTTCCTGGTCGCCCCGCCGGCGATCACCGATACCTCCAGCGAGTGGTTCAGCAAGATGGGCCTGGCGCAGTTCGCGTGCTCGGAAACGCAGAAGTTCGGCCACGTCACCTATTTCTGGAACGGCAACCGCTCCGGGCGTTTCGATGGTGAGACCTGGGAGGAGGTGCCGAGCGACGTCGTACCCTTCGAGCAGCGGCCGTGGATGAAGGCGGCCGAGATCACCGATGCCATGATCGCTGCGCTCCAGTCGGGCAAGTATGCGGTGATGCGCTGCAATTACGCTAATGGCGACATGGTCGGCCACACGGGCAATTTCCGCGCCGCGACGATGTCGATCGAGGCGGTCGACCTGGCGCTGGCGCGCCTGCTGCCGGCGATCGACGCTGCCGGCGGGGTGGCGCTGATCACCGCCGACCACGGCAACGCCGACGAGATGTTCGAGCTCGACAAGAAGACCAAGGAGCCGGCGCGCAACGCCGATGGCAGCTACAAGGCCAAGACCGCGCACACCCTCAACCCGGTGCCGCTGATCCTGTACGACAACGTCAGCGGCGGCAGGCTGGGCCTGAAGCAGGCCGATGGCGCCGGTCTGTCGAACATCGCCGCTACCGTGGCCAACCTGCTTGGGCTGGACAAGCACCCGAAGTGGGACGACAGCCTGCTCGTGGTGAAGTGAGCGCCCGGGCTGTGTGCGCTGTGCGCACCTGAGCGAGGAGCACAGCGCATCGGATCCGGTCGCAGCGCATGGGGCGGCGGGGCAAGCCCTGCCCCATGCGCGTCAGGCGGATCAGAACGCGTTGAACGGGTAGTCGATGAAGACCCGCACTTCGCGGCCGCTGACGTTGTAGTCGGCGGCATCGCTCGACACGCGCAGCGCCGAGGTGCGCAGGCGGATGTTCAGGTCCTTGGCGGCGCCGTTCTGCACGGTGTACGAGATCTGGTTGAAGAACTCGTGTTCCTTGCCGCGGGTGGTGACGTCGGTGTCGATGTCGCTGCCACGCACGTAGGCGACGCGGTACTTGAGGCCGGGCATGCCGTACTGGCCGAAATCGACCGCGTAGGCGAGTTGCCAGGATTTTTCATCCTTGCCGTTGAAGTCCGACCAGTAGGAGTTCGCCAGCCAGATCGAGGCCCCGCCGTTACCGGTGCCGCCGGCCTTCTGGTACCAGCCGTAGTCGAAGCCGACGTCGCCGCTGCTGCGCTGGTAGGCGAGCGTGAAGGCGTGTTGGCCGGTCTCGTAGGTTGCGGCCAGGCTCCAGATGCGGTTTTTGTCGCCGGACACGTCGTACTTGGTGCGATAGCCGTTGAGATCGAAGCTCAGCGTGTTGCTGGCGATCGGCAGCGCGTAGTTCAGGTTCACGTACTGGCGCTTGAAGCTGTTGTCGCGCACCACGTTGTCGACGTCGGAGAAATACAGCGCCGCGCTCAGCGCGTCGTTGAACTGGTAGCTGCCACCGATCACGTCGATGCCTTTCAGCCCACCGCTGTCGCGGCCTTCATCGCTCTTGCGCGACTGCGCATGGAAGCGGCCGGCGACCAGTTCGAGGCCGTCGATCTCGCTCGAGGTGAGCAGGGTGCCGGTGTAGCTCTCTGGCAGAAGGCGCGAGTCGTCGTGGTTCAGCACCGGCAGCGAGGGGCGCAGGTCGCCGTAGGCCAGCACGGTGTTGGAAACGCGCACCTTCAGCGACGCACCGCCCTTGGCCAGGTCGCTTGCGGGCTTGCCCGTGCTGTCTTCCTGCTTGAAGAAGTCGATGCCACCCGCGCCGGCGCGGCGGCGGGTGCTGTCCAGGCGCAGGCCGTAGGCCGCGAAGGCATCCACGCCAACGCCCACGGTGCCCTGGGTGAAACCCGACTCGAAGTTGGCGACGATGCCCTGCCCCCATTCGCGCTTGTCCTGGTTGCCGTCGCGGTAGTCGCGGTTGATGAAGGCGTTGCGCAGCAGCACGTTGAGCGTGCTGTCTTCCACGAAACCCTTGGCATCGGCTTGCCCGGCTGCGAAAGCGGGGGTCGCGCTCGCCAGTCCGAGGGCGATGAATGCTGCCCAGTGTCTTGCCATTGTTGTTTTCCTCGAGGCTGGATGTGTCCGATGGACGGCCCGTTGGTGCGTGGCGCACCCGGACCGGGGCGCGGATTGTCCCATTAACTTGGCCCAGGTGCAGCCGGGTTCATCAGTCGTCGTTTGGGCAGAAGGCAGCACTCGCGATGGGGAGACTGCGCTCGATTGTCGAGTATTTTTACAGTCGGGTTTGCCAGAGCCCCCGGTTATTTTGTCAAGCACATGAATATTAAAGAAAAATTAAATCGGGCCTAGTTGATGCTTGACTTTGATCGGGTACTCGGATAACGGAGATCGTCATGGGCACGCGCAAAACCACCAAGCCACACCTGATCGCGCTGGCAATCGCCGGCTTCTCGGTCGGGATGATGTCCGCGCCGCTTGCGGAGGCAGCTATCGTCACGCAATGGCAGGTGACGGTTGATGCAAAGTTCGATGCGAGTTCCATCGTCTGGCGCTTCGGTGATGCCGGGACGACGGTTACCGACCATCAGCTGCGCTGGGGCGACCCAAGCCCTTCCACGGGGCCGCAGAGCGGTGTCGATATCACCAACAGTCCGGCTGTCACCTCTGTGGACACCAACGGTGCCGCCGTGGGCAACATCTTCCTGTCGCACTTGAACAACCCGATCGTGGCCGGTAGCCCGCGCCCGGAGCGCTTCGCAATCGCGTCGACGCTGACCTTGACCCCCCTGGTGCCTGCAGGGCCGGGATTGCCGTCGGTGACGCAGACCTTCAATGTCTACTTCGAGGAAACGCCCAATGGCGCCAACCCCTGTGCAGACGGTGGGGCGAACGGCGTCGGGGTCAACCTGAACGGCTGCGGCGACATCTTCGTGCTCGACCGTGACGCGCTGAACTTCATGTTCACTTATGACACCGGCGACGGCATCGATCAGCAGTACTTCATCAGCTTCTTCGAGCTGACGAGCGGTCTCAATCCGCTGCCGCAGACGGCCTGTGACTATGTGTTCAACGCTCAGAGCTTGCCCACCGGCAGTCCGTGCCTGGGCTTCGTGACGCCGGAGGATGCGACGACGCGGGTCCAGTTCGCAGCGATGATCACGACCGCGCCGGTGCAGATCCCCGAACCGGGCTCTCTGGCCTTGGCCGGGCTCAGCCTCAGCCTGCTTGGCTTGTTGCGTCGCCGGTGGGTTTAAGGGGTTTGGCTTGAGCCGTGTCTTGTCAGGGGATGAGGGCTTGCGCAGGTTCTGAACTGGCGCTCTGCGCCGTGTGACGCGGGGGCTCCCGGGCCGACAAGCGAATCGGGGGGCAATCATGCCCCCCGATTCGTTACGTCAGAACGACGCCGACACCGACAACCAGAGCCGGCGTGGTTCGTAGATGTTGTTGTAGATGTTGCTGTACGTTTGGCCGCCGACCGTGGTGCAGGCCGCGTTGCCGCAGAAGTCGTAGGGCCCTTTGTACTTGTTGAAGTCCTTGTCGAGCAGGTTGTAGACCACTGCGTTCAGTTTCACGTAGGGCGTGAGCGCATAGGCACCACCGAGGTTGAAGACGGTGAAGCCCTCGAAGTCGCCGAGGAAGCTCTTGTCGACCGGCTGTGCGTTGCCGCCCTGGTGAGGCTCATGGAAGTTTGCCGGACGGAAGCGCTTGCTGCGGTGTTCGGCGGCGAGGAAGGCGTTGAGCTTGGGCGTAGCCTGCCAGTCCAGTTTGGCATTCAGGCTGTGGCGCGGTACTCCGAACAGGGGGTCGCCCTTGTTGATGCCGAACACATTCGAGGTGGTGACCTCGCTGTCGATGAAGGTGTAGTTGCCCGACAGGGTCAGCGCCTGGGTCAACAGCCAGCGCGCGCTGAACTCGACCCCCTGGATGCGCGCTTCGCCCACGTTGGCGGTGACGTTCGCGCCGGCACCCGTGGGGCGCTCGATCTTGTTTTTCAGGTCGGTGTGGAACACCGTCATCTGGGCCGTAAGCGGGCCGGCATCGTAGAGCGCTGCGAGCTCGTAGTTGGTGCTCTTTTCCGGCTGCAGGTTGGGGTTGCCGAACAGCGGGTCCTGGCCCTGGTTGCCATATCCGACGATGCCATCGTGCAACTGTTCGAGGAAGGGAGCACGGTAGCCACGCCCCACGCCGCCCTTGAGCGTCCAGCTGTCGTTCGCCTTCCAGGTGAGGTAGGCCCGCGGTGTGGTCTGGCCACCAAACACGTCGTGGCGGTCGTGGCGCAGGCCGAGCGTAAGTGCGAGGTCGTCACGCAGAGACCATTCGTCCTCGGCGAAGATGCCCCATTGGGTGTTCTTGAACGTTGTCTGGGGAATGCCGTCGGTCAGGCGGGCGTCCATGTACTGGGCGCCGACGGACAGCAGATGATTGCCCAGGCCGGTGACGAGTTTGGTGTCGAAGACGGTGGTTTCGGACTCCAGCGTGCGCGGCGTGTTGCGCCGGCCCGAGGCGGCCGATGCAGCGGCGTTCGGAATCCGGCGGCCGGTGGTCTCGGTGGTGTTGCGGGTGATGGAGGTCTCGATGAGGCCGATGTCGAGTCGGCCCGTGTGCCCCAGGTAAAGCTGTTCGCGGTTGAATCCGAGCTTCGGCGCATATCCGTCGCCAGGGCGGATGCTACCCATCTGGCCACGGTCGTTGTTGAGGGATTGACGGGTGACGTCGAATCCGAAGTAGAGCTCGTGTGCGCTGTTCGGGCTGAGGATCAGCTTGCCGCCGGCCGTGTTGACCGTGGCACGCACCGGGTTCTGGCCCATGGTGCGCTGACGGTCGGATGAGGTGTCCTGCCCCGGGAAGCGGATATCCGAGGCCTCACGCTCGAATTTGCGGCCGTATAGCTGCATCGACAGCATGTCGGCCTTGAGTGGGCCGGACAGGTAAGCCTCCAGTCCGTACTTGTCACCGAAGGCAGAGTCGCCCTGCAGCGTGGCGTCGACACTGACACTGCCAGCCCAGTCCTTGCCCGGCTTGCGGGTGATGATATTGACCACGCCGCCGAGGGCGTCGGCACCGTAGAGCGTGGACATCGGGCCGCGGATCACTTCGATTCGTTCGATCGCTGCGACCGGCGGGAAGAAGACGCTGGCCGAGTCAACAAAGGCGTTCGGTGCGACCGTGCCGGGGACGTTCTGGCGCCGGCCATCGATCAGGATGAGGGTGTATTCGGCGGGCAGTCCGCGCAGGCTGATGCTGCGATTCCCGGTCTTGTTGCTGCGCGCATCCAGGCCATCGACGTCGACGCCCTCGATCCCGCGCAGGGCGTCGGCAAGGTTCGAGATCTGACGCTGTTCGAGTTCGGCCCGCGTCACGACAGTGATGCTCGCGGGCGCATCCTTGATGTCCTGCTCATAGCCGCCTGCCGTGACGACCATGGTGTCCAGGCGGGTGGCTTCGTTGGCGTGGGCCGGTACAAGACCGGCAGCGAGCGTCAAGGGGATGAGGCTGGCGAGCAGCCGATGCGGGGGGCGAGGGCTGCGGCGAGGGGCGCGCATGGACATTCGGAAGACTCCGAGGCTTGGCTGAAAAGCTGTTGAGGCCTTGGCTGGCTTCCCGGTTGATGTGGCACTTGGGTGCGACGATCGGGTGGCTGGCTACCGACGTGTATGTTGCGGAGTATAACAATGAGAATGGTTGGCATTACTGGTGTTTATGGGGCGCGTTGCATTCCTGCAACTACATGCATGCCAGGCATGAGGCGGTATGGCCACTCCCGGTGTTCGTCAGCGTTCAGTCGCCGTGCCCACGCGCGCAGCTGCCCGCCTCGCGACCGAGCATTGCCAGCTTGCGCTCGCTGCCCCAGCGGTATTCGCCGGTTTCGCCGCTGTCGCGGATGACGCGATGGCAGGGGATCAGGTAGCCGATGGTGTTGGCCGCCAGCGCCGTGCCGACTGCGCGTGCGGCGCGTGGCATGCCGATTTCGTGTGCGAGCTGCCCGTAGGACAGGATGTGGCCGGGTTCGATGCGGATGAGCGCTTCCCAGACCTTGATCTGGAAGTTCGTGCCGCGCAGCACCACATGCACGCGGCCGCGGCTTGGCGCCTGTGGGAAGATCTCGTGCATCAGGCGCCTGGCGGCCTCGTCGTCTCGGTGCAGGCTGGCGGCCGGCCATTGGGCCCGCAGTCCGGCAAGCAGGGCTGCGTCGTCGGTCGTGCGGAAGGCGAAGTGGCATACGCCGCGTGGTGTCCACGCCACCAGCGCGGCGCCGAAGGGCGTAGGGGCGATGCCGTGGCCGATGTCGATACCGCGTGCGGCGGTCTTGATCTCGCCCGGAGTCATGGCCTCGCAGCTCACCATCAGGTCGTGCAGCCGGCTCGGACTGCCCAGCCCGGCCTCGGCGCTGACGGACAGGATATCCAGCGCTTGGCGCAGGCGTGTGCGTGCGTATTCCTTGGTGAGGTGCTGCAGGAAGCGTTTGGGCGAGATGCCTGCCCATTCGGTGAACACGCGTTGCAGGTGCGCGGGGCTGAGATGTACGGCGGCGGCGACTTCGTCCAGCCCGGGCTGATCGCTGACGCGGGCGCGGAGGTAGGCGATCGCCCGCGCCACGGTGTCGTAATGGCGTGCGTGGTGGTCGAGTGCATCCATGGTGTCCTCCCGGTGGGTGGCGGCCAGGCGCGCAGCGCGCCTGGCCCGGCTGGCCCCGAGTATGGCGACGCGCCTGGCAGGTGCAACCCGATTCTTGCGGAGCGGACACCGGCAGGCCGGGAGCGTGTGCGGCGCTCAGGCCCCCCACAGCGCATCGCCACCCGCATCGCGATAGCTGAGATAGGCGCGCAGGTCGAACTCGTGCTGGTGGTAGTCGGGCTCCATGTGCTGGCAGAGCTGGTAGAAGGCCTTGTCGTGCTCGCGCACGCGCAGGTGGGCCAGCTCATGGACCACGATCATGCGCAGGAAGGCCTCCGGTGTGGCGCGGAACAGCGTGGCGACGCGGATCTCGCGCTTGGCCTGCAGGCGTGCACCCTGCACGCGCGAGATGGCCGTGTGGGTGCCGAGCGCGCCGTGGATGACGTGCAGGCTGTTGTCGAAGCGCACCTTGCCGAGCGGTGGTGCGCTGCGCAGGTGCTCGGCCTTGAGCGCCTGCACGTAGTCGTAGAGCGCATTGTCCGAGCGCACGGTGTGGGCGTCGGGGTAGCGCTTGCGCATGGCGTCGGCGAAGCGCCCCTGCTCGATCAGGGTCGTCACCTGATGCACGAGTGCGGGCGGGTAGCCGGCGAGGTAGGCGGGTGCGCGGCGGTTGCTCATCGTGCCTGCAGGGTGTCGAAGCCGATATAGTCGGCGACGAAGCGCGCCTTGCCCTCGCGCAGGAAGTGCTCGTAATCCCAGTCGTCTGGCGCCAGCCGGTGCGCGAAGCAAGGGCGAAAGACGTAGGTCCACGCCCGCAGGCGAGATCCGTCGGCCATCTCGACCTCGACGATGCGGCGCTCGTACTCCTCGCCCTCGAAGCCGTCCAGGCGCGGCCACGCTGAGTCCGGGAGCTCGAGGTAGAGCACGCCCTGTACGCGGTGATCGGCGTTCGGCTCCACACCGGGGTACGTCGCGCCGACCACCGCACGGCGGCGGTAGCCGTGCAGTGTGGCGGGACGCCGAGTGCTGCGGGTGCCGCAGACGGCGGTCATGATGTCGTCGCACATCAGCGAGCCGTAGGCAAAGCAGGCGCTGGAGGCCTGGTGATCGGTGTCGGTGCGGTTCATGGTTGGATGAGCACTGAAATGAGGCGGGTCGGGTGGGGGCGCTGCCGCGCAGGCGGGCGCGCTGTCATCGAAGCAAATCCGGTGCCTGCATGCGCAGGTGCGCGGATCGAGACGCGCATTTCGCATGCGGCGATCTTCCCGGCCAGCCTAGAACGGTACCGGACTTTCGAACTGCAGTGGTACCCGGGTGCGCGGATGGATGAAGGCGATGTGGGTGGCGTGCAGGTGCATGCGCACGAAGTGTGCGACGCTGGCGGGCGGCGCGTAGAGCGGATCGCCCAGGATGGGGTGGCCGAGGGCGAGCAGATGGACGCGCAACTGGTGGGCGCGGCCGGTCACTGGCTTGAGCGCCACGCGCGTGCATGCCTCGGCGCCCTCCCCCATGCGTGCGAGCACCCGGTAGCGGGTAAGCGCGCGCCGACCGTGCAGGTGGTCGACGATCTGGCGCGGACGGTTGGCGGCGTCCTCGCCGAGCGGTAGGTCGATCTCGCCCTCATCCAGTGCGAGGTGCCCGTGCACCACCGCCACGTACTGCTTGCCCACGGTACGTTGCTCGAAGGCGAGGCTCATCCGGCGCAGCATTTCCAGTCCGCGTGCAAACAGCACCAGCCCCGAGGTGGGGGCATCCAGGCGATGCACGATCAGCGCGTCCGCGTGAAGTGCCTGGATGCGGGCGGCCAGGCAGTCCTGGCGGTCCGCGCCACGGGCGGGGACGGAGAGCAGGCCGGCAGGTTTGTCGACGACGAGGAGGTCATCGTCGAGGTGGAGGACGGTGGGCATGGCGATCGGGCTCATCGCAGAACGGGGGATTGCATGGTGAAGCAGGCGGCCCGGCGCGGAAAGCTCGCGGCTGGCGCTCCTCCCATGGGCGAGGCACGCCGCGGCCTGCTGTAGGAGCGGCGCAAGCCGCGAGCTTCCGAAGGCGTTCGCGCACTTCTCCTGCAAACTCAGGATCACTCTCGTGCGATGGTCCCGGGGAGCGCTCCAGGATCGCTGCGCGATGATCCGAAACCGGTCGCGTGATCAACTACATGCGATAGTGCGCTTTGTCACACGGCCAGATTCTCTGGCCACAGGAAGTAGGGGCCGAACTTCTGGCTGATGCGGAATTCGCCACCCGCTGCCTTGCCTTCTGCGGTTATGTAGGTCTTGCCGTCACGTAGCTCCAGCAGGCCGCGGGCGACCAGGCGCTCGGTCAGCTCAGGTGTCTTCAGGTTCAGCGCCTTGGCGAGCTTGGAGGTGGTCAGCTTGCTGGTGCTTGCGGAGGTGTCGCCCGTTGTCTCTGCTGCAGCCTGATCCGTTTCTGGCGTGGCCGGCGGAGTGAGGGCAGGCGGAAGTGAGGCTGGGCGTAGCCATTCCTCGCCGATGCCGAACTTGGCCCGGTAGTCCGGTGTGATCGGCCGGTGCAGTGCGATGAGCTGGTTGGCGATGGCGGTCAGGGTCTCGACGCTGACGACCTTGGCCATCAGCAGCGGCGAGCCCGAGTCGATGTTCTTGTTGATCCAACGCTCCAGTTGGTCGGACTTGAGGACACGGCACGTGTCGAACTTGTCCGGTCGGCCGATGCGCGCATTCTTTGACACCAGGACCAGAGACTCGAAACTTGGCTGCAGCCGGAAGCCGAGGCGGGTGGGCATTTCGAGTGTCTTGAAGACGTCCTGCAGTACCGCGATATGGCGCTCGTTCTGCTCGAGCGGTGATGGGATGCCGCGCGGCTTGCCCGCAAACCAGATCGAGAATTCGCCTTGCTCGTTGATCGACACGCCTTCGCTGAAGTGCTTGGTCTCGAGCACATAGACTTCGAGCAGGCGGTTGAGAATGAGATGGTCAATCTGGGCGACGCGGCCGTTGTGCTCGATGCGCAGGTCGTGGATGACGATGCGGTTCTTGCTCGCGCCGCTGTAGAAATCGATGTCGTAGGCGGATTCGCGCTCGCCCTTGATGCCGGCGCGGAGAATCTTCAACTCGCGTTCTATCTGTTGGCGGGTCGCTTCTGGAACGCCTGGGGCAGCGAGGTAGGTTTCCAGCGCGGTGAGCTGAGAGTCCTTGGGGTCGGCTTCTTTCAGGATCATGATCGAGTCGAACGTCGCCGTCCTCTAACGCGAGAATGACGAGGGGGTCCAGTTGGGCTAAATGGGAATGCTAAGCGCTTGAGCCGAAAGCCGCCGTGACGGGGGTCGCATTCATGGGGCGAATCAGACGCAGGTTGCTCCGGCGCTCGAGATGGCGATGGACTACTTGCCCGCACTGACGACGAAGTGCACCCCCGCCTGCGGTGTCGGCCCCACCTCGATCACCCTGATCGGCGCAAGGCTCTGCGCATCGAGGACATGCACGGCATTGCTCGCCGGCGCCACGACCACTACGCGACGGCCGTCGGGCGACACCGCCAGGCCGTCGGTGGGCTGATCGCCGATGTGGCGCATTGCGAGCCGCTTGCCGCTGCGAGTGTCGAGCGCGACAACCATGGTGGGCTTGGTTGCGCTTCCCCGGCCCAGCGCGTCGTTCCGGGGCGCGTAAAGAATGTGCGCGTCCGGGGAAAGGGCGACCGGCCAGTGGGCCGAGGAGGTTGCGCCGGCGAAGCCGCCGTGGGTCGGGTTGTAATCGGCCCGGCCGACACGGCGAACGGTGAAGGCGGACAGGTCGGCCACGTCGAAGTGGAAGGCGAGCATGGCGAGCAGGCTGTCGTCCCGGGCGAGGTCGAAGTTACCGTATATCAGCCCGGGCAGTTCGCCGATGACCTCGAGTTTCTCTGCATCCAGGATCATCATGCCGTTGCGGTTCGCATCCGGAACGAACAGTCGCCGGGAGGAGGGGCTCATTTCGACGCACCTTGTTGTGGCAGAGGCCGTCAGGTCCCTGGTCAAACTCGATCATCGGTATATAGTGTATATTTATATATGTATTTGCCGAGCTATTAAACTGGTGGAGATCGCCAGTCCGCATCAGTGACGCTAGAATGGTTACATGAAAACCACATCCAAACCTAACGGGGAACGGTCGGCACACTTCTCGGGTCACGAAACGTTTCCTCTGCGCCAAATGTGGCTAAAGAAGTTATTCGACCGATCCGTCGATGGCAGAATGATTCGGAAGTCGACCTTCGCAGATGAGAAGGCCATCGCAGATTTCGGCGTAGGCAAGAATATGGTGGCATCAATTCGCCATTGGGCCTTGGCTTGCGGAGCAATGGTTGAGGACGGCGATAGTTTTCGCATTCGGACCTTAGCTACGGAGATCCTGAACGATGGAGGATTTGACCCCTACGCTGAGAGTCCCTCGACAGCATGGCTCGCCCATTGGCAGCTCGCGGGTCGCTGTTTTCGCTCGACGACATGGTATTGGTTGTTCAACCATGTGACGGCTCCGACCTTTACCCGTCAAGAGCTTGAAGAACCTTTGGCTCGCTACGCCCGCGAGCTCGACCCGAAGCATCGGCTGTCGGTCTCTACGATCTCGCGCGACTTGGAAACGTGTCTTCGCAGTTACGCGCCGCGCGCCGCGGGCGGCTCCCCCGAAGATTTCGCCGAACCGCTATTGGGCGAGTTGGGCCTGCTGCAAGAAGTCCACAAGGGACAGTACGCTTTTCGCCGTGGCCCGAAGGCATCCCTGCACGATGGCATCTTCGCCTACGCCTTGGTCGATTTCTGGAATCGCACGGCCGAGGGGCAGAGTTCACTGGCCTTCGAAACCGTCGCGTACGCGGAGGGTTCGCCGGGGCGGGTCTTCAAGCTCGACGAGGAGTCGATCGCGCACCGCCTGATTGCGCTCTCGGACTTTACCGGGCGCAAGCTCGAATGGACTGATTCGGCCGGCCTTCGCCAAGTTCACCGCAAGGATCTGTCTAAGGAAGACATCAAGAACATGATCAGGCTCGCCTATGACTGAGAAGAGGCTAGAGGCGCTGTCGGACATCGTCCAGATTTCGCGCCAATACCAGCGCTCCATCCGAGTCGACGCCGATATCGGCCGTGCCGACGCCCTCGCCGGCTACATCTGCCACGCGACCGCGGCTTCCGTAGTCGATGGTATGTGCAAGCAGCTCTCTGGCACCAACCAACGTTGCTTCACTTGGACGGGCCCGTTCGGCGGGGGCAAGAGTTCCTTGGCCGTCGCGTTGGCGAGCGCGCTGCATCCCGACAGGAATCTTCGGACGAAGGCGCGCGAAGCCTTGCGCCTGGACTCCAGGCCCGTTTTTGACATGGCCTTCCCGGTCCGCAAAGGTTGGTTGATCGTCCCGGCAGTAGGCCGGCGCGGCAGCGTCGTAGCGGAGCTACATGCCGCGCTGCGCCGCGCGCAGGGCAAGTCCGTCGACGGCCGAAGCAAGCCCAATGCTCAAAATCTCATAGCCGAGTTGCTTGAGCAGGCTGAAGTTCGCCCGCATGACGGTGTGCTGGTCGTCATCGACGAGATGGGCAAGTTCTTGGAGGCTTCGGCCCTAGGCTCAGGGGATGATGTTTACTTCTTTCAAGAGCTCGCCGAAGCTGCCGCGCGCGCCCAAGGTCGCTTGGTGGTCGTCGGTGTACTCCACCAATCCTTCGCGCAGTATTCCGCCCGCTTGGGCATCGACACCCGCGACGACTGGGTAAAGGTCCAAGGTCGCTACGTAGACTTGCCCTTTGTGGCCGCGAGCGACGAAGTCGTCGAGCTCATCGGCCGTGCGATCGAGGTGGAGCGCCGCCCCGCTCATACGTTTGAAGCTTCCAAGGCTATCGCCGAGGCGATCCGATCACGCCGACCCGTGGTGGGCCAAGACTTCGCCAACGCTTTGGCTGCCTGCTGGCCGTTGCATCCTGCCATGGCCGCACTGCTGGGCCCGATCTCCAAACGGCAGTTCGGTCAGAACGAACGCAGCACCTTTGGGTTTCTGGCGTCGGTTGAGCCCCACGGCTTTCGCTCCTATCTAAACTCGACCCTCGTCAGCGAGGCGAGTTGGTATCGTCCGAGCGACTACTGGGACTACCTGCGTTCCAACTTAGAGCCAGCGATTCTTGCCTCCCCCGACGGACATCGCTGGTCGCAGGCGGTCGAGGCGGTGGAGCGGGCTGAGGCCAAGACAGGCGATCCGCTGCTGGTGGATTTGATTAAGAACATCGCGGTCATCGACCTTTTCCGAAATGGGTCGGGCCTGGCGGCCGACGCCGCGGTCATTGGTGCGCTGTTCTATGACAAGGCACGCGAGGAACTCGACGCCGCGCTGCAAAAGCTCTCCGCTCTCAAGGTCGCACTCTACAAGAGCTACATCGGAGCCTGGTCGATCTTCGAAGGCAGCGACTTCGACATCGATGCGGCCATCGCGCAGGCATTGGCCGCATCGCCTGGTGTCGATTATGCGAGCCTGGCGCAGCTCATGGGACTGCATCCAGTGGTGGCCAAGCGGCACTACCACGAGACGGGCTCGATGCGCTGGATGGATCTGTCGTTGTGCAGCATCGAGCAAGCCGAGAAAAATGCCGCCGCCTTTCACCCGCGTAAGGGCGAGTTCGGAGCCTTCATCCTCGCGCTGCCAAGTAAGGGCATGAGCTCGCGCGCCGCACGTCAGCGCGCGCAAGCCTGCTCGAAGCTGCGTCCTTGGCCGGTGATGGTGGGCGTCCCCACTAACCACGCTCGCATTGCCGAGCTCTCCGCCGAACTAGTCGCTTTGGAGCAAGTCAAGGAGCGCCATGAGCTCTCCGGCGACGCCGTGGCCCGCCGCGAGGTCTACGCGCGCTTGGCCGCGACGCGGGCCGATCTGGAAGACCAGCTCCAAGCCGCAGTGTCGCTGGCGAAGTGGCACGATGGGACCGATCAAGTCGTCGAGCCTGGTTCGAAGCTCTCGCCCGTGGCTTCCCGGCTCGCCGACGAGCTTTTTAGCGCATCGCCCCTGGTGTGGAGCGAGCTAGTAAATCGCGACAGCGTATCGAGCAACAGTGTGAAGGCCCGCCGTGAACTGCTACATGCGATGGTCAATGCCGAAGGCCAAGAGGCATTAGGCTTCGAAGGCTTCCCTGCCGAGCGCGGCCTCTACGAGACATTGCTTAGGAGCACCGAACTGCATCGTCAAGATGCCTCTGGCGCTTGGCGCTTCATGCAACCTGGCAATGGGTTCGCCAGCGGTTTCGAGCTGATATGGGAAGCGACTCGGGCCCTCTTTTCCGACGCTAACGCCCGCGTAGGTGCGCACGAGATCTATGCTCTGTGGACTGCGCCGCCCTTCGGCATGAAGCAGGGCATCCAGCCGGTGATCCTCACGGCCTTCATGCTTGCACACAAAGCCAACATCGCCGTTTACAAGGACGGTATGTTCGTGCCCAAACTCACGGACTTCGACATTGATGAGTGCCTGCAAGACCCCCACCGCTTCTCGCTCCGCTGGGTGGCTATCGACGAGGACAAGTCTCGCATCCTCGACGGAATCTCGAAGCTACTGGCCGAAATCGGCGAGAGCGCGGGTGCGGCCGATCCGCTAGAGGCCGCGCGGGGCCTAGTGGCGATGGTTTTCAACCTGCCCGAGTGGGCGCGACGAACCCAGCGTTTAGGGGAGACGGCCAAGGCCATGCGAGACATGCTCTTGAAAGCCAGCGACCCGCACAAGGTTTTGTTTGTCGATCTAGCCTCGCTACTCAATGCTAGTGACGGCGAGGCATACGTAGCGGCGCTGCGTGCGCCACTGCAGGAGCTTGCTGGCGCATACGGAAAGATGCTCACCGAGGTCGAAGGCAAGATGCTCGAGGCCCTCGACGCGAGCAGCGGCGATCTTGAGGCCCTACGCGAGCGGGCCCGCTCTGTTTCCGGTGTATCCGGCGAGTTCAGGTTGGACGCATTTGCGACGCGCCTGGCCAACTACGATGGCTCGCGAGCCGCTCTCGAAGGCATTCTGAGCTTGGCGGCAGAAAAGCCTCCGCGTGACTGGATTGATCGGCACATCGACGCGGCAATCTTGGAGTTGGCGAAGTTCGCTAGGCGTTTCCGTGAGACCGAGGCCTTCGTGGGAGTGCAAGGGCGCACTGTGCACAGCGAGGCGATCGCCGTCGTCATCGGCGCCGGCTCGGACACCAAAACGATCTCGCGCACATTCGCACTCTCTGACCGACACCGCAAGACGGTGGAAGCCAAGGCCGACGAGATCGCCTCGATGCTGGCAGGCGAAGGATTGCAAACGGAAGTGTTGCTGGCGATCCTGGCCAAGGCCGGACTGAAGCTCGCCTCCAGCGATGAGGAGATGATCAATGGCTGAACGGCACGTCTTGGGGATCTCCGGTGGCAAGGACAGTGCAGCACTGGCCGTATATATGCGCGACCGACACCCTGAGCTCGACATCGACTATTTCTTTACCGACACTGGCGAGGAGTTGCCCGAGGTTCACGAATTCCTTGGCAAGCTTGAAGGCTATCTGGGCAAAACGATCGCAAGGCTCAACCCCGGCCGTGACTTCCGATTCTGGCTGCGCCAATACAACCACTTCCTGCCCAATCCGCAGACGCGTTGGTGCACGCGAATGCTGAAGTTGAAGCCTTTCGAAGAATGGGTGAGGCCTATGCTCGCTGCCGGCGACAAGGTCACTTCCTACGTCGCTATTCGGGCCGATGAAGACTACCGAGAAGGTTATGCAGCCAAAGCAGACAACCTATTCGTCAAGCTGCCCTTCCGCGAGGCTGGTATCGACAAGGCGGGCGTGATCGACATCTTGGAGAACTCCGGTGTTGGTTACCCCAAGTATTACGAGTGGCGCTCGCGCAGTGGCTGCACTTTCTGCTTCTTCCAGCAGAAGATTGAATGGGTGCGCCTCAGAGAACGACACCCCGAGGCCTACGAGGCGGCAAAGGCTCTCGAAAAGGACGCCTTGGAACATGGCTCGCCTTTCACCTGGTCCAAGGGTGAGTCGCTGACCGACATGGAGCAGCCGGAGCGTGTGGCGGAGATCGAGGCGGAATATGAGATTCGAAGGGCGCGCATGCGCAAAGCCATCCCGATCAATCCGCTGCGGCCTGTGAAGGAGTGCCCCGAGGACATCGATGATGTCTATGGGGCAGATGAGGGTAATGGTTCCTGTGCCGTCTGCCACAAATAGACACTATCGAATGATCGCCGCCTCCAGCGCGGCGCTAAACTCCGCGCTGGTCTGGAAACGCTTCTGGCTGTTGTGCAGTAGTGCCCTTTCCATGATGGGGTAGAGCTCCGCTGGCCCCCGCCAGTCGGCGTCGCGAACGATCCCAGTCGGGTGCCGGCCGCACGTTGCATACCAAAAGACGGAAGCCATCTGAAACACGTCCGACGTTTGGCCAATCGCATCTGGGCAGCCCAAGTTTTTGTTGAATGCCTCAGGCGACATCCACAGCGCTGGACCGATTTTTTCATCCACGCGTGACAGGTCGGGCCCGCCCTCGTGCAGATCGCACAGGCCAAAGTCGCTGATCGCCCACGCGCTGCCCACAACCAAGATGTTCTCGGGCTTGATGTCGCGGTGCAGGGCCTTCTCATTGACCTTCACCAACGCCTTGGAAAGACCCAGAAACTGCGCGAGGTAGGTCGCGGGCGGAATTTGCTGAGGAGCCTTGGCGTGCTTGCTTAAATCCTCGGATGCCTTCATGAGGATGACAAAGGGCAACGTCTCGACCGTGCCACGCCGCTGCGCCACAACTCGGCCGCCCCGCCTGGTCCGATCGGTCCGGGCTCCTGGCGCGACGCCAGTCGCGACAAAGCGAATAATGTGCGGGTCGTCAAAGCCGCGGAGCAGCTCGACTTCGCGGTGGAATCGCTCACGGCGACGCTGGCGCAACTCCAGTTGAAACTTAACGGCGTAGCTGTCTCCGGAAAGCTTCTCATTGCACTCATGGACCACGGCATTGCCGCCGGCCGCGATGCGCTCGCCAACGATGTAGACCCGGCCATCGTCGCCCGTGATGTGGTCGTCGATTGTGTAGCCGATACTAGGTGTCCGAAAGAGTTCGACTTGGTTCATGGCTGGACCTCAATCGCCTCACTCTTCGCCATCGATTTCTTCGTCGTCATAGTCGTAATCGTCTTCAACTACGCCCGGGATATCTGTCCCCTCGATGATGGCCGCGGCATCCACGTCGCCTTTGCACTTGGAATGGGCCCACTTCGCGTTCGAAAGCTGGAACACAGTGCTCCCAGCCGGCCAGTAAAGGATCGACTTAGCCAGGCTGGTCTCGCCTTCGTCGCATCCGCCACATCCGCCACAGACGAAGCCCTCCGCTGGCGGACATCCGTCGCCGTTGAAGTTCGGATCGATCGCGAACCGAATGTCGCTTGCCGTTTCAGAGACGATGTCGCGCTGTTCCTTGTCGTCCATGGAGCCCGCATAGGAGCCTCGCAAGATCGCCCGAATGAACGTCGTGCGCCAATTTCGGCTGGACGCTGAGTTCGCCTGGGAGACGCAGTAGATCGCGTATTTGCTGAGGATCGGCACTTCTGACGTGGGGGCGATGCGACCGTCCAACATAGTCAAGTCTCGCCGCAATAAGCTCAAGTCGCCCGGCAACGCCAGCCCGCCGCGCTTGAGGGTCAGGACGGCGAAGAAGAACGAATAGAAGTCCGCCTTCTGCTTCCAACGGGTTTTCTTCATCGGATAGGTCGAATCGAAGATCGTCGCGATGTCTGCGATGGCCTCTTCAAACTCGGCGCGTGCCGCGGCGGACTCAGCCTCGGGCCAAGCAGCGTAGTCGCGACAGCACGCGTCAATCGCATCTTTCTTGTCGCTGATGCCCCGAAGCTGCGCTGCCAGCAATTCGCTCACGTACTCAACGTCCAGCGAACGTCGTCGCGCCGTGGCATTGAAAAGGCCCATGTCATCGAGCGCATCGAGGTTGGCCAGCTCCTCGGAGATCTTCAGGAACTCGCCTGGGAAATCGGCCTTGCGAAGCTCTTGCCTATTGAGTGGTACCAGGTATTTGTTGACGCGTGAATAGACCTCCCGCAGCTCTTCGGGCGGCAGGCCCGAAGCTTCGTTGAAATCAATCGAGTAGAGCAAGAAGTCGTCGCGAACCTCCTGCGGCAGCTCCGAAAACTTCTTTCCACCATAGGGCCCGCTGTATGGCCCCTCCAATTGGAAGCCATCATTCAAGAACGTCAGAATCGTCGTGATTCGCTGCTGGCCGTCGATGACACTCCTATAAGTCCGCATGTCTTTGATGGTCTTGGATACGAAAATCTTCGGCATCGGGATGTCGTTGAGGATACTGTCGATCAGCATCACGCGAGCCGCGTCGCCCCAGACCTCCCGCCGTTGGTAGTCAGGCTGCAGAAGCAGCGTTCCGTTGCCGTTCCACTCTCGGATGTCGGCGATCGTGTGAGGGCTGGACTGCCACTTCTTAGCCATGCACTCTCTCCTTGATTCTGGTTAATGGTTATCAGTGGTGATGGCGGCCACTGCAGCCTCGATGTCCTGATCCGAAAGGAATGGGGCCTGCGCGAACACCAAGCCTTGCTCACCATTGAGCTTCGCGGCCAAGTGTCCGCGCCCCAGCAGCAGCTCGGCTCCTGGGCGGTCGAGCGCGATCTTGGACGTTGCCTCGCTAGAAACCTTCAAGATCAAGCGGTTGCCCAGGTTCTCACGAAGCTGCATCGGCATCACGTCCTTGTCGGGACGTTGGGCCGCGAAAATCAGGTGAATGCCGGCCGCGCGAGCCTTCACGCCGAGGCGCTGCACCGCCGCTCCAACCGCCGCCTTGTAGCCATCGTCGAGCATCCAATCGGCGAACTCGTCGTGGACCAGGAAGACCATGGGCAACCGTTCCTCCGCCGAAACCTTCGAGTTGTAGGTGGGGAGGTCACGTGCCCTGGCCTTGGCGAAGGCCCGATAGCGATCCTCCATCTCCTGAACCAATGCTTCCAAGACTTCGGATGCCTTTTCCTTGGTGGTGACGATCTCGTCGCGCATGTGCGGCAAGTCCGCCAAGGGGGCATAGTCGACGCCCATCTTTGGGTCGATTAGGATGATTTGGGCAAGGTCCTTCGAATTGGTTGCCGCGATATCCAGGAGCAGCGCCTGAATGAGTACCGACTTGCCGCTGCCTGTGGCGCCGGCAACCAAGGAATGCGGCTCGTGGGACGAGAGCCCGCCGAACTCTGCGCCGAGGTTCAAATACAGCAGCGCGCCATTAATCTCTTGCAGCCCCAGCAGGAACGAAGTGTTGATGCCGGCGACGTTGCGATTGAAGTCGCGACGTGCCCATAGCTCCCAAAGCGATACGGCCTGCCGCTTTGTTCCTGCAACGGTGACCACGATTTCGCCGGGTTTGGGCTGCACAGTCACAAGCTCGATTGCATGCGTGGTGAGGAGCTGCGTGCGGCTCTTCTCAATGTCTTCAACGCGTAGCCGATCAGAGCCAGCCAGCCGAACCAGGCAGCCGTTGGGTGTTAAGCGTGTGCCGAGAATCGCCGCCTGCATGCCGTAGCTGTTGAGCGCGGCCTTGAGCTTCCTGGTTACGTCCTGGGCCCATGCTTCCCGCTCGGCATCTGCCTGGGCGCCCCCCGCGAACTTGGCAGAGACCAACTCAGAAAGCGCTGTGCCAAGGTTGGTAGGCGTGGCAGGGGTCGAGCCCACGCCGAAAGCCGCCACGGTAGGGGGTGCGTGCGTTGGCTCTTGCGCTGGCGCCGTAGGCTCAAGCGCGGGGCTGGTCGATGGAACGGTCTCGCCGGCAACTGGGGCCGTCGGCGCCTCTTCAGCCTCGACCGCCGACGAGCCGTTCACAAGCTGCCCCATGGCTGCGAGCCATGGCACGCGCGGTGCTGGTTTCCTGAAACCGTGCCCCAACCAGGGTTGGTGGGCGCCGAGTCCAGCGCGTACACCAAAAGCTCCGCTCCCCTTGGCATACGCTTCTGCGAGCTTTCGCAGATCAGGTCGGTCAAATACCTCCTGCCAGGCATGAACGCCATCCGCATCCTCAAGCAGCTCTTGTCCCGAGGTCGAGCCCGAACCTGCATCCGAGGTGTGGACATAGACCTGTGAGTAGCCGCGCAGTGAGATCTCCACATCGCCTTCGCGGAGCTTTGCGCGTGCTCGCTCCATGAGTCCGGTCATGCCCGGTGGGATGTCCGCATCGATAAGCATGTCGGCCAGGCGAGCAAGCCACACGTCGCGGTCGAGTCGGCCGGGATCGCCGAATAACGCCTCGCGAAACATGCCGAGCGTTGCAAGAAGTTGATCCTTGGAGTCACGGCAAGCCTTGGCAAGGCCATCGGCGCCGACGTATTTCGACTCGACGATTGAGATGACGACGCGGACGCCTTCCTCTCGCTCCTCGACATTGAGCGCGAGGATGTCGGCGATACGGCTCTCGGGCTGGGAGAGCCAGCTCGCATAGTCATCGAGCAAGAAATAGGCGGTCAGTACCTGGCCCCCATCCGCGGCGGCCTTGAACTCCTCAGCGAGCAAGTGGCGGCTGAGCACTAGGCCGATCATTTCGCCTGCCGAGACACCACGCTTGGCCGCGCGAAGCACGATGTCTCCAGAGATGGAGAGCGCATCGCGCTTGGCCTTCTCAGAGGCGGCCTGGATTTCCTCGGCGCCAAGCTGCAGGTTCAGCTCCTCCAATCGACGACGCACCAGTACGCCGAGCAGCCGCAGCTCGGAGGTCGAGCTGACGATCATATTGCGGCCGTTGGTCGAACCGCGGCGGTAGCGCACGACCGTGATGTCATTGTGCTGGAGCTGGCGCTTGTCGAGCAACTCATCGTAGGTGGCGACCCATTCGGCCAGGTCGTGCGCGTCCTTGATCATCCCCGCCAAAGCGGGGCTTTGCAGGGAGATGCGCCGGGCCGGCAGGTATCGCTCGTCGGGCAAAGCGTCGGTCTGGCGGCAGACGGCTGCCACTGCGGACACATAGGCCCAGCCCGAGGCGGTCTGCCAGGGGCAGGCCAGGAACGTTGTCGATTTGAGCTCGTTCTCGCCCGAGACGCTGCGATAGGACCAGCGCGAGGGGGCATGCTCTAAATTGGGCCGATCGTTCGTCCAAGGGACCGGCAGCCATTCCAACTGTGCTGCGCGTGCGACCACGTCATGCAGGAAGGCCACGTCGAAAGCCTTGAAACCCTGCGCGCTCTCGCTGGGCGTGGCGGAGATCGGCGTCACCGAGATGCGCAGCTTTGAGATGAAGTTGTCGCTGGTCTCGCTGACCACTGGTAGGTCCGGGTCGTCGCCGGCCTTGTTGACCAGCTCGCCATAGATGCTGCGAAGTTTCGCCGGGTCGGAGTGCCGCACCGACACGCTGCATTGGAGCTTACCGTCCTCCTGGATCGACGAGAGCTCGCGCACGGTCGCCAGGGGCAGTTCCGCTGCGTCGGCGTTGTAGAGCACGACGCTAAGGTTGGCAGCCTCATGCGGCTGCAAGCCGACATAGCGCTCCAAAAGCTCGCGCGCCTGTTTTGCGGCGGCGGCCGGATCAACATCGGTCATGGCGTCTTCGGCGCCGCGCGTGGGCGATTCCAACAGGCTGTAGCCGTTGACCGTGCTGCTCTCGGAGACCAGAGTCGGAACGCCAGTGCGGTTGAGGACCGCGATCTCGGGATAGAACGGATGGGCGATCTCGTCGGAGAGCTCGCGCATGAAGATTTCGCGATCGCCGTAAAGGATGCTTCCGCTCGAGAGCAAGTGCGTGGCGAAGCCGGCCACGCGACGGGATTTGACCGCCAGCGCCTTCATCCGCTCCGGATGCCAGGGCGGGATGATCATGGCCGGGTTGTCGCCGGCTACGCGGGCCGTACCGACAGAAAGAATCTCGGAGACCAGGCGCGACCGGCACACGTCGCCGCGCGCGTGGGCCATCAAGGTCGTCATCAGCGTGCCGAAGGACTCGGCTTGGCGCATAACGGCTTCACCATGCAAACCCGTGGAGACAAAGTCCTCCACCGCCTTGATGTAGTCTTCCTCGAACTTGTCCCAGGCGGCTTTGATTTCTTCGCGCTGATGGGGTAACAACCGGCCCTCGTCGGCTAGCTCCTTGATCCGCGTCTTGATCTCATGGCGCAGGCTTCGCAGTTTGTTGGCCGCGGGGACTAGAGAGCCGGCATCCGTCGAGTAGGTCGCCTCCAAGGTGCCGGTGTCGAGCAGCGAGACGTTTTGCACCCCACCCTTCTTGCTCACCAGCCTGCGGGGAACCTCCGTGCAACCCACCGCGCCCTTCTCCAAGAGACGGCGCATATCGGCAACCATCGACAGGCCGATTGACGTAGGCTTGTAGCTCCAAAGTAGCTGGGTCTTCGCCAGCTTCGTCTCAACACCACCAGAAATCCTCAACAGTTCCACATCGAACTTGATTTGCATCGCTGGCCGGGAGAGCGAGCCTTGGGTCTTGAGCTTCTTGTTGCGGCTGGTAGCGATCTCCTTCTCTTTGGAGAAATACCGCTCGAAGTCAAACAAGGGGTCTGGTAAGTCTGCCGTGGTCATTCGAGTGACCTTCCAGTCGACTTTTGCTCCCATCAGCTCTTTCAAACCGCGATACATCGCTGAAAAGAAGCATCCAGCGTCGTAATTGAATCGCTCTCGCCACTCCTTCCGCCCCTTGTTGACCGTGAAGCGCAGGATGCGCTCGCCCTCAGGGGCGCGCAGGCCCGCATGCAGGCTGTTGACCACGCGGGCGAAGCCGTCGAAGAAGTCGTTGCATTCGATAGGCTTGCCATACAAGGCCTTCTCCCAGCGAGCGCAAAGCTTGGCGTCTTGCTCGAGAAGCCGGCGATGCTTGACGAGAAACTCCTCGTCCTCCTCGTTGAAGTCGGAGCGGCGTTCGCGCGACTTCAAGTCCTCCAAGAGCTTTCGGCCGTCTGCGTCGAGTGAGCTCTCCGGTTCGCAGTCATGGTCGAAGAAGCGAATCGTCGAGTCGGCCAAGCCGAGCTGCTTCTCCTTGGGCTTGTCAAAGGCCAGGTAAATGCCATCACCTTCCCACTCGAACTGTGCGAGGGTCAAGGCTGCCTCTTGGTCGCCGGCCGGAGCGGCGACGAAGGCCTCGAGGGCCTGGCGAGCACCTTCGGTGATGTCCGCGGCATTGGCCATGATGCGTTCAGTGAGCTCTTCGGCATCGAGCGGCTGGCCGTTCTGCCGAAGCTTCTTGAGCAGCGGGGCGCGCTGAGCGAAGAGCTTGGCGAAGGCCTTCTGCCAAGGCTTGCGCGTGGCCACGAATGTCTTGGCGTTGGAGAAGAAGGAACTGTCCCTGGGAAGCCCGGCTCGCGGCATCGCGAAACCGACCGCGTCGCGGATAGGCAGCCCGCGTGTGGAGATGGCTTCGACAATGTCGGAGCAGAACTCACCGAGTTGGATCAGCGAAAGCTCGGAGGAGGCGAGCAGTCCGCCGAGGGCTGCATGGAACACGGCGCGATCGTCCGGCACCGGCGAGAGCCCGCCCGCGTGCAAGGTGGCCTCGACCCATGGCTCGGGGTCGGCGCGCATCTCCTTGGCGCCGATGGCCATGACGTGCCCCAGTGTGTCGGCGAGATTGTGCTCATTGCCGTTGGCCGTCAGGATCGACGCCTTGGTAGTTTCGGCATTGTTTCGGACGTAGCCGGCGTTGTGGGAGATCAGGATCTCCGAGGGCAGGCTTTGGCCTTCGACCAGAGCCTCAGGGATCATCAGGTCCACACGGGCGATCAAGTCCGGACTGGCAAGGATCGCCCGCGCGACGGCCGCAATCTGGCTGGCCGAGAGCTTGTCGAGACGGAAGAGCGCGGCCGAGTCGCCAGGCTGACCCAGATTGGAAACACGCTTGGCGAGGATGTCCGCGCCGACGCGCCCGATGATGCGATCGGTCAGCATGCGGCCTCTCCCTTGAACGCGAACGGGTTCTCAACAAATGAGCAGGAATCGGAGAGCCTGCGGACCAGGCCCAGGCCAACGAGCCGGGCTTCGAGGTTGTCCCGGTTTTCGCTGAGCTCGTCTTGGTCGACGAGCTTGGCGGCGACCAGCCTCGCTCCCTCGGCATCGCCGAGTACCAAGCCATAGCGTCGTTTGGCCTCTGCCAGGAATTCGTCGAACTGCATGCGGTCGTCCACGATGGCCACCACAATCGACTTGAGCAGCCGATCGTTGGGGGCATAGCGTGTGCGGCGCGAAAGCCGACGGGAGCTGAGCCCGATCGCGCGCGACCAGGACGCGTGGATCTTGCCGACATGCTGCTCGTGGCGCGCGAGTGCGAGTTCAGCCAGTTTGGCGATCAGTTCGTCTGGGCTTCTTCCGGAGTAGTCCTCGTCATCGTCCCCGTCAGCCGGGGGCCACTGGAAACGCTCACGCATGAACTTCACACGCTCCGCCTCTGGGAATTCACTCGTGGCGGCGTTGCCCCACTGATCGCCTTGCCGGATGGCCTCGACGTGACTGCGCACAGCCTTGGCGGGAAGGCCCTGGTTGAACTGGTAGCTGTCGCCTGAAAGCGCGCGCACCTTTGTGCGTTCCTTGGACACGATTTCGCAGACGATCTCCACCGGATCATCGTCGCCCGCGACCTGCTTGGCACGCTCCAGGAAGTAGAGAAGCATGTTCAAGCCGGAGATGGTGATCAGATGCTCCAAGGCATCGTAGATCGGCATGTCATTGGCCAGGATTGACAGCCAGTCCTCGCAGATCTGATCGAAACGCGGATTGGCGGCCTCAGGCAAATAGCCGGAGAGGCGGGGATCGTCAGCGAGTTGGGGCGGGCCTTGCAGTGCGCGTGCAAGCCGGTTCATCGGCGCCTCTCGATCGAACAGGCGCTTGGCCAGGATGTCGCCAAGCTCGGCGCCCCTCCTCGCGCGAGTGAGCATGAGATAAAGCAACTCGCCCGTGCGCGCGAAGAAACGCCGGTCATTGCTCATCTTGCCGCGCGAGTCGATCTCCAAGTCTTCATAGAGGGCGTCGGGCCCGAATGGGAAGACGAACTTCGAGCTCCAACGCTTGTTGCTGCGCGACTCGAACGAGGAGGAGCGCAAGAGCTCGACGGCCTTAGCAAAGTCGTCGAACGTGGAGAACGACTGGCGCAGGTAGGCCATGTCGTCGTCGCCTTTGCCGGTTTTGCCTTGGTGGAATTTCTCGAACCACTGCCGCCACTTCTCCTCGTCGGGCAGCGCGCTTTCGGCGATGGACTCGACGTAGGGGTTGTTGAACAGTAGGCCGCGCAGGCGGATTTGCCGCTGCGGCTGAAACTTGACCGATCCACCCGCCCCCTCGTGGGGACGCAGCGGCTTGTCAAGGTTCGAGCCGAGCACGCCCAAGAATTCCAGCACAGTCAGATGCGGAAGCTGCTCGTCGTAGAGGCGATGTCCCCAAATGTTCTCGTCGACACAGAAGTCGACGTTCTTGATCTCCGGGCGCTTGAAAATCTCGCTCATGCCGAGGTCCTTACGGTCACGGGATGAGCGAAGCCGCGCCCCCCCGGCTCGATGTCGATGAAATTCAGCGTCAGCGTGGAGGCTTCGCCGCCGGCCTCGTCGTCGCCGGCAAACCCGGACTTCCGAACAATCTCGGCCTTGCGCAGCAGCTTGGCCTTGAAGGCTAGCAAATCCTCGAGGCACTCGTTGGAGAAGCTCGCCGGCAGCGCGCCGTCAGCGACGCGCGAGAGGAACTCATGGCGGATCGGCGTGAGGTCGAAGGCGACGGAGTTGCCGGGGCCAGGAGACAGCGACACGTCGAGCTGTGGACGTCCCGTCGCCTCATCGAGCTTGATCGCCATGCCGATCCCGCCTTGCCGGCGCGAGGGCGTTTCATGGTCGCAGAGCACACTCACACGACTTTGCGTGAACCCGCCGGAGCTAGCGATGAAGATACGGTCAACGTTCTCCAAGAGTAGCCCGGTCATTACGCGGTTGAATCCCTTGGCGATGCGCCCACGGACTGTCTCGCTGACGGACTTCTTGGCCTTCAGCGATTCGATGATGTCCAGATAGTCTCCCGCAAAACGGAAGGCCGTCATTGACCAGCGGGGGTAGCCCGCCTCGGCCTCAGGCAGAGTGAAGTAGAGCCGGCGACGTTGGGCTTCGAGCATCCCCAGAAACTCTGACGAGCCGCCGTCCATGCGTGCGCCCTCATGGCCTTCCAAGTAGGCGTCTTGCGCAGCGCGGAACTCCGCGGTGGCGCCATAAACAGGGTCGCAGCCCACCAAACGATCGAAGTCGGTTTGCAGCCGGGAATCATCCTTGCCGTAAACCAGTAGACCGTCGGCAGCGTTGGTAGTCTCCTCGCCCACGCCGAAACTCGACATGGCCTTAAAGACGGGCCGATCGGAGGCCCTGCGCTTGGGCAAGTTGGACCCAAAGGCGTTGGCGTAGACGCTAGCCTTGCCGATGTCGCCCCCCTCTTGGATCTTGGCCACGTCTGCGCAGGTCATCAGGTTCTCCTTGACCACCTTCGAGTCGGAGTAGCCGAGGACCATGTTTGAGCACAGGGCCAGCAGGTCGCGTATCGGAAGGTGTAGCCCGTTGAGTCGGGCAATCTCGACCAGGTCGCCCAAGCGGCGCCTGAGCTGCCCACCATCGGATTCGCCGAGGAGCCTGCGGCGGTTCTCATCGATCGGACACGTCTTGCCTCCTAAGTTCAACGAACAGTGCTTGCAGTTGTCCCACTCTGGATGCCCAGCAACCGCCCTGGCGACCTCATCAAGCATCTTGCGGTTCGCGGTGCGGCTCAGGTCGAAAACAGCGAGTCGCTCAGGTGCAGGGCCCGCTTGTAGAAAACGCTCTTGAAGGGGTTTGCGAAGCGGGTGGATTCGCCCCTGACGCTTACCCAGATCGCGAAGGCGATCGAGAATCTGGCCGTGATTGGCCGCCAAGATCACGACCTCTGAGTCATCACCGCCAAGCACTGAATTTTCGAACCGCTGGAGCGGCAGGTCGCTCTCCTCTCCATTGAACTCGGTGAGGTCCTTGATGAAGACTGCAAGACGACCGTCTGCCAAGCGATGCTCTTTCACATTGCCCTTGCCCCCCCATACCTTGGGGTCTCCCCCGATGCGAGTCCAAAGGGCCCGGCAGTGATAGGTCTTGCCGTCGCCTGCAGTGCCGGCAATCAAGAGCGACCCTGGCGCCTTGGATTCGATGTGCTGAACCATCGAGTCAAGCAGTGGCGTAGACAGGCTGATCGGCTGAACCTTCGCCCTGCCCAGGGCGCCGGTCACGTATTCATCGAACATCGTCAGGTTATTCGGCGTGGGACCGTAGCTACGTAGGAACCTGACCCAGGCGCTGGAAGGTGGCGCTCCGTGCTCAACCTTGTCGTTCCACGGCGTATTAGTCGTTTTGCTTACACTTTGAACGTCGCTGTCCATGGAGGCCTTCCGTGGCTTGTTACCCCGCATTTAGCGTATGTGCTAGCGGATACTGTAGGTCTTGAAGTGGGCTGCATACGCCGGGGTGCGGCAGAGGATCGGCAAACTCTCTGAGGCGAGATTCGAATCGGTGACGCGTACCGCACGTTCGGGAAAAACGGCCCAGCCCTGTGTCGGTGATCGTGCAGATGGCATTACTTTATCAGTGAGAGCTGCAATGGCGCAGCGGCTCACTGCGTTTGTTCAATTGACGGCGGGAATGACGTGTCGATTCTGTCGTATCTCGACTAGCAGAAGCAAAGCACAGGGCAAAAATGACGAAAAGCTCCCTAGGGAGCTTTTCGTCATTGTCTGTGTCAGCGATTTCACGCGAACTTGGCAGGAAATTCACTTTCCTTGTCATCCGACATGATGTAGGACTTCATAATAGGCGATTCAGTCCTCTCGTAGATTCAGATGCTTACGTGACTATTGTGTGCTTCCTTGTTCAAACCGTCACACAATAGTCGGGAATTGCCTACAGTCATCACAGAATAGTTGCGCCGGACTGATTCTGCCGCCGACGTTTTAGCAACTGACTAGCAGCGTGATGCAAAAGGCTGTGAACGATCCGAAAAGCTGTCTGTCATAGACGTATCTCCAGACTCCTTGTCCTGCAACGATGCGCGGCCAACTCGACCCCCAGTCCTCGATGTTCCACTACTTCTCGCCGGAGTCGC
>WPCG01128999.1_pt1 | contig 60730 bp, 62 predicted proteins | sample 5403311 | NCBI WGS metagenome assembly WPCG01 (sample SAMN12869467, study PRJNA574797) | sludge metagenome | isolation source: wastewater treatment of Control | place: China:Beijing | collected 2019-05-17
GACGACGCCGAGCTGCGCCGCCGGCGGCGCCGCGGGGCCCGGGATGTCCGCCGCGACCTGGTCGACTGGCAGCAGGCCGGCGACCGCTTCCGGGCCGCCCTGGAGGAGCCGACTCCATCGGCGCTGTCCGCCCATGCCCGAGCCGAGGAGAGTCCGCCATGACGGCCCCCGAACCCGCCCGACCCGACGCCGCGGCCATGCCCCCAGCCGAGCGCTTCAGCGCCGACTGGCTCTCCCGCCGCGAGGCGCTGGATGCCCGCTCTCGCAGCCACTGCCTGACCGGGCTCGCCGCTGACTGGCTCTCCCGTCGGCCCAGGGCGCCTAGTGCCCCGCATGAGATCGTCGATCTGGGCTGCGGCAGCGGCAGCAACCTGCGCTTCCTGGCCTCGCGGTTGCCCGGGCCCCAGCGCTGGCGGCTGGTGGATCATGACTCGACGCTGCTGGCCCTGGCCCGCCGGTACGGGGCGACCCTGCACGACGCGGCGGGCGGTCGGCTCGTCATCGAGGCCTGCTGCCGAGACCTCTCGCCGATGGACGCTGGCCTGCTGGCGGGGGGCGATCTGGTGGTGGCCTCGGCGCTCTTCGACCTGGTCTCGCGTCCCTGGGCCGAGGCGCTGGTGGCGGCCGCGGCCGTGCGCCGCCAGGCGCTGCTCTTCACCCTCAGCGTGGACGGCGACTGGGCCTTTCTCGACGCCTCGGGCGCGCGGATAGAGGACGAGGAGGATAGCGCGGTCCGCGGGCTCTTCCAGGCCCACCAGCGCCGCGACAAGGGGCTGGGCCCGGCGCTGGGAGGCGACGCGCCCGCCGTGCTGGCCGCGGCCATGGGGGCGGCCGGTTACCGGGTCGAGAGTGCCGCCACCCCCTGGCATCTGGCCGCCGGCGAGGCGGTGAGATTCCCCCTGGCCGAATCGCTGGTGCAGGGCTGGCACGACGCCGCCCTGGAGCAGGCCCCGGAGGAGCAGGCGAGCCTCGAGCGCTGGCGCCTGCGCCGGCTGGCGGGCCTCGCATCGGGCAAGCTGGGGCTGACCGTCGGCCATCGCGACCTGCTGGCCCTGCCGGCCGGGGGCGTCTGAGCATGCCCTTTCCCCGGCGAGGGCCCCGCTGGGTGTCCCGCCGAGCGCTGCGCCCGCTGGCCGGGCTGGCGCTGCTGGTCGGGCTCGCCTGGTGGCTGGAGCCGGCGACGATCCTCGCCCAGGTGCAGCGGCTCTCGCCGGGCTGGGCCCTGCTGGCCCTGGCGCTGACCCTGCCACCGCTCTTCCTCAGCGCCTGGCGCTGGCGGCTGACCGCCCGCCTGCTGGGGCTGCCGCTGGGCTTCCGTCGTGCCCTTCACGAGTACTACCTGGCGCTCTTCCTCAACCAGGTGCTGCCGGGCGGGGTGGCCGGCGATGCCGCCCGGGCCTGGCGCCACTCCCGGCAGAGCGGCCGTCGCGGCGGCGCCTGGCGGGCGGTGATCATCGAGCGCGCCTCGGGCCAGCTGGCCATGGCGCTGCTGACCCTGGCGGTGCTCGCCGCCTCGCCGCTCTGGCATGAGCTGATGGCGCGTGCCGTTCGGGGCCTGGCCGCCTCGGGCTGGCTGCTGGCCGGGATCGCGGGCCTGCTGCTGCTGATCCCGGCGGCCTGGCAGCTGGCCAGGTATCCGCCGGCGGCGCTGGCGGGCCTTGGCGGCGACCTGCGCCGCAGCCTGCTGGCCGCCTCGGTGTGGCCGAAGCAGCTTGGTGGGTCGCTGCTGGTGGTGATGAGCTACGCCCTGGTGTTCGTCTGCGCCGCCCGGGCGATCGGCGTCGAGCTGCCCCTGGCCACCCTGCTGGCGCTGGTGCCTCCGGTGCTGCTGGCGATGCTGATCCCGCTCACGCTGGCCGGCTGGGGGGTGCGCGAGGGGGCCGCCGCCCTGGTGTGGGGGCTTGCGGGGCTGCCGCCGGCCCAGGGGGTGGCGATCTCCATGGCCTACGGAATCATCGTGCTGCTGGCCAGCCTGCCCGGCGGCCTGGTGCTGCTGCAGCGCAGGGCAGGCACCGCGAGGGGGAGCACCGGCCACGAGCCTGGCGGCTCAGGGCGTGTCGAGGTCGAGGTCGAAGAGGGTGTCGTCGCCGCAGCGAAAGGTGCGCGAGGCGGGGCGGCGCGCCTCATCCAGGGTGGCGATGGGTGTCATGGCGAGCCCGGGCCGGCCGGAGCCGATCAGCAGCGGCGCCATCAGCAGGTGCAGTCGGTGGAGGACGCCGGCCTCGAGGAAGCGCGACACCGTGATGCCGCCGCCTTCGATCAGCACCCGCTCGAGGCCCCGGGCGGCCAGGGCGTCGAGCACCGCCGCGGGGGCGAAGCCGCCCTCGGCCAGGGGCAGCGCCAGGCGCGTCACATGGTGCCCCGCCGCGCCTTCCGGGCAGGCCCCCTCGCCGTGCAGGTGCAGGGTCGGCGCTTCCGGGTCGCGCAGCAGGAGACGATCCGGCGTCACCCGGCCGCGAGGGTCGAGGATCACCCGCACCGGGTGGGGTCCCGCCACATGGCGCACGGTCAGGCGCGGGTCGTCCTCGCTGGCGGTGCCGGCGCCGACCACCACGGCGTCCATCAGGGCGCGGAGCCGGTGCAGGTGCACCAGGCTCTCCGGCCCGTTGATGAAGTGGGAGTGGCCGCTCTCGGTGGCGATGCGCCCGTCCAGGCTCTGACCGAGCTGGGCGATGGCCAGCCGGCCGGGCCGGGTGGCCAGCGGGCAGAGGCAGTCGAGCAGCTCGCCGGCCGCCGGCGAGACGGGGCGTTCGGCCCGCCAGCCGGCGGGGGAGAGCGACAGGTCCGCCACCGCCGCCGTCACGGTGGCGGGATGGGCGGCATGCAGGAGGGCCTGCCAGGCCTCCGCGAGGGACAGCGTCGAGTCAATGGCGCCCATGGGGCCTCCTTCCGGGGAGCTGACCGCCATGATGCGCAGATCCGCGGCGAGACGCCAGGCATATGGATACCATCAGGAGAGAGCCATGCATCAGGTTGAACGCGCCATCTTCGATCTACGACGGGGGCTGCCGGTACTGGTGGTGGCCAAGGATACCCGGGTCCTGGTCCAGGCCATCGAGGGGGCCGCCGAGACGGCCGTCTCGCGCCTGGGCGAACTGGCCGGCACCACCCCGGCGCTGGTGCTGAGCCGGCATCGCCTGGCGATCCTCGGCGCGGGAGACGACGCCGAGGCTCGCCTGCCGCTGCCCGAGGGGCGGGTGCAGCGGCGCCTGGAGGCCCTGGCCTTTGGGGCTACGCCGGCGGCGAGCCTCGGCCAGGCGGGGCTGGAGGAGTGCTGCGCGGCCCTGGAGACGGCGGGGCCGGCCGACCTGGCCGCCCTGGCGCTGATGCGTCGGGCGCTGCTGATTCCCTCGGCGCTGGTGGCAAGGGTCGCCGAGTCCCGGGACGACGCGGTGACGCAGGCGGTGGCCGATGGCACCCTGCTGACGGTGGCGGCCGAGCAGGCGGCGCGCTGCCTGGACGGCGCCGGCGGCATGCTGCGCCGGGTCAGCGAGGCGCGGATTCCCCTGGTGGATGCCTTCGACTGCCGCTTCATCCTGTTCCGCGAACCCGACGGGCTGCGCGAGCACGTGGCGGTGGTGATCGGCGACCCGGCTCTCGAGGCGGCGGCGGTGCCGCTGCGCCTGCACTCCGCCTGCCTCACCGGCGATCTGTTCGGCAGCCTGCGCTGCGACTGCGGCGAGCAGCTGCGCAATGCCGTGGCCGAGATCGAGGCGCTGGGCGGCGGGGTGCTGCTCTACCTGGCCCAGGAAGGGCGCGGGATCGGCCTGGCCAACAAGCTGCGCGCCTACACCCTCCAGGACGGCGGGCTCGATACCCTGGACGCCGACCAGATCCTCGGCTTCGGCGAGGACGAGCGGCGCTACGGCGTGGCGGTGGACATGCTCGACGCCCTGGGTATCCGCCGGGTGCAGCTGATGACCAACAACCCCCTGAAGATGGCGGCCCTGGCCCAGGGCGGCATCGAGGTGGTGGAGCGCCAGGCGCTCTACGGCAGCCTCAACGACCACAACCACCGCTACCTGAGCGCCAAGGCGGAGCGCGCCGGTCACCTGCTCGACGAGGTCTTCCGGGCGCGGCGCTGAGGCGCCGGAATAATCGCCTTCAGGGCCCGCCGCTGATCCGCTCGAGCCGCATCGCCCGTGTTTCCTGCAGTATCCGGGCGATGCGCCCGGCGTAGTGGGCCACCAGGCGGCCGCCCAGCGCCGCGGTGCCCAGATCGGCGTTGCCGACGACTCCCCCAGGATGCAGGTCCTCCGCCAGCCAGGCGAAGGCCGCCTCGCCCTCCGGGCCCAGCAGCTGGCCCTCGTCCGCCATGGCCTGGCCCCGGGAGATCGGGTGGTCCAGGTGCGCCAGGCGCACCTTGTGCGGGGCCAGGTGGCGCATCAGGGCGGTTTCGAGTGCCCCGCCGTGCAGCCCGTGGCGCAGCTCCTCGGCGGGTAGTGTCGCCTCCGGGAGGTCATCCGGTAGCGGCATGCGCATGTAGTGGACCTTGACCACCAGCAGGCCGTGGCGGCGGCGCAGCCGCAGGGCGGCAAGGTCCATCACCGCCTTGTTGCCGCCGTGACTGTTGAGCCATACCAGTCGCTGGAACCCGGCCCGGGCCACGGCCTCGCCGTGCGCCTCCAGGGTGGCGATGGCGAGCTCCGGCGAGAGGCTGAGCGTACCGGGGAAACTCAGGTGCTCATCGCTGGCGCCCACGGCCAGGGAGGGCAGCTGCACCAGCGGGAAGCCCGCCGGCAGCTGGGCGAGGGCGGCCGCCAGCAGCCCCTCGCCGATGTCCAGATCGGTGGAGAGGGGCAGGTGGGCACCGTGCTGCTCGATGGCGCCGAGCGCCATCACCGCCACGCTCTCCTTTGGCAGGGCGGCAAGCTCGGGTGTCGTCAGGTCCTGCCAGCGGGGGAAGACGGGCGGGGTGTCGTGGCTCATGGGATTGGCTCCGCGGTCGAGGTGTCCGAAGGCGTGGGGCCGTCCGGGGTGGACAGCCGCGCATAGAGGTCGCCGGAGGGGAGGCCGTCGGCGCCCGCCTCGAGCCACTCGAGGGTAGCCTCCGCCGTGCGCCACTCGGGCCAGCGGAAGGCGCGTCGCTCCCCCTCGATGACGTTGAAGCGATAGTCACCCAGGGCGACCAGGCGTGTCACGCAGCGCTCGGCCACCTCCAGGGCGCCGGCCACGAACTCCACCGAGAGTCCCTCCAGGGGCGTGGAGAGCCCCGCCAGCACCTCGGCCTCGAACCCCTCCACGTCGATCTTGCAGAAGCGCGGCGTGCCGTGCTCGGCGATCAGGGCGTCCAGGGTGGTCACCGTCACGGGCTGGCGGCTCTCCCAGCGCACATCACGAAAGCCCGGGTTGCGCGCCCCGATGGTGTCGCGCCACTCCCGAGCGAGGGTGGAGACGGTGGGGTTGGCCTCGCTGACCGCCAGCTCCGCCTCGCCGGGGCAGGCGCCGGCGGCCGCGGGCAGCAGGGTGACGCCGATGCGCCCGCCCACCAGCCTCTCCAGACAGCGGAAGAGCCCCGGCTGGGGCTCCAGGGCCACCACCCGGGCGCCCAGCGCCTGGAAGGCGGCGGTGCGGTCGCCTAGGTGGGCGCCCACGTCGAAGGCCAGGTCGCCGGGGCCGAGGAAGTCGGCGTAGAGGCGGCGCAGCGCGCGCTGCCGCCCGGGGCGCCAGTAGATGACCAGCGAGCGGGCGATGCCGAGGCCCTGGCGCAGGCGGGCCGGAAAGGGCTGGGCAGTCATCGAGGATCCCTATGCAGGAGTTGGGTGGGCATCTCTCCGGGGCACTCGGGGGGCGGTGTCTCGGGCTTGGCCGCGTCGTCAGCGACGAGATCGTGGCGTGCTTCCAGCAGCCCGGCATGGGCCTTGGCCTCCGGGGTGTCGAGCAGGCCCCGCCTCGCCAGCCATTCGCCAAGGCGGCGGCTGCCGCTGACCCGCACCAGCAGCGGTGACAGGGCCAGCCCCACCCAGACCGGAGCCAGCCAGGCGACCAGCATCGGTACCTGCCAGTGGACCAGCGCGATCCACACTCCCCCGAGCAGGGCGAAGGGGGCGGTGTGGCGCAGCGCCTCGCGCCAGGGCACGACCCGCCCCTCGCGCGCCTGGGCGCCCCAGTCGACGCTGGTGCCGGTCAGCACGCCGACCACGAAGGCGCTGTGGAAGGCCATCATGATCGGGGCCAGCAGAATGGCGGCGAGCCCCTCCAGCAGGGCGCTCATCACCAGGCGCGTTCGTCCGCCATAGCCGCCGGCGCGTCGCCCCAGGGCCAGCAGCAGCCCCAGCAGCTTGGGCAGCAGCAGCAGGGTGGCGGTCATCGCCAGCAGGGCGGCGATCAGCTCGGGGCGCGCCCGGGGCCAGAAGGGGAAGAGCTGCTCGCCATGGCCGAAGTAGGCGGGTTCGCTGCGGGCGATCAGCACCGCATCCAGGCTGCCGGAGAGCAGGATGGCGAGCCACAGCAGCGAGGAGGCGAAGGCGGTGGCGCCGAGCAGGAAGTGCAGCCGGCTCAGGCCGTGCAGGCCCGGCGCCGCCAGCAGGCGCAGGTGCTGGAGGTTGCCCTGGGTCCAGCGCCGATCGCGCCGGGCATAGTCGAGCAGGTTGCCGGGCATCTCCTCGAAGCTGCCCGTCAGCCGGGTCTCCAGCTGCACCTCCCAGCCGGCCCGGCGCAGCAGGGCGGCCTCCACGAAGTCGTGACTCAAGATCTCGCCGCCCAGCGGCGGACGCCCGGGCAGGCGCGGCAGGCCGGCGTGGTCCATGAAGGCGCCCAGGCGCAGGATGGCGTTGTGCCCCCAGTAGTTGGCGGCGTCGCCCTGCCAGGCGCTCTGGCCGGCGGCCAGCATGGGGGCGTAGAGGCTGGCGGCGAACTGGGCCAGGCGGCCGAACAGGGTGTGCTGGCGCATCGGCAGTGGCACCGTCTGGATCAGCCCCACGCCGGGGCGGGCCTGCATGGCCCGTACCAGCCCGAGCAGCGTCTCGCCCTCCATGCGGCTGTCGGCGTCGAGCACCACCATGAAGTCGAAGGCCGCCCCCCAGCGGCGGCAGAACTCGGCGATATTGCCCGCCTTGCGCCCGGCATTGCCGGGGCGGCGCCGGTAGTGCAGGGCCAGGCGCCCCTCGAGGCGGCCCTGGAGCCCGGCGATGGCGCGGGCCTCCGCCGCGGCGATGGCCGGGTCGGTGGTGTCGCTGAGCACGAAGAGCGTGAAGTGGTGCGCCTCCCCGGTGGCGATCAGCGATTCAGCGGTGGCCGAGAGGGTGGCGGCGACCTGGCTGGGGGACTCGTTGTGGATCGGCATGGCCAGCACGGTGCGCCGGGTGATCGGCAGGGTGCGCTCGGCGTCCACCCGCGGGCGGCGGGCCAGGGTCAGGGGGTCGCGGTCGGCGAGCAGCAGCAGAAAGCCGGCCACGGCGGTCCAGAAGCCCACGGCGATCCAGGCAAAGATGACGCTGAAGAGCGCAAGGATGCCCCACTGCAGCGGCGTGATGCCGCCGGGCTGCAGGATGTGCCACATCAGTCCCGCACCGATCAGGGTGGTGAGGGCGACGAGCACCGCCAGCAGGGCTCGACGGGCGGCCAGCCAGGGCAGCCGACCGCTGACGTCGCGCCCGCGCCGGGCGGCGAGTCTAGCGCTGCTCGTCGGGGTGCCAGACATGGTTCCAGGTCTCGCTGATGACCTTGTCGTGCAGGCGCAAATGCAGGCGCAGGTCGCTGGGTTGCCGGCCGTCGGGGTCGAGCCTGAAGGAGGCGCGCCAGCCCCGGCCATCCGGCAGGGGGCGCGCCTGCAGGTGGTGGATCTCGCCGCGGCTCGCCGTGAGCTCGGCCTCCACCGGCTGGTCGGGGGAGAGGCCCTCGAGCTCTCCGCCGGCGAAGTCGACCATGAAGTGGCGGCGGCTGCGCGGCGGCGGACTGGGATCGCCGGGCACCCCGCCCCAGCCCTGGCGGGTGCGCATGACCCTGGCCGGTGCCGCCGCGGCAGGCTCGGCGCCGAAGGTGTGGGTGCGGTAGCGCAGCTCGCGGCGCTCGCCGGCACGCAGAGGGATATCGCTGACCCAGAAGGCGACGATGTTGTCGTGGGTCTCGTCCGGCGCGGGGATCTCGACCAGCTGCACTCGCCCGGCTCCCCAGGGGGCCAGGGGCTCCACCCACTGGCTGGGGCGGCGATCATAGCGGGCCTCCAGATCCAGGTAGCGATCGAAGTCGCGCTCCCGCTGGGCCAGGCCGAAGCCTTCGGGGTCGTGGTCGAGCAGCGAGGAGACGCGCAGCGAGCGCGGGTTGGTGAGCGGCCGCCAGATCCACTCGCCGCGCCCGGTGTGCACCAGCAGGCCGTCGGAGTCGTGCACTGCCGGGCGATGATCGTCCACGGCCCGAGGGGTGGTATCGCCGTGGGCGAACATGCTGGTCAGCGGCGCCACGCCGAGCCGCTCCACGTCGCGGCGGGCGAAGAGCCGCGCGGTCACCTCCACCTGGATGTCGCGGCCCGGGGCGATGTCGAAGCGGTAGGCGCCGGCAAGCGAGGGGCTGTCGAGGAGTGCCAGTACCGTCATGCGGGTGGCCTCCGGGGCCGGGCGCACCAGCCAGAACTCGCGGAAGGCGGGGAACTCCTCGCCCCGAGGCAGGGCGGTGTCGATGGCCAGGCCCCGAGCGGAGAGACCGTAGCCCTGGCCGCGGCCCACCAGGCGAAAATAGGAAGCGCCGAGGAACACCGCGAACTCGTCCTGGTAGTCGGCGCGATTGAGCGGGAAGTGCAGACGAAAGCCGGCGTGGCCGGCGCCGGTCAGGTTCCGCTCCGGCAGCTCGGCGGCCGCGTCGTCGTAGCGAAAGCGCGCGGCGTCGAAGTCCAGCGCGGTGACCTCGCCGTCCTCCACCGTATGCAGCCGGACCGGCGATTCGAAGAGGAAGCCGGTGTGGAAGAGCTGCACCGAGAAGAGCCCCTCGTCGCGCCACAGGGCCGCCTCCGGGCGGAAGCGGATCTGGCGGTAGGTGTCGTAGTCGAGGTTGCGCAGCGCCTCGGGCAAGGCTCCCGTGCCGTGATCGTGGGGACGGCCAGCCAGCGCCTCGGCCCTTTCGGTGACGCGCTCGAAGAGCGCCTCGACCGCTTGGGGAGTCGTGGTCTCGGCGGCGGCCGGCAAAGCCGGTGAGAGTGCCAGCAGCAGCGCCATGGCCAGGCACGCCATCAGGCGAGGATATCGTCTCAGAGGCATCGCGTCTCTCCCGGGCTTCCTGGCTCAGTGTCGTCGCGGACAGCGAATTCTGCACGCGTGACAGGGTGGATCTTTGTGATGCAACCCTTGTACATGGTAAGTCATGCGTACACAATTTTCTCGTGCGCTACCCTGTCACAATATCCCCACCCTCGAGGAGCCTTACGCGATGCTGCGACTGCTGGGCCTTGCCGCCCTGCTCAACCTGCTGCTGCTGCTGCCCCTGTGGCTGCGCTTCGGGGGGATCGATACCCGCTGGATCGCCCTGGAGGCGGTGCTGCTGACGGCCCTGCTGGTGCTGCTGCCGGAGGGCCGACTGGGCTGGCTGCGCCCGCTGCTGACCCTGGGCGTACTGGTGGCGCTGCTCGCCGGTCTCGGCGATGCGGCCACCCACCTGGCCCTCGGGCGCTCGCTCAACCTCTATCTGGACCTGCCGCTGCTGCGCTCGGTATTCCATCTGCTGGAGGGCAACCTGGGCACCGCGGTGGCCTGGGCCGCCTCCCTCGGGGCCCTGCTGCTGATCGCTCTCGCCGGCTGGGGGCTGAACCGTGGACTGCGCGCCGGCCAGCAGCACGGGCCCGGCGTCGCGGCATCGCTGGTGGCCGCCCTGCTGCTGCTGGCCAGTGGCACCCTGATGGCGGCCCAGTGGCACCACCAGCGCTGGCTGCCCGTGGCGCGGGCGCCGGCCATGGATACCCTGCGCTTCCAGGGACATCAGCTGGTCGAGACCCGTCGCGCCCACCGCGACTTCGCCGCGCGCATGGCCGAGGCGCCCAGCCAGGCCACCGCGCTGCCGGGGCTCGCCGGGCGCGATGTGCTGCTGGTGTTCGTGGAGTCCTACGGGGAGTCCTCGGTGTTCGATCCGCGTTTCGCCGAGGTGACCCTGCCGCGACTCGATGATATGGCTAGGCGCCTGGAGGGCGCCGGGCTCTCGGTAGCCACGGGCATGCTGGAGGCGCCGATCCGGGGCGGCCAGTCCTGGCTCGCCCACGCCAGCACCCTGAGCGGCCTGCATATCGACAACTCGCTCTGGTATCGGCTGATGCTGGCAAGCGAGAGGCCCACCCTGGTGGATGACTTCAGCGCCAGCGGCCACCGCACCCTGACCGTGATGCCCGCCATCACCCTGGCCTGGCCGGAGGGGGAGGCCTATGGCTTCGACGAGATCCACGCCGCCGCCGACATCGACTACGCCGGGCCGCCCCTCAACTGGGTGACCATGCCCGACCAGTTCACCCTGCACCACTTCGAGCAGCGCATTCGCCGACCGGCCGAGGCGCCGCTCTTCGCCCAGATCGCCCTGATCTCGAGCCACGCGCCCTGGACCCCGATCATTCCGGTGCTCGACGACTGGGATGCGATAGGGGACGGCAGCCTCTTCACGCAGTGGGAGGGTGCCGGCATTCCGCCCGATGAGCTGTGGCAGGATCTGGACCGGGTGCGGGAGCACTATGCCCTCTCGGTGGACTACTCGCTGGAGGTCAGCGCCCGCTGGGCGGCGGACTACCTGGGGGATGAGGCCCTGCTGATCCTGCTGGGCGACCACCAGGCCGCGCCGCTGATCATCGGCGAGGAGGCGGGCTTCGGTGTGCCGGTGCATGTGATCAGCGGTGATGCCGCCCTGCTCGAGCCCTTCCTGGCCCGCGGCTTCGTGCCCGGCACGATGCCCGAACCCGGCCCCGCCACCCATGGCCTCGACGCCCTGCGCGGCTGGTTGCATGAGGACTTTGGCACGCCCTGAGGCAGGCGGAGGTGTCAGTAGAGCCGGAACGCCTGGTGGTTCGGGACGCCCTGCTGCTCCTCGACCACCTTGCGGTAGCGCTTGTACTCCCACTGGTACTGGGCCGGGTCCAGGGCGATGGCGGCCTCCACGCAGGCGTTGACGCCGGTGGCGGATTCGGCCTCGTCCGGGGCGTAGACCCGCGCGTCGGCGGGGAGGAAGTGGATCTCGAAGCCGCGGCCGGGGATGCGCCGGGCGACACCGGTCACCACCCGCGCCTCGGTGCGCGCCACCAGCTTGGGCAGCAGGGTGGCGGTATAGGCGGGGCGGCCGAAGAAGGGGGCGAAGACGCCGCTGCCCCAGTCGGGCTCCTGGTCGGGCAGGATGCCGATCGCCTCGCAGCGCTTGAGCGCCTTGAGCAGGGCGGCGACGCCCCTGGGGTTGGTGGGCACCAGGCTCGCTCCCATGCGCTCGCGCCCGGCGCGGGTCACGGCGTCGAGCTCGGCGATCTTCGGCGGCTCGTACATGGCGGTGAAGGGGAAGTGGCTGGAGAGCCAGAAGTTGAGCACCTCCCAGTTGCCGAAGTGCGGCGCCAGCACGATCACCCCGCGGCCCTCGGCGCGGGCCTCGTCGAGCAGCTCCCGGCCGTGCACGGCCAGTATCGCCGCCTCGACTCGCTCGGGCGAGCCCATCCAGGCGAAGCCGAGCTCCAGCATGGTGGCGGTGGAGTGGGTCAGGCTCGCCCGGGCCAGGCGGCGGCGCTCGGCGGCGCTGCGCGCGGGGTAGACCTGGCCCAGGTTGATCTCGGTGACCTCGCGCTCGCGGCGGCTGAAGCGGTGCACCAGGGGGCCGGCGATTCGCGCCAGGCGCCACAGGGTAGAGAGCCGTCGGCCGGCCAGGGCCTGCCACAGGCCGGCGATGGCGCGGGCCTGGCGGGGACTGGAGTGGGAGCGAGAGTCGTCCATGGGGGCGTCGCCTAGAAGAGCCAGGTATCCACGTTGTCCGGGGCGCGCTTCTCCTGCAGGCCGCGGAAGCCCTTGACGCAGCGCACGATGAGCCACACCGCCAGAGCGATCAGCAGCGGAATGCCGATCAGCACCACGGTGAGCAGGGTGGCCACGCTGGCGTAGAGCAGGCCGATCCAGAAGGTGCGGATCTGGTAGCGGTAGTGCTCGTCGAGCCAGCCGGGCCCCTTGCCGCGGTAGACGTAGGCGATCACCACGCCGACCACCGAGGTGAAGCCCACCACGAAGCTGGCCAGGTAGAGGGCGTAGACCACCATGGGCATGGTGGTGTCGGGGGGCTTGCGCTGCTCGATGATGACGTTGTCGTTCTGGAAGTCGTTGCTCATGGGCGGCCCTGTGCCGAGGAAAATTCTCGGGCCTCATGATACCGGCCACCGGACACATTGCCAGCGGCAGCCGGGAGAGGGGCGAGCGGAGAGCCTCAGCCGCCGGCTGTCTCGGCGCTCGCCTGGCGCAGGGGGCGGCTGATCTCGATCAGGTTGCCGTCCGGGTCGCGCAGGTAGAGCGACTCCAGCTTGCCGGTGGCGCCCTGGCGTTCCACGGGGCCGAGCTCGATCGCCACCTCCAGGGCCTCGAGGTGGCGAGCCACCTCCTCCAGGGGCAGCAGGCTGCGCAGGCAGAGGTCGAGACTGCCCGGGGTCGGAGTGGCGGCCCGAGGCTCGATATCGGTGGCGGTCCAGTGCAGGCGCAGGGCAAGGTCGCCGAGGATCAGGTCGACACGCTCGCGATCGCGGTAGCGCACCTCAAGCCCCAGCACCCGGGAGTAGAAGTCCACGGCGCGGGAAATATCGGTCACGGTGATGACCAGATGGTCCAGACCTGACAGCATTCGCTTCTCCTTGGAGGATTGTTCTGCCACAGAGGATACGATGATGGCGACCTGCCCGCTATGCGCATCTGCCGAGACGGCCTTCTACCATCGCGATGCGCGGCGCGACTACCGGCACTGCCGGCGCTGCGACCTGGTCTTCGTGCCGCCGGTCTTCCGGCTGTCGCCGGCGGAGGAGCGGGCGGTCTACGACCAGCACGAGAACTCCCCGGACGACCGCGGCTACCGCCGCTTCCTGGGACGGCTCTTCGACCCCTTGCGCGAGCGCCTCGCCCCCGGCGCCCGGGGGCTCGACTTCGGCGCCGGCCCCGGCCCCACCCTCTCGGTGATGTTCGAGGAGGCGGGGCACCCCATGGCGATCTATGACCCCTTCTATGCGCCGGATGCCGGCGTCCTGGAGGAGGAGTACGACTTTATCACCGCCACCGAGGTGGCCGAGCATCTCTTCGCCCCGGGGGAGGTGCTCGCTCGCCTGGCCGGGCGGCTGCGCCCCGGCGGCTGGCTGGGCCTGATGACCAAGCGGACCACGACCCGGGAGGCCTTCGCCCGCTGGCACTATATCCTCGACCCCACCCATGTCGGCTTCTTCAGCGAGGCCAGCTTCCAGTGGCTTGCCGAGTCGCTGGGCATGAGCGTGGAGTTTCCCGCCGCCGATGTGGTGCTGCTGCAGAAGCCCGCAGCGGGGAGTCGCGAAGGCGGCCTTTCAGAGAATATTGCTGATCGGATTCCCTGTTGCCGATGAAAATCCCGCTTTGGAGCCTCGGGCTGGAAAAGTGATTGACGCGGCCCCATCGGGGCGTATGATTCGCGCGCTCCGATGGTCGGTGCCGTCGAGATCCTGGCGGCAGTTTCCCCGGGCGGGCGCCGGCGCGCTCTGCCATTCTTCCCGTTTTCTCCACTCTGTGCTGTGAGGCATGCAATGTCGCGGCAACTGCTGACCATGGCCCTGGCGCCGCTGCTCGGGCTCTTTATCCTGGGCATCGGCAACGGTTTTCTCTCCACCGTGATCACCCTGCGCCTGGATGCCGCCGGCGAGTCGGCGGTGCTGATCGGCTGGGTCTCCTCGGCCTACTTCATCGGCCTGGCCCTGGGCGCCATGCTCAACGACCGCCTGCTGCTGCGCATCGGCCATATCCGCGCCTACGGCAGCTTCGCCTCCCTGGTGGCGGTCACGGTGCTGCTGCAGGGCCTGGTGGACCACCCCTGGGCCTGGTTCGTCCTGCGCCTGATCGGCGGCTGGGCCACGGTCGGGGTCTACCTGGTGATCGAGAGCTGGCTGCTCACCGCCGGCGACCAGAAGGTGCGCGGGCGTCTGCTGGCGCTCTACATGATCTCGCTCTATGCCGCCGGGGTGCTCGGCCAGCTGCTGCTGGGGGTGACCGAGGCCATGGGCGGGGCGGCCTCCTTCATGGTGATCGGCATGCTGGCGTCGCTGTCGGTGCTGCCCATGGCGATGATTCCCCGGGTCTCACCGCTGATCGAGAAGGCCGAGCCGCTGCCGCCCCACCGCCTGATCACCCTGACCCCTACCGGGGTGATGGGCAGCTTCGGCTCCGGGCTCGCGGTGGCGGCGGTCTATGCGCTGCTGCCGCTCTACCTGCAGCGCATCGGCCTCTCGGTGGATCGAGTCGGCCAGATGATGGCGGTGGTGATCCTCGGTGCCCTGCTGCTGCAGTACCCGGTGGGGCGCTGGTCGGATCGCCACGACCGCCAGATCGTGCTGATCGGTATCGGCGCCTTCTGCGCCCTGGTCTCGGCGGCGATCCTCTGGTTGCCGATGACCCCCTGGATACTGGCCGGCCTGCTCTTCCTGCTCGGGGGCGGCGTCTTCTCCCTCTATCCGGTGGCGGTGGGCCATGCCGCCGACCGTGCCCCGGCCGGGGCCCTGGTGCGCATGAGCCAGGGCCTGCTGCTGATCAACGCCATCGGTTCGGCGATCAGCCCGCCGCTGGTCTCGCCGGTGATGGGGGTGCTGGGCGACGCCGGCCTCTTCTGGAGCTTCGGCGCCCTGGGCCTCTTCCTGGTGGCTTTCTTCGGCTGGCGACGCAGCGTGCGCCCGGCGCCGGTGCCGGTGGCGCCCTTCCAGCCCACGGCGCCCATGTCCGCCGCCGGTGCCGAGCTGGTGGTGACCGAGGAGATGGTGCAGGGGGCCATCGAGCACGAGCACATGGAGGACCTCTCCGATGCCGTGCCCGAGGTGGAGGTGGCCGAGCCACTGGTGGGCCCGCCGTCGGCCGACGAGTCCCACGTCGCCTACTTCGACGAGGGGGCGGCCCCGGCAGGGGGGGCGCCCGCCCAGGAGGAGCTGCCCGGCATCGAGCCGGTGCCCGGCCGCGGCTGAGGCCGGCCTCGGCACCCGGCCGGGAGGGTGCGGCGCGGGGGGCTAAGACCTTGGGATAATGGTCGGCGAAAAATAGTGAATCTACTATCGATGCTATCATTTTCCCGAGAGGTGCCTCGATGATCCCCTTTGCCGCCCCCGTCCGCGATCTCCGCTTCGTGCTGGAAGAGCTCCTCGAGCACGGCTCGCTCTCGCTGCCCGGTTTCGAGGAGGCGAGCCCCGACCTGGTGGAGGCCGTGCTGGAAGAGGCGGCGAAGCTGGCCGGCGAGGTGTGGGCACCGCTCAACGCCAGCGGCGACCGCCAGGGCTGCGTTCGCCGTGACGACGGCGGCGTGACCCTGCCCGATGGCTTCGCCGAGGCCTACCGGGCCTACGCCGAGGGCGGCTGGAACGGTATTGGCGTGCCCGAGGCCCTGGGCGGCCAGGGGCTCCCCGAGGTGGTGGCAAGCTCGGTCCAGGAGATGCTCCACGGCGCCAACATGGCGCTGGGCCTCTGCCCCATGCTCACCGCCGGCGCCATCGAGGCGTTGGCCCACCACGGCAGCAACGAGCAGCAGGCCACCTACCTGCCGAAGCTGGTCGAGGGCACCTGGACCGGCACCATGAACCTCACCGAGCCCCAGGCCGGCTCGGACCTCTCCAAGGTGCGCACCCGCGCGGTGCCCCAGGACGATGGCAGCTACCGGCTGTTCGGCCAGAAGATCTTCATCACCTGGGGCGAGCATGACGCCGCCGAGAACATCATCCATCTGGTGCTGGCCCGCAAGCCCGATGCCCCGGAGGGCAACAAGGGCATCTCGCTGTTCCTGGTGCCGAAGTACCTGGTCAACGCCGACGGCAGCCTGGGCGCGCGCAACGACGTCACCTGTGCCTCCATCGAGCACAAGCTGGGCATCCACGGCTCGCCCACCTGCACCCTCGCCTTCGGCGAGAATGACGGGGCCATCGGCTACCTGGTGGGCGAGGAGGGGCGCGGCCTCAACCACATGTTCACCATGATGAACGAGGCGCGCCACAAGGTGGGGATCCAGGGCATCGGCGTGGCCGAGCGGGCCTGCCAGCACGCCTTCGCCTATGCCCTGGACCGTACCCAGGGCCGCAGCCCGCGCTCCGGTCGTGACGACTGCACCATCAGCGACCACCTGGACGTGCGCCGCATGCTGCTCTCCATGCGGGCCCGCACCGATGCGCTGCGGGCGCTCGCCCTCTACTGCGCCGCCCAGCTCGACCTGGCCCGCCACGCCGCGGATGACGCCGAGCGCGCCGCCGCCCAGGCCCGGGTCGACGTGCTGATCCCGGTGGTCAAGGCCTTCTCCACCGACCAGGCCGTGGAGATCGCCTCGCTGGGTGTGCAGGTGCACGGCGGCATGGGCTTCATCGAGGAGACCGGCGCCGCCCAGCTGCTGCGCGACGCCCGCATCGCCCCCATCTACGAGGGCACCAACGGCATCCAGGCGCTGGACCTGGCCGGGCGCAAGCTGCAGCGCGACGGCGGGGCGGCACTGGCGGGCCTGATCGACCAGGTGGAGGCCACCGCCGCGGCGCTGAAGGAGGGCGACGAGCATGCCACCCTGGGCGAGAGCCTGGCCGGCGGCGCCGCCGACCTGCGTGCCGCCATGGCGGCGGTGCTGGCGGCGGGGGCCGACCCTGAGAGTGGCGCCGATGCCGTTCAGGCCTACGCGACCCCCTTCCTGAACCTTGCCGGCCACGTGCTGTGCGCCTGGCAGATGGGCGAGGCGGCCCTCAAGGCCAGTGCGGCCATCGCCGAGGGCCGCGATGACCCCTTCTATCAGGCCAAGCGGCAGAGCGCCGACTACGCCATTCGCCAGTGGCTGCCGGTGGGCCGCGCTCAGCGCGCGGTCATCGAGGCCGGCATGGCGAGCCTGGCCGCCTTCGACGCCGCCGCCCAGTAGCCCGCTACCTTGTCGCCGCCGGCCCCGCGCCGGCGGCGGCCGTTCATGACAGCGTTGATCACGACGCCTTCAACAGCGCACAAGACATGCTACGGAGCCACCCATGAGTCAGAGCATCTTCGAACAGGGTCTGCCGCAGACGCCGGCCAACCACGTGGCGCTCTCGCCGCTGACCTTCATCGAGCGCACCGCCTCGGTCTATCCGGACTATCCGGCGGTGGTCTACGGCGAGCTGCGCCGGGACTGGGGCACCACCTGGGAGCGCTGCCGGCGGCTCGCCTCGGCCATCGAGAAGCGCGGCATCAAGCCCGGCGAGACGGTGGCCGCCATGCTGCCCAACGTGCCGGCCATGTTCGAGGCTCACTTCGGCGTGCCCCTGGCGGGCTGCGTGCTCAACACCCTGAACATCCGCCTGGACGCCGAGGCCATCGCCTACATGCTGGCCCACGGCGAGGCGAAGGCGATCCTGGTCGACCCCGAGTTTGCCGATGTCATCGAGGAGGCGGTGGCGACGCTCGACGACAAGCCGCTGATCATCGACGTGGCGGACCCCGAGTTCATGCCCCAGGGGCGGGCCATCGGCGCCCTGGAGTACGAGGCGCTGCTGGCCGAGGGCGACCCGGCCTACCCCTACCGGCTGCCCGAGGACGAGTGGCAGGCGATCTCGCTCAACTACACCTCCGGCACCACCGGCAAGCCCAAGGGGGTGGTCTACCACCATCGCGGCGCCTACCTGAACGCCACCAGCAATATCCTGGTCTGGGCGATGCCCCACCACCCGGTCTATCTCTGGACCCTGCCGATGTTCCACTGCAACGGCTGGTGCTTCCCCTGGACCATCGCCGCTGCCGCCGGGACCAGCGTCTGCCTGCGCAAGGTGGAGCCCAAGCGCATCATGGACCTGATCGCCGACGAGGGGGTGACCCACTTCAGCGGGGCGCCCATCGTGCTCAACGGCCTGGTCAACCTGCCCGATGACCAGAAGCGCGACTTCAGTCACGAGGTCAAGGTCACCACCGCCGGCGCCGCGCCGCCCGCCTCGGTGATCGCCGGCGTGGAGCGCATGGGTATCGACGTGACCCACGTCTATGGCCTCACCGAGGTCTATGGCCCGGTCACCTCCTGCGCCTGGCGCGAGGCGTGGAACGAGCTGCCCGCCGAGGAGCGGGCCAGGCTCAAGTCTCGTCAGGGGGTGCGCTACCACATGCTGGAGGCGCTCTGCGTGGCCGACCCCAACACCCTGGAGCCGGTGCCCAAGGATGGTGCCACCATCGGGGAGATCCTGATGCGCGGCAACAACGTGATGAAGGGCTACCTGAAGAACGCGGCGGCCACCGAGCAGGCCCTGGAGGGAGGCTGGTACCATACCGGCGATCTGGCCGTGTGGCACCCGGATGGCTACATCGAGATCAAGGACCGCTCCAAGGACATCATCATCTCCGGCGGCGAGAATATCTCCACCATCGAGGTGGAGGACTGCATCTATTCGCATCCGGCGGTGGAGGAGGCCGCGGTGGTGGCCAAGCCCGACGAGAAGTGGGGCGAGACCCCCTGCGCCTTCGTCAAGCTGAAGATCGGCTACGGCGAGGTGACCGAGCAGGACATCATCGATCACTGCCGGTCGCACCTGGCCCACTTCAAGGCGCCGAAGACGGTGATCTTTACCGAGCTGCCCAAGACCTCCACCGGCAAGATCCAGAAGTTCGTGCTGCGCGACGAAGCGCGCAAGCAGTGATGACAAGACCAGGAGAGTGCAGATGAGTGAGCAAGCGATGGGCGTGGTGGGCGCCGGCACCATGGGGCAGGGGATCGCCCAGGTGCTGGTACAGAGCGGCTTCCCGGTCATCCTCTATGACGTGGCCGAGGCGCAGCTGGAGCGCGCCCGGGGCGCCATCGACAAGGGCCTGGGCAAGCTGGTGGCCAGGGAGAAGCTCGCCGCCGCCGACCAGCAGGCCGCCATGGCGCGGCTGGACACCACCACCGACCTGGAGGCCCTGCGCGACTGCGAGGTGATCATCGAGGCCGCCCCGGAGCAGCCGGCGCTGAAGGAGAAGCTGTTCCGGGACCTCAGCCGCCTGACCCACGAGGCCATCCTGGCCTCCAACACCTCGTCGCTGTCGCTGACCCGGCTCGCCGCGGTGTGCGAGCGCCCGGAGCGGGTGGTGGGCATGCACTTCTTCAATCCGGTGCCGGTGCTCAAGCTCGTCGAGGTGATCCGCGCCGAGCAGACCAGTGACGCCACCGTGGCGCGCATCGAGGCGCTGACCCAGTCGCTCGGCAAGACCGCGGTGGCCATCGCCGACTCCCCGGGCTTTGCGGTCAACCGCCTGCTGGTGCCGATGATCAACGAGGCGGCCTTCCTGCTCCAGGAGGGGGTGGCCAGCGCCGAGGACATCGACGAGTCCATGAAGCTTGGCGCCGCCCATCCCATGGGCCCGCTGGCCCTGGCCGACCTGATCGGCCTGGACGTCTGCCTCTCCATCATGGAGGTGCTGCAGGAGGGCTTCGGCGACCCGAAGTATCGCCCTTGCCCGCTGCTCAGGCGCATGGTGGCCGCCGGCTACCTGGGCCGCAAGAGCGGCCGCGGTTTCCACGTCTACGGCTGAGCCCGACAAAAGAGGGGATTGCCGCCCAACCAAGCGTTCGCTAGGGTTGGGCGGTAGCGTCTCGATTTCCATGATCGAACAACAACCCGAGGAGCCCCATCCATGAGCGAGTCCCTGATCGACGTCGTCGACAACGCCGGCATCGTGCGCCTGACCATCAACCGCCCCAAGGCGCTCAACGCCCTGAACAGCGACGTGCTTAGCGAGCTCGAGCGCGTGCTGGCCGAGCTGGAGGCCCGCGACGACCTGCGCGCCGTGCTGATCACCGGCGCCGGCGAGAAGTCCTTCGTGGCCGGTGCCGACATCGCCGAGATGCGCACCAAGACCCCGGAAGAGGCCCGCGCCTTCGCCCGCCAGGCACTCGCCACCCTCAAGCGGCTGGAGACCCTGCCGGTGCCCACCGTGGCGCTGGTCAACGGCTTCTGCCTGGGCGGCGGCTGCGAGCTGGCCCTGGCCTGCGACTGGGCGGTGGCCAGCGACAACGCCATCTTCGGCCAGCCCGAGGTGCTGCTGGGCGTGATTCCCGGCTTCGGCGGCACCCAGCGCCTGCCGCGCCGCGTCGGCCCGGCCATGGCCATCGACCTGTGCACCACCGGCCGCAAGATCGACGCCAATGAGGCCCTGCGTATCGGCCTGGTCAACCGTGTGATGCCACAGAGCGAGCTCGAGGCCTACGCCGAGGAGCTCACCAAGCAGCTGGGCGGCAACGGCCCGCAGTCGGTGCGCGCCGCCAAGCAGGCAATCCACGACGGCATGGACCAGGACCTCGACAGCGCCCTGGCGCTGGAAACCGCGCTGTTCGCCTTCTGCTTCGCCGGCGACGAGCAGACCGAGGGCATGAGCGCCTTCGTCGAGAAGCGCAAGCCGAACTTCTAAGGCAGCAGCTCGACTCGCCCTCCACAGTGCGGCCGTGGCATGACTGCCACGGCCGCACTGCGTCTGGCCGGCCTTGCGCCGCGGGTCTCACCTGGCGAACAGCTGGCTCATGTCCTTGAACGCCTTGAACTCCAGGGCGTTGCCGCAGGGGTCGAGCAGGAACATGGTGGCCTGCTCGCCCACCTGGCCCTTGAAGCGCACATAGGGCTCGATCACGAACTCGGTGCCGCGCTCGCGCAGCCGCTCGGCCAGGCGCTCCCACTCCTCCCAGCCCAGCACCACCCCGAAGTGGGGCACCGGCACGTCGTGGCCGTCCACCGCGTTGGTGTTGGCCTGCCCCTGGTAGGGCATCTTCGGGTGCTCGTGGATCACCAGCTGGTGGCCGAAGAAGTCGAAGTCGACCCACTGCTCGCTGGAGCGGCCCTCCTCGAGGCCGAACACCTCGCCGTAGAAGGCGCGGGCCGCGGGCAGGTCATGGACAGGAATCGCCAGATGAAAGGGGGAAAGGCTCATGGGGTTCTCCTCTGTCGGTGGTAGTTCACAGCCGGGCCAGCACCGTCTCGGCGCTGCTCTGGTCGACGCCCTGCTCGTCGATGCCGAGCCAGGTCACCACGCCGTCGTCGAGGAGCATGGCGAAGCGCTGGCAGCGCAGCCCCATGCCGGCGCCGCTGGCGTCTTTCTCCAGCCCCAGCGCCCGGGTCAGCTCGGCGTTGCCATCGGCCAGCATGGTGATGGCCTGGGCATTCTGGTCCTTCTGCCAGGCGCACAGCACGAAGGCGTCGTTGACCGCGAGGCAGGCGATGGCGTCGACCCCCTTGGCGAGAATTCGGTCGGCGTTGACCACGAAGCCCGGCATGTGGGTGTTGGAGCAGCCCGGGGTGAAGGCGCCGGGGAGGGCGAACAGCACCACCTTGCGACCGGCCAGGAATGCGCCGGTGCTCAGGTCTCCGGGCCCCTCCGACCCGCAGGTCTTGAGGGTCACGTCGGGGAAGCGCTCACCGATGGCAATCGTCATGGAACTCTCCTGGGGGTGGGGCACCTGCCTCGGGTGGCAGGGCGGTTCCCCAGTCTGCCCCGGCAGGGCGGTTTCGCCAAACGCCGCCGGCCGCCACTCCTCAACGGGCCCGGCCAGGATGCGGCAGGTCGACGGCCTTGACGGGAATAGCTGCTATAGCTGTAGGGCACCCTCGCTCACGCCTTCAGGAGTCCGCCATGCCCGCCATGATGAAAGCCGCCGTCTTCGTCGAGCCCGGTCGCATCGAGATCGACGACCGCCCGATCCCCGATATAGGCCCCAACGACGCCCTGATCCGGGTGACCACCACCACCATCTGCGGTACCGACGTGCATATCCTCAAGGGCGAGTACCCGGTGGAGAAGGGCTTGATCGTGGGCCATGAGCCGGTGGGGGTGATCGAGAAGCTCGGCGCCAACGTCCAGGGCTACCGGGAGGGGCAGCGGGTGATCGCCGGCGCCATCTGTCCGAGCTTCACCTCCTACGCCTGCCAGGACGGCTGCAGCGCCCAGGACGGCGGCCACCACGCCCACGGCTACAAGCCCATGGGCGGCTGGCGCTTCGGTAACACCATCGACGGCGCCCAGGCCGAGTACCTGCGGGTGCCCGACGCCCAGGCCAACCTCTCGCCGGTGCCCGACGGCCTTACCGACGACCAGGTGCTGATGTGCCCCGACATCATGTCCACCGGCTTCGCCGGCGCCGAGTCGGCCAATATCAGGATCGGCGACAGCGTGGCGGTGTTCGCCCAGGGCCCCATCGGGTTATGCGCCACCGCCGGGGCCCGGCTGCGCGGCGCGGGGCTGATCATCGCCGTGGACGGCGTCGACGAGCGCCTGGAGATGGCCAGGAAGATGGGCGCCGATGTGACCCTCAACTTCCGCCAGGTGGACGTGGTCGAGGAGATCCTCAAGCTGACCGGCGGGCGCGGCGTGGACGCCTCCATCGAGGCGCTGGGACTGCAGCAGACCTTCGAGCAGGCGCTGCGGGTGATCAAGCCCGGCGGCACCCTGTCGAGCCTGGGGGTCTACTCCGAGAGCCTGACCACTCCCCTGGATGCCTTCTGCGCCGGCCTCGGCGACCACCGCATCGTCACCTCGCTCTGCCCCGGCGGCAAGGAGCGCATGCGCCGGCTGATGCAGATCATCGACAGCGGCCGCCTGGACCTCGGCCCCATGGTCACCCACCGCTACCCGCTGGAGAAGATCGTCGATGCCTACGATCTCTTCTCCCACCAGCGCGACGGCGTGCTGAAGATCGCCCTGGAGGTCTCCTGAGTCCTTGTCCTGGCGCGAGTTCTGCTACAATCGCGCCATGATTGAGGTGGACGGAGACACGATGGATACGGAACTCAGTGAGTTCGAGCGGCAGATGCGCCGCGAGATCAATGCCTTCATGGACAACGCTCAGGAAACCCGGCGCAAGGCCGCGACGACACCCCCCGAGTGGCCCAGTGAAGAGAAGGACACCGCCAGGGCGCCACGCAGCAAGGCGGCCGGTTCGCCCAGGACCGGCCACCGCGTCAAGCTAGCGGTGCGGACCAAGCCGCTGGAGATGGACACCGTCTTCGAGCATGTCTCCTCCAGCATCTCCAAGATCGAGGCGCAGCTCGAGGCCGAGAAGGCCGCCCGCAAGGCCGGCTACCCGATCATCGGCCATGTGATCGAGACCCAGCGACTGTAGCGCCTCCCGCCCGGGCCAGGTGTCAGGGCGCCCCCAGCCGAGGAGCCTCCCGTGAGGATCACCCAGCTCGCCATCTATCCGGTCAAGTCGCTGGGCGGCATCGCCCTCGATGACGCGCGCCTGACCGCCGAGGGCCTGGCCTGGGATCGCCGCTGGATGGTGGTCGACGATGTCGGCCGCTTCGTCACCCAGCGTCAGCTGCCGGCCATGGCGTGCATTCGCGTCTCCCTGGATCACGACGCCCTGGTGCTTGCCCACCCCGGGGTCGAGCCGCTGCGCGTGGCGCTTGCCGCCCGGCAGCAGGAGCGGCTTTCGGTTTACGTCTGGGAGGATCGCTGTGACGCCCTGGACGAAGGGGGTGAGGCCCGCGACTGGCTGGGGGCGGTGCTGGGGGAGCTGCGCGGCAGCCGCCTGCGCTTGGTGCGCTTCGCCCCCGACCACCGTCGCCGGGTGGAGCCGCACTACCTGGCCCCGGGCGAGCAGGCCCACACCGGCTTCGCCGACGGCTACCCGCTGCTGGTGACCTCCGCGGGGTCGCTCGCCGAGCTCAACCGTCGGCTCGCCGCCAAGGGGGTGGCGCCCGTGCCCATGAGCCGCTTTCGCCCCAATATCGTGATCGAGGGTGTCGAGCCCTTCGCCGAGGATGGCTGGCAAGCGCTCGGCCCCACCGACGGCCGCTGGCGGCTGGGGCTGCGCAAGCCCTGCCAGCGCTGCAAGATCACCACCGTGGATCAGCAGAGCGGCGAGATACCGGTGCCCGGCGAGCCGCTGCGTACCCTGGTGGAGATGAACCCACGCCTCGCCCCCGGCGGCTACTTCGGCCAGAACGCCATCCTGCTGGCGGGAGAGGGCGAGACGCTCAGCGTGGGCGATGTGGTGGCGGCGAGCCCCGCCTGACCGGCCTCTGCATTCCTGGAACGATTTTTCATTAAAATCGCCCTGGGCTATGATGGCGGGTCCGATTCGTCCATCCCCCACCAGGAGCCTGCCATGAGCTTTCATGTCTATCTGTCCGGCGAGATCCACACCGACTGGCGCGAGGAGATCCAGCGCGGCGCCGAGGCCGCCGGGCTGGATGTGGTCTTCACCGCCCCGGTGACCGACCACGCCGCCAGCGATGCCGCCGGCGACCACCTGGGCGAGACGCCCAGCCAGTTCTGGCGCGATCACCAGTCCTCCAAGGTCAACGCCATCCGCACCCGCACCCTGATCGAGCAGAGCGACCTCGTGGTGGTGCGCTTCGGCGACCAGTACAAGCAGTGGAACGCGGCCTTCGATGCCGGCTACTGCGCGGCTCTGGGCAAGCCCTACGTGACGCTCCACGCCGCGGAGATCGTCCACCCCCTCAAGGAGGTCGACGCCGAGGCCCAGGCCTGGTGCACCACCACCGACCAGGTGGTGGAGATCCTGCGCTACGTGCTCAAGGCCTGATCGCAGGCGCTCCTCCGCGAAGCGCACGAAGACAACGCCGCCCCGGGCCAAGGCCCGGGGCGGCGTCATGTCGCGGGTGTGTCCCCGGGTCAGAGGGTCATGAAGGGCGAGGCCTCGCCGTCGCGGAACTGGTAGACGTCCCAGTCACCCTGCCTGGGGCCGGGCATGCCGGGGGTGCCGATGGGCATGCCGGCCAGGCCGATGCCGCGGGTGTCCGGGCGCTCCTCGAAGAGTTTCTCCACCGCCTCGAAGGGCACGTGCCCCTCGATGGCGTAGCCGCCCATCTGAATGGTGTGGCAGGACCCGAGGCCATAGGGCAAGCCGACGCGCTGCTTGATCTTGCCCACCTCGATATCGTCGACGAGCTTCACCTCGACCCCGCGGGCCTCGAGCTGGCGGGCGTACTCGTCGCAGCAGCCGCATTCCGGGTTCTTGAACATGGTCGCCTTGTCGGGCAGGGCGGCGTGGGCGGTGCCGGCGCCCAGCAGCAGGGCGGCGGAGAGCAGCAGAGTGGAGCCGAAGCGATTCATGAGCGAGCCTCCGGAAGGTCACGGGATGTGGGGCGGGGCGTGAACAGATACTTGGTGAGCGAAGCGATGCCGAGACCGAGCAGCAGCATCATGGCGACGGGCATGATCCAGCCCAGGGGGCCCATCAGGGCGGCACATTGCGTCATCATGGTCCTGTCTCCTCTCAGTGGTTTACCCAGGTCACGCCGTTGGGACCCTGGCCGGTGTCATAGCGGCTGATCACGGTCCCGGCCTCCAGGTCGATGACCGACAGGCTGTCGTCATAGAGGCTGGTCACGAAGGCGAAGCGCCCGGAATCATCGACGCTAACACCGTGGGCACCGGCACCGACCTCATGGGTGGCCACCACCGCCAGGCTGTCGAGAGCGATGACCGAGACCCGGTTATCGGGCTCGTCCTCAGTGCCCTCATTGGCCACCAGCATGTAGCGTCCATCCGGGGTGGCGTGTACCTGGATCGGCAGCCGGCCCACCTCGATGCGCTCGACGACCTCGCGGCGGTTGGTGTCGATGACGGCCACGCGGTTCTCGTCCCGTAATGAGACGAAGACCCGGGTGCCATCCGGGGTGAAGCCCACTTGCACGGGAGCCTGGCCGACCGGCAGGCGAGCGACCTCTTCCCGCGCTTCGACATCGATGATTGATACGCTGCCATCCAGGACGTTGGCCACATAGAGCTCCTGGCCATCGGGACTCAGACGCAGTCCGTGGGGATACTCACCGGTGGCGATGGTCGCCACGCTCTCCTTTGCCTCCAGGTCCACGACCGAGACGCTGTTGTCCCCCGCATTGGTGACGAAGGCGAATCGGCCTTCCCGGTCACTGACCACATGGGCCGGGTGGCTGCCCACGTCGATGCTGGCCAGGGGAGCGCCGCTCGGGTCATGGGAGGGGTAGAGCTTGAGCTTGCCGGGGGCATCACCGTGGGCATGGCCGCCGTCATGGCCATGGCCGTGGTCGTCGGCTGCCGGCTCCCCCACGGCCATCAGGTAGCGGCCGGAATCGCTGATCTGAACGTTGTGGGGCGCGATGGCCATGGCGTGGGTGCTGGTCCCGCCGCTCGATAGGTTGATGTGGGTGAGAGAGGCACCACGCTCGTTGGCGGTAACCACCGTGCCCGCCGGTACCGCGTCGGCGAGTGTCGGCATAGTGGAGAGGGCTAGCCCGGCGGCCATGAGCCAGCCGAGGAGCCGGTGGTTGCCGGTGAGCGTCAATGAGGAAGGCAGGAATGCCTGGCGCGCCGTTGCGGCCGATGAAAAACGGATAGACATGATGTACTCCTGAGGAACGTAACCATAATGCGAGCGGTGTCGCAGCGAACGGTGTCGCGGTCCGACGGCCGGGCCGTCTTCGTTCGATCAGGCTCTGGGAGGGCGCCGCGGGGGCAGGGGGCGGTGGGTGATCACGGCCAGCGCCGGGGCGAGGGCCGGGAAGTGAGGGGCAGCCGTGGCCAGGTCGATGGAGGGCGGCAGCGCGGCGCAGCTGGCGCAGCGGTGCTCGTCCGGGGTATCAGCGTCGAGCAGCTGTACCTGCGCGACGAGGCCGCAATCGGCCTGGTGGCTCTCCATGGCGCCATGGCTCGACAGCGCGGTCACCGCCAACAGCAGCGCGAGCAGGAGGGCCAGCAGGCGGCCTCCTGTGCGCTGTGTTGCTGATGTCCGAATGAGCCGGTGCATGAGGAACTCCCTTGAGTCAGGCCTTCAGCTTACCTCTTGGTGGCTCGAGCTGCATTGATCCAAGGCAACTTCCCGGGCGAATCGCGAAGCGGGAACGAGGACGCGGGTCATTCATCGTTTCGGTGGCTGTGGCGGTGCATGAACAGGTGCAGGCCGAGACAGAGCCCCATCGGCAGCAGCAGCAGCCAGGTGCCGGTGCCGAAGGGGTTGCCGCGCCACAGCACGATCAGCATGGCCACCCCCATCAGCACCAGGCAGGCGGTCATCATTGCGTGGTGCAGGCGGTTCATGTCTTCTCTCCTTGCGGGTTGGCGCGGGTGAAGCCCCGCTTGAGCAGCAGCGAGTTGCCGATCACCGAGAGCGAGCTGGCGGTCATGGCGATCACGCCGATCATCGGGTGCAGCAGGCCCACGGCGGCGATGGGAATGGCGGCCACGTTGTAGGCACTGGCCCAGATCAGGTTTTGAACGATCTTGCCGAAGGTGGCGCGCGAGAGGTGCATGGCCTCCACCACCCCGGTCAGCTCGCCGCGCACCAGGGTCACGTCGGCGGCCTCGATGGCCACGTCCGCCCCGGCGCCGATGGCGATGCCCACGTTGGCCTGCTTCAGCGCCGCGGCGTCGTTGATGCCGTCCCCCACCATGGCCACGTGGTTGCCGTGCTTCGCCTGCAGGGCGCGAATGGCGTCGACCTTGCCCTCCGGCAGCACCCCGGCCTGGACCTCATCGATGCCGACCTCCTCGGCCACGGCCCGGGCGGCACGCTCGTTGTCGCCGGTGATCATCACCACGTGCAGGCCCAGCGCATGCATGCCGCGGATGGCCTCGACCGACTCCTCCTTGAGGGTATCGGCCACGGCCACCAGGCCCAGGGCCTGGCCGTCGGCGGCCACGATCACCACGGTGCGCCCCTTCGCTTCGAGCTTGCCCATGGCGTCATCCAGGGCCTCGAGGCCGGCCACGCCTTCCTCCTCGAGCAGCCGGCGATTGCCGATCAGCACGCTCGCGTCGCCCACCCGGCCCGAGACGCCGCGGGCACCGGTGGAGCGGAACTCGCTGACCTCGCCGGGCGTCACATCGCGTTCCTTGGCACCGTCGACAATGGCCCGGGCGATGGGGTGCTCCGAGGCGTTCTCCACGCTCGCCGCCAGGGTCAGCAGGCGCGACTCCTCGACGCCCTCGGCGGTTACCACCTCGGTCAGCGTCGGTTCGCCGCGGGTGATGGTGCCGGTCTTGTCCAGCACCATCACCTTGACGTCCTTGAAGGTCTGGATCGCCTCGCCGGAGCGGATCAGGATGCCGCGCTCGGCACCGATGCCGGAGCCCACCATCAGCGCCGTGGGCGTTGCCAGGCCCAGCGCGCAGGGGCAGGCGATGACCAGCACCGCCACGGCGGCCAGGATCGCCAGCACCGGGGTGGCGGCCTCGGGGTTGACCCAGGGCAGGAAGGTCGCGCCCCAGTCGAGGATCGGGCGCAGGGCGTCCGGAATGAGCAGCCACACCACCAGGCTGGCCAGGGCGATCAGGATCACCGCCGGCACGAAGCGGCCGGTCATGCGGTCGGCGAACTCCTGGATCGGCACCCGGGAGCCCTGGGCCTGGTCGATCAGGCGCACCACCTGGGCGAGGAAGGTGTCGCCGCCGACCCGGGTCGCCTTGACCCGCAGGCGCCCCTCCTTGTTGATGGTGGCGCCGATCACGCTGTCGCCGGGGCTCTTGTAGACCGGGATCGATTCGCCGGTGGCGATGGACTCGTCGAGGTGGCTCTCGCCCTCGACCACCTCGCCGTCGGTGGGGACCTTGTCGCCGGGGCGCACGATCATGATGTCGCCGGGCGCCAGCTCCTTGACCGGCACCTCGACCTCCTCACCGTTGCGCTCCACCCGGGCCGTCTTGGCGCCCAGGGTCAGCAGGCGGCGAATGGCCTGGGAGGCGCGCCCCTTGGCCAGGGCCTCCAGGTAACGCCCCAGCAGGTGGAAGGTCATGATGGTGGCGCCCATCTCGATGAACGAGGTCATGGGGGTAATGAAGCCGACCAGGCCGATCAGGTAGGGCGGCAGGCTGCCCATGGAGATCAGCACGTCCATGTTGAAGGTGCCGTTCTTCAGCGAGCGCCAGCTCGAGCGGTGCGTGGCGGCGCCGCCGTAGAGAAAGATCACCGGGAAGGCCAGCAGGGCGACGATGGCCAGGTAGCCCGGGATCGGCTGCCAGAACATGTGCGGCATCATCAACAGCATGATCAGGGTGGCGGGTATGCCGGCGATGATCAGGCGCTTGCGCGCCTGGGCGAGGTAGGCCTCCTCGATCTCGGCGTCGCCGTCGCCCGCCTCCTGCTCCTCGGTCTGCACGGCGGCCACGTCATAGCCGGCCCCCTCGACGGCGCGCTTCAGCGCCTCACCATCGGGGCCACCGGCCTCGATGGTCACACTGACGCGGTGGCTGGCGATATTGGTCTGGATCTCGCCCACGCCATCGAGGCGTTCGAGCGTCTTGCGCACGATGCCGGCGCAGTGGTCCGAGCCCATGCCGGGCACCGTCAGGCGAATCTGCTGCTGGCCACCACCGCTGACGGCGGCCACGTCATAGCCGGCACCCTCGACGGCTCCCTTCAGGGTGTTGCCGTCGGGTCCGCCTTCCTCGACCGTCACGCTGACATGATGGTTGGCGATATTGGTCTGGATCTCGCTCACGCCATCGAGGCGCTCGAGGGTCTTGCGCACGATGCCGGCGCAGTGGTCGCTGCCCATGCCGGGTACCGTCAGGGTGATCGTTCTGGACCTGGTGTCACTCATCACGTGCCTCCTGCAGCTGTCGCCGAGTGGACGGCCAGGGTTGGCCGTCCTTGATGTTGCGTATTCAGTGACTCCGCCGATCAGTGATGGGCATCGTGGTCCTCGGGATCCACGTCGGCGGGCGCCGCCTGGCGGAGCTGCTCGCGCTGCTCATCGGTCATGAGGTCGTGCATGGCGTTACGCATGCGCACCATCTCGGCCATCATCTCGCCGTGCAACTCGGCCATGCGGCCGTGGAGTTCTTGCACCTGCTCAGGGTCCGGACGTTCGCCGTGCATCTCGGCCATCAGGTCGTCGCGCAGGTTCATCAGGCGCCACTTGCGCTCGAACTGGGCCGGGCGGTGCTCCTGCATCAGTTCGCGCATCTGGCTGCGCTGATCGGAGTCGAGCATCGACATCATGCCCATGCCCTCGCCCATCATCGGGCAGGGCATCATGCCGCCGCCCATCATGCCTCCCATCATGCCGGGGCCCATGCCGCCCTGGCCGCCGCCGCCCATCATGCCCCCCATCATGCCGGGGCCCATGCCGCCCTGGCCGCCACCGCCCATCATTCCTCCCATCATGCCGCTTCCCTGACCGGGTCGAGAGTCCGGCATGCCCTGGGCGAGGGCGATCCCAGAACCACTGGCACCGATGGCCAGCGCGAGCCCGAGGGCGAGAGTCTGCTTGCGAAGTTTCATGATCGTTCTCCTTGCTGCTGATTGGTCCCGTCGAGGGCCAATGCTCACAGTATTCCGGCTATGTGCGGCACAGAGGTCAATGCCGTGCGACTACGACTGGGTGTCTGGGAAACCAGCCAGGACTCAGGACCGGAAGCGCTGTGTCAGCAGGTAGAGGGGAACGGTGTGGGGAGAGGCGGGCCCAGGAAGGGTGTGGCCAAGTGCCGAGGTGAGGTGCACGGATGGCCCGGCGAGGGAGGCGATCAATGCCGGTGAGTCGGGAGTGGCATCCGGCGCCTCGCTGCGGGGCAGTACGCCCGCGGTGGGGCGCCAGGCATGTTCATGATGGCAGTGGGGGTGCTCGGTCGGCGCCGCGTGATGGCGTTCGGACGGCGTGGCGTCGACGGCGAGCGCCCGGTCGGCCTGGGTCTGGTGATCGGCTGGGCCGGGGAGCGCCCAGGGTTGGGCATGCGCCTGGGATGCAGACACGATCATCAGCAGAACCAGCATGAGTGCCATGCCCAGCCACAGCGGCAGGCCACATGGGCCTGATCGTGCACTGTTGCCGGGTGTGGGAAGACACATGGCGTGGGGCTCGCGAGTGGTCGGGTGTAGTCCTTACCCTAGTCCAGTGGCATCGGCTGTCCATTGATGCATGTCATGAAATCACGGACAGTCAACCTGTGTGCAGGGCTTGGGTTGCTGGCATCCCGGAGGTCGTGGAATACTTCTTCCATCACTGCTGCAATGGTCGTTCTGTTACCCCATGCACCGCTCTTTCTGCTCCTGGTGGCTCTGCCTGACCATGGCCCTGCTGATGGCCATCTCTTCGCCAGTGGCGGCGATTGGCCACCACGGGAATGCCGCCTGCCTCGATGGCCTGGTCGGGCCCGAACAGGCCTCCTCCTGGTATCAGGTAGGCGTTGCCGACGCGGATGAAGCAGACTCTTCGTTGGCCTCTCCCTGCTGCCTGCCCTGCGCTCAATGCGCGGCGGCCATGGCTTCGGTGCCCGAGGCCCTCATCGGGCTGCCCGTGTCGCTGGACGAGCTCGATCACGGTAGCCCCGTAGGTTCTCCTGCTTCCCTCGAACGCCCTCCTCGTCGCTGAACCTCTGCTTCCCCTGAAGGTACTGCGGGTGATCGACCCGCAGTGAGAGTGTTCATGACTCGAGGACAATTCAATGCAACGTCGCGACTTCCTGCGCTACTCGGCCCTGGGTGGCCTGGTCCTGTCATCGACCGGCTACATGGCCTTCGCCGCCACCCGCACGCAACGCCACGGCATGGCGCCTGCCCTGCTTCCCGAAGGCGGCCAGCCGCTGCAACCGCTGCCACGTATCGCCAACCTGAGCGAGACGGCCGGCCGCTTTCATAGTGCGCTGACGCCGGCCCTCCATGCGGTGCCCCTCGGCGACGAGCTCGAGGCCCGGCTGTGGCTCTACAACGGCAAGGTGGCGCCGCTGATCGAGGTGCGCGAGGGGGATGAGCTGAACATCACCCTGATCAACGAGCTGGAGCAGGAGACCACCCTGCACTGGCACGGCGTGCCGGTGCCCCAGGCCCAGGATGGTGCCCCCTGGGACGCGGTGGCGCCGGGCGAGTCCCGCCAGTACCGCTATACCTTCCCCGCCGGCAGCGCGGGCCTGCACTGGTTCCATCCCCATCCCCACGAGGGCACCGCCCGTCAGGTGGCCCACGGCCTGGCGGGGGCGCTGCTGGTGCGCCCGCCCCAGGATCTGCTGCCCCTGGAGGTGGAGGAGCACCTGCTGGTGGTCAGCGACCTGCGCCTGATGGCGAACGGTGAGGTGGCGCCGCATACCGCCGAGGACTGGATGAACGGCCGCGAGGGGGAGCTGCTGCTGGTCAACGGCCAGCGCGAGCCGCGCCTGGACGTGGCGCCGGGCACCACCCTGCGCCTGAGGCTGATCAACGCCTGCGCCGGCCGCTACCTGCGCCTGCGCCTGGACGGGCACGAGCTGACCCTGATCGGCACCGATGGCGGGCTGATCGAGCGGCCGCAGCCGCTGGAGGAGCTGCTGCTCACCCCGGGCGAGCGTGCGGACCTGCTGGTGCGGGTGAGCGAGCAGGCCGAGGGACGCTTCCTGCTGGCCAGCCATCCCTACGAGCGCGGCTGGATGGGGGCGCGGCCACCCCACCTGGACAGGGTCGCCCCGCTGCTGGCCATCCACACCCTCGACTCGGGCGTACACCCCGCCGTCGCGCTGCCCGAGCGCCTGGGTCGCGTCGCGCCCCTGGGCGAGCCGGCGGTGCAGCGTCGGGTGGAGCTGACCGAGGTGATGCCGGGCCATGACGACCACGGCGCGGGCCACGGTGACCCCCATGCCGGCCATGGAGCAGGTCACGGTGCAGGCCACGGTGACCCCCATGCCGCCCACGGCGGCGGCAGCGGCAGCCATCATGGCACCCATGGTCCTGGCGCCAGCCATGCCGCCCACGGTGGCGGCAGCGGCAGTCACCATGGCACTCATGGCCCGGGCGCCAGCCATGCGGGCCACGGGGCCGGCCAGGGCGGCGATGCCCGCCCGGAGGTGGATTTCCTGATCAACGGCCGTGCCTTCGCCATGGACGAGATCCTCTTCGAGGGCAGGGCCGGCGAGGTGGAGGAGTGGGAGGTCTTCAACAACTCCCACATGGACCATCCCTTCCATGTGCATGGCACCCACTTCCAGGTGGTCGCCACCCGCGATGGCGACGGCGAGTGGCGCGAGGCGCCCTGGCTGGCCTGGAAGGACACCGTCAACCTGGCGCCCTACCAGCGGCTGAAGCTTCGCATGGTGTTCCGCGAGCCCGGCGACTGGCTATTCCACTGCCACATCATCGAGCACGAGGAGCTGGGGATGATGGCGACGATCCGCGTGAGCTGAGGCGGGAGACGCCTCCGAGGTGGTGGGCCATCCCGGAGGCGACCGCGAGGAGAATGACATGTTGCAATATCCTGCTATCGATCCGGTGGCCATCAGCCTTGGACCGTTCGCGATCCACTGGTACGGCCTGATGTACGTGGTGGGCTTCGTCGCCGCCTGGTGGCTGGGTCGCCGCCGCGCGCATCGCCTGGGCCTGACCCACGATGACATCGGCGACCTGATCTTCTACGCCGCCGTCGGCGTGGTGCTCGGTGGGCGGCTGGGCTATGCGCTCTTCTACGGCAGCGGGCAGTGGCTTGCCGACCCGCTCTGGCTGCTGCGCATCTGGGAGGGGGGCATGAGCTTCCACGGCGGCCTGATCGGGGTGCTGGTCGCGGCCTGGCTGTTCGCGCGCAGGAAGCGGCTCGGCTTCCTGTCGCTGACCGACTTCATCGCCCCGCTGGTGCCGATCGGCCTCGGGGCGGGGCGGATCGGCAACTTTATCAATCACGAGCTGCCGGGCCGGATCAGTGAGCTGCCCTGGGCGATGGCCTTTCCGCACATGGGGCCAGAGCCGCGCCACCCCACGGCGCTCTACGAGTTCGCCCTGGAGGGGGTGGTGCTGTTCGCGGTGCTCTGGTGGCTCTCCCGCGAGCCGCGCCGCACCGGGCTGATCTCCGGGCTCTTCCTGCTGCTCTACGGTGTCTTCCGCTTCGCCGTTGAGTTCGTGCGCCTGCCCGATCCGCATATCGGTTTCATCGCCTTCGGCTGGGTGACCATGGGCATGGCGCTGACCCTGCCGATGATCCTGGCAGGCATGGCGCTGATCGGCTGGTCGCGGCGTCAGCCGGCGGTGGAAGCTGCTTCCCGATGAGAGACATCAGGCACTCCAGTGACAAATCTCAACACTCTTGCTGCTTATGACCGGGGTGCTCCCCATTACACTACGGACACGATAATGATCCCGAGGCCTTGCAGCCGCGGATGCCTTGACGAGGTGATATAGATGGCAATATCGAGATACCAGCCGGGCCGGCGGGGCGAGCCCCGAACGTGGTCGGCCCTTGCTATGAGCGGGCTGCTTGCCGGCATGCTGGCGTTGAGCGGTGCCGTTCAGGCCGAGGAAGAACGCGAGTGGCCTCGCGGCCACTACCCGCTGCCCGAGGAGGGCAACGTGATCGGCGAGGTCTACACCGTGACAGTGGACGACCACGAGGACACCCTGATCGACATCGCGCGCCGCCATAACGTCGGCTACGAGGAGATCGTGCGCGCCAATCCGGACGTGAGCATCTGGATTCCCGGCGAGGGGACCGAGGTGACCATTCCCGGCAAGTTCATCCTGCCCGATGCCGAGCACACCGGGGTGGTGATCAACGTCGCCGAGCTGCGCCTCTACTACTTCCCCGAGGCGCGCAACGGCGAGACCCCGCGGGTCGAGAGCTATCCGATCGGCATCGGCCGCGAGGGCTATGACACCCCGCTGGGCATCACCAAGACCACCATGCGGCTGCAGGACCCGGCCTGGTATCCGCCGCGCTCCATGCGCGAGGAAGCCGCCGCCCGCGGCGAGCCGGCCCCGGCCGTGGTGCCGCCCGGCCCCGACAACCCCCTGGGGCGCCATGCCGTGCTGCTCGACATCCCCGGCTACCTGATCCACGGCACCAACGATCCCGACGGCATCGGCATGCGCGCCAGCCGCGGCTGCATCCGCATGTTCCCCGAGGACATCGAGTCGGTGTTCCACAACGTGCCGGTGGGCACCCAGGTCAACATCATCGACCAGCCCATCAAGGTCGGCTGGCAGGAGGGCCAGGCCCTGGTGCAGGTCTTCGAGCCCCTGGAGTCCCAGGAGCACGGCATGTCGGCGCTGATCGACACCATCTCCCGTCTCAACGCGGGCAATGCCAACGGCGCTGCCTTCGACTTCGAGCAGCTGCGTGGCCTGCTCGACGAGCCCAGCGGCCAGGTGGTGGCGTTGCAGGCGCCCCCCGAGCCCGAGCCCGACGAGGCGCCGGCGCTGAACGGCCTCTTCGAGGAGCTGGCGCTCAGCGACGACTGACGCGAGCCAGGCTCACGGAACGGGCGCCCTCGGGCGCCCTTTCTCGTCAATGGCGGTGGCCGGCGGCCTCGCTGCCATTCGCGTCGGCCGCCAGGACGTGGCGGATATAGAGCACCACGGCCCAGGCCTCCTCCTCGCCGAGTTTGCCGGCAAAGCGTGGCATGGCGCTCTCGGGGTTGCCCGCCTTGACCAGCCAGGCGTATTCCCCGGCCGCGTGACCGGCGCCATGCTGGGCGAGGTCGGTGGGCACCGGCACGAAGCCGGCCACGCCGGCGGCGACACCGTCCCCGCGTCCTCTCTCACCATGACAGGCGGCGCAGTAGCGCTGATACACCTGCTGCCCGACAGCCAGGTTGTCGGCGCTGAGTGGCAGGGGGCTCTCCCGCTCGAGCCACTCCTGCGGGGCCTGGCGGCCGTGATCGCCATGGGCGTGGTCGCCGTGGCCATGGGCATGGTCGCCATGGTCGTTGGCAGGGGCCGGTGCGTGGGCGTGGTCGCCGTGGTCGCTGGCAGGGGCCGGCGCATGGGCGTGTGCGCCGTGATGCGGGGCGGATGCCTGGCTCTCTTTGCTGTCGTCATGGGCATGAAGGGGGCCGGCGAGGGCCAAGGCGGCAAGCAGGATGAGGGGCAGGTGGCGCAGGGGGCGCCTGGGCGAGACGAAGGCTGACATGGAGAATCTCCTGATATCCGTGAGGGACGAGCCGTCATGGCGGCTCGAGCAAGGCAGCGGAATCAGGCGGTTCTGGGAGGGCGTTCGAGGCGGTCGCAGGGAGCCGGGAGGTGCCGCAGCCCGGGCGGCGGCGGGCAGGTGGCCTCGGCGGGGGCGTTTGCCAGGCTGAAACGGCCGGCGGTGCCGCTCAGGCAGTGGCCGGCGGCCAGGCACTCGGCGCCGTGAGTCTCGTCCGGACAGTCGGCAAGCCGTTCGGCCGGTGCACTGGCCGAGGGGGCATGGGCCGCGTGCGCATGGCTGGAGGTCGCGACGGCCGACGGGTCGGACGGGGCCTGGGTGGTCATCCCCGGGGGCCCGGCCAGCAGCTGCCCGCCTGCCGAGAAGGCAAGCAGCAGGCAGAAGCCGAGCAGCAGGGCGAGACGTCGCATGGGAAGACCGTGAGCCAGGGTGATGCCGGGATCATCTCTCGGGGCGGTGGCCGCGGCAAGGCGTCGGGACGCCTCGGCGGGTATCAATCGGCGTCGACTTGACCCCAGTCAGGCAGCGTCTCCACCAGCTCCAGGGCGACGCAGAGCCGGACCAGCTCGGCGAGGCTCGACGCTCCCAGCGCCTTCATGGCGCGCAGCCGGTAGACCTCCACGGTCTTGGCGCTGATCCCCAGATGCTCGGCGACCTCGCGGCTGGTCATGCCTTCGGCCACATGGACCAGGATCTGCCGCTCCTTGGGGCGCAGCGCCGCGTAGCTCGCCTGCAGGTCGTCGTGGCGCTCCCGCTCCCGGCGCTGCCGCTGGTGGGCCTGCCGCGCCTGCTGCACGGTATCGATCAGCTGCTGGTGGTTGAAGGGCTTCTCGATGAAGTCCAGGGCACCGGCCTTGAGGGCGGCCACGGCCATGGGCACGTCGCCGTGGCCGGTCATGAAGATCACGGGGGGCGCGTCGTCGCGCTCGTTCAGGCGCTGTTGCACCTGCAGGCCGGAGAGGCCCGGCATGCGCACGTCCAGCAGTACGACGTCGAAGGCGTCAGGGTCGGCGGCCAGGAAGGCCTCGCCGTCGGCGAAGGCGTGGGTGGCCAGCCCCACGGAGTCGAGCAGCCAGGCCAGCGACTCGCGCAGGGCGTCGTCGTCGTCGACGATGGCAATGCAGGCGTTGGGGTGGTCGGTCACGGGTGCCTCGTGGAAACCATGTCGGAGGGTTCGGCCAGCAGTGTAGCGGCAAAGGTGGCGCCTCCGGAACCGGCGGCCGGGAGGAGGCGCAGGCTGCCGCCCATGGCCTCCATCAGCGAGTGGCTGATGGCGAGCCCCATGCCGAGGCCCTCGGGGCGTCCGGAGTGGAAGGGGGCGAAGATCCGCTCGGCCTCCTCGGCGGGCACGCCGGGGCCCTGGTCGCAGACGAGGAGGGTCACCTCGCGGCGGCCGCTCCGGCGGGCGCGCAGGCGGACCCGCCCGGCGCCGGGGTGATCCCGGCTCGCCTCCAGGGCGTTGAGCAGCAGGTTGACTAGCACCTGCTCCAGGGCCACCGGATCCACCACCACCCGGGGCAGCGCCTCGGGCAGGTCGTGCTCCAGGGCGATGCCGGCCTGCTGGAACTGCCATTCGCAGAGCCGGCAGGCCGCGTCCACCACGGCCAGCAGCTCCTGGGGGCGGGGGCGGGTCTGGCCCTTGCGCACGAAGGTGCGGATATGGCGCAGCCGCTCGCCCAGGCGATCCACCTGGTCGCGGATTCGCTCGAGCGGCAGCCGCAGCGTCTCGGCGGGCTGGTCGGGGGCGGCGTCGAGCTTGAACAGGGCGCCGCTGGCGTAGTTGGCGATGGCGCCCAGGGGCTGGTTGAGCTCGTGGGCGATATTGGAGGCCAGCTCGCCGGTGGTGGCCAGACGGTTGGCGTGGGCGATCTGCTCCTGGTGACGGCGGGCCTGGGCCTCGGCGGCCTTGCGCAGGCGGATGTCGCGGTTGAGCAGCGAGACGTGGCCCGGCTCGCTGCCGGGGCCACGGTGGGCCGTCACCACGCTGAGCACCGGCACGGCGCCGGCCTGGCCGCGCATCTCCAGCTCGCCGCTCCAGGAGCCGTAGCGGGCCACCGCGGGCAGCACCAGGTCGCGCAGCTCGGCCAGGGAGCCCTCGGTATAGGCATCGGCCAGGCAGGCGCTGGAGCCGCTGCGGGCCAGCCCCAGCAGGCGGCGGGCGGCCTCGTTGGCATCGAACAGCCGCTCGTCGTCATCCATGAAGAGCACATAGTCGGTGGTGGACTCCACCACCCGGGCCAGGCGCTCACGGTTGGCCTCGGCCTGGATGCGTCGGCCCACGTCCCGGGAGACGCAGAGGATGTCGAGCAGCTCGCCGGTGGCCGGGTCGCGGCGGGTGCGGCTGGTGGTTTCGAACCAGACGTAGCGGCCGTCCCGGGCGCGGAAGCGGTAGGTCTGCTGGTAGAAGCCGTCGTGGTAGTAGACCCGCGGCGACTTGTTGAGCAGGTCGGCCAGGTCGGCGGGATGGAAGAGTTCGTAGGCGGAGACCCCGATCAGCGCCTCGGGGTCATAGCCGAGCAGCTCCCGGGCGGCCTCGGAGGCGTAGAGGAAGGTGCCGTCCCGGGCGTGGCGGCTGATCAGGTCGGTGGAGCTCTCGGCCAGCCAGCGGTAGTGGTCCCGCTCGCGCCGGAGCCCGCGGATCTCCGCCTCCAGGGCCGCCAGGCGCCGCTGCATATCGTCGCTTTTCATCAGCGCGCCGGATCCACCAGGCCGCCCAGGGAGGCGTTGCGCCGGAACCAGCCGGCGATGCTGGCCCGAGGCCGCCGGGTGGGCAGCACCTCGTGGGGGACGCTATCGGAGAGAAAGCAGGCGAAGTTGCCCGCCTCCGGCCGCACTCTGGCGACCTCGCGTTCGGGGGCGTCCGGGGCGAAGAGCGCCATCTCGCCGCCGCCGTCGGCGGGCCAGTCCGGGTTGAGATAGCCCACGGTGGAGACCACCCGGTTGGCGCGGCCGCGGAAGCTGTCCAGGTGCTTGCGGTAGAAGGCGCCGGGGGGATAGTGGGCGAAGTGCGCCTCGTACTCGAAGAGCCCCAGGAAGAGCGCCTGGTTGAGCGCCCGCTGGAGCTCGCCCATGGCCTCCAGGTAGCGGCGCTGGGCGAGGCTCTCGCGGTCGAGCCAGTGGATAGCGTCCCCGCGGATATCGCGGCGCAGCCGGTGCTCCTGGCCGCGGCCGATACCGGCGGCCTCCAGGGCGTCCTGGCCGGCGAGGGTCGCAAGCTCTGCGTGGAGCTGGGCGCAGAGCTCGGCATCGAGCACGCCCAGGCCCAGGTACCAGCCCTGCTCTACCAGGGCGTCGATCAGCTCCGGCAGAACGCCGGGGGCCAGGGCGGGGGGGAGGGTGTTCAGCGTCGTTATCTCCGAGTGGGCGAACAGGCTCAGGGGCTCACCTGCTGCTGGATGCGCAGCAGGCGTTCGGGAAAGTAGCAGAGTCGACCCGGCGGCTCCCGGGTCAGGCTGATCGGGCGGCCGAACCCCTCGGCCAGCAGCTCCACCAGCATCATGGCCGAGAGCCCCCAGATCACCTGGCCGTCGACGTGGTAGTTGGGCACATAGTGCAGCACCCCGTCGTGGGGAATGACGTCGGTATGGTGGCGGCGATCCTCCAGGAACAGCGCAAGCGGCACCTCGAAGAGCAGGTCGAGCTCGGTGGGATCGGGTGCCAGGGGCAGGTCCGGTGGAATCACGCCGACCCAGGGCGTCACGCGCAGGCCGTGCAGGGAGATCACGTCGGAGAGCCGGCCGAGGAGCTCTACCCTGTCACGGGGCAGGGCGATCTCCTCCTCGGACTCGCGCAGGGCGGTGGTCAGCAGATCCGGGTCCTGGGGCTCGCGCTTGCCGCCGGGAAAGGCGACCTGTCCGCCGTGGGTGTTGAGGTGATCGGCGCGCCGGGTGAACAGCAGGGTCGGCTCGGGGCGGTCGACGATGGGCAGCAGCACCGCCGCCTCGGGGAGGCGCAGCGCGGTGCGGCGGGGGCGGTGCGCTTGCAGGCGTTCGCGAAGTTTCTCTAACATGGAGTTTCCACCGGGTTTGGTTCCTTCTACCCGGCCGCCTTCCGCGGCGTCAAGCCCGTCAGCCTGCCTGGGAGCCCCATGAACTTCTGCAGCCACTGCGGCCACACCGTCCGTTTCGCCATCCCCGAGGGTGACGACCGTCCGCGCTTCCTGTGCGACGAGTGCGGCACCATCCACTACCAGAACCCGCGCATCGTGGCCGGCACCCTGCCGGTCAGCGGCACCCGGGTGCTGCTCTGCCGCCGCGCCATCGCACCGCGCCGGGGCTACTGGACCCTGCCGGCGGGCTTCATGGAGAACGCCGAGACGACCGGCGAGGCCGCCGCCCGGGAGACCCGGGAGGAGGCCTGTGCCGAGGTGGCGCTGCAGGGGCTCTACACCCTGATCAACCTGCCGCACATCAACCAGGTCTACATGATGTTCCGTGCCGACCTGGTGGGCGGCTTCGCCGCCGGCCCGGAGAGCCTGGAGGTGGCGCTGTTCGAGGAGCACGAGATCCCCTGGGAGGAGCTCGCCTTCCCCACCATCGAGCGCACCCTGCGCCACTTCTTCAAGGATCGTGACGGCGGCCACTACCCGCTGCATGTCAGCGATATCACCCCCGAGGATCGCGAGCGCTACTTCGGTTCGGCCTGATTGGGTGACCGTCGAGTGCTACTCGACGCTCGCCAGCCGCCAGACGTCGAAGGCCGGCTCCTCGTAGGGGTGGGCGGCCCTGAGTGCCGCCACCGCCTGGCGGATCAGGTGATCCTCGCAGACCAGTTCCACCTTGAGCTCCTCGACCCGCTCCAGATCGCCCACGCGGCCGATATGCGGATTGGCGCCGGCCAGGGGGCGGAACTGCCCGGTGCCCCGGGTCTGGAAGCAGCACGCCTCGTAGTCGCCGATGCGGCCGGCGCCGGTGGCGAAGACCGCCTCCTTGACCGCTTCGGCGCTCTCCACGGGCACGAAGAAAGCCAGCTTGTACATGATTCAGGCTCCTGTAAAAAATTCTGTCGGCGGTGAACTTCTTGTTCAGTACGTGTACAAATAAGTTGTCGCGTACAAGGGCGACCCCCCCCCTGACGACCCGCCCCCCTGGGCATTTATTCGAGGAGCAAGACCCATGACTAGCTTCAAGGCAGCAACCCGCTGGATGGGAGTCGGCGTGGCCGGCCTGATGATGGCCGGTGCGGTGCAGGCCGGCAGCCATGATCACGACCATCCGGATATCGTCGACACCGCCGTGGCGGCGGGGCAGTTCGAGACCCTGGTGGCCGCCGTCGAGGCCGCAGGCCTGGTCGATACCCTGAAGGGGGAGGGCCCCTTCACCGTCTTCGCTCCTACCGACGAGGCCTTTGCCGCCCTGCCGGAAGGTACCCTGGACGAGCTGCTGATGCCCGAGAACCTGGAGACCCTGCAGGCGATCCTCACCTATCACGTGGTGGCGGGCAAGGTGATGGCCGCGGACGCCATGGGTCTGGAGAGCGCCGAGACGGTGCAGGGCCAGGAAATCACCATCACCACCCAGGATGGCAGCGTGATGATCAACGACGCGACCGTCATCCAGGCCGATATCGAGGCCAGCAACGGCGTGATCCATGTGATCGACGGCGTCCTGCTGCCGGAGTGATCACCCGACGCTTCCTCCCTGCTGTACCAGTCCCTTGCTCTTGCCGCCCCGCCCCGGGCGGCTTTTTTGTGGAGGGCTCTTCGCGGCGGGCCGCGTCAGCGAGTGAGGAAGGCGCGCAGTGGCTCGACCTGCTCGGGGCGGTCCAGCATCGGGGCATGGCCGCAGCCGGGGGCCTCGAGGGCGACCAGCCTGGGCTGGGCCTCGGCCATCCTCTCCACGGCACCGGCGCTGAGCAGGGGCGAGTCGGCGCCGCGAATCACCATCAGCGGGCAGGCGATGACGGCCCAGTCGGCCCACAGGTCCCGGGGTGTGTCCTGGGCAAACTGCTCGGCGATGCGCGGGTCGAAGTGAAAGCTCCAGCCGCCGTCGGGGAGGCGCCGGGCGCTGCCCAGGGCCATCTCGCGCCAGGCCGCATCGCTCTCCAGACCGAAGCCAGCGTAGTGGCGACGCAGCTCCGCCGCCAGGTCGGAGAAGCTGTCGAAGCGGTGGGGCCGGGCGAAGTAGGAGGCGATATCGGCAAGCCCGGCGGGCTCGAGCTCCGGGCCGATATCGTTGAGCACCAGGCGTTCGATGCGCGAGGCGGTATCGGGCTCGGCGGCCAGGCGCATGCCCAGCAGGCCCCCCATGGAGGTGCCGACCCAGGACACCCGCTCCAGCCCGAAGTGGTCGAGCAGGGCGACGGCCAGCTCGGCATAGCGGGCGTAGCGGTAGTCGTGGGGCGGCTGCGGCGACCAGCCGGAGAGGCCGCGGCCGGGGGTGTCCGGGGCGATCAGTCGCCACTCGGGACCGAGGCGGCGGGCCAGGGCGGCGAAGTCGCCGCCGTGCCGTGCCAGGCCGTGCCAGGCCACCAGGGTTCGGGGTGCGTCGGGGTGCCAGATCCGGGCGGCAAGCTCCAGCCCGTCCAGGCGAACCAGTTCCAGGGCATCCATCTCATCTCTCCGGGGGTGGCTCCACGAAAACTCCTGGAGGCAGGTTAGCGACGGGGCGAGGTGGGGTCGAGGGCATAAAGCTAGACAAATGTTGAAGTGTGGATAGCTATGGTCCAATATTATCGGCGAGGGTGCCTCACCCTCCGCTTGAAACGGCCTCTTTCCTCGTTTCAAGTCCCGTCTGTACCCACCCTGCCTTGCCGCCCGCCCCGGGCGGTTTTTTTGTTACGGCAGCGGGTGCGGTGGGCAAAGTCGGGTAGTATACATACATGAATGTAGCTATAATCCCGCGCTGCAGCGCCCACCGCAGAAGTTGGCGCCCTCGCTCTTCCCGTGCGACACCACCCTGACAGGAGACTTTCATGCGATTGGCACCCCCGAGGGGGCACAAGCCCCTGAAAAAACTGGCCCTTGTCGGGCTGATGGCCGTCGGGCTGAGCGCCTGCGGCCAGGATGACGACCCGGCCGGCGGCCCCATGGGCGGTGGCGGCGAGCGTCCGCCGCCCCCGGTGGTGGTGCTCGGCGTGGAGCCGCGCAGCGTGGAGGTGATCGAGGAGTATGCGGCACGTGCACGGGGCTCCCGGGAGGTGGAGGTCCGCGCACGGGTCGAGGGCATCCTCGAGGAGCGCCTCTACACCGAGGGCCAGGTGGTCAGCGCAGGCGACGCCCTGTTCCGCATCGACCGCGAACCCTACGAGATCGCGCTCAGGCGCGCCGAGGCGGAGCGCGCCAACGCCCAGGCCGAGCTGAACCAGGCCAATCGCGAGTGGCGGCGGATCTCGACCCTGTTCAACCAGAACGCGGTCAGCGAGCGCGAGCGCGACAGTGCACTTTCCGCCCGAGAGCTGGCCGAGGCGCGCTATGCCCTGGCGGCGGCCGGGGTGGCCAGCGCTGAGCTCAACCTCAGCTATACCGAAGTGCAGGCGCCCCTGGATGGCCTGACCGGCCTGGAGAGCTTTCCCGAGGGGAGCCTGATCGAGCGCGGAACCCTGCTGACCAGCGTGACCCAGCAGGACCCGATCCATGTGCGCTTCTCGCTCCCCGAGCGCGATGCGGCCCTGCAGCGCGCCGCGCGCCGCGCCATGAGCGATGACCAGGCGGAGGCGCCCCGGGAGGCGTGGCTGACCCTGCCCGACGGCAGCGAGTTCGAGGAGCGCGGCCAGATCGACTTCACCGACAGCACCATCGACCCGCGCACCGGCAGCGTCTCGGCCCGTGCGGTCTTCCCCAATCCGGAGGGCCTGGTGGTGCCCGGCCAGTTCGTGCGCGTGCGCGTGCTGGTGCAGGAGCTCGACGACGTCTTCCTGGTGCCCCAGGAGGCGGTGGGGCAGGGCCCCCGCGGTCCGCGCATCTTCGTGGTCACCGACGACCAGGCCCAGGCCCGGGACGTGGAGCTGGGCCCCATCGTCGACAACCGCCAGGTGGTGCTGGCCGGCCTCGAGGCGGGCGACCGCATCATCGTCAGCGGCCTCATGATGCTTCAGGATGGCATGGCGGTTCAGCCGAGCGAAGTGGAGTCCGCCGAGGAGGTCGAAGACGACCAGACGGCCGGCGAGGTCTCTCTCGAGGCCGGTGACGCGGGTGATGCCACTGACGCCGCTGACGAGGAGGCGTGATGCTCAGGTTCTTCATCGATCGGCCGATCTTTGCCTCGGTCATCTCCATCATCATCGTGCTGGTCGGCATGGCGGCCCTGCGCGCCCTGCCGGTGGAGCAGTATCCCGACGTGGTGCCGCCCCAGGTGGTGGTCCAGGCCAGCTACCCCGGCGCCAGCTCCTCGGTGATCGCCGAGGCGGTGGCCGCTCCCCTGGAGCAGGAGATCAACGGCGTCGACAACATGCTCTACATGGAGTCGACCTCCACCGACGCCGGCAGCCTGCAGATCACCATCTCCTTCGCGATGGGCACCGATCCTGACCAGGCGGCCATCAACGTCAACAACCGCGTCCAGGCCGCCACCGCGCGCCTGCCCCAGCAGGTCCGCGACCAGGGGGTGCGGGTCGAGGCGCGCTCCAACAATATCCTGATGGTGCCGGTGCTCTTCTCGCCGGACGGCAGTCGCGACGTGCTCTTCATGTCCAACTACGGGCTGCTCAACGTCCTCGACGAGCTGGTGCGGATTCCCGGCGTGGGCGACGCCTCGCTGTTCGGCGCCCAGGACTACTCCATGCGGGTCTGGCTCAGCCCCGACAAGATGGCCCAGTACGACCTGACGCCTAACGACGTGGCCGCGGCGATCCGCGAGCAGAACGCCCAGTTTGCCGCCGGCAGCCTGGGGGCCGAGCCCGCGCCCGAGGGGCAGGCCTTTACCTTCTCGGTGACCACCCAGGGCCAGCTCTCCGACCCGGAGGAGTTCGAGGCCATCATCCTGCGCTCCGAGGAGGACGGCAGCACCCTGCGCCTGGGCGACGTGGCCCGCGCCGAGCTGGGCGCCCAGAACTACGCCTTCTCGGCCACCTACAACGGCCAGAACGCCGTCCCCATGGGGGTCTACCTGCAGCCGGGCGCCAACGCCCTGGAGACCGCCACCGCGGTTCGCGAGGCCCTGGAGGATCTCTCCTCCCGCTTCCCGGAGGGGCTCTCCTACACGGTGCCCTACGACACCACCGAGTTCGTCGAGATCTCCATCCGCGAGGTGTTCATCACCCTGCTGATCGCCGTGGCGCTGGTGGTGGCGGTGACCTTCGTCTTCCTGCAGCACTGGCGCGCCACCCTGATTCCGGTGGCGGCGATCCCGGTGTCGCTGATCGGCACCTTCGCCGGCATGCTGGCCTTCGGCTTCTCGGTCAACCTGCTGACGCTGTTCGGCCTGGTGCTGGCCATCGGCATCGTGGTGGACAACGCCATCATCGTGCTGGAGAACGTCGACCGGTTGATCAGCGAGCATGGCATGAAGGCCCGCGAGGCGGCCATCGAGACCATGAAGCAGGTGGCCGGTGCCGTGGTCTCCTCGACCCTGGTGCTGGTGGCGGTATTCGCCCCGGTGACCTTCCTGGGCGGCCTGACCGGCGAGCTCTACCGCCAGTTCGCGGTGACCATCGCCGTCTCGGTGGTGGTCTCCGGCGTGGTGGCCCTGACCCTGACGCCCGCCATGTGCGCGATGCTGCTCGACAAGCAGTCCCACACCGTGGCCAAGCCCTTCCAGTGGTTCAACGCCGGCTTCGACCGGCTGACCGCCGGCTTCACCTGGCTGGTCGGCAAGCTGCTGCGCCATGCCGTCATCGGCGTGCTGCTCTTTGCCGGCGTGATGGCCGCGACGCTCTTCACCATGTCCCGCCTGCCGCCGGGGCTGGTGCCCCAGGAGGACCAGGGGGTGGCGCTGGTGGTCTACCAGCTGCCCGCGGTATCGGCGCTGCCCCGCACCGAGGCGGTGCGCGACCAGGTCTCCGGCATGCTGCTGGAGCTGGACGAGATCGACGAGTTCACCACCTTTGCTGGCTTCGACCTCATCGCCGGTGCCCTGCGCACCAGCGCCGGGGTGGGCTTCGCCAACCTGGCCGACTGGAGCGAGCGTGAAGGGCCGGGGCAGGATGCCCAGTCCCTGACCGGCCAGATCATGGGCATGGGGGGCGGCATTCCCGAGGCCTTCGTGATCTCCTTCACCCCGCCGCCGATCATGGGGCTCTCGCTGACCGGTGGCGTGGAGGGCTACCTGCAGGTCCGCGGCGACGCCAGCACCGAGGAGATCGCCGAGCTGGCCGGCCGGCTTGCCGCCGCCGCCAACGAGCGCCCGGAGCTGACCAACGCCCGCACCACCCTGGATGCCTCCATCCCGCGCTACCGGGCGGAGCTGGATCGGGAGAAGGCCCGTGCCATGGGGGTGCCGATCAACGAGGTCTTCGCCAGCATGCAGAGCACCTTCGGCTCCATGTACGTGAACGACTTCACCCTGGCGGGGCGCAACTGGCAGGTGAACCTGCAGTCCGAGGGCGAGTTCCGCAGCCAGCCGGAGGACCTCAACAAGGTCTTCGTGCGCTCCCAGAGCGGCGAGATGATCCCGCTCTCCTCCCTGGTGACCCTGACCCGGGAGGCCGGGGCGGATATCCTCAACCGCTACAATGTCTATTCGGCCGCCAAGTTCCTGGCCGATGCGGCGCCGGGCTACACCACCGGCCAGGCCAAGGAGGCCATGGAGCAGGTGGCCGCCGAGGTGCTGCAGGGGGGCGATACGGCCCTGGGCTGGACCGGCGAGGCCTATCAGCTCGATGCTGCGGCGGGTGCCGGCGGCCTGGCCTTCGGCCTGGGCCTGCTGATGGTGTTCCTGATCCTGGCCGCCCAGTACGAGCGCTGGTCGCTGCCCCTGGCGGTGGCCACGGCGGTGCCCTTCGGGGTGCTGGGGGCGGCGCTGGCCGCCATGCTGCGGGGCTTCCCCAACGACATCTACTTCCAGGTGGGCCTGCTGGTGCTGATCGGCCTGGCGGCCAAGAACGCCATCCTGATCGTGGAGTTTGCCGCCCAGAACCGCCGCGAGGGCAAGAGCTCCAGCGAGGCGGCCCTGGGGGCGGCCCAGCAGCGTTTCCGCGCTATCCTGATGACGGCGCTGACCTTCATCATCGGCACCCTGCCGCTGGTGTTTGCCACCGGCGCCGGCGCCAACAGCCGTCAGGAGATCGGTACCGTGGTGGTGGGCGGCATGCTGCTGGCCAGCTCCCTGGCGCTGATCTTCGTGCCGCTGGCCTACAAGCTGCTGGACGATCTCACCACCTGGCTGCGCGGGCGCAAGGCGGCCCGGCAACAGAAGGAGACAACCCATGCGTAAGGCACTCCCTGTGCTGCTGCTCTCCACCGCGCTGATCGCCGGCTGTGCCGTGGGGCCCGACTATCGGGCCCCGGAGCTGGAACTGCCCGAGCAGTGGCCCGAACACGTGCTGCTCTCCGACGAGGTCCGGGCCGACTGGCAGCAGTGGTGGCGCCAGTTCGAGGACCCGCACCTGGACGCCCTGGTGGCCAGGGCGGTGGATGACAATCTGGAGCTGCGCCTGCAGCTGGCGCGGATCCAGGAGGCCCGGGCGCGCCTGGGCCTGGCCCGGGCCGAGCAGCTGCCGTCGGTGAACGCCCAGGCCGAGGCGGCTCGGGAGCGGACCCCGGGGACCCTGTCGCCCTTCGGGGAGAGCACCGACAACACCTTCTCCCTGGCCGGCGTGCTGGACTACGAGCTGGACCTCTGGGGCCGCCTGGCCCGGGAGCGGGAGGCCTCCGAGGCGCTGCTCGAACAGAGCCTCTTCGCCCACGATGCGGTGCGGCTCAACGTGATCGCCGACTTGGTGGCCACCTACTTCGACCTGCGCAGCGCCGAACGCCAGCTGCGCATCACCGAGGCGACCGTGGAATCCCGGGAGGAGACCTTCCGCCTCGAGCAGCTGCGCTTCGACGTGGGGGAGAGCGACGAGCTGGCCCTGCGCCAGGCCCAGTCGGAGCTGGAGTCGACCCTGGCCCAGCTGCCGGGCCAACGGGAGCGGGTGCGCGTGCTGGAGGGCGCCCTGGCGCTGCTGGTGGGCATGACGCCCGCCGAGCTCATGGCCGAGCTGGATTACGGTGACGCCGAGCTGGAAACGATCGCCCTGCCCGACGGGGTGCCGGCGGTGCTGCCCTCGGAGCTGCTCTCGCGCCGCCCCGATATTCGTTCCGCGGAGGCGGGGCTGGTCGCCGCCAACGCCGGGATCGGCGTGGCCGAGGCGAGCCGCCTGCCGCGCTTCAACCTGGGCGGGCTGCTGGGCACTGCCGCCGGCGACGCCGGGGACCTGTTCACCTCGGCGGCCGGCACCTGGGGGCTCTCCGCCACGGTGATGGGGCCGCTGTTCGACTTCGGGCGCAGCGCGTCGCGCATCGAGACCGCCGAGGCCCTGGCCGAGCAGGCGGAGGTGCAGTATCGCGCCACCGTGGCCCAGGCCTTCAACGAGGTGCGCAATGCACTGGTCAGCTACGAGGCGAGCGGGGAGCGGGTGGAGGCGATCGGTCGCCAGGTGGCGGCCTTCGAGCGCACCCTGGAGCTGGCCGAGGTGCGCTACCGGGAGGGCTTCGTGGGCTTCATCGAGCTCCTCGACGCCCAGCGGGCGCTGCTCGCCGCGGAGCTGGCGCTGTCTGAAGCGATGCGCGATCGCCTGACCGCCACCGCCACCCTGTTCAAGGCGCTGGGCGGCGGCTGGCAGGTCGAGGGCTGACACGGGCGCGACCCATGGAACCTGGGCGGCCCAGGGTGGCCGCCCGAATCACTGGAAGGGAGAGATCTCATGGCAACCCGCATCACCGCGACACGGCGCAACGACGGCATCATGGTGCTGCAGATCAGCTGCCCGGAGCGGCGCAATATCCTCGACGAGGCGAGCTATGCGCAGATGATCGAGGCCCTCGACAGCGCGGAGGCGGACGACGGGGTCAAGGTGCTGATTCTCACCGGCACCGAGAACTGCTTCACGGCGGGCAACGACCTGGACAACTACCGCGCCCTGGCCGAGGCCGACAGCGTGGCCGCGGTGAGCTTCCTGCGCCGCCTGCACGCCTTCCCCAAGCCGGCCATCGCCGCCGCCGAGGGGATCGCCATGGGCCTGGGGGTGTCGATGCTGCTGCACTGCGACTTCGCCTATGCGGGCCACTCGATCCGCCTTCAGCTGCCCTTCAGCCGCTTTGCGCTGAGCCCGATCGGGGCAACGACCCTGCTGCTGCCGCGGCTGGCCGGACCCAAGGCGGCCAGCGAGATGCTGCTGCTGGGCAGCGCCTTCTCGGCCCGGGAGGCCCGGGAGATCGGCCTGCTGACCGATACGGCGCCGGATGGCCGGGCGCTGGAGCAGGCCTTCGACTGCGCCGCCCGGCTGCTGGCCAAGCCACTCGATGCGCTGCTGGCGACCAAGGCGCTGATGCGTGAAGGGCAGGCCGAGGCGGTCAATGCGGCCCTGGATCGCGAGGAGCGGGCGCTGCTCGAGCGCTGTCGCTCGCCGGAGGCCCAGAGCGCCATCGACGCCTTCTTCGCCAGTCGCAGGGGAACTGTCGGGAAGTAGAGGGAATCGCCGGGCCTCAGGCCCGGCGGAAGAGCTCGAGCTGGGTCTTCACCAGCAGGTTGCCCTGCTTCACGAGGGAGAACTGCTCGTGGTTGCGCAGCCAGTCGTGGAAGAGCCCGCCCAGCATCGACTGCAGCAGCTGGGCGGCGAGCTCCGGAGAGAGGTCCTCGCGCAGCTGGCCCAACCGGGCGGCGCATTGCAGGTAGTCGCGCAGGGCGCCGCAGGACTCCTCGGCCATCTCGTTCTGCATGGCGAGTGGGTCGATGTCGCCGAACACCTCGCAGTGGTGGATCAGGATGGCGTGGACCCGGCGATAGCGGGGTCGCTCCAGGCGCTCGAAACCGCTCAGGCAGGCCAGGCGGATCGCCTCCAGCGGCGCGTCGGCGAGCCCCGGGTCGCCGATCTCCTCCACCAGCTCCTGGAAGGGCATGCGCACCCGGCCGAGCATCGCCTGGAAGAGGTCCGCCTTGTTCTTGAAGTGCCAGTAGACGGCGCCTCGCGTCATGCCCGCGTGACGGGCGATCTGCTCCAGGGAGGTGCGGGCCACGCCCTTCTCGAGGAACACCTCCTCGGCGGCGTCGAGCAGGGCCTCGCGTGTCGCGGCGGCTTCGGCCTTGGTCTTTCGCGCCATGGGGGCGGACTCCAGCAAGCGATGATGGCGCCATTCTACTCCATTGCCCGGCCTTTTACATTCGTGAGTGTATGGTTAATGCGCCCGGGGAAGCCGGCTCGCCAGCCGCCCGCGGTGCGGGTATAAAGAGGGTAACGCCCCGTCACAGGATGACCCGCCATGGCCCGCCCCCCCTTCGATCTCGCCGGCATACGGATTGCCCCCGGCAGTCGCACTCAGATCGACGTGCCGGTGGCCCGGCTCTATACCCATGCGCCGCTCTACATCCCCGTGGAGGTGGTGCACGGTCGCCAGGCGGGGCCGACGCTGCTGGTGTGCGGCGGCATCCACGGCGACGAGATCAACAGCGTGGAGATCGTGCGCCGCCTGCTGCGCTCGAAGCAGCTCCAGGGCCTGCGCGGCACCCTGATCGCCGCGCCCATCGTCAACGTCTTCGGCTTCGTGCAGCACAGCCGCTACCTGCCCGATCGTCGCGACCTGAACCGCTGCTTCCCCGGCAGCGAGTCCGGCTCTCTGGGCGGGCGGGTGGCGGCACTGTTCCGGGAGCAGATCGTCGACCACGCCAGCCATATCATCGACCTGCACACCGGGGCGATCCACCGCACCAACCTGCCCCAGATCCGCGCCCAGCTGGAGAGCGGCAGCGAGACCGAGCGCATGGCCAACGCTTTCGGCGCGCCGGTGATCCTCAATGCCGAGCTGCGCGAGGGCAGCCTGCGCCACTACGCCCAGAACCGCGGCATCCCGGTGCTCACCTACGAGGCCGGCGAGGCGCTGCGCTTCGATGAGTGGGCTATCACCCCCGGGGTGCGCGGCGTGCTGCGGGTCATGCGGCGCCTGGGAATGCTGACTGGTGAACATCGCCGCCGGGCCCCGTCGGCGGCGGAGATCGCCAACGGCTCCAGCTGGGCCCGGGCCCCCATCGACGGCATCCTGCGCCCCCAGGTGCGCCTCGGCGCCCGGGTGGCGAAGGGGGAGCTGCTGGGGCGTGTCGCTGATCCCTTCGGCAACGCGGAGGGGGAGGTGCGCTCCATGGCCGACGGCATCGTCATCGGCATGAGCCGTCTGCCCCTGGCCAACGAGGGGGAGGCGCTCTTCCATATCGCTCGCTTCGACGCCATCGAGGAGGCGGAGAGCGCCATCGAGGACTTCCACTCCAGCCTCTCGCCCCCGCCCGACCCGCTCTACTGAGGAGACAGTGCCATGTTCGATCTCGGAGCCCAGCAGCAGGCGGGGCAGCGCTTCACCGGCGACGCCGCGGTGGCGCTCAACCATCACTACTGGATGCCGTTCAGCGCCAACCGCGACTTCCATGCCCACCCTCGGGTGATCACCGGGGCGGAGGGGCGCTACTTCATCGATGACCGCGGGCGGCGGCTGTTCGACTCGCTCTCGGGGCTCTGGACCTGCGGGGCGGGACATAATCGGGCCGAGATCCAGCAGGCGGTGGCGCAGCAGCTCGGCACCCTCGACTACGCGCCGGGCTTCCAGGTGGCCCATCCGCTGGCCTTCCGGCTGGCCGAGAAGGTGGCGAGCCTTACGCCGGACGGCCTCGACCACGTCTTCTTTACCGACTCGGGCTCCGAGTCCGCCGACACCGCGGTGAAGATGGCCAAGGCCTACTGGCGGCTCAAGGGGCGCCCCGAGAAGACCCGGCTAATCGGCCGCGCCAAGGGCTACCACGGGGTCAACGTGGGCGGGACCAGCCTTGGCGGCATCGGCGGCAACCGCAAGCATTACGGCCAGCTGATGGAGGTCAGCCATCTGCCCCATACCCTGCAGCCGGCGCTGGCCTTCACCCGGGGCCAGGCCGAGAGCGGCGCCGAGCTGGCCGATGCGCTGCTCGACCACATCGCCCTGCATGACGCCTCCAATATCGCCGCGGTGATCGTCGAGCCGATGTCCGGCTCCGCCGGGGTGATCGTGCCGCCGAAGGGCTATCTCGAGCGGCTGCGGGCGATCTGCGACGCTCACGACATCCTGCTGATCTTCGACGAGGTGATCACCGCCTTCGGGCGCAGCGGGGCGCGGACCGGGGCCGAGGCGTTCGGCGTGGTGCCGGACATGATGACCATCGCCAAGCAGCTCACCAACGGCGCCGTGCCCATGGGGGCGGTGGTCGCCTCAAGCGAGGTCTTCGACACCTTCATGCACGCCGGTGGGCCCCGGCACGCCATCGAGTTTCCCCACGGCTACACCTACAGCGCCCACCCGGTGGCCTGCGCCGCGGCCCTGGCGGCCCTTGAACTCTTCGAGCGCGAGGCGTTTCCTGCCCAGGTGCGCGCCATCGCCCCGGCCTTCGAGGCGAAGCTGCATGCGCTCAAGGGGCGGCCCCATGTGGTGGATATCCGCAACTACGGCCTGGCCGGTGCGATCCAGCTGGCGCCGCGGGAAGGCGACCCCACCATCCGGCCGCGGGACGCCCATCTGGCGCTCTGGGAGGCGGGCTTCTACGTCCGCTACGGCGGCGATACCCTGCAGTTCGGCCCCCCCTTCGGCAGCACCGAAGAGGAGCTGGAGCGGCTTTTCGATGCGGTAGCGGGGGTGCTGGATCGGCTGGCGTAAAACGGGCCTCGCCGCCGAGGCGGCGACACCCTCTCTACCAGCCCGGCCCCCCTTCGGCAGCACCGAAGAGGAGCTGGAGCGGCTTTTCGATGCGGTGGCGGGGGTGCTGGATCGGCTGGACTAGGACAGGCCTCGCCGCCGCCTTAAGCCTGAAACGACGACCGGGGCCATCAAGGCCCCGGTCGTCGTTGTGGCGTTGCGAGCTGTCGTTCAGGCAGCGGCGCTCTCGCGTTCGGGGACCAGGCTCAGGGCGTCGTCGAAGACCCGCAGGCAGGCCCCGTCGAGGTGGCCGTTCTCGGAGAGGTGGCGGCGGAAGCGCCGGCCCCCGGGCTGGCCCTGGAAGAGGCCCAGCAGGTGGCGGGTGATGTGGTTGAGCTTGGCGCCCTCCTCGAGGCGCCGGGCGATATAGGGGCGAAAGGCCCTGGCCGCGTCGTGTCGGCTCAGCGCCGGGCCCGGCTCGCCGTAGAAGGCGGCATCGACCCCGGCCAGCAGCCAGGGGTTCTGGTAGGCCTCGCGCCCCACCATCACGCTGTCCACCTGCGCCAGCTGCTCCCGGCACTCCTCGAGGGTCCTGATGCCGCCGTTGATGCCGATATGCAGCGCCGGGCGGCTCGCCTTGAGGCGGTGCACCCGGGGGTAGTTGAGCGGCGGGATATCGCGGTTCTCCTTCGGCGAGAGGCCCTGCAGCCAGGCCTTGCGGGCGTGCACGATGAAGGCGTCGCAGCCGGCGTCGGCCACCGTGGCGATGAAGCGCTCGAGATCCGCGTCCTCATCCTGGTCGTCGATGCCGATGCGGCACTTGACCGTGACCGGGATCGACACCGCCTCGCGCATGGCGCGCACCGCGGCGGCCACCTTCTCGGGATGGCCCATCAGGCAGGCGCCGATCAGGTTGTTCTGCACTCGGTCGCTGGGGCAGCCCACGTTGAGGTTGACCTCGTCATAGCCCCAGGCCTCGGCGATCGCCGCACACTCAGCCAGCTCGCCCGGGTCGCTGCCGCCCAGCTGCAGGGCCAGTGGCTGCTCCAGCGCATCGAAGCCGAGAAAGCGCTCCCGGGGGCTGCCGTGAAGGATGGCGCCGGTGGTGACCATCTCGGTGTAGAGCAGGGCGTGGCGGGTCAGGGTCCTGGCGAAGGCGCGGTAGTCGCGGGTCGTCCAATCCATCATGGGGGCCACAGAAAATCGGCGGGCCGCGTCTGCTGGGGTTGTTCCTACCATATCAGGCTTCTAGCCTCCCTCCTTTGGGGGATTGTCGTCACGATTCGGCCTGCTGCTTCACCTGTTGCACCGCGTCGGCCTTGGCCGCCGGTCAGTGCCCGGGCTGTAAGCCGCTCTCGGCGGCGGCCCGGGCGATGGCCCGGCAGTCTTCCAGGTAGTGGTCGACAGCGGCGCGGAAGGCGGCCTGCAACTCGGCGGCGCGCGCGCTGTGGAAGCTGATGCGGTCGGCGATCCCGAGGACGTGGCCGACGAACACCTCGTCTTCGGCGTCGAACTCGATGCGGGCGGCATAGCCCTGGCATTCGAGGACGCGAGTCACACCGAGAACCCGTGATGGGTGCCGTCGGGCAGCTCGATGTCGAGACGCACCTTACCGCCGATGGCCTCGACGTAGCGCTTGAGGGAGCTCAGGCGGAGATCCTGGCCCCCCTTCTCCATGCCGGCGATAGTCGGTTGCTTGACGCCGAGGGCCTCGGCCATCTCAGCCTGCGTCATCTCCACCAGGCGGCGAACCTCCGCCAGGCGCAGCTCGAGCAGCATCTCGTCGGCCTTCTCCTTGGCCCGGCTGACGACCTCGGGGCGCTCGCTGGCGAGCAGTTGGTCTAGGGTGCGGGTCATGGCGGTCACCTCACTTCAGGGATTCCAGGTGGGCGGCGTATTCCCGGTCGGCCACTGGGATCAAGTCATCATAGAAACGCTTGTTGCCGGTCTTGTCCCCGGCGCATAGCACGATGCCGGTTCGCCGCGGGTCGAAGGCGAAGAAGGCCCGGAGCGGCCGGCCCTGGCTCTGAATCCTCAGCTCTTTCATGTTGCGATACTGCGAGCCGTTCACCGTGTCGGCGTGCGGCCGGGGCAACATCGGTCCTCGCTCCCTCAGCATCAAGAGCGCGGCCAGCACGTTCTCCCGGTCGGTATCGTCGAGCGAGAAGTACCACTCTTCAAAGGTGCTGGTCTGCTCGATTTGCCACATAGGGTCATCCTTCGGCTATAGGGTAAATCCTATATAGGCGGTGCCCTATAGTCAAGGCGGGGCAGCGCCACCTAAGAACCAGGGATCGGGCTCGGTTATGCTCTGATACGCCATGCCGTCGGCGGCAATTTCGGCTTCATGTTGCTGCGAATTTGCTACTGAGTCGCTGGAATGCCCGTCATTGCTGTCGTGAACTCCAATCCATCATCGGCGCGACGGAGAAGGTGCGGTCGAGCTGGGGCATCAGGCATCACGGGGTTGTTCGTAGAGGCGATCATTCTACCAGTCCAGATCGCGGGTTGCCGCACTTGGCAGCAAGGGCGGAGGAGGTCATGTACCTTGTGGGTGATGGTGAGGGTTTCCACGCGACTCCTGCCGGCATCGCGGCAAGTCCCCTCAGCAATCCTCATGCAATGTTCGCTACAGGGAGATCGCCATGTCATATGACCTGACCGACCATCAGCTGGAACTGCTGGCTCGCGTGCTGCAGCACGGTGGGGTGCTCTCCTCTCCCTTTGGCCATTCCGATGAGGACACCCTGCTGCCGGCGCTTCACGACGACATCGCGGCCCTGGAGGAGATGGGACTGATCACGGTGACGCCCCATGCCGGCCGGGCAGAAGGGGAAACCCTGACGCTGACCGAGGAGGGCTATGCGGCTCTCGACATGACCTGACGGCCAGCCCCGAGCGTCTCTTCGATCCGCCTGGACCGGCATCAAGGGGGATTCAAGCGGAAAAGCCTCGCTGCCGGGTCGTGGTACGGCCGGCATGTGCTATGAAGAAGGGCAGGGCGATGCCACACCGGTACGCCTGGAGACGGGAGGCAGCACCATGATGGAGCGCAAGCAGCGACTCGAGACCCTCAGGGACGAGCTGGTCGAGCGAATCGAACGCTATCGGGGGCACAAGGAGCAGCGCGCAGGCCCGCTGGACAAGAACATGGAGGAGCAGGCCATCGAGCTCCAGAACGATGAGGTGGTCGATGCCCTGGAGCGCGAGGCCGAGGAGGAGCTCCGTCAGGTCATGCAGGCCCTGGGGAGGATCGAGGCCGGCGAGGGCGATATCTGCCAGGTCTGCGAGGAGCCGATTGGCCCCGAGCGGCTGGCGGCGGTGCCGTTCACCACTCTCTGCCGCGAGTGCGCCGACCCGAGATGACTTTGCCGGGACGCGTGACCCGGCCCGGTGGTAGCCTGGGGCAGGACTTATCGCTTGGGAGGTCATGCATGAAGGCGTGCTATCGATGGTGCGGCCTGGCGGCGGTGCTGGTGCTGCTGGCCGGATGCAGCGGGGACGACACCGGTGCCGAGCCCACGGCCGGGCTGGAAGAGGCCGAGAGTGTCGAACAGGCAGCGGCTCCGGAGCCGGCGCAGGAGGAGCCTGCGGTCGAGCCCTTCGCCGAACCGGTGGCGATCGACTTTGCTGCCACCCTGACCGGTGACCGACGCCTGATGGTGGCGGGAGAGAGTAACCTGCCCGAGGGGGCCAGGCTGCAGATCGTGGTCGAGCGTGAGCTGAGCGGCGTTCGCTGGCAGCAGCGCACGGTCCTGGCCAACGGCCGCTTCGAGGCAGGTCCCCTCGGCCCGGGCAGCGGCATGCCGGATGGCGGCTACACCATCACCGTCAATCTGCCGGAGGCCAGCGTCCAGCCGCTGGAGGTCCGGCGCCGCATCGGGGAGCAGGGCGAGCACCTCAGTGGGCCGCTGGTGGGCACTTCACGCCATGGTCTGGGACAGGTCGCCAGCACCTCGCGGCGCTTCCTGGTCGGCAGCGAGCCTCGCCGCACCGATGATCGCGTCGAGGTGCTGGGCGTCGAGTAGGAGGCTCAGAAGGGCGCTGGCAGCCAGCGCCCCACCAGCTTGCCAAGGAGCCGGGTGTCGGGGGTGTCGCCCGCCACCTCGGCGCCCTCCTGGGTGCTGAACTGCAGCCTGCCGTCCTCCCCCTGGCTGACCCGACGGATGCAGTGGCGCCCCTTGCGCTCCACCAGGTAGAGGCCGGGCTGCCGGAAGGTCTCGGTGGGCGCCACGGCGATCAGGTCCCCTTCGGCCAGGAAGTCGAAGGGCTCACCGGGGGTGGGGGTCAGCAGGTAGCACTCTCCCTCCCACTGCTGCGAGGGCACCAGCTCGAAGGGGAGCTCGATGGGGCCGGCGGCGGGGTCCTGCCAGGGGGCGGGGGGGTGAGTGCCCAGGTAGAGGGGCGCGGCGCGGCTGCCGCTGTCACCCTCCAGGAGCCGCGACAGCGGGCAGCCCAGGGCCTGGGCCAGTGCCACCAGCCGCTCGTGGCCGATCTGGCGGATGGCGCCGGACTCCCAGTAGGAGATGGTCACGTCGGATACGCCGACCTTCCTGGCTAGAGCAGCCTTGTTGAGGCTGGCCTCCAGGCGGAGTTCCTTGATACGCGGGCCTAGTGAATCCATCTCTCCGTCCTGTCGCTGCATGGGGTCAATTACGTGAGGGTTAGGGAAGCCGGCGGTGATGATCAAGGATCCTGCGGGTTTGTGCAAGATCGAGCATCAACGCTGCTTTTTCGCCGATGGTGGGGCTACCAGGGAATCGGCTCTCCCGCCCAGTCGAGGAAGTCGGCGCCGTCGCCGGGCGGGCGCTGGTCCAGCACGCTGAGCAGCCGCTCGGCCACGAAACCCGGCGAGAAGAGCTTGCCCCGGGGCACCCTGGCCTGGAAGGGACGGGAGAGCCCGGTGTCGGTGGTGCCGGGGTGCAGGCAGGTCACCGTCAGGTTCGCATTGAGCCGCCTGAGCTCCACGGCGGCGGTCTTCATCAGCATGTTGTGGGCCGCCTTGCTGGCGCGGTAGGCGTACCAGCCGCCCAGCCGATTGTCCTCGATGGAACCGACCCGGGCCGACAGGCTGGCCACCAGCGCCGGGTGCCTGCCCTTGAGGCCGGGCTGCAGGGCCTGGAGCAGCAGGGCAGGGGTGACGGCGTTGACCTGAAAGAGGTGCGTCAGGGCCGCCGCGTCGAGGTCGTCCAGCTTCTTCTCCGGGTGGATGCCCAGCTCCGCGTCGTGCAGCGTACCGATGGTGTTGAAGAGCAGGTGCAGCGGTGCTCCCTCCAGCGCAGCGACCAGGCGGTCGCGGCCGTCTTCCTGAGTGAGGTCGGCAGTGAGGGAGGCGGCGCGAGGATCCTCCAGGGCCTGGGGTCGGCGGCTGACGGCGATCACCCGCCCCGGACGCGAGCTGGCCAGCAGGGCCTGGACCACGGCGGCCCCGATGCCGCCGCCGGCGCCGGTCACGACGGCGGTAAACCCCTCGGGTAGCTGAGAAAGCATGTCCCCTCCATGGTCTATTGGACCAGACGTTGACCCCAATCAGGCGGGATGATTCCCCGCCATGGCTGCCGAGCCGTCGGCAGGTGCGTATAATGCCGTCATTCATCCGCTAGCTCATCCACCAACGGATCCGGGACACCGTAACGCCATGACCGTACGCACGCGTATCGCGCCGTCACCCACCGGCGATCCCCACGTCGGCACCGCCTACATCGCCCTGTTCAATCTCTGCTTTGCGCGACAGCACGGCGGCCAGTTCATCCTGCGCATCGAGGATACCGACCGGGTGCGCTCCACCCAGGAGTCGGAGCAGATGATCCTCGACTCCCTGCGCTGGCTGGGGCTGGAGTGGGACGAGGGTCCCGACGTGGGCGGCCCTCATGGCCCCTACCGGCAGAGCGAGCGCGGCGACATCTACGGCGAGTACGCCCGCCAGCTGATCGCGTCCGGTCACGCCTTCAAGTGCTACCGCACCAGCGAGGAGCTCGACGAGCTCCGCGAGGCGCGCAAGGCCGCCGGCATGCACCTGGCCCTCAAGCCTGCCGACCTGGCGCTGCCCGAAGAGGAGCAGGCCCGCCGCGAGCAGGAGGGATGGCCCTACGTGGTGCGCATGCAGGTGCCGGCCAGCGGCACCTGTGTGATCCGTGACATGCTGCGCGGCACCATCGAGGTGGACTGGGCCCAGGTGGATGCTCAGGTACTGCTCAAGTCCGACGGCATGCCCACCTACCACCTGGCCAACGTGGTGGATGACCACCTGATGGGCATTACCCATGTGCTGCGCGGTGAGGAGTGGATCAACTCCGCACCCAAGCATCAACTGCTCTACGAGTACTTCGGCTGGGAGATGCCCGAGCTCTGTCATATGCCGCTGCTGCGCAACCCCGACAAGTCGAAGCTCTCCAAGCGCAAGAACCCGACCTCCATCAACTACTATCGCCGCATGGGCTACCTGCCCCAGGCGGTGATCAACTATCTGGGTCGCATGGGCTGGTCGATGCCCGACGAGCGCGAGAAGTTCAGCCTCGACGAGATGATGGCCCACTTCGATATCCAGCGGGTCTCCCTGGGCGGTCCGGTCTTCGACCTGGAGAAGCTGACCTGGCTCAACGGCCTCTATATTCGCGAGGATCTCGACGACGGCGCCTTCCTCAGGGTGCTGATGGAGTGGGCCTTCAACGAGTCCTACGTGAAGGAGATTCTGCCCCAGGTGCGCCCGCGGGTGGAGACCCTCTCCGAGGTGGCCCCCCTGGCCGGCCACTTCTTCTCCGGCCTGCCGCGCATCAATGAAGAGAGCTTCGACGGCGTCAAGCTAGGGCGCGAGGACCTGCTCAGGCTGCTGCAGTTCCTGGTATGGCGCCTGGAAACGCTGCCCGCCTGGCAGAAGGAGACGCTGCTGGCCGAGGTGAAGGCGCTTTCGGCCCACTTCGACCTCAAGATGAAGGAGTTCCTGGCCCCGGTCTTCATCGCCGTGACCGGCTCTGCCGCCAGCACCTCGGTGATGGATGCCATGGCGATCCTCGGCTCCGATATGACCCGCGCGCGCCTTCGCCACGCCATCGAGGTGCTGGGCGGCGTCTCCAAGAAGCAGGCCAAGCGCTTCGAGAAGGAGTACCGGGATCTCTGAAAAAGTGTTGACGAAGGCGGGGCGAATCAGTACTATACGTCTCGTCTTCAGGGCAACGGGGCCTTAGCTCAGCTGGGAGAGCGCAACACTGGCAGTGTTGAGGTCAGCGGTTCGATCCCGCTAGGCTCCACCAACCGAATACCGAAACCCCGGGTAGCGCAGCGCTACCCGGGGTTTTTTTGCATGCGCTGTTTTACATGCTTTGTATGCGCTGCCCGGGGCGTTTGGTCTGGTCGCTTCCGGTGGCCTTGGTCGCACCCGGTGGCGCGGGGGGGCGAGGGCCGCAAAGCAGCAAGCCCCGCCTCGGCATGGCCGGGCGGGGCTTGAGCGCGCTTTGGCTGTCAGTCTGGGGCTCAGGCGCAGTCGGCGGCGCCTTCTCCGAACATGTCGAACAGCAGTTCGCGACCCAGGGGCGTCAGCACCAGGCGGTTATGCTCGTTCCAGGAGGCTGCTTCGCTGTTGACCAGCACCTTCTCGCAGGTCTGCCACTCGCTGGTGCTGCTGGCGATGCTTTCCGCTTCGCGTCGATCCAGGCCGCGGTGGGGCACGGAGACGGTTTCCAGGACATGCCCGTGGTGGTAGAGCATGGCCGCCATGTGGGATAGGCACTGGCGCAGGCTGCGCTGCATGGAGGCGATGGGGGAAGTGTCGATCATCATGTGCCGCAATTCCTTACACGCTGAATGTGCTGCGGCGCATTATACTACCAAGGTCGACATTATACAAAGGTCTAGCCGGCTGGAATGACGAAGCCCCGGCGGTGGAGCGCGCCGGGGCTTCGTTGGGAGCTCTGCCCTGGGGTCAGCTCTGGACGCGGCCCAGCAGCAGAAACTCGATCAGTGCCTTCTGGGCGTGCAGGCGGTTGCCGGCCTCCTGCCAGACCACGGCCCGTGGATCCTCGAGCAGGGTCTCGCTGATCTCCTCGCCGCGGTGGGCGGGCAGGCAGTGCAGGAAGAGGGCATCGTCCCTGGCGCGGTCGAGCAGTGCCTCG